>TARA_R110002126_G_scaffold103126_3_pt1 | contig 21605 bp, 15 predicted proteins | sample TARA_R110002126 | Tara Oceans TARA_R110002126 (sample SAMEA4397536) | marine metagenome | biome: Polar Biome; feature: [DCM] deep chlorophyll maximum layer (ENVO:01000326); material: water (ENVO:00002006), including particulate matter (ENVO:01000060) such as... | depth 30 m
ATGCACTTCCACACAGAGCGAGGTGAAACATCCAAGGCGTAATCTAGTGTAGACCAAACATTGGATGTTCGATATTCCTTGTTGGATGTTCCATTCTATTTCACCAACACCATTTTCTTAGTTAACGAAGCTCCATCCGTTGTTTGTAAACGATAAATATACACTCCAGAAGCTAATGAGCTGGCATTAAAGCTTACTTCCTGAGCTCCGGCTGCTTGTCTTCCATTTACCAGCGAAGCTACTCTTCTACCCGTAATATCGTACACATTTAATGTTACATTTGTAGATGATTTTAATGTATAACTGATAACTGTACTAGGATTGAACGGGTTTGGATAGTTCTGATTTAAGGTAACCGTTTCAGGAGTTTCTAAAATCTCATCATCATTACTTGTAATAATTCCGAATTTGAATCTTGTCCAAACCGGATAATGATCGGAAGTAGTACTTAAATAACTTCCTACATAAGAAGGATTTTCAACTCGTTCAGTACCTTCAAAATAATCATCACTTAACTCAGAAGTGAACGTGATATGGCTTATAAATGAACCACTGGAATGTGAGGCAAAACCACTTTCCTCTAAGTTTTTAGTCACGATTGTATATTCACTGTCATCATCGAAATTTTTATAGGGAGAAGGATTTCCTGTAAAAGTTGAAGTAAGAATTTCATCGTTATAATCACCAAGAAAAATTACATTGTCGTTTCTGTAATTTCTATCCAAATATTCTTTCAATTCTTCAGAAGCAACAACTCGTTTATTATAAGATTCCTGATCCCCAAAGGCTTTTGCATGAATATTAAACGCATAAATTTCCTGTTGTTCATCGTTGATATTGGCTATGAATCTGAATAACAGTGGGTAACGACCATTTGCCCAGTTTGACTGCGTAAAACCATCGCTTGAAGAAAGCGTTACTCCTGATAACGAATCAATAGTACTTCTTTTGAATAAGTAAGCTGTTTCCTGTGTTTGTGAGAAATTAGCTAAAAACCCACCGTACCCTTCAAGCCCTGCAACAAGTTCATTAAATCTATTTGGGCTTGATATTTCCTGGAGCGCATAAATGTCTGCATCAATAGTTTCAACAACTGTAATTACATTTTGAAGTTGCAGGTCATCATCACTTGGATCGTTACTCGGACTTCCAAACCATTCGATATTCCAGGTCACCACATCTAATGTCTGATCTTTGGAAACTTCATCGCCCGGAAAGGTCACTTCTTCAACGCCCAGATCTTCCACAAATCTTGGTAGAATTTGCACAGATCCACCAAATTTGCCTGCTACACCGGTTATGTTTACTGCCCCTTCCGGAGCTTGAACACCAATTAAATTGGTTGTGTTATCAATTCTCATATCTGTAGTACCAGATGCATCCGTAATCGGATAATTATCTTGTTGAAATGCCCCATTAAAGTCTATAGTTGCATTTTGAATAAGAACCAGCTGCCCTTGAAAATCGTCAGTATTTAATTGCTGAACTGTAATTATTTCAGGAATCACTTTTTTGTTAGGCGCATCAAATATTTCAAATACAATGTTATCATCTTGTTCAGGGTCTGAGATTTGTAACAAGAAGTCTTCATCCGGGCCCGGAACTCCTCCTTTAAATACTGTAAGAGGTCCTGATATTTGAACTGAATCTCCGATTTCTGCATTTTCATGTAACGGAGCCCAAAAAACAGCAATTCCTGCTGTAGCATCCTGCATATACATTGGTCCGCCAAATTCATTAGCCACGGTTACTCTTCCCGCGATAGTAACTCGGGTTCCCAATGCAAGTTCTCTGGCATTTGCAATTGGAAGAACATCTCCATCAGCAAACCCTTCACCGGCTAGCGTTAAATCAAAACTTGAAGCATTTGCAGCATTACTTGTAATGGAAAAACTGCCTTGAAACTCCCCAACAGTAGTCGGTTCAAAAGTAAGAGTAAGATCTGTACTTTCATTAAACGCCAAAGTACTGTCTGAAAGAGTTGATGATGAAAACCCTTGACCGGTAACCGTTACATCAGAAATAGTAAGATCAGGATTTCCAGTATTCTTGATCTGCATAGTTTTGGTCAATTGATTTCCTTCCAGAGTTGCTCCGAAATCAATTGTACTTGAATTTTCAGCAGTAGCATTGCCTACCAATACGCTTATTGTTGCGTCATCCTGGGCAACCACAAAGTCGGTAATATTTACATCGTCAAAATTCAATCGGTCATCACCGGCAGATTGTATAAACTTAAATCTGATATTACCTTCTATATTAACAGAAAGCGTTGCAGTTTCTAAGGTACTGGATGGTGTTAGTTCACTCCCTAAATCTACCCATGTTGCCCCTTGGTCTGTTGAATACTGAACCTGAAGCTTATTCCCAGTACTGCTTCCGTAATTTGCATATGCAAAGGAAATTTCATCCGCTCCACCGAGCTTATCAAACTGCATGTAGATATTGCCTGTTTTACCATCTCGACGGTCCATTCTAACACCTTTTGAACCATTAAATTTGTCATTAGTCCCATTTCCAAGTAAAGCATCATCTAAATACCAGTTGCCGGTTTCCAGAGGAACAGTTTCTCCATTGTAAAAAGTCTTATTTCCACCCTCAAAATCTTCAAAGAATTGCGCATTCGCTGATACGGTAATAAATGTGGTTAATAAAAGGAGGGATAAAAATCTTTGTATTGTTTTCATAAAAAAATTAGTGCAGTTTCAATTTGTGTAAAGATACCATTCTCTCATTAACTCTGCGTAAAAATTAATGGATTAAAATATTATTCCGATATTTTTTACTTTGGTTGATGATGAAAAAATTTGATCTCCATCTACTATTACTTTTTATTACTCTTTTTATTGCTTGTTCTTCTGATAAAAAAAATATTCCTGATTATTTGATGGGAGAATTTCAGGATGATTACAACATTGAATATGAGCTTTCGGAAGATGCGTTTGTTTTAAAACCTAAAACTCGATTTCATATTCTAACTTGGAACATTAAAGAACAATATTTCATCGCTAAGAATGATTCTTCAAATGCGTATGATGCAAATCTTTACTCAAGAATTGATTGGATGAAATTTAATGAAATGGAGCCATTTGTTTGGGGATTTTGCCTAAGCGCTTACAATGCTTCAAGTATTGATTCTGCTAAAGCAGTAGTAATTGCAGACCGAGCTAGTGTTATGTCAATGTTCAGATGTCGTAAAACACCTGTCAGATTTTAAACTAAATAGTTTCCGAAAAGGTACAATAGCCCTGAAAATCTGACAGGTCTAGGACAATTCATGGATGACGCTACACTAGTCCAAAAACAGGATGCAACGGATATCCCTTCTCCAGAATGAAGCCTTTAAATGATTAATGCACTTTTTACAGATTTCTCTCATCTGGCTTTAGCTTATTACCTTTCTGAATTAACTATCTGGTTTCGTTAATACCTGAGTTCGATTCTAAAAATACTGCCTAATGTCTCTGTACAGAGTATTTGTCATCCAGAGCGGAGCGAAGGATCTTCACAGGTAACGAAATAGCCCGTTTTTTGTGTAGGCTCTTCTCCGCCAGCTGGCGGATCTGAGTGACTCATGTCGTAAGCTGGTTTAAAGCTCATTGAACAAATTTTTAGAATCGAACTCAGGTTTAATGGTTAACTGACATAGTGGTTATCTAGGCCGGAAAATGAAGGATTTAACTCATCTTACCGATTAACCAATAACTTAAACTAAATTATTGCTCTATTTTCTTAATGGTAACAACACTTGAAGCAGCCGGTCTTTTCTTTTACCATTTTCACGCACAAAAAAATGATCTTTTCTTTGGATTGTCATAAAAGAAAATCAAAACAGCCCCTCATTAGAGTAATTACAAGGTAGTTTTTTTAAAAAAATGATTCTTCTTAGTAAGCGCTTTCATGTTAATTAATAAGTCAGAAAAGCGATTACATTAAAATAAATAAGTTTATTATTAATATTTGATTGATTTTTTTTGTTTGAATTATATATGTGACTAATTAATTTATTAAGCGATTTATTTCACTTTACATTTTAATTACTAACTAAATAATTCACTAATGAAGCTACGATACAAATTAATACTTCTTCTTATAGCTGTTTTTGCTTCTGAGGCTATACAGGCGCAAGACATTACAGCTGAAGCAGTACAAAATAATCTTAACTATGTGTGGACTATCATAGCAGCATGTTTAGTCTTTTTTATGCAAGCTGGTTTTGCTTTAGTAGAAACAGGATTCACAAGAGCAAAAAATGCGGTTAACATCATTATGAAAAATATTATGGATGTTTCCGCAGGTGGGCTTGCTTTCTTTTTTGTGGGTTTCGGTATCATGTTTGGAACTACCGCAGGAGGCTGGATTGGAACAGATGGTTTCATGTTATCTGAAATTGGCGATTATTCTATTGAATGGTCATATACTTTTTTCTTTTTCCAGGCTGTTTTTGCTGCCACTGCAGCTACCATTGTTTCGGGAGCCGTTGCAGAACGCACCTCTTTTAGTGCTTACCTGATTTTCTCAATACTAGTCACGGCTGTTATATATCCCGTATTTGGTTCCTGGGCATGGGGTAGTCTTTTTAACGGAAGCGGTTGGTTAGAAGACTTAGGATTTATTGACTTTGCAGGTTCAACTGTTGTTCATTCTGTAGGCGGTTGGGCTGCTCTGGCGGGCGCAATGGTGGTAGGTCCACGTGTTGGAAAATATATTGACGGAAAACCCCAGCCAATAAAGGGGCATAGTTTACCACTTGCAGCGCTCGGTGTATTTATCCTTTGGTTAGGTTGGTTTGGATTTAATGCCGGGTCAACTACAACTGGAGATACTTCCATTGCTCTTATTGCATTAAATACATTCTTAGCCGCCGGTGCAGGTGCAACTGCTGCCATGCTTATAACCTGGATTACAAAAGGAAAACCTGATGGTGAAGTTACGCTAAACGGTGTTTTAGCAGGTCTTGTAGGTATTACTGCAGGTTGTGCAAATCTTTCTCCCGTGTTTGCAATTATCACAGGAGCAATTGCAGGCGTTTTAGTTCATTATTCTATGATTCTAATTGAAAAGAAAGTGGATGATGCAGTAGGTGCTGTTTCAGTTCACGGGGTTTGTGGTGTATGGGGTACACTAGCCGCCGGTTTATTTGATTCTGCAGGCTTTAGCCTCGAAGTTATTGGCGTACAAGCTCTGGGCATTGGTGCCGCTTTCTTGTGGACTTTCCCTGTAAGCTATCTGCTTTTTAAAATCATTGATATGTTTATTCCACTTCGGGTTAATGGTGAACTTGAAGAAATGGGGCTTGATCTTCACGAACATGATGCAGAAGCCTATCCCGAATTTGAACCCAAAACAACATAGCCAACTCTACATATTTATAACTATCAAAAGTATTCCATATAAGCCGGAGGAAATAAAATTTCTTCCGGATTTGGAATACTCTACTTCACTCATACTCAGGTACTTTTTTAACCTGAAAACTCTCACTCACACATTAAAAAAACAATGAAAATCTCAAAAAAAATAATATACTTTAGTTTGCTTTCTCTTATAGTTTTAGGAGCAGTTAGCAATTATACAAAAGCTCAGGAAATAAGTACCGGCGTTGACCTTTATAGCACTTATGTATTCCGTGGTGTTGCTTTTTCTGGTCCTGCTATTCAACCTTACGTAGAACTTAGCTCCAAAGGTTTTACTGTTGGCGCCTGGGGTTCTCAAGGCATTGATGGAGTCGGTGGAACAAACAATGGCTTTCAAGAAATGGATCTTTATGCTTCTTACAGTTTTGACTTTGGCCTGAGCCTGGGAATTACTGATTATTACTATCCGGGAACACCATACTTTTCTTATACTGAAGATCCTGCAAATGGAGACTTTTCAAGTCATGCTTTTGAAATAAACTCAGGATATTCAATCGAAAATTTTTCTTTGGCAGCAAACATAATTCTTAATGAAGCATCAGGCGCCGGATCCGCCGGGGGCGACCTTTATTTTGAAGCCGGATATTCTTTGAAAAAAACTGATTTATTTATAGGTGTCGGAGATGGATGGCATTCATCTGATGGTGATTTTGCACTTGTTAATTTTGGATTAACAACCAGTAAAGATTTGGTTATAACAGAAACATTTACCATACCACTAAGTGGCTCTGTAATTCTTAATCCCGATTCCGAGCAACTCTATATACTTGTAGGTTTGTCTTTTTAATCAGGACATACAATAACCGTTTAAATTTTGTATTTATAAAAAGAGAAGATTCATCATATCTTCTCTTTTTTTATTGAAGCCAAATACTCAATAGATATCCTTTTTCCAGAATGAAACTAAATTCATGATGAAATACATAGCTCCTTTTCTAGTTCTTTTTTCTTTAAGCTTTTATGCAAATGCCCAAAATTCTACCGAGATTTTTTTATTCGATGTTAACGAAGAAAATCCTGATGCTACACTTTCTAATCCTCTCAACATATCAGACAACATAGGCTACGATAATCAGCCATCATTTACTGATAACGGAAAAGCAATTCTATTTGCTTCAACAAGAAATGGACAAACTGATATTCTTTGGTACGATATTGATTCCGGTTCAAAAAAATGGCTTTCAGATACACACGGAGGTGAGTACTCACCCGTTTTAATGCCTGATGGAAAACATATTTCAGCAGTAAGGTTAGATCCTGATGGGTTACAATTGTTATACCAATATTCCATTAAGGAAAAAACATCCGAAGTACTTGTGCCGGAATTAAAAATCGGATATTACGCCTGGATTTCGGAGTCGACAATTATTGCCTTTGTTCTTGGCGAACCTGCAGCCTTACAAGAGATTAACGTTATTAATGGTGAATTAAATAACGTGTACAGCAATCCGGGACGATCTATACACCACATCCCCAAAACCAAAATGTATAGCTTCATCGATAAATCTGATTCTACCAATTGGAAAATTATGCGTGCTGTTCCTGGTAATACCAAATGGACAGAAGAAATCACATCCACCCTTTCGGGTTCAGAAGATATGGTTTGGCTTAACATGCATACTATACTAATGGGAAAAGATGACAAGCTTTACGCCTTTGATATCAGAGCGAATTCCAATGAGTGGCAATTGTTCGCAGATCTTTCGGAATACGGGTTAAGCGGAATTACCAGACTAGCCACCTCAGGAAATAAAATTGCCGTGGTTGTTAATGGGAAATGAGAAAGTATTCGGAAAGATTGTCCCAACTTTGGAAACGCAGGACTGAAGTCCTTTCTTGGTTATATATGCGTTTGTGATCAAGGTCATAAACAAGAAAGGCTTTTCCGCCAGCCGGCGGATGCCTTTGGCACAACCCTGTCACAGCTTATCACCTGAATACCTATTTCCAACTTATAAACACAATTTTACGAATTTCCTTTTCCCTCGTCACGTAGCTCCGCTGCGTGATGTTAATTTGGAAGCTCTGCTTCCATTGAGGCGGAGCCTCAAACAAGGCATTCCGAACGAGACGTTCGGAACGAGCTCAACCACCTTTTTATACTCAAGCTTTTTTCACACAGGCTGAGATCGCTGCAACCAGAGACTACTTATTTCCTAATCCGCCAATCCCCTCCCATTAAACACCTTTTTACTAAATACACCCTTGAATATTTAGCTTGTCCGGTTTCAATCAGATATATTGATGAATCAATTTTAAACTAACTAAACACTTCAGAATGACTATGCTACGAAAATCTCTTTTTCGTCTGTTACTCATTCTTCCTTTACTTGGTGTTGCTATGAGTGTTAGTGCTCAAAGTGATCCAACCGGAGAGTCGGCTGCAACTCGTACTTATGCGATAACTAATGCTACGATTGTTCAAGCTCCCGGAAAGATGATGGAAGAAGGTACTATTATAATTTCAGACGGATTAATAACTGCTATTGGCAAAAACCTCACTATCCCAAATAACGCAGAAGTTATTGATGGAACTGATCTGTTTGTGTATCCCGGATTTATAGATGGGATGGCAAATACCGGTGCAGATCGCCCTAAATCACCTGAAAGACCGGATAACTTATTTACTCCAAATCCACCAAACGATTATGCAGGGATTACTCCAGAGCATCATGTAGTTGAACAAATTAAAGTGGATGAAAACAGCATTGAAAGTATGAGAGAAGCTGGTTTTACAATTTCTCATACTGTGCCTTATGGAAGAATGCTTCCCGGATCAGGTGCTTTAGTTCTTCTTAAAAAAGCAGACCACCCTGATAAAATGATTCTTTCTGAAGACGTATCTCTGTTCACACAATTCGCTGGCGCACCGGGTGCTTATCCTGGAAATACGCTTGGGATTATGGCAAAATTCAGAAATCTTTACAAGAATGCTGAATATGCAAAACAACATGCAGAATTATATGCTTCTAGTTCAAATGGTATTTCTCGACCAATTCGAGACAGAGTTTCTGAAGCGTTCTTCCCTGTTATAGCGAAACAAAAACCAATCTTTTATGATGCCTCTGAAGTTTTGGAAGCTCGGAGAGCTATTCGCCTTCAAAAAGAGCTTGGGTTCAACTTAGTTATCGGAAATCTCCAACAAGGTTGGGATTTGGCTGATGAAATTAAAGCCAGTAATACTAAAGTATTTATGTCTCTGGATTTACCTAAAGAACCAAAAGACAGTAAAGAAGAAGATAAATCAGATGACGTTAAACAACTTGAAGAACGTCGTATGGAGTTTTACAAAAAGTATGTTACACAATATGCTGAACTTCAGAAAGCGGGCGTAAAGTTTGGTTTCTCAACGATAGATACTCGTGGAAATAAAGTTAAAGAAAGTATTTTAACGATTGTTAAAAATGGATTAAGTGAAGAAGAAGCCTTAGCTGCACTTACAATTAATGCTGCAGAACTTTTAGGTATTGATGATATCGCCGGAACATTAGACCAGGGTAAACTTGGAAATCTAATTGTCTCTAAAGGCTCTTACTTTGATGAAAAATCTAAGCTAAAATTTGTTTTCGTTGATGGAGATAAGTACGAGTATGATATTAAAGACAAACCTGCTAAATCTGAAGATGGAATGGCGGAAAACGCCGAAGCTATTATAGGATCATGGAGCTATGAGTACACAACTCCCCAAGGCACCCAAACCGGAAAAATGATCTTTAGTAATGAATCAGATATTCTTACAGGTGTTATGACGAGTAATGATGGAACCCCCGATGTAGATCTTCAAAATATTAGCTTTATAAATGGAGAACTGAGTTTTGATTTTTCTGTAGATGCCGGCGGGCAAGCCATTGATATTGTAGTTGTAGGCACCGTTGATGGCAACAATTATGATGCTGAAGGAAGTGTAGCAGCGTTTAATTTTACATTCCCAATTCAAGCAACAAAAGATGAGGCTTAAAATGAAATTAACTACTATGAAAAAATTATCAAGCCTCTTAGTTCTGTTCTTATTTGCTACCGCAATACAAGCTCAAACTAAGAAAGGTGACGTTCTAATTAAAAACGGAACAGTTATAACCATTACTAATGGAACAATGGAAGAAACCGATGTTCTTGTGAGAAATGGAAAAATCGATAAGATCGGCAAAAATTTAAAAACACCAAATGGCGTGGAAGAAGTTGATGCAACCGGAAAATTTGTGATGCCGGGAATCATTGATGCCCATTCGCATATTGCAGGAACTTCTATAAATGAAGGAACGAGTCAAGTAACTTCAGAAGTAAGTATGGAAGATGTAGTAGATCCATTTGATGTTTCAATCTATCAAGCTTTAGCAGGTGGGGTAACTTCGATACATTTAATGCATGGTTCAGCCAACGTAATTGGTGGCCAAAATGAAACCTTAAAACTTCGTTGGGGAAGTACAAATCCTGATGATCTTAGATTTGAAGGAGCTCCAAGAACGATTAAATTTGCTCTTGGTGAAAACCCAACTCGTGGCGGACGTTCAAGAGGAATTCAGCCACAAAGTAGAATGGGTGTTGAAGCAATGCTCAGAAATACATTCAACGACGCTATCAAATACAGAGAAGCTTGGGATGAGTATAGAGCTAACAAAAGCTCCCGTAAAGTTGCTCCTGAATACAGCCTTCGTTTAGAAACAATGGTTGATATTCTGGAAGGCGAAGTGCTTGTACACTGTCATTCTTATCGTGCGGATGAAATCTATATGCTTATGAAAGTATTTTCAGATTTCGGAATCAAGAAACTTACTTTCCAGCATGCCAATGAAGCCTATAAAGTCGCTCCTGAGCTTGCTGAATTTGGAGCTTCCGCTTCTGTATTCGCTGACTGGTGGGCGTATAAATTAGAGGTTTACTATTCTACCGCTTATAACGCAACAATCTTAACTAAGAATGGTGTAACTACTTCTATCAATTCAGATTCAGGTGAGTTAATTCGTCACTTATTTCATGAAGCTGCTAAAACTCAAAAGTATGGCGATCTTTCTGATAACGAAGCGTTAGCTCTTATTACTCTAAACCCTGCAAAACAACTTGGTATTGATAACAGAGTTGGTTCTCTTGAAAAAGGAAAAGATGCTGATATCACCATTTTCGATAATCATCCGCTTTCGATTTATGCTGTTCCCCAAATGACTTTTGTTGACGGTGTGAAATACTTCGACATCGAAAATGATGTAGCAGATCAACGTATTTATATCGATCCTGAATCGAGCATAGAAAATGTACAAATCTTCAATGCTGAAGATCAACACAGATGCCTGGAAGGTGCAGATGTAGTTAATCTTTACGACCTCTTAAACAACAAATGAGGAATACAATGAAAAAGTTTTTATCAATTTTAAGTGTGCTCGTTATTCTGCCTTTCTGTTCATTTGCTCAAAATGATGGCGAAATTACCCGCGCAGATAATTCAAAATTTGCGCTTACCAATGCCAAGATTTATACCGTAACCAATGGTATAATTGAAAAAGGTACAATAATCATTAATAATGGCATTATTGAAGCTGTAGGTGCTAATGTAACCATTCCCGGTGATGCGATAGTAATCGACTATACAGGACAAGAAATTTATCCTGGTATGATAGATTCGGGTACCCGACTTGGTTTATCCGAAATTGGAAGCATTTCTGAAGCTAACGACTTCCGTGAGTTTGGTGAGTTAACACCTCAAATGCAGGCTTTAACAGCCGTGAACCCAAATTCTGTGGCTATACCGGTTACTCGTGTAAGCGGTGTCACTTCAGTGTTAACAATGCCCGCGGGCGGTCCACTTCCTGGAACAGCAGCAACAATTAGTCTTTTCGGTTATACTCCGGATCAGATGTATGCCGGCTCCAAAGGTGTAGTTATGAATTTCCCATCTTCTGCAAGCAGAGGTTGGAGAAGACAAACTCCTGAGCAAATAGAAAAAGCTCGTGAGAAGGCTCAGGAAACTATCAATAATGCCTGGGACAAAGCAGAATTATATGCTAAAATACAAGGAACAGATGAAGCTCGTTATTATCCTGAGATGGAAGCACTTACTAAAGTTATCAACGGCGAAGTGTTACTTTATATAGAAGTAGATGCGGCCAAAGATATTTTAAGTGCCATTGAATGGGTTGAAAAACGTGGGTATAAAAATGTTGTGTTCACAGGCGTTTCTGAAGGCTGGCGTGTTGCAGACAAAATTGCGGAAGCCGGAATTCCCGTAATTACAGGTCCTGTTTTATCTAATCCAACCAGAGATTCAGATGCATACGATGCGGCTTACAAAAATCCGGGTTTGATGCAACAAGCAGGTGTAAAAGTAGCGCTTCGTACTATGGATACAGAAAATTCCCGAAATCTTCCCTACAATGCTGGATTTGCAGCCGCGTACGGAATGGGAAAGGAAGAAGCTTTAAAAGCTATCACAATTAATGCTGCTGAGATCATGGGCGTTGGCGATCAGCTTGGATCGATCGAAGTTGGTAAAAAAGCTAATATCTTTGTCTCAACGGGAGATCCATTTGAAACTTCCACTAAGATCTTGGATGTATTTATTGATGGATATAAAGTACCAATGACAAGCCGTCAAATTGAACTTTATAACGAGTTCTTAAACCGAACTCCGGGCTTAAAAAAGAACGATGTAAAAGTGGACGGATAGATAACCTCAATTTCCAAAAATCAATACCCACCATTCCTCGTCACGTAGCTCCCAGCCTGTGTGTTAAGTATTTAATTAGACCTCGTTCACTTAATTTTTTAAACGTTCGTATAATTTAGTGGTTAATCCGCCAAGGATTCAGAATCCTTGGCGGATTTTTCCTTAAAAAATTAACCATTTTTTTACACTCAAACGCTTTTCACACAGGCTGGGAGCTACGTGATGCTAATTTGGAAGCTCAGCTTCCATTGAGGCGGAGCCTCAAACAAGGCATTCCGAACGAGACGTTCGGAACGAGCTTAAGATCGAGCCATGGGGTGGAAATTAAATCTTGGGTAGCTTTCGTGTTCCAACTTAATCAAAAAAGGCCGTTTGTGCTCGGGGCATTGTTCAAAAATCCTGTAGTAAAATCCGGGGAAGCCTGTCCAGCCAACACTCACCATTTCGGGTTACTCGCTTTTCTTACTTTTTACGTTCATCTTTTGGTCGTTCAAAAACCCTCCGTTTTCACCTAACAATGCGTTTAAAGCGGAAGCAGGTAGGGAATTAAATGTATCTAACAGGGAGATTTTCAAGTTAATTACTGTCAATAATCCTAAAATCATTCATGGATTATTGTGCCTGGAAGATAAGAATGACCATATTTTTATTCATCTTGTTGAAAGTGCGAATTTCAATAAAGGAACCAACAAAATGTATCTGGGTATAGCCGGGAATCTCTTTGCATTTACTTGTAAAGTCTCTTTTGAACAAGGTTATGAGGGATATGTTGCCTTTGACTCAAAGTCTGCGTTAATTGAACACTACAAGAAAAAACTTGGCGCTACGCATTTTAAAGGACAACGAATGTACATTGAAACCGTTAATGCATTGAAACTTGTGAAAAAATATTTTCAGGATTAATCATGGCTATAGTAAAAGAACCCAAAGGAATTGATTTCGTTGTTAAGTCGGAACCCTGGACAAATCAGGAGTTGAAGGAGTTCAGGATGCTGATGAAGAACAAAAAATCTGAGCTCGGCGAGAAAAAGCGATCGAAGATCAAAGAGAACTATAAAAAAGTTTCCAAGCAACCGGTGTAGTTTCCACTCACTTCCATGTGACGCACCAAATAACAACCTCATCAAGCCGGAGATACCTCGTTTTAGTCTTTTCAAGCAGTAATTATTTTTCCTCGTCCTGCAACTCCGCCTGCCTGTCGGCAGACAGGCAGAGCTACGGAACGAGGTTAAGATCAGAAAACAATTATTTTAGTGGTTGACGCTTTTATCAGAGATGCCAAAGCAAGAAAAGCTTATGGTAAAAACTAAGTGTGTTCAATTTGACGTTTATTTGTTATAATTAACAACGTTTCAATTAATATTTAAAGCTATGAAAGAGATTACATTAAAAGTCCCCGATCAAAAAGTAGATTTTGTATTACAGCTTATTGAGCAACTCGGACTGGAAACCTCGACAGCATTGGAAGAAATCCCGGAAGAGCATAAAGCCATTGTTAGGGAGCGGATAAAAACCTCTAAGCCTGAAGATTTAATCCCATGGCAAGAAGCTCGCAAGCAGTTCACATTTAAATCTAACGCATAAGCATAACATGGCTTTTACTACTGTTCTTGATCCAAGAGCAATGCTAGACATACAACAAGCTATTGATTATTACGATGAGCAACACTCTGGACTTGGAGAACAATTCGAAGATTTTGTAAATGAATGTCTTATTAAGTTAGAACAAAACCCCTTCTTCCAAATACGCTACGATGATATACACTGTCTACCCTTGAAAAAATATCCATACATGATTCATTTCTCAATTGATGAGAAAAAAACAGTTAATCACGGTACTGGCAGTTTTCAATACCGCAAGAGATCCAAAAATCTGGAAGAACAGAAGATAAACCAGATCTCGTAATACTTTTTACAATCTGATCTATAGTACGTATTTGTTACTTTTAGATCAGATTTGTTCTCTATTTAAAAACAGCTTCTATTGCCATTAAGTAAGCCAACAACAAAGCCCCAACATGATGCCGAGGCTTTGATTTATATCTCTAAATAACTTCCTTAACTGGCTAAAAAAGCCCAAGCGAGAGGTTGAGTAAGGGGGAAAATCCTCCAAGGATTCTGAATCCTTGGAGGATTATCCACTAAATTATACGAATGCTTAAAAAAATTAAGTAAACGAGATCTAAAAAATACTTTTCACACAGGTTGAGAGCTACGGTACGAGGTTAAGCTATTTTCATTAAATAGAATTTAAATATCCATGCAGATCTTTATCGAAATTTAGATCAAGTTTTTTTCTTAATCTTGACCGGCTTATATATACACTCGAAGGCATAATATTCAGCATATTTGCTATTTCCTTTGAATTGAAACCTAGCTTTAGGTAGGCACACAAACGTAAATCATAACTGGTTAACTCGGGAAAGTCATTTCTTAGTTTTTCAAAAAATTCTTGATGTAATTGGTCCATTTGGATTTCGAACGTATGGTCATCTGCACTAAGATGAGAATCAATGATCTTTTGGATTTCATTTGATCTGGTTTTTAACGAATCAGGATTTTGCTCTAGTTTTTCAAACTTTTCTTTTAATGTTTGTAGAACTTTGCTTATTTCTTCATTCTCTTTGGCTTTAGTAGCGAGCTTAATGGTTTTATTTTTAAGTTGCGTTTTAAGTTGTTCATATTCAGCTTGCAACTTTTCATCTTCTATTCGTTTTAGCCTTTCTTGATACTTTTCTGCTTGTTCACGAAGCGAATTTTGCTTATTGATGAGCAAGTCCTTCTTTAGTTTTTTCATGGAAACTTGGCGCCATTTGTAAAACAAATACACTAAAAGTAAAAACACCAAACTATAGAAAACATAGGCATATATGGTTTGATACCATGGCGCTAAAATTCTAAAACTTACGGTTTCAGTTGGAGTAATAACCCCATCGACTTTAGCTCTTATTGATAAGGTATAAGACCTGTAAACGAGCCCTATAAATTCAAATGTGTTATTAGAGGACCAATTACTCCAATTTTCAGAATCACTAAATCTAAATTGATAGAGTACATTATCCTGATTTGCTACTATACTTTTTATCCTGATGTTATTAAAAAGATATGGTATTTCGGAAGTGTTAGAGATTTCCATTCTTTCCTCATTGTTGAAAGCTTCCATACCTCTATACACCAGCTGATAAGATGTATCTTTTTGAGAATTATCAATAGTGAGATCTTTTAGTGCAAATCCGTTATAAACAGAATAGAACAGAAAATTATTATTCAGTTGCACAGGTTGAGTATTACCAACTAATAAGTCTTTAATAACTGGTTTCGTTTCTTCACGAGCTTCTTCACTAAATTTTTGGGTGATCGGGTTATATTTATAGATGTATTCATCTGTTTGAACGAACACTTTTTCATTAATTTCTATAAGTGAAAGCTGATCACCCTTAAATTGATCCGTTAAAAATATTTGTCTGTTTTCAGGATAAAGGTCTTCATTTAAAGAGGCTCTGATAATTCCATAATTAGGAATATTAACCCATAAAGTATTTTCGCCTTCAATAAATACCTGATTACAAGAACCCAGAATAAGTTCCATTTGCTTAAGATAACTCCATGTCCCTCCGGTATTTTCCAAAATTGAAATTCCATTATATGTACCTGTAAGTATATAATCTTTGTAGGATAGAATAGTCCAAACACCTTTCTGGTCACCTAGCCTTTCAATTTTATTCCCGTTGAGTATGAAAAGCCCTCGATCATGCCCTATCCAGATCTTATTCTCCATATTTCTAAGCGTCCAAACCTGTCCTTCTGAATTTGGGACCAGTTCAAAACTATTTAAATCTGTTCTGTTATTTAAGTCTTCCCATCCGGAGCGGTACAAACCTTGATTGGTTCCTAAATAAAACATCTCATCTTTTAGAACTGCGCTGTATCCTGTACCAAAATCTCCGCCATAGTCATAAAAAAAAGTGAATTCATTACTTAAATCCAGATATGAAATGCCATAATCCATACTCAGCCAAAGTTTTCCTTTTTTACTTTGATGTACACTTAGTATGGTATTATTTTGCAGTCCTTTTTTCTTATTAATATGATGAAGCACATTGCCATTCAGGTCACTGATATATAACCCATCTAAAATTGTCCCGAATGCTAAATACTTATCAGTTATTTTTTCAAAACTAAAAACGCTCGCTGTTTTCAGCTCATTTGACAATTTATTATTAATGGGTTGGAGCTCTCCTGAGCTGTAACTAAAAAGACCATTATTCTTGGTAACTAATACTAATTCATCTGCACTTTTGTACATAGTTACTAGTTCAATTTCACTGTATTCTTTAAAATGAAAAACGAATTTCGGAGCCAGATCTTTAAGCTCGTATAGCCCTTCTTCCTGATCAACAAAATAGAGTGTATCATCTACTATAAAACTGTTTTCAATATTATTAGGTGCAGATATCTTCGTTAAATTTTCATTTTTGTATAGATAAATATTACTACTTGAAATGAATAAAATATTATCGCCAATGGAATGTATATCCCAAAATTCTTCGTTAATCTCATTAAGATCTTCTTTAAATGGATATAAAGATTCGTATATAAAATCTTGATATGCATTTCTTTTCCACACGCCAAAGTCTAAATCAGAGCCGGTATAAATCAAGGAATCATTAGTTACTAAAACGGACCTGGTAATTCCATTGCTGCCAATAAAGCTGTTCCAACTTTCTCCATCATACTCAATCAAACCTTTATCGGATGCCATATAGACAATGCCATTAGGGGCAGAATCAACAGACCATATTTTACCTTTATAATTATACTCAGCAGGAGTAAAGTTTTTAAGGAGAGGAACTCCTTTTTCGGGCAGTTCCTGAAATGGGGATAGAATTAAACTTCCCAAAAAGACCAGAAAATATGTCAATGATATATTCAAGACAGAAAGCTTTTTACTTTAGTTTATAGATATCCATCTAACTCAGGTTTATACTAACTTTTTTAAAATAAGCATTTATATACACCATTTTTTTTGATATGCAGTTTTAATTTTTTCGAGTAAATAATCCTCGGGAAATTAAACCCAAAGAGATTAAAAAAAAACCGACCCCAATCAGGAGTCGGTTTAGATCAACTTGGTTCAAAAGAATTACTTAATAAGTAACATCTTTTTAACCTGTACGGAGTTTTTCGAAATAAGTCTGTAAGCGTACACACCGGATGCCAGATTTGATGCATCAAATGCAACGGAATGTGAACCTGAACTTTTAAACCCGTTTACAAGTGTAGCAACTTTCTGGCCTTGAATGTTATACACTTCTAACGTCACTTCACCAGCTGTAGGTAAGTTAAACGAAATATTTGTTGTTGGGTTAAACGGATTCGGATAGTTTTGATTTAGTGCAAAACCTGCCGGAACATCATCTCTTTCATTACTTACAGGCATTCCTTTATAGAAATAAAAATTATCAATATAAACGTTATCTAAAGTGCCGTCAGCACCAAGAATTATCTGGTAAATTTTATCCTTAGCATCACTGCCTCCTCCTGCAATTGTAAAATCGGCTAAAGGAACATCAAGAGATACCCACGTTTTTGATTCTGTAACTGGATTTGTAAGTATAACCGCATTTGTTTCACCAGCCGCATCAGGAAGATTTCCATGATTTGATAATTTAGGATTAAATACTTCGCCGCCTGTAAGGTCATCTGCTACCCAATAATCGATATGCATGTTTGTAAAAGTTGAGAGATCAATAGAGCTCGCAAGTTGTATTCCACTAAATCTTACAAGATCAAATCGTTTAACATCATCTCCTTCAATCACAATATCTGTGTTGGTAGAACCTTCACTCCATTCCGTTGACCAAGTAGTTACATCAACGTTGGTATATGCATTACTAAACAATGATATTACATCAGCAGCATTTCTTGCTGGAGGCGTTGGTGCTGCTATTTCGGGCATAGGATCTCCACCTGTGCTACCAGCTACTTCAAGTGATACATTATCTATTACTACAACGCCTGTTGCCGCACCCATATCAAATAAAACACGGCTTGTAGCTCCTCCAAAGTCATTCCCTGTAGCATCGTCAGTAGCTACTAGCTCAACAGTAAACTCTGTATTAGTTTCTGTTAAGCTAACTACCTTAGTTGCTGAAAGGAATGGAGCTTCGCTTTGACCAATACCAACAATCATATCTCTGGTATTACCAGCTCCGGTAGATGCTTCGAATGTTAATGTATAAGATTCTCCTGCAGTGAGAGTTACTAGCTGGCTTAGGTTAACATCGAAACCATTTCCAGCAGTTGCTACATCAGCAAAATTGTAGCTATTCCCGCCTTCTGTTCTTATGTCGAGAGCATTACCATACCATGATCCATCGTTGCCTAATTCAAAATCACCGTTAACAAGACCGACAAATTCACCGCCTCCACCGCTTGTATCTGCAACAGAAACTTGTATGTCATCTATTAAGAGAGTGCCGCCTGCATTCATAACAGCTCCTGCGGCTACATTAAAGGAAAGCTTAACCGAGTTAGCTGTTCCTGAAATAGCAGCATGATTGAATGTAAAGGTAGTGAATTCAGAATCACTCAATAATGAATTTGCTGAAGCATTCTCTTGAATAGATCCACCAATATCAGTAAGTATTGAAATGTTAGCATCAGTTATGCTTTCTGATTTTATAGAAACAGAAACATCTACATTAGTTGCTCCTTCAAAGTCAACTTCTGTGAAGGTTTTTTCTAAAATGTAGGCTCTTCCTCCTGCTCCATCTGCATTAGTTCCACCAAATCGCATTGCGCCACTAGCATCAACTCCAGCAGTTTCTGCCCATTCAAAAGTTACTTCTGATTCCTTGGTTGAAGCATCTCCTGCTTTCGTCCATGTCTCAATAGAAGTTGCAGTATCAAATGTTTCCGGGAGAGTAGAACCACCGCCAGTAATTGGATCATTAGTATATAAATAGATGTTATCTATATAAACAACGTCTAATGTATTAGATACCGTAATTATATACTGAGCAAGGCTGTCTCGCGCTACACCGCTTGGGAGATCAAAATCTGCTGATATCCATGTTCCTGCAGTAAGTGCCGGATCTGTACCTGCGTTTACATTAAATTGAATTGCGGAAGTTTCTGCATTTCCGTCAGCAAAGTTTACCAGTTTTGAGTTGAATACTCCTCCAATCGGAACTTCAGGCGTCCAAAAATCAATATGAAGTTTAGTCATTTGTGACGCATCCTGTTTGTTGCTTGGAAAATTAATTCCAAGAAAGTTTGAAAAGTCCACTTTCAGTGTTGCATTTCCTTCAATCATTACTTCAGTAACATCAGAATCGTCAAAATCGGCAGACAAAGCATCTAATGTAATATCGGCATAAGCATCACTATAAATAGAAATTACTTGAGCGGCATCTCTAGCTGGAGGAGTTGGAGCAGCATTTGCAGGAATTGAAGCCTTAAAAGAAACCGTATATGTTTTGGTTCTGGTTTCATCTTCCGATTCAACTACTACGGTAGCATCGCCGGGTATAGCTGTAGCTTGAGTAATTGTAGTTGTAGCATTAGCAGCTGTTGTGGTTGCAGCTGTAATTTGTGGTACGGTAGTTGTTCCTGAAGGTAAGTCAACTGTGTAGTTTAAAATACCTGAGCTAAATCCGGCTACAGTTTCTCCATCAACTTTCAGGTCACTAAGTGTAGCATCATTCTGTGGTGTAGTAGCATTTTTCCAGAAATATAAGTTATCTACATAAATTGAATCAGCACTTCCACTGCCACCATCAAATTTGAATTGTCTAACAGAAGTAAGATCACCTGTAATTCCACCGACCGGAATATCTATGCTTGTCCATGTGCCCGCACCCGCATTTGTTATCGGATTAGCGATTTCTGCTCCTGAACTAATTGCATAAATGTTTGGGTTGATTCCAGATGTTATCCAAATATCAACATGTAAAAATTCCATGGATGAGATATCTATGCCTTGTGCTCCGTCAGGCACTATTGCTATGCCTTGATAATTAAAATTTGGATAGGCTAATACTAAGTTGCCTGTGCCCGGATCAAAGCTAGTATTTGCCGTAGCAAAACCTGACTGACCCCAGTTAGGGTTATAATTATTTACATCTATATCAGTGTATGCTCCGCTGAATATAGAGATAACGTTTACGGAATCTCTAGCTTCCGGATCGGCAGCATTAGTAGTTGGAGCTTGCCCAAAACTACTTACAGCTGGAATCAAAAAAGCTAGTAAAAGTATTAAATGTTTCATTGTTTTATTATTTAGTTTTAGAAATTGTAACGTAGTGTTATGTTTTTCGATTTTGTTAATGTTTAAGATTAATGTTTTACTTTTTGAAGTTTAAACTTCACAAAAAGACCTTGTTATTTTAAATGTTTAACTGCCAGTTTTGAAGTTCTGTCTGTTTTAAAAAGTCCCCAATGTTTCTCGGGTTCAAACGGTTCGGGCGATCCTTTCCAGGATTCATCAAATGCTTCAAAAAAGAACGTTAGGATATTCTCTTGAATCGTCCATTCGTTTAGTTTCTCGAAATACATTTTCTGAAACAGTTCATTTACATTGGAAGAATCTATTCCATTTCCGTTGGAGCGTGTAGTCCAGCCGGCTTCCGTAATTACAACCGGTTTATTCGGATATTTTCGTGCAACCGAGTAATAATTCTCTTTTGTGAATTCGAGCGCTTCATAAACATTCTTGTATTCCCAAACCGGGTAAGTGTGTATAGAAATGAAATCTACATTTTCGGCAAGTACACTTAGCTTTGACAGCCATGGAGCATAATTTTCACAAAATGTAACGGGCTGTGCGGCTTTTGTTTTTACCTGTAATACATAATCTAAAACTTTGTCTTCATGAACGTAATGGTCTGTCCAGTCCACACAAGCCTCATTCCCGACAGAAAGTGAAAAGATAGCTTCCGGATATTTATTCGCAAGCTCAATTAATCGATTAATTTTCTTTTGATTACTCAGCTTGTTTAGTTCAAGCTGAGTTTTTGAATACACTCCTCCATCCCATGGACAGTTAAAATTATTCTGTTCAGCTTCGATATAAGCCCCAAGCATTATTTTAACGTCGAATCCTTCATTCCGGATTACATCTAACACAGTTTCTGCATGCTTATCACAATCAAACAAGCGCAAGTATTTCCAATAACCATCTAGTAGTTCTAAATCTTCCTTTATCTCTTCATAACTTGGAAACACAACTCCGGGTTGCTGCCCATCTCTGAACCCTGAGTAGCAAATAGCCTGACCTTGATCTATTCCGATATTTTTAAAAGTGTTCATGTTCAAAATTTTAGTTTTCCATTTTTATCCCAAACACCCCAGTAAGCGCCTACTTCTCCTTCATCGCTCATTTTCCAAGATTCATCAAAGGACGAAAAATAAAAGACTTCCACATCTTCATCGTGGCACCAAAGATTTGTGTTTATAAAGTATTTCATAGCATTCTCCTTTCCGGGAACAGCACCACCTAACCCTTCGCCCTGGCTTGGCCATCCGGTTTC
>TARA_R110002126_G_scaffold45786_4_pt1 | contig 21590 bp, 24 predicted proteins | sample TARA_R110002126 | Tara Oceans TARA_R110002126 (sample SAMEA4397536) | marine metagenome | biome: Polar Biome; feature: [DCM] deep chlorophyll maximum layer (ENVO:01000326); material: water (ENVO:00002006), including particulate matter (ENVO:01000060) such as... | depth 30 m
TCAATGCTTGACTATCCCTGCTAACACACGGGTAATCCATGCAGGCGTTCAGGTTGTAGAATCTGCAACTCAGAACACAGGCACAGACGCAACTGTTACACTTGGGTGCAGCAGATGCGGATGAGTTTGTTGCAGCATTTGATATTGATGGTGCGGCTGATCTTGCCTATGCTCCATCAGCTACACCTGCAGCAGACGTTACTCTTGCTACTGCAGATACACTTGACCTTACCTTTGCGGGTTCTGGTGCAACATTCACAGCAGGTAAACTTCGTGTTTATGCTTGGATGGTTGATGTGAGTGATCAAGGCGACTCTGCTCCGGTAGAAGTTGACCGTGACAAACTGGCATAATTGCTAAAGTAGGGGGGCTGAGAAATTGGCCCCTCTATACATATGGATAAAAGGATTCAAAACATGGCTATCACAACAGCAATGTGTACAAGCTTCAAATCAGAACTACTTGGTGGTACTCATGATTTAGATACTCATAGTATTAAGCTTGCACTTATTAAAGCATCACATTCTGGTACTTATGGTGCTGCAACTACTAATTATTCTAACGTCACAGGTGCTTCTGATGAAGCTAGTGGCACTAACTATAGTGCTGGAGGTAATGTACTAGACAGTGCTGCTATCTCAGTATCAGGAACAACAGCACTTGTAGATTTTGCAAATGAAGTATTTGCTAACGTAACAGTTTCAGCAGATGGTTGTATTATTTATAATGCTTCTGCATCTAACGCAGCTATTTGTGTAATTGATTTTGGTGGGGCTAAAACAGCCACAGCAGGAGACTTTACGGTTACCTTCCCTGCCGCAGATGCATCTAATGCAATTATTCGTATTGCTTAAATACTAACATAGGTAGTATAGCATGGTAACATTTTCAGAAACTTCTGCAAGCTCTGGCGGTAGGCAGGCTGACATAACGTTACCTGCTACCATATCTGCAGGCGACCTTTTGGTTGCTATGCACTATGATATTAATGACGAGGCCATTCCAGCAACTCCTTCTGGCTGGACGTTAATAAACAGTATTACTAGTGGTTCTACATCGGGTACATTAGGCATTATAGCTAAGATTGCGGTTGGCAATGAAGACGGGACAAATCTGTCGTGGTTTTCTGGTACTGACAACAACTATGCTGCGTTTTCACTTACGCCAAGTGTACCCATATCTTCTCTTGAGTCTGTAACTGGCACGGCTCAGGAGTCGAATTCAGGCTCTACGTCACAAACAGCACAGCCTTCCTTGGCAACGTATCCAGCATTTGTTATTTACGCAGGTGGCTCAAACGGTGCAGTAAATGTTGCCCCAGATGGTGACTTTAGTGAAAGATTTACTGGCACTGATGGCATTGAGCTTAATGCTACATTTTATGACGTGGGAGACGGTACTACTGACTTTGGTGTAACCACGGGAGACACTGGTCGCCAGTCACTTGTGCTTGGAAACCTCAATCTAAACTTTAGTGTTTCTATTTCTGCCAGTGTTACTGGTGTAGCTGGAACAAGTGCGATTGGCGCAGTTACTGTATCGGTAAATGTTGTTGCAAGTCTTACTGGTGTAAGTGCTACAGGTCAACTTAATACTGTCACTATTTCTAACGACTCTTCTATAAGTCTAACTGGTGTTAGTGGTACTACAGCCATTACCGCACCTGCTATATCGGCTGATGCTAATACTACTTTAGCTGGAGTTGCGGGTACTTCTGCATTAAACCCGGTAACAGTATCAGCAAAAGCAAATGCTACTCTAGTAGGAATTGTAGGTACTTCGGCACTAAACACTGTAACCATATCTGCAAAAGCAAATGTTTCTTTAACAGGATCAAGTGCTACTGCCACATTAGGTAATGCTATAGGGACTGGTAATACAATATTCTTTACTGCTCCTAGTCTTTTAGCTACTACACAAATAAATAATGTCAGTATAACTGCAGTTATATTTAACTTTGAAACAAACAGAGACAACTATAGCAGGAATAGAACGGTGTATCTAAAAGCACATAATGTTGCTAGAACTGTGTATGTAGAAGAAGAACAACATAGAACTGTGTATGTAGAGTCGCAGAATAATAATAGAAAAGCTTACGTAGCAGCTTAAAGGAAATTATAATGTCATTAAAATGGCCTAACAAAGACCCAGATGAAACTTTAGACTACAGTGTAGATTGGTCCCGATTTCTTAATGGGGCAACAATTGTTTCTGTTACTTGGTTTATTGATGCTTCTGATGGAACTAAAACAGAGTTAACAGCAGGTGGAAGTGTGGTAAACGACATGCAGCTTGTAGGTGCTACTAACACAAGTACTGTAGCTACAGCTAACTTGGGTGGTGGAGTAAATAATACTAGCTACACATTCTACTGCAACATAGAAGCTAGTAATGCTTTAATAGTAGAAAGAAGTATTAGACTACGTGTGAGGGATAAGTAATGGCATACGACTTTTTAGGATTAGTAAATGAGGTTAATCGTAGACTTAACGAAGTAGAGCTTACTAGTTCAAACTTTGCTACAGCTACTGGTTACTACAGTACTGCTAAAGATGCTGTCAATAGCTCTGTTCGTCATATTAACCACGAAGAGTTTGAGTGGCCTTGGAATCATGTTGAGGAAGAAGACACTCTTACTGTAGGTACTACACGGTATGGCTACCCATATGACGTAAAAACTATTAATATGGACAGCTTCCGCATTAAGCATAATGATACTTTAAACGTCAATACAACTAAGTTAAAAAATCTAGCTTACCAAGAGTACTTAGATAAGTACGTAGACTACGAGTACAACACGTCAGACAATATACAAGCCATTCCTCGTTACATTGTACGTGCACCAAGTCAAGAGTTTATCACAGTTCCTACCCCAAATAAAGCATATGAACTTGTATATGAATACTACCGCAACCCAGTAGACTTAGAGTTACATGGTGATGTGCCTAGTATGCCACAAGAGTTTAAACATATTATTGTGGATGGTGCTATGTACTATGCCTACACATTTCGTGGAGACTTGCAAGCTGCACAATTATCAGAACAAAAGCTTGCTATGGGAATTAAACAAATGCGTAGTCTCTACATTAATAGGTATGACTATGTTCGTTCAACGGTTAGAAACGTAAACAATATGAATATCGCAAAGGCATAAAACATGGCTACACAGTGGCAAACTTTTCTTATACCTTTAAAAGGTGGTCTAGTTACTAACCTAAGCCCTTTGCAGCAAGGTGTTGAGGGTGTGGGTACGGCTTCTATACTTCGTAACTTTGAACCTTCATTAGACGGTGGTTATAAAAAGGTTTCGGGGTATTCTAAATTTGCTGCTGCTGCCCTTACAGGATCAGGAGTTGTTCAGACTGTCTGTGTTGTAGGACAAAGTACACGTAAGAAAGTTATTGCAGCTAGAAATGGTAAATACTACTTACTAGATGCCGTAGATAGTTCTCCTTCGTGGTCTCTTAAAGCTACTGCTGCAGATACTAGTTTTGATAAATCTCGACATGCAGACTATAAGTTTAATAACACATATAAAATAGTATTCGTAGATGGTATTAACTACCCTGCTTACTACACAAATAGTTCTAATGCCATAGCCTACATTACTAGCTCAGGAACAGGTAATAGTGCAGTAGAAGGTGCATCTGTAGTAGAAGCATTTAAGAGTACTTTATTCTTTGGGGTTGGTACAGAACTTGTATTTACTTCTCCCTACACAGACTCAGATTTTAATCCGGCTAATGGTGCAGGCTCTATTGGTTTAAACTCAACCGTAACAGGATTAAAAGTTTTTAGAGATAATTTAATTATATTCTGTGAGGATAAGATATTTTCTTTATCTGGCAATACGTCTGCAGATTTTCGTCTTAGCCCTATTACAGAAGAGATAGGATGCATTGGTGCTGATACTATAAAAGAAATTGGTGGGGATGTTATGTTCCTAGCCCCCGATGGTTTACGTACCATTAGTTCTACTGCTAACATTGGTGACTTTGGTCTAGACGTTTCTTCAAAGAATATTAGGCCAACTGTAAAAAAACTACTTGACTCAACTCAGACGTATCAAGCAATTAATATACGTGAAAAAGCACAGTATCGTTTCTTTAGCTATGTGGATGGAGAACGAGTAAGTACATCTAAGGGTGTATTAGGTACAAAGTTTTTGGATCAAGGTGGTCTGGGTTTGCAATGGGCAGAGTTGCAAGGATTCAAAGTATACGCCGGAGACTCTAAAATAGTAGACAACACAGAGATAGCATTATTTGCTAACAATGATGGTTACGTATACCAAATGGAAAGTGGCACAAGTCGGGATGGGGAAAATATAGATGCAGTATTTGAAACTCCCTACATGCCTATAGCTGATCCACAGAAACGTAAAACTTTTTATAAACTAGATATGTATATAAAACCTCTGGGTACTATTGACATCGTCGGATCATTGAAGTATAATCAGGCTAGTCCTGCTAAGATACAACCACCAACATTTAGTATGACATCAACAACAGGTGCATCAGGTATATATGGTGATAGTTCATCCCTCTATAACTCTGCAGTATTTGGTAAAGCAACTACCCAAACATTTACACAGAATATAGTAGGCTCTGGTAATACCGTAGCTTTACGAATTGAAGATAATAGCACTAGCTCTGGTTTTGTACTTGATAGTGCCGTATTTGAGTTTAAAGAAAACGACAGGCAGTAAGGAAAAATTATGGCAGGTTACAGTAGACAAGACACATCTAATAATATTGCTAATGGTAATGTCATTGATGCAGATGACTTAGATAACGAATTTAATCAAGTAGAGAATGCTTTTAACAATAGTTCTGGGCACTCTCATGATGGTACTACAGCAGAGGGACCACCTATTGAGGTTGTTGGCCCTACTCAAGACGTAGTTATTACAGGTACTCTCCTTCGCCCTAAGACCAATAACGTAGTTAGCTTAGGTACTAGTTCTCTAAAGTTTAAAGATGGTCACCTGTCAGGTACACTTAATGTAGCAGGCACACTTAATGTGACTACTGCTATTGTAGCTTCAGGAACACTTTCCGTAGAAGGAAATACTGTACTGGGTAATGCTGCTACTGATACAGTGACATTCACTGCTGACGTTGCTTCTAACCTTATTCCTTCGGCAGATAATACGTATGACTTAGGTGCTGCTGGTTCTGAATGGAAAGATGCCCATATCACGGGTACAGGTTATATTGACACAATAAATGCAACGGATGCAACATTAGGTACAACAGTAGTTAGTACCAGTATTTCCGGTGGTATATTCAATCCTACTACATTTAAAATTGGGGGTACTACTGTAACTGCAGATGCTAGTGAATTAAACGCATTGGATGGAATTACTGCCAGTGTAACAGAACTTAATTATACAGACGTAACTACCCTTGGCACTTCTCAGGCAAGTAAAGTTTTAACTGCGGATGCTAATGGTGATGTTATTGCAAGCCAAGAGTTTCGTGCCGTAAGCTATAATGAAACACTAGGTACTATTTCTACAGGTACGTTAAATTTAGAGACAGGTAACGTTTTCGTTGATGCCCCTTCTGGCGATATTACGTACAGCTTCACTAATGCACCAGCATCTGGTACTGCTTATGGCTTTACACTAAAGATTACCCCCAGTGCTACCATTGTAATCACATGGCCTAGTTCAATAGATTGGCCTGAAGGCACACAACCTGTCGGAACTTCATCAGGAGAGACTGATGTATTCGTATTTTTTACCCACGATGGTGGTACTACATTTTATGGATTTAGAGCAGGGAATGCCTTAGCATGAGTTGCATTACTAAAAAACTTTTGGCTACACAAACACAGTCTTTGACTAAACGGTGGGGTTATTATAAAGCAAGAAGTGGTTTAGAAAAAATAGACCTTACTGATCCTACTAGTATTCCTTCTGCGGGTAGTGCTGGTGGTGGTATTGGTGCGTATAGAGGTCATTTTGTTGTTGCTTGGGGTTTAAATATATTAATATCTCAATCGTCTGCTGAAATTATAAAACTTTACGTTATTGATGAGGTAAATGGCAGTCTTACTTTAAAAACAGAGCTAGATATTAGAACGGTTACTGGGGAATCGAGCACTACAAATATAGAACAGATACACTATGCATACCCAAATACATATGTCACTGTAATTACAGATAATGATTCTATTATTACTTACGACATATCTAGTGAGGGTTTTAATCTATTAGATAGGTATGCTTTAGGGGGAGGGCAATCTTGGTCTAATGATGCCCTAGTCATAAGAAAAGTTATAGACCCATATAAGTTAAGTCAATCTCTATATGACGAAGTGTATAACCCTGATTATATTTTTATCATCACAGATAATAGTGATGACGTTGTTTGGTGGTTTAATTTGGCTAACCCAAGTAGCATTACTTTGGTTGAATATGCAGATGTAGATACTTCAGGTGTTGGAACTATTGGAAATTTAGCTCCTGATGACGGGTTAGCTTATTACAACTCTAATACAGATAGTGGGAAACTTATTCTTTTTAGCAACAATGACGATCCTGATTTTAATAGCTTTAACTTTTCAGCTTCTTCAGGTAGCCTATCTGCAGATACTGGATCGACTACGACGACAGGTATCATTGGGGATAATGAGGGTAACTTTATATCTAGTAATTCAACTGCGTTATACGGCACTACAATTATATCTCTTCATGAGAATGATGATGTTACAAAAGGTAGTACAGCTACTTTTGCTCAGACTGCCGTAACGGATCACGTAAATGAAACAGAGAACGCAGGGTCAGAGGGATTTGGTACTGTATGGGCTGTTAATATTGTACATAGACAAGGTTATCTTTATGCACTTGTTAGAGATGATGGTGTATTAGCAGATGAGCAAACTCGTATTATTGTATACAATATAGGAGGTTCTGCCACAACTGCGCCTGTTTTAATTGATGATAGAAATTTGGGTATATACGAAGTGGCAAGTAATACCCTTATAGAAGTTGACCCAAGACAAATATATACAAGCTAAAGGAGCTATATAAAATGTACGTAAAACTAACAAACGGTAGTGTCGATCAATACCCGTACACGATTGGACATTTACGCCGTGATAATCCTAACGTGTCTTTTCCACGTATTGTTTCAGATGATGTTCTAGCACGTTACAATGTGTATCCCGTAGTGGATGGCACTGTTCCTGCTTACAACGCACGAACACAAAAGGTAGAGACCCCTGAATTACCAACACTTGTAGATGGTACATGGACAATCGTGTATAGTACTGAAGAACTAACAGACTCTGAGGTATCTACTCATACAGATAGTGCTGCTAGTTCCGTCCGTAAACAACGGGTTGCTTTACTAGATGAAACAGATTGGGTAGTAGTAAAGGCACTTGAGAATGGTGAATCTGTAGCATCCGATATGAAACAGTACCGTTCTGATCTTCGTGACATTACAGGTCAAGCTTCGTTTCCATACGACTTGACTTGGCCCACAAAACCATAAGGCATAAAACATGAATAATCCAACCACAAAGAAAAAACGTTTAAAGTTTGCTGGGTTTAAACCTTCAGCAATGCAACGTATTGCTCAGACAATGGGTTATACAGGTGAGATGTCAGGGTTTGATTCTTACTTAAATAGTAATCCAGATAAGCAAAGTAAGATGGAAGAGTACCGCCAAGCTGCCACTAAGCTTGCAACTGGTGGGTACGTACAGAACTTTAATACCGGTGGTACGCCTTCTGGTCCTCCTGCCCCCACTGTTTTCGATAATGATTACTCAAATCCAGAAGTACTAGCTCAGTACAATGCCAACCTAGCTCCCGGTGGAGTTAATTATGAAAGTGCTAGTTCACAAGCTGCTGATGCTGCTAGTGGTGCTAGTAATTTGGCATCACTGGGTATGGGGACTGCTGCTAGTGGTGCTACTGCTGTTGCTGATGCTGCTAGTGGTGCTATAACTGGAACTTCATCTAGTGTGCCTTTCTCAATGGATGGAACATATGATCCATCTGCAGGTATGCCAGATGCTGGTTCGTATATATCACAACAAGATGCCGCCATTGAAGAACGTTTTCAGAATGTAGATTGGAACACTAATGGTGGTGTTAACGCAGACTTAGGGGCTGACAAGACTTGGGCCAAAAAATCTGTAACAGATAACGTATCTAATTCAGAAATTTTAAAAGACCCTACAAATTACAAGTTAGTAAAAGAAGGTAAGTATTGGTCTGTAGTATACCCTGACGGTACAAAGATTGGTACAGGGCATCAAAACAAAAGTATGGCTATAGGTCGTGGTAACATATTGGCAGTTGCATTTGGGGCAGCTTCTCCCGGTGCAGACTTATATAAACAACAGCAGGACATGTATCGTAACTACCTTTCATCTAGTACATCAGAAGGTGTTACTTCCGATCTATCAAATATAGAAGAGCAATACAATCAAGCAACCACACAGTATGATACTTTAAATCTAGAGTTATCTAGGTTGCAAGCACAAGCTGATGCAAGGCCAGACGATCCATACTTTAAAGAACTAGTAGAAGCTAAGGGTCAAGAACTGTCGGATATGTACTTGCGTTTACAAGAGCTTACGCCATTATACCAGAAAAGCCTACCTACTATTACAGATGAAATGACTAACAGGGCAGTTAATCCAGAACTTCCAGAGGGTGCGGAAGTAGACCCAGAAGGAATTGCAACTGAAGATGATCAGTTTATAGGTAGTGAATCTGGACAACTTGAAGGAAACGTTAAAACAAAGGCAGCTACAGTCAGAGCACAAACAGCAAAAGGTATAAAAGCAAAAGACGCAGCTAGTTTTGAGGCAGAAGAATCTGGTGCTCTAGTTGATACGGCTCTAGGGGGATTGGATGCTACGCAAGTAGGGTTTGATGATCCTCGTGCTACTATTACTGGTGAAACGCAAGGTACTACTGCAGTGTCAGATCTTAATGCTGCACAAGGTACGGCTAGTATTATTGATAGCCCTGTACAACGTGACATACAAGCAGGCGAGATTGTAACAGGCTCTGCCGTAGATGTCGAAAAAGCAGCACAATTTACCGAGATGATACAAGCTGCACAAGCTAGTCCAAGTGAAAAGACATCTGTAGCTTTTCAATTAGAACAGCTTATGAATGACTTTGACGATGGGGAAACTCCAGCATGGGCTGCTGGTTCTATGAGGGCAGCAACAGAGAAGCTTGCACAACGTGGTCTTGGTGCTTCAAGTATGGCAGGTCAGGCTATCATTCAAGCTACTATGGAATCAGCCTTACCTATCGCAATGGCAGATGCCCAAACCCAATCACAGTTTGAATCAATGAACTTGTCAAACCGTCAACAACGTATTATGCTTGCTGCAGAACAACGTGCAAAATTTATGGGTCAGGAGTTTGATCAAGAGTTTCAGACACGTGTAATTAATGCTAGTAAGATTAGTGACATTGCTAATATGAATTTTACTGCAGAGCAGCAGGTACAGCTTGAAAATTCTCGTGCCGTTAATACAATGAATTTAGCTAACGTTAGTAACAGTCAAGCTATGATACTTTCAGAAGCTTCGGCACTAGCTAACCTAGAAACTCAAAGCCTTAGCAATGTACAGCAAGCTGCTGTTTTAAATGCTCAGAACTTTCTTAACGTAAGTATGGCGGATGCAGATAGAAACCAACAAGTTGATATGTTTAAAACACAACAACAAGTCTCCTCTATATTTAATGACACTGCAGCAAAGAATACAGCAAAACAATTTAATGCTAGTAGTGAGCAACAAAACAATCAGTTCTATGATAACATGTCTAATACAACAAACATGTTTAATGCAGAACAGAAAAATGCTATAGCTAAATTTAATGCGGGGGAACTGAACACAATCCGAAAGTTTAATGCCGAGTTAAAAAATCAACGTGAGCAATTCAATGCAAAGAATCAATTAGTTGTAGATCAATCGAATGCTACATGGCGTAGGGAGATTGCTACTGCAGACACTGCAGCTACCAACCGTGCTAATGAAATCAATGCAATAAACACTTTAGATATTTCTAACACTGCATATAACAACATGTGGCAGATGTATGGTGATCAGATGGAATGGGCATGGACAAGTGCAGAAAGTCAACAAGAACGTTTGTCTGAGTATGCTCAGGCAGGTCTCTCTCTAGAAGAAACAAAGCTGAAGATAGATGCACAAAGTAGTAGTAATTTTGGCAAGCTTGTTAGTACCTTGCTTTTTACTCCTACAAATGTGTTGTCAAATACTTTTGCAGGAAGTCTGTTCCAAACATAAGGAGTAATAAATATGAGTATGTATAATGTAAGTGCTGTTAGCTATGCAAAAGCTTTAAGTAATTTAAACAAACGTAAAAAGAGTACGGCTACCCCTGAGAAAAAAGGTGGCCTACTCTCACGGGCAATGTCACTTAGCCCTCGTTCTAAAGAGCCAGAGAGTAAAGAACCTTCAGATATTGCACTAGATATCATGGAAGAAATTCGTAAATATAGGAACCTATAACAATGTCACAAGACTATAGATCAAGCTTCAGTGCTCCTATACCGGGGCAAAGTTTAACTGCAGAGTTAGGCGCAAGACCTTGGCAACATCCCCCGCAATACCCAACAGTAGAACGTGCTGCAGAATACTATGCTGAACGTATCCTAAACATGTCAGCACGAGATCAGCTAGTAGATGTTATGGAGTCTGGCATTCCCTTGACTACTATAGCCAACGCCTTACAAGGAGGCTCTGTGATGGAGGGTAAGCACACAATTGATGTTGGTATCCTTGTGATGCCTATCATCGTTGAGATGCTCTCCTACGTGGCTGACGAAGAAGAAGCAGATTATGTGGTAGGTATTGAGCCTGAGAAGAGAGACACTGATAAGTTCAGTAGTTCAGCTATCAATAAAGTACTACGTGAAATGAAAGATGATCTGGAAGAAGAAGATGACACAGAAGAAATGCCTGTGCAGTTAGAAGAAGAAGTAGAACCTGCATCTGCAGGATTGATGGCAAGGAGATAACAATGGCGTTTAATTTTGGGGCATTCATAGGCGGGGCATCTGAGAACTTGGTTGATATGATCAAGACTAAAGAAGCACAGATGTACAAAGAAGATCAGGATGAAAAAGAGACTAAACGTAGGGCACGTGTAGCTGCGGTTACTCAACGTAGGGCAGATGAAAAAGAAGCTAAACAAGCTGCACAGAAGTTAAAGCTTGCAGGGTTTGACCCAGAAAGAATATCTTATGCTCTGTCTCAAGGCTCCACGTATGCCAGTGGGTTGGCGGAGTACGGGGGTATTGCTATAACTAATGGTAAAGACCCTAATACTCTACTAAGGTATTCAGAGAATATAGACGAATTTAAAACACTCTCTGGTCACAGGGCGTCTGATGGGGAAATGAAACTACCCGAAGGTTTCTCTCTCCCAGAAGATGCAGATGCATCAAAGTATTTTGAGCAAGACAGAGAAGTGTTTACTACACTCTCTCAACCTGCATCAAAACCTGTTACAAGTTTGGGGATGGTACGTGCTAATACCGTTAATAAAATGCTGTCAACAGATCCAAATAGCCCAGAGTATTTGGAACTTTCAAAAAGAAATGATATGTTGCTTGCTGAGATAAAACGTGAGCATCAAAAGGATGATGATGAAGAAAACACAGACCCGTTTACCAATGCGGATGTCCGACTTGATTGGGCACGTTTTTTACAAGATGCGGCAACCCCTCTAGGTATGGAAACACTTGAAGGTAGTATCGTAAATGTACAGGCGGGTAATCAGGGTAAGGCTTATATTGCTAGTATAGATGCTGGTCTTGCTATGAAAGCTCGTATAAAGTCTGCTGAACTTACTTCTCCAAATGTGACTAGCTATGCTGACGTAAAAATAAGTACAGCTTTGTCAGATTTAAAAAATAGGGGTGCTCGTATTGCATACGCAGCAAGCTCTATAAATGATGCCACTAGAGAATCCTTAGCTGCGGCAGAACCAGATCGTGATTTAGGGTTACTGGAAAAATACAAGATGCCATACAACCCTGAGACTAATGAATACAGATCTAGCTATACTGGAACAGAGGCACTAGCCTTAGCCGACAGAGGTGCTTTTAATGTTGGTGATGTTATTGTGATAGATAACATGCCAGTTCTTTTCACAGGTAATATTAAACTTTCTTATGGTGGATTGAGTGAAGAAGGCAGTCAAGTTAATCTTCCATTTTTGTATATAGGTGGCGGTGACAAGTATGATGTCACGGACGTAGGGCGGTATTAAGGAAAAAACTTATGGGTGTATATGACTCCGCAGTATTTCCATCCTTTTCTGTAGAGGATGAAGAAGAAGAAGAACAGTCTGAAGAGCTAGTAGTTGAAGATGATCCTGTAGCTCCCGCAGTACAAGACGAACAAGAGACCACAAGTAGTGGTTCCTATAAGGGTGCTATTTTACCACCAACAAACATGAATAATGTTTTAAACACAATACAAAGTACTACTGAAGCACAACCATCAGATGCTACACCATCTGCTAAAGGTGCTGTACTTCCTAATGTAAAGTTTATACCAAATGAATCCACACTAAATGAAGTACAGAATCCAGATGAGATTCCTGATGAAGACACATATGGAAACGAAGACTTTCCAAATATGCTGTTTGCACCACTCGTCCCTGAATTCTTAGAAGAAGAAGTTGTACCGACAATTAAAAACAACTTCATTAAAAGTATAAGAGAACAATTAAAGGATGATCCAACTAGCCCATACTTACAAGGACTTTTGGATAAAGAAATTAAAGTAGATGCTCGTGCAAAACAAACGTATCAAGCTAATATGGATTCCTTATACTCAAAAGAAAGTTTAAATATCCTTAGAGAAAAAGCAGTTGCTACTTTAGATAGAAGAAATGCTAGACTTGAGGAATTTAAAGAGGTTGCGAAAGAGGCTGGGTTTGATTCTCCACTAGAGTATCTAAGGAGTAAAGCTAAGTCTGACCCACAGTCAGATTATGGAACACTGTATGAAGAGTTTGATATTCAAAGGGCTGGGATTTCTATTGCTGAATACGTAAGCCAATTTGATGGACCACAAACTGTGCAAGACTTCTTTAACGAAGAAGTGTATGCAGCAGAAGTTAATATAGAAGATGATCTCACTACTGTATATGGATACTTGAACGGGGAAAACGAACACCATAAAAAGAAGGTCTCTTCTATGCTGGGACAAGGCAAGTCTTTAAACTACATTACTAATATTTCGGAATTTAAAAATTGGGTTGACCCCCGTGTAGCATGGGGTGAGTTTATTGTAGGGTCGAATAGAGCACAACGTGAATGGGATGAGATTTGGGGGGGTGTAATTCCTACGCAAGAAGACCATAACAGATTGGTCTATGCATTTAAGAGTGGCAATGCATTGGATTTTGCTGGAGCTTCTGTGATGGCAGCTTTAAATGTGGGGATGATTGGTACTGGAGTAAAGACTGCCAAAAAGCTTTATAAAAAAGGTAAAGGCTGGATTGAAAATCCCTCTGTTGTTATGGGTGCTCGTACTGCTGGTGGTCTACGTGAACAGAAACTACGGGATGCCGTAAAAGCTAAGGTAGCAAAAGATGACTCCTTAAAAGAAGAGTTGCTGCTACAGTTTGAAAGTAAATTTGATGTTACTATTACTAAGATAGTAGATGGTAAACGTGTAATTGACAGAGATGCAGTTAAGATTTTGGGAGAAAGAAAAACTCTTGACTTAATGCAGTCAGAAACAGGTGCCATAATAAATCTTCCTTCCGATGCGTTGACTGCTCCCATGCTAAATGCAGAAACAATGGACAGTTTAGTTGGGACTTTGATTGATCTAAAAAAGATTGCACCTGAAGAGTTTGGAAAAAGTAAAACACTCATAGATGACATGCTACGCATTACTATTGAGGGCAAGGTAAAGCCTGAAAAGATGATGGACATTCTGGCAGAAAATGGTATGCAACTAGAAGAGTTTGTTCTTGCTACGTATGGCTCTGTGTCTAAGGCCGGGGAAGTACTAGGTAGATTTAGCCATCTCATGAGAGTAAAGCCTAAAGGTATCCTAGAAGATTTAGATAGTCGAATATCACAAAAAGCAGACAGTAAAATAAGGGATTATTATAACCGTTACTTCCTGCGTACTGAGGGTTTACGAAAAGGTATACTAGTATCACCCCTAGGTGTTGCTATGCGTAACATGCAAAGTAACTTTGTAAGAGCACCAATGGAATCTTTAAATGCAGTTATTTCTAATGTTGTGTGGAAGTTTTCTAATGAAGGTGCTATACCCGCACTTAAATCTTTAAATCCCTATAGCCCAGAAAGTTCTTTCAAAGGCGGTATGGATAATCTTAAATTAATGTTTAGTAATGTGAGAGAAGCTAAACATTTTTCTGAGTACGTGCTTGAGCATAGCCCAGATCATGCACGTATGATGTACAATACCCTAAATGAAATGCAGTTAAACATGGGCAGAGGGCAAGCAACGAGTGCGCCGGGGCGGGTTGCAGATGAAATGTACTCTATGTTGGAAGATTTTTCAGGAGCACTCAATACCCCAAACCGGATACAAGAACTAAACATTCGTAATGCTACATTCTGGTCTGAGTTAAAGAGGCTGGTTAAGAATGAATACAAAATAGATTTAAAGGATTCCTTAGATGGTGGAATGCTTATGGATTTTGTACGTGATTCTTCTACAGTTAAACCTGCAGGGGCTAGGTCTTTTGTTGCTTTAATGGACGATGCCACACGAAAAGCAATGCGAGTAACTTACTCTGCGACACCTGAGAATTATATACTCAGGAAGGCTGCAAACTTTATTAGTAAAAGCCCACTGTCTGTAGTAATTCCCTTTCCTAAGTTTATTGCAAATGGCATTGAGTACTTTGCTGAAGGAACTATGGGTGCGGCTGGCCCAATAAAAAGAAAAATACAAGCTCAATTCTTTGACCGTAGTTTGAAAGGGCCATTGACAGCAAGAGAATCTGAGAAAATTGCAAACAATATAATTGGATTGGGAATTTTCACAGGTTTATATCAATGGCAGAAGGATGAAAACAGGGGCAAGGATTATCAGAATATTGGTATACCCCTAACTGAACTAGATGCTAACATTCTGGGTACATATCCTATGGCGCAAATGAACTGGATTGTTCGTGCTGCCGTAGAACGTGAGAATGGAACCTTTGATATGTGGGATGCCAAGGATGAATGGATGGAGTTATTCTTTGGTATGCAGCAACGTGCAGGTGTTAGCAACGTTATCACAGAAGAGTTAACGTCTATGCTTAGTGGTGCTGCGAATGAGGCTGACGCAGCTAAGAGAGACAAAATTTTCGGTAGAGTATTTGGTCAGTATACATCTGGGTTCCTTAACCCGTATTTCCAAGTCATAGAATTAGAACGGGATATGGGTTCACGTACTACTGAACGTAAGGAAGCAGGTAAAGATTTTATAATTACGGATAATCAATTCTTGAATGAGACTAAACGTTCTTTGATGCAACGTGGTGGATTAGACCCCAAAGAGGAAGCATTGCTACCCAAAAGAGAAACTGTCACAGACACTAATGAGAAGAGACAGTACATCAAGTCTCGTATATTTGCTGGTATAAATGTTAAAGAAAGAGATGATACTTTAAAATATCTACAAGAGATAGGTATCACTGATCCTAACTTTACACTTGGCAGTAAACACAAGATGAAAACTGTACAGAATTATCAGAATGAAAAGGTTAGTGCATACTGGCCTAGTCTTGTGGCTCAGGGTAGACGTACTGGCGAACGTGCAGAGATGCGATGGCAGAAAAGCAAAGAGCTTCAGGATAAGTATACACTATCTGCTTACATGCGGATGTATGAACGTGGGTATATTCAAGAGCAAGTGCGAGATATTAGAAAATCTGTAGGCGAAGGTAGGGCATTGATTGACACACCCGTTGCAAAAAGAACAGATCAGTTTATCAGACTGCCTAAAGATGTACGGCGGATAGCAGAAGCTGAGTGGGTCAGACTCTACTCAAGGAAATCTAAGGATGGTGTCATAGATTTTTCTAATCTGAAACACCTAACTCAGTTACTAGCCTTAGCAGGAGTTAATCTAAAACCTAAATAAGAAAAGGGGGCAATTAAGCCCCCTCTTTTTTTACCTAGTGTCTCCACTCCCACCGATTGTACCTGCTTCTTTTCTAGCTGTTAGCTTCTTCTCATTCTGTGCTGCTATCATACCTAGTGTTAGGTTTAGATCGGTGGCTAGTGCAGCACAGTACCAGAGTACATCACCTATCTCACTAGCAATGTCCTCTCGCCAAGTCTCTGGCCTATTATCTGGGCCATCTCGTACAAGCTTCTTCACTTTGTTTGCTACCTCACCTGCCTCACCTGCCAGACCAAGTGCAGGATATAATATCTTGTGTTGGGCTGGGTATATTGCAGTAGTTGCAGCTATACGTTGGTACGAATTAAAATCAGACATGGTATACTTCTCCTTTAGAAATTTCTCTGCCTCTTCCTTTAGTTTGTTCATTAGCTACTACCCGTTTTAGCTGCTCGAAGTAGGCTCTATTAAACCCACGTAACCATTCCCTATATTGCATTGTGTTGAGGGGAAAGGGACTTCCCACTTTACCTTTCTGAAAATCTTTGTAACCCTTATCGTGTTGAAATTTTAAGGGTGCATCGAACTTGCCAAGGCCACGTTCTTTACGTGTTAACTTTTTATTCTCCATCATAAATTCTCCTTCATAAAAACTTTTACCCATTCGGCACAGATGTCACTACGAATAATATCATCCACTGTAAACTCAACTATAGGAACAGGGAGCATATACTTCTTGGCTAAGTGTACTACTCTACTTAATCCATCAGCTTCCTTTAAGTCACTCTGCTGTACGTCCCCATTAAGAACAATATTACTACCTTCACCAACACGTGTCAATAACATTTTCAATTCGTGAAGTGTAATGTTCTGTGTTTCATCTACGATTATGAAGGAACTGTCAAAGCTTCTTCCTCTCATTAATGCAAGGGGTGCCATCTCAATGTTGCCATTCTTGATAGCCGTTTCTACTGTACCTTTACCTAAGTGTTTCTCCAATACATCTAGTACAGGCAATGCCCAAGGCATGGTCTTCTCTTGAAGATCACCCTTGAGGAAGCCTAGCTCTCTGCCTACAGCAACGTGAGGCCGTGTGATAACGATCTTGTCTATCTCCTTCAGAGTGTACAGATCGGCAGCATAGGTTGCTGTAACGTATGTCTTACCAGTACCCGCAGGGCCAAGTACAAACACTTGGTCATGCGACTTCATATTGTCCCACAGAGCACGTTGATTGTCTGTCTTCGGTGTGAAGCCAGATGTTTTCTTAGATGTTGCCCCTTTGTAATTAGTTTTACGTCTAGATTTAACTGGCTTTTGTGGTGGCTCTAGATCATCTTTGTGTATCATAGTGTAATCAATTCAGCCTCTGTGTAAGGAATGTGAAAGAACTTCTCACCAGCACGAATGTATCGTCCCTTTGCTTCTCTGAGTCGATCATCCGTAAGTGATGTATCTTTAATGCGGAACACTTGTTTAAGATCATTACGAAAAATGTAAAAGTTTAGTACGCCGTTTTCTTTTTTGTACATTTCGACTAGTCGTTTCTTACGTTCTGGGATACGTATCTCTGACCAATCGGTAGGCCAATCACCTTTCCATGCACGTTTAACTTCTGCCTCATTGAAGTATGTGTAGTCATCTTTAGTGGATACTACATCTACATTGTAGTCTTCCTTAACGTCACCTACATCATGACCTTTATTTAGCAAGTGTTTGGCTAATGTTTTCTTAGCTACTCCATCGAATTGATCGTACCAAGTTTTATTGAAAGGATGCTTAATCATTTTACTCTCCTAATTATGAATAATATTTAACTACGTATTCTTTTAATTCTTTATAGCCACCTATCAGTGTGCCATCTGATTCAAATATCAGAGGTACTGATGTTATGTTTCCTTTTTTTAGTAGGGTTAGAACCCACTTGCTACTAGCCGATTGAACGTTGTACTCAGTGTAATTTATTTTGCAACCTTTTAACATTGCCTTAGCTTGATCACAGAAATTGCATTGATCTCTACTTATTACCGTCCACACTATGCCTCTCCTTTACTTCTATTAATAATTTCTTTTGTTTAACCTCCGACATGATAGGCCATTCTCTTATCTCATCAATGGTACGCATACACCCTGTGCAGTACCTATCGTCATTAATACGACAGACCTTTACACAGGGTGAAGCTACAGTGCCTATGCTCCGATGTCCACGATTTCGCATGAGTCACCAGTACATGCAAACGACTGACTAGAGTTTGTGCTATCTTGTTTTTCGTAGTCACTTAACTTAGACCAATCAATCTTCTTAGGCATCTCCTTTAGTAATGCCTTATATTCATCCTTAGTGCAATCCTGATACGGTGCTTGCTGATAAGTATGATCTGAGTGTGGCAAGAAAGACACACCTGACATCTCATCAAAGTGTTTGTACACAAATGCACCAACTTCTAACCACTCGTCTTCCCTTACTGTGCAGGTAACAGATGGTTTGTGTTCACACCAATGCCGTTGGTAAGCAAGCCATGTCTCTAGTTGTTCGATTGCTGACATGTCATTACGTGTGACTGCATTCGATGGTGACTGCACAGGGAAGCTGAACACCGTAGTGGTCTCAGGGTTGAACACACAAGGTTCAGCAGGGATGCCTTGATCTTTCATCATCTCTGTTAGGGGATCGTTGTTGTCTCCTCTAACGGTTCGGACGTAATAATCGTTGTGTCTGGCGTGTATGCCGGAGGCTGAGTCCACCAGTTGTGATACAGTACCTGAAGGTTTATTACAACTAATAGCAGTACTAACATTAATACCAAGGCGGTTAGCCCACTCATTATTAGTAGCAACAGCCACCTTACGAAGGTATGAAAGTGTTTCATCTAATCCTTTGTTCTTTAGTGTCATAAGGGGATTGTCCATCACCCCTGTGAGTGACACACCCAACAGGCGTTCTTCTTCTGTATTTCGTTGCCACATCTTTCGCAGGTAGGGGAACTTGGTGTAGGTAGATTGTATCGTACCCAGAATGGTTGCGAGTCGTACCTTTTCCGCCAGAGTTTCGATGGTATCTGTAGCACGTACAACAACTTCTGTAAGGTTGCACACCTGACCAGATCGAAGGATAATTTCAGAACAAGGATTTGTTCCAAAGTCATAGTTCGGATCACGCCGACCATACTTTTCAGCTTGCTTTTTACTTGCCTGACGATTGAATACACCACGTTCTCCTGATTTACTTTCTACTAATGACAGCCACTCACGCATGAATGTTTCCATGTCCGGCTTCTCTGTGTACGAGACACTGTTATTTGCTAGTGCCCGGTATGATGCTTCGTTCCACCACTGCCCAGATTTAGCATGACGCATACGATCATCACTAAGATTACTCAATGAAATCATAGCACTACGGCGTACACCACCGACCACAACTATCTGACCAATGAAACACATCAAGTCATGGCACTCAATAGAGGACAGCTTACGTCCTTGTGCTGACTTGAATGTCTGTACAGTAAAGTTAAACAGATCAACTAGAGGACCGGGACCACTGGCTCTACCACCAAATGTAGTTAGTCGAGCACCTGCAGGGCGTACTTTACTTATGTCCCACTTAGGAATTTCTCCAGCCCATAGTAAGGCAAGTAGTTGACGGTAGGATTTAGCCCAACCTTCTTTACTATCTTTCACAACAATGGTTGTCTCACTCTCAAACAGAGGAGGGACTTCCTGTAGCTTGGACACAAACTGACGTTCAACACTGAAGCCAACACCTGTACCACACAATAGGATGAACATTGCTTCATCAAAAGCATACGGGTGATCTACGTGTAAGTATGAGCAGTTATACATGCATGTGTTATCACGTGCTGCTGCTGCACCTGCGGTCATCATAGCCCTCATAGAAGGCATGATCTGCAAAGAGGTGATAGCATTTTGAATATCTTTGTAGACTTTCCCACCCTTTGCATCTGTAAGTAGTGGTGCTACAATGTTATCCATGTAACGGTTTACTGTCTCCCCCCAACCCTCTCTTCGGTTCTCTGTTTCTAGCCAACGTGCATACCGTGAGGTATGGATGAAGGCTTGGTAGTCTGTTGGTAAATAATTATTCATTGTCACTCCTGTGTTAGTATCTTTATACTTTTAATATCTATGCCATCCACATCATGGATGTAATCCTGTAGTCTATCTTCTATCTCTGAGTCAATGAATCCATCTACAGGGATAGGATACTCATCCTCTTTTACTTCTAGTGTTAAAAATACTTTAACTAGCATCTGTCACCTCTATTAGTTTATTTAAATACCACTGAGCTTTCTTTAAATCTTCTGCACCATTCTTGTAACGATAACGCCAAAGGTATTTAAGTATGTTACCCTGTAAGTAACTTTCAAAACCATCTCCAGTTGCGGCACGAATGGCGTCAATGCATTCAATGCCTGCTTGGTTGTAGTGCTTAGGATTATTTACATTGTCTGCCATTCGTGTTCTCCCTTTAGTGGAACTTTACTTTTACTACGTTATCATCTAGTGATATATACTTATCACATACTGTTGTTGTTTCTGTTGGTGTGTCATTCATACTCTCACTAACTAACTGAAACAATTTACTTCGGAAAGCTGCGTCTGTTTCCATCAATGGTATGGCTGCTATTAGCATGTCGGTTAACATGGCTAGATGTTCATAGTCTTCTTTGTTTAAAGTGTTATCATCTGTGGTCAGCATACCCACATCAATATCCCCAGACCATTCGTTGTTGTCTAGCATATGAGGTGAGATACGGATCACAAAGTCATTTGCTTCAATATTTATATATGTTGTATCTTCAGTCATGTTAACTCCTTTTTATTTTCTCTTTAGGGAATACCACCAATGAGGGGTGGGTGTCAATCCCTTTTTCTTTTAACCAATCTTCTGGAACAACTCTATCGGCGTACAGAAATTTATTCTTTTCACACCACATAGCATAAGAACTCTTTGCACCCTTACTTAGCTTACGTTTACTGCTTTCAAACACGAACCGTATATCTAAGTTAGGGTGTTGCTTTTTAATAGCAAGGTGTTTACGTCTATCGTCTGATGTAAATAGTCCCTTTACTTCTATGATTAAACCATTGGGTAGTATAAAGTCTGGGGTATAGGTGCGGTACATCAAGTCTTCCCATTCAATCTTTATGGCTTCATACTTGAACTTTACTTTGTGCTCATTCAAGTAATCTTTGACTTTGATTTCTAACCCACTCCTATACCCATGCTTTTGTGCAGCACGAAACTGCTTGCCATTCATGAGAAGCCCCAAATACCTTTGAAGTTTTTAATACCTAGCTTTGCTAACTCCTCAAATACTTCTGCTTCTGCATCCTTACGGGCTTGTACTGCGGATCGTAACCCAGCATACCGTGCCTCATATAGCTCACGTCTGCGTTCTTTTAGTTGGGCATCAAGAAGATCAATCTCTTCTTGCATTGCTTTG
>TARA_R110002126_G_scaffold38560_1_pt1 | contig 21528 bp, 22 predicted proteins | sample TARA_R110002126 | Tara Oceans TARA_R110002126 (sample SAMEA4397536) | marine metagenome | biome: Polar Biome; feature: [DCM] deep chlorophyll maximum layer (ENVO:01000326); material: water (ENVO:00002006), including particulate matter (ENVO:01000060) such as... | depth 30 m
CTGGAAGAGGGCGAGAGCGCCGACGATATCGGCGAGACCTCGGCGCCCAAGGCCGAGGCGAAGGCGAACCCGGAAGAGACTTCGGACGCGGCCCCGAAAGAGGCCCCGAAAGAAGCTCAGAAGGCCCCGGCGGGCGATGCGTCCCCTGCCCCGGCGGCGCCGAAAGATGCCGACGGCAAGCGTATCTTTGCCTCGCCGCTGGCGCGGCGGATCGCGGCGCAGAAGGGTCTGGACCTGGCGGCGATGAAAGGCTCGGGCCCGCATGGGCGGATCGTCAAGGCGGATGTCGAGGCGGCCGAGGCTGCGCCGGCGAAATCGGCGGAATCGGCCCCGGTTGCAGGCGCGCCGAAGTCGGCACCGGCCGGCGCCATGCCGACGGGTCTGAGCACCGAAACCGTGCTGAAGATGTACGCCGACCGCGACTTTGAAGAGGTCAAGCTGGACGGGATGCGCAAGACCATCGCGGCCCGCCTGACCGAAGCAAAACAGACGATCCCGCACTTCTACCTGCGGCGGGACATCAAGCTGGACGCGCTGATGAAATTCCGCGCGCAGCTGAACAAGCAACTGGAAGGCCGCAGCGTGAAGTTGTCGATCAACGACTTCATCATCAAGGCCTGCGCACTGGCGTTGCAAGCCGTACCGGATGCGAATGCGGTCTGGGCCGGTGACCGGGTGCTGAAGCTGAAACCGTCGGACGTGGCCGTGGCCGTCGCCATCGAGGGGGGCCTGTTCACGCCCGTCCTCAAGGATGCCGACATGAAGTCACTGTCGGCGCTGTCGGCAGAGATGAAGGACCTGGCAGGCCGCGCGCGCGACAAGAAGCTTGCGCCGCATGAGTACCAGGGCGGTGCCTTTGCCGTGTCGAACCTCGGGATGTTCGGGATCGACAATTTCGACGCCGTGATCAACCCGCCGCATGGCGCGATCCTGGCTGTCGGGTCCGGCGTCAAGAAACCTGTGGTGAATGCAGAGGGCGAGATCGAGGTGGCCACGGTCATGTCGGTGACGCTGTCCGTCGATCACCGGGTCATCGATGGTGCCCTGGGCGCAGAGCTGCTGAAAGCGATTGTCGAGAACCTTGAAAACCCGATGGTCATGCTGGCCTGACCGGGCCCCACAGCGCGATCATTGAAAAGGCCGCCCCTCGGGGCGGCCTTTTGCAGTTTGCGGTATCTCCGGGGCAAGGGTCCCCACGATGCGCCGAGTGACACTGGCGCGAGCCCCTGGTCAGGAGATGCCGGTGATGGGCTGGTAGCGGGGATAGATCGGCTCCATCTCGATAAGATCGCCGATCTCGCCCTCGGGGGATTGCAGCGCCGCAAGCGCCCCGGCCGGCCCCGCCTTGGTGCGTTCCAGAAAGCGGCGCAACAGATGGGAAAAGATGCCCAGTTCGGCCTTGGTGCTTTTCAGTGCGACGAGGCGCGCCATGATCAGGTGGTACTGATCCTGCGTCAGCTCGGAAATCTCGACATCAGCGAGGTCGAGACAGGGATGCAGCAGATCGAACAGCGCGCGCGCAGCCTCGATCTCCATCGTGCGGTTGGACAGCGAGGTGTTGCGCAGCTTTGGCACGAGGATCGTCTGAAGATCCCCAAGTGCCTGTTGAAAGCGCACCATCATGCGTTCGATGCGCCCGCCCCGGTTGGTGAAAAAGGCACGCATCTTGCCCAGAACCAGTTCGGGCAGTTCGATGCAGACGGAAGAGGCCAACATGCTGTCCGCGCCATCACTGAGCGGCAGATAGGGTGCAAGTGCGTCGAGAAACTGGGGTGAAAAGGCATTGGACAGGCGGGGTTTGTCCCCGGTTGGTACCACCGAGAGGCGAAACGCCTCCTGTGCGAATTTGACGCCGTCGAGGCACCATTCATCTGCCCCACGTTCCCGGATAAGGGAAATTTCTATCGCTGGCATCGCAGATGCCTTACGAGTCACGCCTTCGATCATTGTCTGCACACCTCACAATCCTGCTCATGACGGCCAATGCCGTGAGGGGAAGTTCTGGGGCGATGAGGTAAATTTTGATTTAAGGCGCGATTATTTTTTCAACCGATTTGCAGCGCCTGTTTACCCGAGTGCCGCACGACCGGCGTGCAAAAGCCGCCCCGACGTGCGGAGCGGCCGAAATCTCTGATATGTGTCAGCCCCTTGCGAGAGGAGAATCACATACCCAGCAGATGGTTCATCGACTGTGCAGGCTGGGCACAACCGGCCTCTCCGACGATTTTTGCAGGGACACCCGCGACAGTTTTGCAAGGCGGGACTTCGTGCAGGACCACGGAGCCCGCCGCAATCCGCGAGCAATGGCCGATCTGGATATTGCCCAGCACCTTGGCCCCTGCCCCGATCAGCACCCCATTGCCGATCTTTGGGTGCCGGTCTTCCTCTTCCTTGCCGGTGCCGCCGAGCGTCACGGAATGCAGCATCGAGACATTGTCGCCCACGATGGCGGTTTCCCCGACCACGATGGAATGCGCATGGTCGATCATGATGCCCTTGCCGATGCGGGCATTGGGGTGAATGTCGACGCCAAACACCTCGGACGAGCGCATCTGGAAGAAATAGGCCAGATCGACGCGCCCCTGTGTCCAGAGCCAGTGCCCGACCCGGTAGGCCTGCACGGCCTGAAACCCCTTGAAGTAGAGCAGCGGCTGGATGAAGCGATGGCAGGCGGCATCACGTTCGTGCGTCGCGACGATGTCCGCCCGGGCCGAGGCCGCGATGTTCGGGTCGGCACCAAAAGCCTCGTCGCAGATTTCGCGCAGGATCTGGCCGGACATTTCGTCCGACGCCAGTTTCATGGAGATCCGGTAGGCGAGTGCCCGTTCGATGGAGGGGTGGTGCAGCACGGTGTTGTGGACAAGCCCGCCAAGCAGCGGTTCGTCGGCAATGGCTGCCTTTGCCTCGCGGATGATCCGATCCCATACCGGGTCGAGCTCTGCGAGCTTTGCGCGTGTGTTGGCCATGGCGATGTTCCCAAAGTTTGAGCCTGAGGTTAGCAGATAGGCACAAAATGGGGAAACGCAAAACCGTGCGCTGGTTGATCATGATCTGAAATGTCAGAACGGCCCCCTGGCGAAAGGGACCGTTCAGAGGACGCGGAAAATCAGAGGGTGATATCGGCCCCCCTGGCAGGCCCTGCCCCGAAGCTGGCGGAGACTTGCGCCACCTCGATCCGGGCCGCGCCGGTGATACCATCGGTGCCCTGCTCGGCCGCGCTGTAGAGCCAGGTTGTCTGATCCGTGAACACCTGCCGCACCAGCGCGCCGGAACTATAGATCGAAACCAGGAAGGACCGGGTTTCTTCGCCCAGGGGCACGTCGGGCGCAGACCATCCATCGCCGTCGATACGCGTGCGTCGCACCCACGAGACATGGAGATCGCCCGCCACGTCGGTTCGGACGCGCAGATGGCAGGGCGCATAGGGACGCAGACCGATACCATCGAACGCCAGCACCTGGTGGCGGTACGACAGATCATCAGGGCTGCGGCTGGACGGGCCGATCCGGTAGTGGCGATCCAGCCCGCGTTGCGTCGGCGCCAGGGGGATCTGCCCCGGCGTGCCATCGATCAAGACGACGTAGGAGCCTGCGGGCCAGGTCAGCGGCATGATCGCATCTGTCCCGAGCTGCCCGCGCAACCGGTGACGGATCAGGTATTCCCCGGGCGCCGTGACCTGTGCGTCACGAAACTGGAGAAGTTCCCAGCCGCCCGGCGTTCCATCCCCGATGGCCAGCAGATTGCGCCCCGCAAGCAGCCCGTCAATGTCGGTTGACGAGAGACTGCCGGACGTCAGCGCAAGCCCGAGTGGCGCCCCAGGGTCGACACGCCCGACGGGACCACGCGACAGCGGCGTCGTCGTCACCCCGACCGTGGCGCGGCGCGCCAGCAGCTGATCCAGCCCGTAACCGGAATCACTCGACGAGCTGTAGAGCGCGACGGTGCCCGGCCAGGGGTCGCTGGTCACGGCAAGGTGTGGCGCATGCGGCACCTCGTCACCACGCATGAGAGGCAGGTCCAAAAACAGTGGAAAGACCGGCAAAGGTGCCCGGAAAGGCATATGAGCGGGCGGTTCCGCGTCGATCCGTCCCGGAAGATAGACCTGTGGCTTGACCCGCACCGCCTCGACCAGGGTCGTGTTGCCGACCTCGGCCCGGTCGACACGATAGAGCGCGCCGGTGCCATTCTCGACAAGGTCGATGACGTCACCTGCACCGATGTCGCGGCGCGACGGTGGCAGGGCCAGGCGCACCGTATCCCGCGCCACGCGGGATTCGGAAAGCCAGCGTTCAACGACCTGCCGCCCCTCGCCGCGCCACATGGCCAGGGGCATTTCGCTGCCTGCGACACTCTGGCTGGTATCGTCGGGCAAAATCGCCTCTTCGGTGACAGCGCCGAAATCGGCCTCGGCTTCGATGAATTTCAGGCGCATGCGACCGGCCAGCTCTGCTTCTGCCGCGCGCTGATGCTCGATGCGGCCCTCCACATCGCGACTGACGGCAACCTGTCCCGCGTCCACGACAGCATCGGCGCGGCCGGTGCGCATCCGGAACACGATCTGGCCCTGCCGTTCGATGGCGTCGAAACCATAGCGCAGCATCAGGGGTTGAAGGCTGCGGCGGGCTTGGCCGCCGTCATCCGCCAGATAGCCGCTGACGCTGCCATACAGCCCCGAGACGTCATAATTGCTTAGCCCCGCAGCTTGGCAGATTTCGGAAACGACAAGCGCCAGCGACCGGTTCGACGCCCTCCCGGTGATCCAGTGTCCGGCATGGTAATTGTTCCCATCGCTCCACAACGCGCGATTGTTGGGAAAGAATGGAAACGGCCGCGCGTCCCACGCCCATACGAAGCCGCGCGCCATATCGACCATCGGACCACCATAGTGCGACGACACGGGATTGTGCGCGGCGTCGTTCCAATATCCGTACATGGCACGCAGATATTGCATCTGGATCGTATCGTCGCGTTGCCCGTTCGAATGGTAGGGCAGCGCGGATTCCGATGATTTGGGATCGAGAAACTTGTTTGGCTGATTGGTGCCCTTGTCGATTGCGGCACACCCGACTTCGGTGAACCAGATCGGCTTGGATTCCGGTTGCCATTCAGTAGCGTCGGCCTGGCGGATACCGCCGATGCGATCATGGTGGGCATTGCGCCACCAGTTCGCCACATCCTTGATCCGATAGACCCAAGGTTCGCCGTAGGCCCCATCGGTGATGGGGCTGCGGATCTGCGCCGCGCGGTCCGCATCGTTGGCATAATACCAATCGTAGAGCTCTCCTCCTTCGATGTTTCCCTTGAGGTAGGCAGGATCATAGAGCGAAGCGTGGGTGGCCGCGTCGAGGTGATCATCACCGTCGCGCCAGTCGGAAAGCGGCATGTAGTTGTCGATTCCGATGAAATCGATATTCGCATCAGCCCACAGCGCGTCGAGATGAAAGAACCGGTCGCCCGAGGCATCGGCGGGCTGGTAGCCGGAATATTCGGTCCAGTCTGCCGCATAGCCGATTTTCGTCGCCGGGCCGAGGATCGTGCGTACGTCGGCCGCAAGGCTGCGCAGAGCCGCAACGGCGGGAAAGCTGTTGTCAGGTCCGCGCAACTGGGTCAGTCCCCGCATTTCGGAGCCGATGCAGAACGACTCGACCCCCCCCCGCAGCGGCGCAGAGTGCGGCACAATGCAGGACGAAGCGACGATAGCGCCATTCCTGCGGCCCATCATACCCCACCTGCCCCGGCGCGACGGCGAAATCGCTCGCCTGAGATGTTCCGAAGAACGCCGCGACCTCGGCCGCCTGTGTCGTGGTTCCGTCAGGCGCGCCGGGCATCGTGGGGGCGAGCGAGCCGGTGATACGGCCGCGCCAGGGCAAGGCCGGCTGCCCTGCCCCCCCACTGTAGGGGTCGGTGAGGGTATTGCCCTGCGCCTGATCCATCAGCATGAAGGGATAGAACATGACCGCCTTGCCCGAGGTGTTCAGCGCCTGGATCGCCTCGATCACGGACCTGTCTGTGGGGGTTCCGCCGTAGATAGGCCGGCCCTGAGCATCCTGCGCAACGACCTGCGCGTCAGCGCGGGCCAGACCCGCAACCTGCCACGGCATTTCGGTGCCATCATGCTGGGCCTGTTCGACCTTGGGTTGAATGGTGCAATCACCACAGCGAAGATCATCGCCGAACCAGCTGACGATCAGGGACACCGCCTCGCAATTCGGCAGGCTGCCATCGAGCTGATCGAGCGATGTTGCCAGATCGCTTTTGCCGGAGGGCGAATTGACGTTGGCAAGGGCACCGCGCCCGGCACCATAGTCAAAGCTGACCGGCGACGTCGCAAGCGCATATTCACCGCTGCCCGGCATCAGGGCAACACCGCGGATTGCGAGTGACGGTTCGTTCTGAGCCTCGGGCAAGCTGGCCGGAGCGGGGCGCAGAACTTCGAACGTGAATTGCGGAATGCGATTGCCGAAAGGCGCCAGATCCAGATCTTCCATCACAAGGTAGGCGGTACCGCGATATGCCGGAACGTTTCCCGTGCCCTCGATCGCCTCGATCTTTGGATCAGGCAATTGCGTTTCACTGCCGCCGTAGACACGAAGGTTCAGGGCGTCAGGCGAAACCTCGGCGCCGTCGGCCCAGATCCGCCCGACACCAGATATCTGCCCCTCGCAGAGGGCGATGGCCAGGCTGACGCTATAGCTGAAACTGGCCACCTTGGGTTGGCGCGGTGCGCCCTTGCCGCCGCTTTGCGTTGTCGCGCTTTCGGAAAACTGGGATGCCCAGATGACCTGGCCGGCAATGCGCATACGTCCATAGACGCGCGGCACGGGATCGCCTTCGCCGGCACCGGTCAGGCGAAATCTCTCGATGCGGCCAGTTTCCACGGCATCGGAACCCGCCCCGATGATGCGCTGATCAATCACCCGCCCAAGGGCCGCACCTGCAAAACGACCGGCGACGGCAGCCGACACCCCCAGAAAAGAGCCGCCAACCGAGCCGCCGATGGCCGCACCTGCGGCAGAAAGTAGAATGGTCGCCATTACAGGGACTCCTTCGGAAAGGCGAAACGCGCCACGATACGGCGCGCCCAGGGGGAGGTGAGCGGGCTTTCAAGCACCGCGTGGCCGGAATAGGCGTGGATAAAGCTGGGCGTTCGTCCGACTTCGGCCGCGATACCAAGATGCTTGGCCACCGCGCCCGCGCGCATCCGAAAGAGCAGGACATCGCCCGGTGCGGAATCGGTGAGGGGTTTGGCCACCAGATGTCGCGATGCCGCCTGCCAAAGCCTCTCTTCTCGCTGAGGCTCGCTCCAGTCGGCTGTGTAGGGCGGCACCGGTTCGGGTTCCGCCCCTTGCACCTCTCGCCAGATACCGCGCAGCAATCCAAGGCAATCCGTCCCGGCGCCCCGTAGCGACGCCTGGTGAAGGTAGGGCGTGCCGATCCAGCCCCGGGCGGCCACGACATAGGGGTTCAGGTCGCTCACCGGCGGCTGCCCCCGGCAGTTGCAGCGCTGTTGGCGGGCGGGACCATTTGCCAGTCGTCCCCCGGAATATCGGGATACCCACGAAAATTGATCGTGTTTGCAAACTTTGCCTGGCACGTTGCAAAGCGTTTGTCGCAGCCCGCCTGCAGGCGCAGCGTCGCACCGGCCTCGGGGGCGACGGGCAGTGGGCTCCAGAGTTCGACGAGGCGGCTACCACCTTCGGCCGTATCGCGCTTGATTGCGGCTGAAAGGCCTTCGGCGGCACCGTCCAGCACCGTCATCGTCCCGCGTGCGAACCAGCCTTCCGCGAAAGACGCGAGGAGCGGCACCCCGAAGCGCTGAGCATCCTGAACCGTGAGTGCAGTTGTCTCGACGTGAAACGTCTCCGTCAGGAGATCGACACCACAGCTGGCGTCGCCAAGACCGGCGGAGCAGCCTTGCTGATAGATACGTCCGCTCGGCACGTTCAATGTCTCGGAGAGCCCGCGCAGCTCGGCGCGAAAGGCGCCATCAGCCCGCGTCAGCTCTCCGATCGTACCGCGAAAAACGATCTGGCGTTCGTCAACCGCCGCCCAGTTGACCAGCCAGCACAGGACATCCGCACCGTCGTAACGGCCTGCTTCGATATCCTGCTCACTGATCGCGGTGGCGGACAATGCCCCCATGGCTTCGGCATTATCAACTGAAAGGCCTGTACCATGTTGAAACGCTGTCGCGGTCAGACCGCTATCAGCAAGGAATGTGATCCCCTCAAACGACAAGGGCATGTCATGGTCGGTAAACCCCATGACAGTTCCGTCGCGGCGAGTGATCACCCAGGCATGGCAAACGGTGGTCACGCCCATGGCAAGATGATTGGAAAGTGCGACATTGAAGGTCATCAGATGCGCACCTCGACCACCGGAACATCCGGCACATCCCCGGCCCCGAAGGACGCCGCGGAGGTCTGGAAACTGTCCGATCCGAACCGCACCGGCACGTCGAATTCGAAACCGGCTGTGATCGCCGCCGACATGGCTGGTGCGGTCGTAAGGCTTACAACGCCCGTCGTCGTATCGACCGTGAAATCCGCGCCATTGGACAATTCGATCCCCGCGACAGCAATCCGCACCGTGCCGCCAACGGGCTTGCAGATCGGCCGTTGATAGCTCTGATCGCCAGAGGCATAGGTCTTGGTCAATTGAAAGGATTGCGTCACACCGTCACCGATCGCGATCATCTGATCGTCAAAGGCAGGTGCCTGGCTGGGCGTGCAGGACTTGTGATCAGTCCAGTCTTTCCAGCGAAAACCATGCAACTGGCCTTGGCGCGCCTCGAAAAATGCGATCAGCAGTTCGATATCGTCAAGCGAGCGCATCGCGGCACCCGCGTCATAGCGGCGGCGGGAATGTTGCCAGGGGGTGTTTCGTTCTTCGAAACCGTTGGCGAGGGTGACGACATCCGTGCGCCGCTCAGGCCCACCGATTGCACCGAAGGACAGGTTGGTCGGGAAACGAACCTCATGAAAGCTCATCTGCGTCGCTCCTTATCGGTTACGTTGGCCGCGCGACAGGGCGCGCCCCATCTGCGCGGCAATCTGGCTTTGCGAGCGGCGAAAACCGTCGATATCAGGGGTTGAGATATTGATGACAACGTTGACGGGTGGCACGCCGCCCGTGTCACTGCGCACGCCAAGCCGACCATCGGCGCCACGTGCCAGCGGCATGATGGCTTCGGGCCCGGCTTCACCCATCAGGCCGGTCCCGCCACGCATTGGGAAAATGGTTGGCGCCGACACGACCCCGCCCCTTGCGAACGGCTGCACACGCCCCTGGCTGAAACTGGCACCATTCGCGAAGGGCAATGCGCCTTGCATCAGTGCGCCGATACCTTGCGCCATCAGACCGCCAAAGTGATCAGTCACCGGACGGACAGCGGCGGAATAGGTGGAATTGACCATCGCATCACGCATCGTCTGCAACGCATCCGACAGCTTGCCACCGTCCAGAAGGACCCCATCCAGGGCACGGCGCAGGCCACGGCCAAGGCCGCGTTCCAGGATCTGAACCTCCTTGCCAGTCTCGCTGAGAGCGGATCGCATCCGCTGCAATTCGCCATCAAAACCAGCTGCCATGCCAGCCGCTCCGCCAAGGCTGGCATCCAGGGCTTCGGCCTGCGCTTGCAAATCTTCAAAACCGTTCAGATCATCCATCTCTTTTCCTCAAACCTTGGGCAGCGCTCCGGTATCGGGGAAGGCGGCCAGCAATTCGTCCAAACGGGCACGGCCCACTCTGTTTTCATCCCCGGCGGCATCGCCCAACAGCATCCGCAGTTCAGCCGGTGTCAGGCGCCAGAACTCTTCTGGTCGCAGGCCAACCCCGCACACCCCCGCCTGCATCAATGCCGGCCAGTCAAATCCGCTCATTGGCTCTCAACCGGCAAAGCGAAGGCCCGTGCCAGCAGTTCGGCCGCCTTGCGCGCTGCCGACAGTGGCCCGCCTTCAATCTCGGCCACCAGCAGATCCGACGCGCGGCCCTGCCATCCGCCACCGCGCAGCCCCGCCACGATCAGGGCGAGCACATCGCGACTGGAATATTCCCCGGCCTCGAACCGCTCGACCAGCGCGACGAGCGAGCCGGTCTCCAGTCCCTCCTCCAGTTCGGCCAACGCGCCCAGCGTCAGCTTCATGACGTGTCGCTGACCATCCAGAACAAGCGCCACCTCACCCGCCCAGGGGTTGGCCATCACAGCACCGAAAAGGTCAGCGCCCCGGCGGAGGCCAACGACATCTCGTACGTCGCCTCACCGTCGTGGCTGCCGGCATATTCGATCGATGTCAGCTGGAATGCCCCCTCGACGACGCCGAAATCGGGGATGATCACCTGGAAATCCGGCGTCTCGCGGTCGAAAAAGATCTGGCGCGCCCGCTCGTCGCTGTCCTCGTCCTTGAAGACACCCGAGCCGCTGATCGAGGCAGACCGCACACCTGCCCCGCCCAGCAGTTCACGCCACCCGCCGGTGCTGTCCAGGCTGGTCACATCCACGGCTTCGGCGTTGAAGCTCAGCCGGGTGGCACGCAGGCCTGCCAGCGTCTCGAACAGACCGGCACCGGTCATGTCCACCTTGATCAGAAGGTCCTTGCCATTCTGCGCAACCATGTTCTCTACTCCTTGAAAATATTCAGATATCCTGCACGCGAGCACGAAATTTCATATCGATGCGCCGCAGCGTGCCATTCCCGTCACGACGCGCCCGCGCCTTCAGAAAGTTCAGACTGACAACCACGCCGCGCGTCAGCGCAGGCAGCGGTTGGGCGAGTGAATCGCTGATCACCGCCGCGACCGACTTGGCCACCTGAAACCCGTCTTCTTCGGTGATCACCGAGACAGTCAGATCATGCAGGGCCCCCGCCCCCGTCATGTCCGATCGGTCGCTAACCCGCTCCTCGCCCAGGCTGACGTAGGTGGCGGGCGGCGTCCCCGTCGGCGGTGCGTCAAAGATGTTGGCCCCCACAAGTGCCACCAGCGCAGCGTCGCTGCTCAGTTGCTGAAAGATTGCCGCTTGCAGCGCAGCTGATACCGCATAGCTCATGACGTGACCTCCTCGCGTGCGGTGCAAACCAGGAAGCGACCCTCGGCATCGCGTTCGGTCACCGCCTCGATCTCGTAGATGCGGGCACCATCGCGAAATCTCTGCCCCGGCAGCGGCCTGCTGGGACGCCCGATCGCGACTCCCCTCACGGAGATTTTCAGCGTCTGGCGATGCACCGTCAGCCCGCCCAGCCGGGTCGAACTGCTGGCCCCTGGCAGCACCTCGGCCCAGAGCGTTCCCAACTCGGACCACGTCGTGACATACCCGCCCGAGCCATTGGCGCTGCGCACTGAACGTTCCAGCACCAGCTGCCGGTTGAGACGCGGGATCATGCTGAGCCTCGCATCGAAATCCTGATCGTGCGATACCGTTCGATCAGCGCCGTCACGCCAAAGGGCGTGCAGCCGCGCGACAACGACAGATCACTGCGGTATTCGTAGTAATGTGCTGCCATCAGCAACACCGCCTGCGCCAGATCGGGCGGCACGTCCCGCCATTCTTCGGCGCTGCCCGCATACATCCGCACTACGGCATTGCTGCCTTCGGGGATTGTCGGAAGCGATCCGGAGACGTGACGCATCACTGGCGTCTGGCTGTCCGCAACGATCTGGAACTCGCCCACGTCATAGGGGGTTGCCGTGCCGTCCGGGGCGACGATGTTCACCTCGTGGATCAGGCGGACCGGGGCCAGGGGCAACGGCTGGCTGCCCGGGCTCTGCCATTCGCTGACCGACCACTGGAAATCGCGCAGGTACAATGCCTGGCCCGTGCGCCCCTCGATGGCCGATATCGCGGCCCGCAGATATCCCTCCAGCACCTGATCCTGCACCGCGTCCTCTGCGAAACCGCTACCAAGGTGCAAATGCGCCTTGAAGTGGTCGATCGGCAGATCGCTCGGGTGCGTCTGGTATTCTTCGATCAATATCATTTGTTACTCCGACGATCCGGGCCGCTTGCATCGACCCCTTGACGCTCCGGGACACCCCTCCCGGCGCGTGTCTCCCATCGTTGCTCTGACGGAGGGAGCAGCTGGACAACGCATTCAGAAGACACGCGCCCGGCAGAGCCGGAATTCCGGCTCTACCGACCCGCCGCGATTAGGCTGCGGCGAATTTCAGCAGCTTGATCGCCCCGAAATCGCTGACATCACCGCCGACGCGCTTGGTGGCATAGAACAGAACGTGCGGCTTGGCGCTGAAGGGATCGCGCAGCACCCGCAGATCCGGCCGTTCGGCGACCGTGTAGCCGGCGTGGAAATCGCCAAGGCAATCGCATAGGCATCGGAGTCGATGTCGGGCATGTCCTCGGCAACCAGCACGGGATAGCCCATAAGGCGTGCCGGTTCGCCCGCCGCCATGCTGTCGGACCAAAGGAAACGCCCATCGGCATCCTTCAGCTTGCGAACCGCGCCGGCCGTCTTCGAATTCATCACGAAAGTGCCATTGGCGCGGTAACGTGCGCCCAGCGCATAGACCAGATCGACGATGGCATCCGCCGGATCGTTCAGGTCGAAATCGCCATCGGCCCCGGTCGCGATATAGCCGAGGTTGTCCCAGGACCAGCTGGCATCCGCGATCTTGGGATGGCTCAGAAACCCCTTGGGCTTGTCTGCCCCATCGCCGCTGATGAACGCCGCGGCTTCGGCACGCGAAAACTTGTCCGCGATACGTTCTGCCAGCCACGCCTCGATATCGAAGGCGCTGTCGTCCAGCAGCCTCTGCGATGCTTTCGGCAGCGCCGACAGCTCGAACAACGGAATGGCGATGCGATCCACCGTCGGGGTCGAGGTTTCGGAGACCGAGCTTTCGTCGTTCCAGCCCGCCCCGATGTCGGTGGTGTCGACCAGCACGTCATAGGACGTGGCGTTGACGTTCACCACGTTGGCAATCTGGCGGATCGACGACGATGCCATCAGCACCGAACGGATCGTCTCGGATGTCATCGGATCCACCAGGTATCCGCCGTCGCCGTTGACAGCAGACGACATCGCCTTGCCCTCCAACTCAAGGCCGCGCAGGCCGTCGTCATCGCCGGAGCGCAGATAGACGTTAAACGCCTTCTGATGCGGTGCTTCGATTTCGGCGGACCGCGCCAACGCCGGGCGCGCTGCGGTCAGGGATTTGCGATCAAGCATGGTCAGTCGGCTTTCCTGTTGTTGAATCTTTGCGTGAATATCAGACTGGAAGTCCTTGAACTCCCGCATGAAATCCGTCACGGCGGACTTTACCTCAGCCACCGGAGACACAAGCTCTCCGTGCCGAGAATTCACCTCGGTCATACCCATCGTCTTCTCCTCGGATGGAAAGTGAGAGAGCGCCCTAGCGGCCGCCCAATTCGGCCCCTGCGACCCGAAAGGCCGCCGCCAGTTCGCGCAGGCCATCGTCGAACGGGGTGTCCCCCTTGCCCGCGACCCGCGCACTGGGCAGCATCGGAAAGGTCACCAGCGACACCTCCCAAAGCTCCAGTTCCGTCAGAAGCCTGCGGCCTCCAGTATCCTTGGTGGCGCGCTTGGTGCGATAGCCGATGGACAGCCCGTCAATCGCCCCGGCCCCGATCAGCGCCGCCGCCTCGCGCCCTTTTGCAACGCTCTCCAGCAGGCGCCCCTTGACCCAGAGCCCGGTGCCATCCTCGTGGATGTCGTCCCAGACGCCGATGGGCTGGGCGGGGTCGTGCTGCCACAGCATCTTGACCCGCCGCCCCTCCGCCAGGAGCGCACCCAGCGATGCCGCATAGGCCCCTTGTGCCACCACGTCGCCGCCCTGATCGCAGGCGCCGAACCGCGAGGCATAGCCCTCGATCGACAGCCCGTCCTCCTGCACGCTCAACCCCTCGTCGAACTGGCAGAACTTGCGCTCAAGCCCGCTTGTCATTTCCTGCATCTTGTCACTCCTCACGGCAAACGTTCGATGATTGACTGAAAGGCCTGCGCCAGGATCACACCGACCACCCCGTAAACGGTCAGCCACAGCCTTCGCTCCAGCCGTTCGATGATGATCTCCAGCCGGTCGATGCGCCCGTTCAGCCCGTCGATCTGCAATTTCGACACCCGCTCGTGCGCTTCCAGCTTCAGCGAGGGCGCGCATTCAAAGCTCTCGTAGCTGATGCGCGCAACCTCGCGTGGCTCACCCATGATCGGCGTCCAGCGGCGGCAGCCCCAGCATCGCGCGCTTCTCTCCGGGGGTCAGGAAATCCGCTTCTCCGATCCTCTGCCACAGCGAGTCACGCTCGACCGACAGCGCCGGCACACGGTCCAGGTCGGGGCTCAGCGTCAGATCCTCGCCGGTAAACCGCTCCAGCCATTCCCCCACGCTGGCCACCACACGCGTGGCCAGCGGCAGAACCGTCAGGCGAAAGAACGCCCGGTGCGCTTCCTGGTAATTGGCGTAGGTTGCATCTCCCTGGATCCCCAGCAGCATGGGCGGCACCCCGAAGGCCAACGCAATCTCGCGTGCGGCGGCTTCCTTGGTCTTTTGAAATTCCATGTCGGAGGGGCTGAAGCCCATGGGCTTCCAGTCCAGCCCACCCTCCAGCAACATCGGTCGGCCCGCATTGCGCGCGCCCTGATGGTGCATCTCCATCTCCATCACCAACCGGTCGTACTGCTCGGTGGTCATGGAGCCTTCGCCCTCGTACCCTTTATAGACGATGGCCCCCGATGGGCGCGCGGCATTGTCCAGCAGCGCCTTGGACCAGCGCGACGCGCTGTTGTGCACGTCCAGTGCCTGCGCGGCGGCCTGCATCGGCGACAGGCCATAGTGGTCGTCCTGAGGATGAAAGCTCTTCATGTGGCAGATCGCGGGCCGGTCCCCGGTTACATCGAAGCGATGCTTGCTGCCGTTGACGTTGTAATCGAACGCCACTGGCCAGCCATCCGCGCCCGGCACCAGGCTCATGCGGTCGCTGCGCAGCACATGCAGCTCGACAGGGGCCCCTTCCTCGGCGGCGACCGCCTCGAGATAGGCGTTCCCGGTCAGCAGCAGGTGGCCATAGAGCGCCTCGAACATCTCTGCCCGGCCCTGTGCCTGATTGGGTTGTTTCAGCAGCGCCAGCAGCGGGTGTTCTTCATAGCGTTGCCGACGGTCCTGCAAGGTCAGCGGCAGGGCGGCAGCGGCCTCGGCGATCATCTTGACTGCACGAAACCCCACCGGATTGCCACTGAAACCGGACCGGGTCAGCGACACCGCATCACGCGGCGACCAGGCCACCCGACCCGAGCTTTGATAGGCCACCAGCTTGCCGGTTGCCGAAGCCTTCTGCTCCGGCGCGGCAACGGTTGCCTGACCGGCACCGTCGCGGCGGAAATAGTCGATGACCCCCATGCGCGTCTCCTTGAATACCTGTTGCGTCTCACCCGTCCGGCGATCCGTGAGAGACAATTTGTCTTGAATTCCTTAAGAACTGGCTGGCCCACCGCGCGGTGGGCGTTTCCCGATATTTCAATGTGTTACGCAGACAAAATGCAAAAAAGGGCCCCGGTTTCCCGAGGCCCTGTCAAACTTTGCAAATCCGTCTGCCGTCAGATGCTGCGCACCGTGGGCGTCCATTTCGGCTGCGCGGCGATCATCAGCTCGTGCAGCGCCCAGACCAGCGCATCCAGACGGTCGGGGCTGCCGCGCCCCTCCCAGCCGCGCATGGTCATCTGGCTCAGCTGATCTTCCAGCGCCCCCAGACCGCGCACATGAAACACCCGGCCCTGTTCGTACAGCGCCGCCACAGGCTCGGCCCGGGCCGACTTGCCCCGTGCGGCGCGTACCTTCTTGACCGGGGCCAGCGGGTCGACCTGCCGGATCACGGCCTCTACCAGGTCGCCCCCCTGGTTCACCTCGGCCACGATCTTGTCGGCCCCGTGGCGCTGCATCGCGGCAATCGCAGCTTCGGCCCATTGCACCGGACTGGCGGCCGACACGCTGGCATCCTCCAGCACATAGGCCCGCCAGGTCTGCGGTGGCCCACTGGAAACGAGGCCCGCCACAACGATGCCGCATTCGTCCGATCCCGCGTGGCCCGTAACTGGCGGATCGACCGCCACGACGATACGATCCAGCGCGGGCACCCCGTCAACCTGCGCCCCGACAATCATCGCCTCGCTCCACAGCGCCCCCTCGGCGTCGGCCAGCATCACGCCGTCCAGCTCCTGTCGCCCCAACCAGGTGCCCGCATAGCGCGCCCGCACCTCCTCCAGAAACCCATCCGCCAGGTTGGCGCGATTGGCCTCGGTCGGCGCCTGGGTGACAACGCTGGACGGGCTGTTCAGCAATTGCTTGAGCACCCCCACGTTGCGCGGGGTCGTGGTGACGCAGACCCGTGGGTCCTCGCCCAGCCGCAGGGCAAACTGCAACATGTCCCAGGTCGCCTGCGCCTTCTTCCACTTGGCCAGCTCGTCCAGCCAGGCTCCGTCGAACTGCGGCCCGCGCAGCGCCTCGGGCTCGCTGGCGGAAAACGCCTGCGCCTCGGCGCCGTTGGGCCAGATCAGCTTGCGTTCGCTGGCCTTCCAGACCGGGCGGCGGTCGGGGGGCGAACAGGCCATGATGCCGCTCTCGCCAAAGATCATCACGTCGCGTGCCTGATCGAAGGTCTCGGCCACCAGCGCGACGCGGCGACATCTGCCGGTATCCAGCGGCCCCGCGCCCTCGACCTGCGCGCGCACCCATTCGGCCCCGGCACGGCTCTTGCCCGCGCCGCGCCCCCCCAGGATCAGCCATGTCCGCCAGTCGCCTTCGGGCGGCAACTGATGCTGCAATGCCCAGAAATCGAACAAAAAAGGGAGAGCACGAAGCTCTCCCTCCTCCAGGTCATCCAGAAACCACCTCTGCGTATCCGCATCTGCGCAGGCGATCCAGGCGGCACCCGATCGAAGCCCTTGCGGCGGCGAGGTCGATGTCCCCACCTCCTGTACCTCCGCCTCTTGTGGACGATACTCCATTCCGCTTTTTACCTTCATCGAGCTTGGCCTCCATCTCCAAAGCAAACCGGACCCAGAACCGGATTTCGCCGCACATCTTGGTCGTCTCCTTGACCGCCTCGACCTCTCCGGCGCGCACCCTGTCCTGCAGCGCCTTGAGGTCTTCGGTGATGCCCAGCACCTGTCGTTCGATCGTTTCGATCGTCGTACGCAAACGGGAGTCTTCTCTCTCGGACGTGTTTATTGTCATTGTTGCTCTGCCTCGTGCGTTTGTTGTCCCCGATCGAGCAACACGAAAAAACGGCCGCGGGATCGCTCCCGGGCCGCTCGCTCATGTCTTCCAGCATGTCACGATGTATACGTCAGACCGTACGCCCTGTCAAAAGCCAGGCGCGTTTGCGGCGGCTCACGAAATCTTAGCAGTTTCGCGCCTGGCCGCCGCAAGTCATTGTCTTTTCAGCCTATTGGTTTGCGCCGCCCTGTTCGATCCGGCGCCATTTGGCGACGTTCTGGTTGTGCTGCTCCAGCGTCTCGGCAAAGGCATGGCCGCCCGAACCGTCAGCGACGAAGTACACGTAATCGCTGACCTCCGGGTTCACCGCCGCCTCGATGCTGGCGCGGCCGGGATTGGCGATGGGGGTCGGTGGCATTCCATCGATCTGGTAGGTGTTGTAAGGGGTCACCCGGTCCAGTTCACTGCGGCGCAGCCCGCGATCCAGAATGCCCTCGCCCTTCGTGATACCATAGATCACCGTCGGGTCGGTCTGCAAACGCATCCCCCGCCGCAACCGGTTCTCGAACACGCTGGCCACCAGGCCGCGTTCGTCCGGCACCCCGGTTTCCTTCTCGATGATCGACGCCATGATCAGCGCCTCCTGTGGCGTGTCAAAGGGCAGATCGTCGGCACGGCTTTCCCAGGCGGCTTGCAGGCGCAGGCTCTGCTGCGCGGCCATCCGCTCCAGCACGCTCTCGCGGCTGTCACCCTTCAGCACTTCATAGCTGTCGGGGGCCAGCGTGCCTTCGGCCGGAATGCCCGCCACGTCGCCGGACAGGATATCGGCAGCCTTGAGAACCTGCACCACCTGCCAGCTGGTCACGCCTTCGGCCATCGCCACGCGAAACCGCGTATCGGGCTGGGCCATGACATCGGCATAGGCCTCGGGCGCATCGCCCTCGCCGGGAACGAACTTGGCCCGTTCGATAAAGGTGCTGCTGGCCGGGTCCAGCTCCCGCACCAGGATATCCGAGGCCCGCACACCGACACGATAGACGATTTCCGTACCGCAGGTGCTCGCGCCGCCCTTGGTCACGATGTCCACGATTTCGGCCATGCTGGCACGCGCCGGCACCAGGAATGCCCCGGCCTTCAGCGCCTCGGACCGGTCGGTGTATTCGGCCCCGACCCGCATCAGCGCGCCGCTCTTGACCGCGCCCTGCGCCTCCAGATCGCCGGACACCCCGCGCATGGTCTCACCCTGCGCCACGCGTACGCAGATCGCCTCGCTCAGCGGACCTTCGGCGGAATATTCCCGCTTGCCCCACAGGATCGCTCCGGCCAACAACAGCGTCAGCACGATCAGCAGCGAAATCCCGTTGGACGCAACTGAACGCCACATTCAGCGGACCTTTCCGAAAACCAGGCTGGCATTGGTGCCGCCAAAGCCAAAGGAGTTGGACAGCGCGATGTCGATCTTGCGCTCGACCTTGGCATTGGGGGCCAGGTCGATCGCGGTCTCGACCGCCGGGTTGTCCAGGTTGATGGTGGGCGGCGCGACCTGGTCGCGGATCGCCAGGATCGAAAAGATCGCCTCGATCGCACCGGCGGCCCCCAGCAGGTGCCCGGTGGCGGATTTGGTCGACGACATGGTGACGGCACTGGCATGATCGCCCATCAGACGCTCGACAGCGCCCAGCTCGATCGTGTCGGCCATGGTCGAGGTGCCATGCGCATTGACGTAATCCACGTCGGCCGGCGTGATCCCGGCGCGGTTCAGCGCCATTTCCATGCTGCGCCGCGCGCCATCGCCATCCTCGGACGGGGCGGTAATGTGATAGGCGTCGCCCGACAGGCCATAGCCCAGGTATTCACCATAGATCTTGGCGCCGCGCGCCACGGCGTGCTCGTATTCCTCCAGCACCACGATGCCCGCGCCCTCGCCCATGACGAAACCGTCGCGGTCCGCATCATAGGGGCGGCTTGCCTTGGTGGGATCATCGCCATATTTCGTCGACAGCGCCTTGCACGCGTTGAAACCCGCGATGCCGATCTTGCAGATCGCCGCCTCTGCGCCGCCGGCAACCATCACGTCCGCATCGCCCCACTGGATCAGGCGCGCCGCATCGCCAATGGCATGGGCGCCCGTGGAACAGGCGGTCACGACCGAATGGTTCGGCCCGCGAAAGCCGTACTTGATGCTGACCTGACCCGAGATCAGGTTGATCAGCGCGCCGGGCACAAAGAACGGGCTGACGCGGCGCGGGCCCTTTTCTTCCATCATCACGGCGGTATTCGCGATCGAGTTCAGACCACCGATGCCCGACCCGATCAACACGCCGGTGCGCGCCTGCGCCTCGGGGTCGGTGGGCTTCCAGCCACTGTCCTCGACCGCCTGCTGGGCCGCCGCGACACCGAACAGGATAAAGGTATCGACCTTGCGCTGTTCCTTCGGCTCCATCCAGTCGTCGGCATTGAAGGTGCCATCGCTGCCATCGCCGCGCGGCACTTCGCAGGCATAGGTGGTGGTCAGACCTTCGGGATCGAACTGACCGATCCGGTTCGCACCGGACTGGCCGGCAATCAGGCGGCTCCAACTTTCCTCGACCCCGCAGGCCAGAGGAGTGACAAGCCCAAGCCCGGTGACAACGACACGACGCATCTATACTGCCCTTCTCATTTTCTCACCGACGCTCTTACCCCGGCGCGGCGTCCGGGGGCAAGCCTATGAGGCGAGCCGGGCATTTCTGCGCAACTCTCCCCGGTAGCGGCGCCCCCCTGCACGTTCCGTCCTATCTGCATCGACGGCGCAAAAAGAAAAGACCCCCGCCAGCACTGGCAGGGGTCTTTCCCAAATCTCTGCGATCCCGGACGATGCCGGAACAGCAACCTGAAATCAGGCGGCTTCGCTGATGAACTTTACCGCATCGCCGAAGGTCTGGATGTTTTCAGCGGCGTCATCGGGGATCTCGATGCCGAATTCTTCTTCGAAGGCCATGACCAGCTCGACGGTATCGAGGCTGTCTGCGCCCAGGTCGTCGATGAACGAAGCGTTCTCGGTGACCTTGTCTTCTTCCACGCCGAGATGTTCGACAACGATCTTTTTCACGCGCTCTGCGACATCGCTCATAGGTATTCCCCTCACGTCAGTTGGGCCCCTCGGGCCCGGTTCTTGCCTTGCCCCCGACGGGGGCATCTACCAATGCCCTCTCGGGCGCTGACACCTGCACCGCATGGCACAGGCACGGGGACAGCCTTTGCAGACACCCCGCCAATCTGCGCCGCCTATAGCACATGCTCGTCGGTAGGCAAACGCTTTCACAACTTGGTGGGCAACCGCGTCGTCCGCAACCCGGTTCTCCCCGCGACTTTTCGCGTGCAAGACAGCGCCGGCACGGATTTTGCCATAAAAAAAGGCCCGATACAACGATCGGACCCTCGGCAAAAAGACATCAGCGGGGGTCGGTTCACGGGGCAGGACAGCCGCGGCACGGCGCCGCGAATCCCCCCGGGTCCCGCCCCCGCGCGTTGGATCAGATCATCGCCATGCCGCCATTCACATGCAGCGTCGCCCCGGTCACATAGCCCGCCTCGGCGCTCGCCAGATAGATCACCGCGGCCGCGATCTCCTCGGGTGTGCCCATGCGGGCCGCCGGAATCTGGGCGTTGATCTTGGCCTTCTGCTCGTCGCTCAGCTTGTCGGTCATCGCGGTGGCGATGAATCCCGGCGCGACACAGTTCACCGTGATACCCCGGCTGGCCACCTCGTAGGCAATCGACTTCGACAGCCCGACCATCCCCGCCTTCGAGGCGGCGTAATTCGCCTGCCCCGGATTGCCCGTGGTGCCGACGATGGACGAGATGTTGATGATCCGCCCCCAACGCGCCTTCATCATCGGCCGCATCACGGCCCGGCACAGCCTCATGGTCGAGGTCAGGTTGACGTCGATGACACTCTGCCAATCCTCGTCGCTCATCCGCATGAAGATCTGGTCCTTGGTGATGCCGGCGTTGTTCACCAGGATATCCAGGGCCCCCATCGCCTCGATCGCCTGCTTGGGCAGGGCATCCACGGCGGCTGCGTCACTCAGGTCACACGCCAGCACATGCGCCCGCTCGCCCAGCTCGGCCGCCAGCGCCTCCAGCGGCGCGACACGCGTGCCACTCAGCCCCACGGTCGCCCCGGCGCCATGCAGCGCCCTCGCGATCTCGCCGCCGATTCCACCACTCGCGCCGGTCACCAGCGCCACTTTGCCTGTCAGATCAAACATCACATACTCCTCGGGAAACCCTAGTCCGTTTCCCTGTTCCAAATATCCTGCGGGGGGTCCCGGGGGGCGCAAAGCCCCCCGTCTTTCATTGCCT
>TARA_R110002126_G_scaffold22446_3_pt1 | contig 21526 bp, 46 predicted proteins | sample TARA_R110002126 | Tara Oceans TARA_R110002126 (sample SAMEA4397536) | marine metagenome | biome: Polar Biome; feature: [DCM] deep chlorophyll maximum layer (ENVO:01000326); material: water (ENVO:00002006), including particulate matter (ENVO:01000060) such as... | depth 30 m
GGGCGCTGTTTTCTCAGTTCCCTGTCAGCGCGGAAGAAGTCAGCAGCGCTTTCGCCGCTTCCGAAATTGACGCCTTGCCCACCTTCCTTAACGACACGCTCCCCGGTGGATTGATGCTCTGGGCCACCAAAGAACCGGGACATGAAGCTGGATGAAGGCTGTTCTGAGCGGGCCTGCCTCTGCAATTCCAACGAAGGAGGCAATACCATAGGGCGCGCAGCAGAACGTGCGGTAGGTTGTGTAGCAGCGGGAGCAGTAATCCCCGGACCCGAATCCATCATGCCACTAGCTTGAATGGCCGCACGAGCCAGTTCTCGCTGGTTTGGCGTTCCATAGGTCTCACCCGAAATACTACCATCCATAGGAAAGGCAGGCGCGGCAGAAGCTTGTGCAGCAGGAGCCGCAGCAGCAGGCGTAATAATAGAAGGCTGATCCCCGCGCACAACATTTTCAGCCATTCTTGCCGCTGCGCTGGTGGGCCTCTCTACAATCCGCACCGCCTGATCAACGATAGATGGCCTTTCGGGCTCCCTGAACGATTCCGTTGAATATGTTGGAGGAGTTGCAGGCGCAGTTCTACGGAATGAAGGATCAAACCGAGAGCGTGGCGGTTCTCTACCAGCAGTTGCCGTGCCTTCAGCCCTAGCTACATCTTCATCAGACATAGCGGAGGAGCGGCCATACATTTGCTGGTGAAGAGATGCGGCGCGCTGCTGCATGCGAGCGGCGGCTTCAGCGGCTTGCTGGGCATTAAAATCACGAGCAGTAGGATCAAATCCGGGCAGATCTTCGATAGAACTGCGGGTTGCCGCCAATTCGCGCGGGTTTGCCTGCGCCTGCTCCCGCAAAGCTTGGACCAAGGGGGCCGATGTAGGGCCTTCATAGCCCGGATCTTGAATTGAATAATCCGGCGGGGCTCGCCGTCCCATTTCAGAGATGGCTAAAGCTGCCGCAGTTGGCTCATCGTATCCCTGAGACCGATAAAATTCCATGAGGCGAGCGCGAGTAGCCCCCGCAGTCCTGTTGGCGACCATCTCTGCAAAACTAGTAGCCATCACTCACCTCCAAGGGATTGAGGCTGACCACCGCCCAACCCGATCTGTTCTTGCCGGTCGATCTCCTGCATGGCAGGCTCAATCAGCGGGGACACCAACCCGGCGCTCTCAGGATGCACCGTCAAATTCTGAGCAAGATCAATGAGTTGCAGGCGCTCACGCGACACGCGATCCATCGACTTGCTGCGCAACTCTTCTTCAGCCAAGGCCAGTTCGTTCTGGGCCTTCATCATGTCGATCTTGGCCTTCATCAGATCAGCCTCGCCCTTCATCTCTGCGGCGCGGGCCTTCGTCTGTGAATCCATCATGGAGGCCTGAGCCTTCATCTCGTTTGTCTTCATTAGAGCCTGCGCCTGAATCAGTTCTGGCGGGGGCCTGCTCTGTGCGCTCTGCGGCGCAAGGAACTGCTCTGGATTGCTCCAACCGATGGCCTTCAATGCAGCCGTGTCGATGGCGATGGGGTCGTACATCGAGGGGCTGGCTGACTGTAGCTGCTTCAACGCCATCACCTTCATGAGGCGCTGCGTGTGGCTGGCCGTGTTCGGATCAGCCTGTGGGATCAGTTCGCAGTCGTTGAGCGCCTGCACGAAGGTCTGCTCGCTCCACGGATACGAAGGTTTGCCCTTGCGCTGCCAGAAGCTTTCCGGGTTCTCGCGGAAGCAGCGGGCGAGAAGCTGGAACTCTTCGGCCTGCGCGCTGTGCATGCGCTTGTGGACGGCGTTCAGGATCTTCGTGGCCTGCTCAATCATGGCGAGGGTGGTGCCTACAGGGGCGTCCGCTCGACCCTCCCCTACGGCCATCTCTGCCGTTCCTCCGACACGCGCGCCGGTCTGGGCCATGTTCTCGGTGAGGTTCATCAGGCCAGCGCCAACGTCCTTGTAGGGAAGCGGCATGATCGCTTGATTGATGGGCTGACCGCCGGTCTTGACCAGAGCGCCGCCGCCGGGAGGAACACGGAAGATGTTTGTGTTCTGCCGCGCGCCAGTGTCGGCCATCAAAAATCCCGGAAAATTGGCATACATGCCAGCGTCCAGCATCTCACGCCATGCAGCGGTCAGAGCGTTGGTGGTGTTCCCGAGAATATGCAGAAGCCCGAGATCATAAAAGCCCATGCCCGGCACAAAGGTGTACTTCACGAAGTTCTGGCGAGCCGTGGGAAGCTCGGCGTCGTCCTCGTCGAAGTTGCGGACAATCGACAGGATCTCCTTGGTGGAGACATCAATGGTCACGCGATACGGGATCTCAAGGCCGCTGATCTTCTTCTTGTATTTGTGCTCAAACCCGCCAACATCAAGTTCGCAATAGCACTCGTAGATCTCGCGGTCGCGGTCTTCCGGGTTGAAGCTATCGCCAGAGATACCCTGCTGGGCGTTCTTCTCGCGCTGCACACTATCAAGGTCAATCGGCTTAGGGTCAGACAGGTCAATGTCGCGGTAGACCCCGAGGATCTGCAAGCGCTTCACGGTTGAAGGGCGCATCTTGGTGCGGTGCGTCACGCGCTTCGCATTGCGCAAATCGGTGGCGCTGTTGCTGACAATCAGGTCATCGGCATCCACGCTCTCGCTCACCGGGCGATTCCGCAACGGGCAGTAGTAGACCTTCTTGAAGCTTGTCCCGCCAAAGCCCAGCATGAGGAGCATGCGGTCAGTATCAGGGTAATACTCGCTCGCCACCGCCGTTAGGTAGTGGTTCATGTCCTTCTCAAGAGCGTTGCCCAATTCGTCCTGCTGGATCGTGGATTGAACGGCATCGTTGCGGACCTTCACCGGGCCATCGGTGGGCAGCATCTCGCTGCGGGCGTTCGCTTGGAATCGCAGCACTGCTTCAAGCAGCAGCGGGTGGCGGATGCGGGACATACCTTCCACCGGAGCGCCATCAGCGGCTCCCTGCAAGCCGGGGATCTCGATCTTCAGACCCAACAGCTTGATGCCCTGCGCTCGGTCCTCGATCCATTCGCGGCGGCTCTCAATGTCATCGCCAACGCCGCGCATCAACTCTTCGGCAATGCGGGTCAGTTCACCGCCGTCAATGTCATCGACAAGGTTGCGAAACCAATCCTTAGCGCGTTCGGCTTCGGTCTCTTCGCCGCCAATACCTTTCCCGTTAAGGGAGATCGAGATCGACCCATCGGGATGCTCAATGCGAAGGATGTTGCCCTTAGCGTCCTTGTCAACCGCAGGCGCGTCATCGTCAACTTGGACCACAAGATCGTCGTCGTTAGATGCGATGTTGGGCATCTCCGGGGCTAACTGGCGAATGTTGGGCACAAGCCCCGGCGTCATAGGCATGGGTTATCCCTTTGAAATATCAAGATTTTCCATCTCTTCGACAAAGCGTCGAATGCCCTCTTGCGCAGCGATTGTATCTGATTGCGCCATAATTTCATAGTGACGAACAAAGTCGTAGGGGGTCAGGCCCCACACCTCAACCCTAAAGTTTCCTATGGTCTTTGGTGTGTTTGGCTTGATCACTTCGACCGTGGCGCTGGCTGATACCCGTGGCATTGGAATCCCCTATTGAGGGGTCCAATATAGCATGGTTTTGGTGGGCTGGGCGAGGGCTCCAGCATCTTGGGTGCTGCTGATCAGGCAGGGCCTCACTGGTCTATCCAGCCACCGATTCTCAAATACCATAAAGCGACGGCGGTGCAGAGCCCGTATGATGCATCTTGCCTTCAAGATCCGCTGTGAACTCGTCGCCACGCACCAAAAGCCCGATCTCGCGCAGATGCCGTAGGGCCATGCTCACTGTGTCAACCAAGTCGTCATGCTTGCCCTTCGGGAACGTGCTGACCTGTGTGATGACCTGATCGGCCCATGTCCTGTCAGGCGCGAAGATCAAGCCTTCCGCAAACAGATGCTGCACCGAGTACAGCCGCGAGAGTTTGTCTTGGCTCTTCGGATCAACAAGCTGAACAGCAAAGTCTTCATGCCCATAGAGCCTGCGGATCTCTTGCGCCGTGCTGATGCCTGCCGCCTTGTTCTCAATGAGGATCTTATCGACCTTGTAGTCCTTCATGGTCTGGGAAACCTTGAGGACCAATTCGTGAAGCTCCAACCGTTCCTGCCACGCAAACATCATCATGACCTTCGGATGTTCTTCCGTGTAGGTGCGCTTGATCATCGAGATGGTTTCGGAATCGCGACCGATCACCCGGTTGGCAATCGCCCCCTGATTGCCGCCCGAGAAGACGCCCCACACCGTCATGGCCGAATAGTCGTTCTCGGTCTTGGTGGTGTAGGCCGTATCGAGCGAGGCCATCACATAGTCCAGCGGGGGGAACTTCTCGCGCTCCCAAAGCTGCCACCACTCCCGCTTGATCACGCCACCGCCCTTGGGCTCCGGGCGCTGTTGAAGCTGCCCAGCGGAGGTCCACGGCCCCATCTGGCGCTCTAAGCTAACCACCTCGCGCTCGCCAAACCTTTCGGGCCACAGAAGCTCGCCGGGCTCCGTGCGGGGGTCTTCCCAGCCAATGCTGGTTACAAATGAGCGCTCTGGCTCAAACCTCATCGGAAGGCAGAGATGGGTCCATTCCCCCACCTCCTTACTAAGAATGTGCCCGGTAAGATCTTCTTCCCCGAGGCGCTGCTGGATAACCACAAACGCACCGGTCTTGGCGTTGTTGAGACGAGTCGACAGCGCGCCGTCCCACCACTCGATGGTGGTGGCGATGGTGGCTTCAGAGTGTGCTTCTTGCGCCGCATTGGGGTCATCGACGACAATAATATTCCCGCCTTCACCCGTAAGAGACGACCCAACAGATGTAGAGAGTCTTGAGCCACCCTTGTCATTGTCGAACCTACTCTTTGTGTTCTGGTCAGCCATCAAGTGAAACCGATCACCCCATAGGCCCTGATACCAAGGGCTCTCAATGAGGCGGCGGCATTTTGTGGAGTCGCGCAGCGTCAGGATCTGCGAATAGGACGCATGCAGGAATTGGACGCCCGGCCCGCTCGTGTCGCTTTTGCGCCTCTGAGCCCATGTGAACGCAGGAAAGGCTACGGAGGTCAGGGACGACTTTGCGCAGCGGGGCGGTATATTGATGATGAGGCGCTTGATGTCGCCGTCTACAACCGCCTGAAGGTGCTCTGCGACCGCTTCAATGGGCCAGCCGTGAGCAAAGGGCGCTGGGTCGATATACTTCCACCCATTCATCAGGAACGCATACAGCGAATCCTCAAACTCGGCGCGGTCAAGGTCTTGTAGCTGCTCCTCGATGGAGATCGTCTTGCCGTCAAGCTGAAGGATCTTCATTTGCTTGCCTTGGCCCAGCACTTAACAGGCAACCGAGTGAACGTAAGATACTTTTCGCCGGTCTCGGAATCCCGCCAGCAATCAAAATAAGCCCGAACTGAATGGGTAATGCGGCGGGTATAAATCAGGTCGCCGTCAGCCTCCTCATAGGCATAGCCATTCGCATCGTCTAGCTCCGGTCGACGGAGCAAGCCGTAGTTGTAGTGCCAGCCGCTGGAGACGTAGGTGTCATCCTTCATGCTTTCATCGTACCACATTTCACTATCCGCCAAAAGTCTAGGTCAGGGTGGGCTTCGCCAACATAGCCATTTGGCGGGCTGAAACCATAGGCATGAACGACCATGCCCGGAATCCACATGCCCATCATCATGCGGGCCTTCCAGCGGCGTCTAGAGGTTCGTTTGAGGATCATCTTCAACTTCCAGTGCTTTGCGGGCTTCTTCTAACGCAGCTAACGGGATCGTTTCTGTCGCGTCTTTGGCGTATTGCAATCGAGCAAAAATTGCATTCCCATCAAATCCAGTTGAGATGTATTCTGCTCTTGCAAATGGACGCAGTGCCGCCTCCAGCTTCTCGATGCGGTTGGCTTGTGACTGTAATTTGCTCGCCGCAGCGTCAGCTTCCCAACTGCCGTTAGCGCGCAGCATTTCAATCAACGTCATCTTTCCCCTCCAGTGCTTTGCGGGCGACAAGCGCAGCTTCACGGCAGCTGTCGCAGCAAGCGTTTGCCGCAATCGACCGCAGCGCCGCCTCCAGCTTTTCGATGCGTGAAGCAAACGCATATAGATGCAAAGCAGTGTCGTCGTTTTCGCGTTCCAGTTTCTCGATGCGGTCGGCGGCTTCATCAAGAAGTTCTTCGTCGTCGTCATAAATCCTACTGGCCTCAATTTTATCCAGCAGCCGCTTCACAAGATCATCTGTCATGTTAAGATCTCCCATTATTTTTAACACGTTCTGCGGATGTGTTAAGTTTATCGACAGGTGCGGGGCCGCAGTAGATTTCGCTGCTTGGTCTATCGCACTCAGGGCAGCGCATGTTTGCACCCAACTCAGCCGCTTCAGCGATGGGCATTGGCAGCTTAAAGGCAAACCATTCGTGGCGGCACCAGCCGCAGTGGACTAGCATGGAGTCGGGGGCGTCAGTCATCTTTCTTCTCCTTCTTCCTTTCAACGATTGCCCTAAGCTTTTCAACGTACCAATCCCACCGGCACGATGCGCGATCCTTCAGCGCGTCTATCTTGTCTGCAATGAACAGTTCATTCCCATCAAGCAGGCGCTTGTTCATCGCCATGTTGGCAATGATTTCCCAGTCTGCTTGATCGCGTTTGCTGTGCTGCGCCGACAATTGGATGCCGTCTGTCATCCCCTTTGTAAGCCAATAAACGGCATCAATGTCTTTTTGGACAGCTTCTGAGGCAAAGCTGTATAACCGAAATTGTTCGTTGTTATTCATCACAACCCCCTTGATTCAAAGACGTTTTCCCATTCGAGCGGGACGTATTTAGCTGCAATCAAAATGTCTGCTTCGACTGGCGCGGTGTCAATTGGTTGCCATTCAGTCATCACCATTCCCCCTTGTAAATGTCACTTAGAACGCGCCACATCATGTAAGTGAAAAGAATCGCTGTGCCGCCTATCATGAACAGCGCCCAGATGATGAAGATCAGTTGGCCCAGTGTTTTAAGATAATCCATCTTTCTTCTCCATCAGTTGTTTCAATTTGGCTTTGTTCTCATCATCCAGATAGTAGCCGATGCTCTTCCACGTTTTAATTTCGACTCCGTACATCCTCATCTTTTTACGCAGCTTCCAAACCGACACTCTGGCTCGCAGAAGCTCATGGTGAATGTCGCTGTAGCGATTGTACCTGTCGCCATGCTCGGTAATCCTGTCGAGGTAGGCGTAGTCGGCTATTGGGCGACTGTAGATGCCGAACAGTATCTTGATTTGGTTCTTGGAGAGGATGCCCAAGAACGTCGCGTTAGTTGGCAGCATGTCGGTGCGAAGCTGGCGGATCTCTTCCTCCAACTCCGCAATCCGATCGCGCAACTCTCGAATGGTGTTAGCGTCAGGCGCTGGCATCAGGCGTCTTTCTGCGCTTGGGAGATGAGCCGCCCTTGAAGCCAGCAACCGAAGCGCTGGCCTTGTCGCTGTAGTAACGTTTCTCAGGGGCCACAGCCTTGCCGCCCATGCTGGCAAGCTCCCTGCGCCTCTCAGGCGTTAACGTAGCAAAGCCGCGAAGTTTCTTCTCGGTCATGATCTTGCCCCTCTCCAAACGCTATCAACGATCTTGCTGATCTGATCTCGCACCGCAGCATCTTCGATGTGCTTGAAGGCTAGATCCTCGATCTGACGGATTGCTATCTCCATCTCATCAATGGTCTTCTCAGCCTGTAGGTATTGTTCGTACCAGCGCTGCTCTTGCTTTGCCCAGTAGTGTGCCATGCTCATTTGCGGGTTCCTTTTTTGTTTGCTTTGAGGATCGCATTGACCTTGCTTACGATCCCCGTTTTCGGCTTGTTCTTACTGCCAGCGGGACGACCGCGCTTTGATGCAGGTTTAATAGGGCCACGGCCATGTTCCGCCCTGAGCTTGTTGATATACTCATGCGCCGGACCAACCTCAATCACCGGCCCCGCAAGAGGCTCTGCCTTCGCAATCTTCCGTTGCTCACGTTTGAGCTTTTGCTGTGCGCGCTTCCATTCGAGATCCAAAAGGATTTGGTTGATCTCGTTCTGCTTTGCCTGACGGAAGGCAGCAAACTGCTCTTCCATTTTAACGCGAGTCGGATTGACGGGCTTGATGACGCCCTTGTCCGCAAGGTACTCGCGCGGGTTATAACCCTTACCAACGTCCGTCCATTTAACGAGGGCCGTGTCTTTTTCGTTAAAGAGGCCGCCGAGGACATTGGCGTAAAGCTTTGCCTCAAACATGAGATCGCTATGCGCGTGGCGAACATCAAGGTCTTCAATAGTGGCCGCAAGCCTGCCGATTATTTCTTGGCAACGCTTCAAGGCCGTGATGGCGTCGCTATAATAGCGCGAAGGCACCGAGTTGGTCAGAGCTTCTTCAAGTTCTTTTATGAGTGTTGCAGGCACATATGTAGTCATGTGGTTTGCTCCTAACTAGACAGGAACAATGTAAACCCAAGGCTTGCTAGTTCAAGGGCCAACCTTAACCGTTCACAGATTTATCTCGACCGTAGGTAATGTTCTTCTCGGCGCGGATGTCTTGATTTCGCCAGCACCAAATCTCGCCGTCAGCTTCGAAGCATGTCCAAATCAGGTCATGCTCTGGGCCGTAGTCGATCAGGATGTGAGCCATTGCCTTGCCCCGAGGCGTCATCACAGGCAGCGGCGGGTTGAGTTGAAGCATTGTGCTGTTCATGTATCCCCCGATAGTTATGGCGTGTTAGCCGTTAGCCTAACTTTGGCGACTCCGGTAGCGGCATCCAGTACAGCATCTCTAACATCTCCTCGCCGTCGAACAGCCAATCCTCATCGTCGCCATCCCAAAATGCAAAGGCAATGTCGTAGATGGCTGGCACGGTTGGAACAGACCATGCGCCATAAACGAGGATCGTCTTCCCATCCTTGGGGGCCGTCTCCATCGGCATCCACAGCGGCCTGTAGCAGCTCACACAGGTGTAGCGGCCAGTCTCAGGCTCCTTGCCCCAGCTAGATGAGCCACAGTGGCATTTGGAAGGCGTAGGATCAGTCATGCTTTATCCCCCTTTGTGCGGTCTCAAGCTTTTTAAGCAACCCCGGCGGTCCAGAAGGCTGATACCGTTCTTCCAATATCCGCAAGACCGGGAGCGACTTGTCTCGGAACTCTTGCATCTGCGAGCGTGGAAGCGGCTTCTTGTCTTCTGGGAAACGGGATTTCGCGATAATTCTATGCATCCTCACCCTCCTCTGGTTGCCCCTGTGCGGCCAACAGGATGGCTCTGAGAGCGTCCCGCTGGTCAGGGTCCAGCGACCGACTGTCGATCAATGTGTGCTGCTGAATCTGCACGGGAGCGCCGTCCTTGCCGGTCACTTCCGTCTTCGTCCTTGGGCCATACACGCGAGACGCGATGCGCTCTGCGTTCCACTGCTCAAAGCTCAACTCAATTTTGAACCAAGTCGGATCTTCCTTGGCCCTCTTGGCATCCTTGATGGACAGGCGAAGGTCGGACAGCCGTTTTTCCATCATGGCTTCACGCGCGCGTATACATAGTGAATCAAATTCTGGATACTGATCCTTCCACCGATAAACCTGACCACGGTTTAGCTCAAGGTAATTACAGGTCTCAACCATATCCATTCCTGCAACTAGGCACTCGTAGATCTTCTCTGAAATCTCCGGGCCATACTCGTGCTTTGCTGGGCGACCAACGCGACGTTTGATCGCTTCAACAACCTCCGGTGTTTCGCTTGCCTTCTTGATGATCTTACTCTGTCTCGCCATCTGGTGCCTCGTTCCCTATGACATCCCATCCGATGCGCCCTATGCGAGCGAACATCTCTAACTTGGGTGTGGTTGGGTATAATGTCGAGATCATGTCGGCAAAGAATGCGGGCTTTTCGCTGTGGCGGCCCAGCGGAAGTTCGATGACGGAGGGTGGCTGAGTGCCCATCGCAGGCGCGGGAACTTTGCCCTTTGTCGCGATCAGCAGCAGTTCGTGCTTGTTGCGAGTCCAGTAGCCGGTGCCCTGCCTGTCCTTGATCCAACAGATGTGGCTCTTGTAGTTAAAGCCCCATTCGTGGAGGAGATCGAGGGCTTCGGGCAGCATAGGGACTGTGGCCCACATGAACAGGACGCAGTCATCCGCCGCCGGGACATCGAGCGCCATCATCTCAAACATGGACATCGTGGGGTAATGGTTGTCGGCGCTTCGATCCATGCCGTTCTCGCTGAAGGTCTCGTACTTCCACGGTGGGTCAGCGTAGATGACCCCGTAGAGCTTATCGACGCTGTGCATGGTCTGGATGATCGTGCGCTCGGCAAGTTGCTGCTCCTTCTCCTGCCGAGCGATTTTCTTGATTGCTTGTTCAGGTTTTGGGTCAGCCATGACTTGCGCCTGTTGCTCATGGTCAAGCTCTGAGATCTTGGCAGCAACTGTGACAGCAATCTTCCCACTATCCACGGCGTCTGCGAGTTCCTGCGTTCCTTCACGCAACACCTTCTTAGCGTGAACGACATTGCGTCTGCCCACGCTCATCATCTTGGCAGCATCCGATCCCGTAATTGCGCTGATATGCGCAATTTCCTTTGATGGTCTTCCGGCCCCTGTGAGGTTCGCTATGCGGGCTCCGATCATGGCCCGTTGGGATTCGTCCAGATGCCTGCGGCTAAGGTTTAAAGCTATGACGTAGCCTAAAGCGTCATCCCCCTCGTATTCCTCAAAGCTGGGCTCAATGCCAAGGTTGATGCAAGCCTTGTAGCGATGACGGCCATCGAGGATCTTGCCTTCGTGGAGCATGATCGGGGTCAGCAAGCCGTGATTACGGATGCTGTCGATCAGTGAATTGAACTGGTCTTCCGGCATTGTTGGGAAGAGCTTGCATAGATCGTGAAGGTCGTAGTCAGTCATGGTATCCCCCTGAATGGATGGGGACGCCGTTAAGCGCCCCCTATTGATGTTAGACGATCTCGGGGAAATCCCCGCTAAGGTTCCATGTGAAGATAGCTTTGCTAGGACGAGCCTCTTGCCGGAAGGCGTTCCATGCCTGCACGAAGAGCGCATTGCGCACCGCCTCATGCAGCCTGCCACCGTTGGCGTCCATCCGGTCGCGGATAGCATTGATGTAGGCCCGGCCATGCCGTTGGTTGCACAGAAGCTGGTTGGCGAACATTGCGGCCTGCTTACGGTTCACCCGGCTGAAGATCGTCAGATATGCCGCCAAACTCCCCGCAGGCAGATAGTTACGGCGACGGCCACCCGGAGACTTGTCCTTACTGGCCTCCTCAATGTCGAGAGCCAGCGCAACGAACTCATGGAACGTGGGAGAGTTCAGCTTGCCCTCGTAGTATTTGAAAAGCTCTTCATTGGTCCATGTCTTCCCACGGTTCATGGGGTCGTCTTCATGGATCATGATCCAACGGGCAGCCGCAGCAGCCGTGCCGGGGTTCGAAACGCGAGCGATCTGGAACGCATCGACGTTGCTGCGCTTACGACCAATGTCGATCATCGCGAAAGCTGAATCGGGGATGTTGAACACGACGAAGGTTGTGATCGGCACATCCGCCCGGATGCAGGCGAGGAGCCGGTGCTGCCCATCAAGCAGGAACCCGCCCTTGCTGAAGACGATGGTTGAGCCGGTGACAGGCCAGCGCTTAGTCTCCATCGCGTGGATGTACTCATCGATCTTGGCGGTGTTTGGCTTACGGTTCGCACCATTGCGGTTCTTGATGATGTACTCAGCCAGCGCAGGCGTGATCGTGTAGACGCGAGCCGAATCCGGCGGCGCTGTGTCAATCAGCAAACTCAGGATGCCGATCTGCTCTTCAATGTTCTGGCTTGGCGTAAAATACCGCAACGGCGGCTGCTTGTTCAGGGGAAAAGGTGTCGTCATGGTTTTCTCCTAACGGGGTTGTTTACCGGCCCCGCAACCGGCTTATGCTGATTTATCAGCAACTTACGATAACCCAACACTTTATTAAGTAAAACCCTAGGTTTACAGTTTCCCCAGAAAAAATGTGCTACTATTCAACAGTTTTGCATTCCTTGGAGTTCGTCATGCAGATCAACCGGATCTCACCATCCATCCTTCAGGCCCTTGGCTCCAAGGTGCGGCCTATTGAGCGCCCTGCACCCGTGCAGCAAACGCCCCCAGTGATCCGCGAGCGCTATTCTGAAGATCCAGCCGTTGCGGCAGCTATCGCCGAGATGAACGCCTACACGGGCATCGGCAAGAAAGCGAAGCGGTTCTGATCTTGCTCAATTAGGGCTGTGTTCACCCGCATCTTTTCTTCGTAAAGATTCTGAAGGGCTTGGCTCAACGTCTCGTAATCGGGGTGGTTCACGCCCCTCTTGCGCCCGTGCAGCACTGTGGTGTGATCCTTTCCGCCAGATGCCCTGCCGATCTGCGGCAAGCTCAAATGCGGGCAATGCCTGTATGCTAAAGCCCACAATAGCTGGCGATCAAAGCACAGCTTGTGCATACGCCTATCTGCAAAGATTCCCCGGCGCTCATAGCCCAGATGCTTGCAGACGAGCGCAACAACCTCGTCAAAGTTCACACGAATGAAATCCGGGTGTACCGGCTCAACGGTCATGGTCCCTATGGGGGCCTCCGGGGCAACAGGCTCGACCGGCTCCGGCTCTGGCTCAGGAAGTGGCAGCGTGACAGCCACTCTCAACGCAGGGCCATGCAAACGGGCGCGCACGGTAGCGTAGTGGGCCATCAGGTCTTCTGCGGTGTTAAACTTGGCGATCATCATTTCCTCCTTTGGTCGATGTCTTGTGAACCCCAGTAGCGGGAGTCGTTAAAGGGATCATGGTGGCTGGGTGTGAACCAAGCGATTGTGGCGGCGATTAGGATCAATCCTATGGGCACAACGCCAAATGCGATAAACGCGATTAGAAGCTCTGTGGGCATTTTTTTAGTCCTCTCGGTACTGGCGGGGCTGCGGGGCGCTTCTCGCCTGCCTGTGGGCTCCGTAGCTCGTCCTAGGGGCATCGTGAGCGGGGTGGTAGCTGAGATCGAACGTGCGGGGGTCTTCCGAGGGTACAGTGACTGCCTTGCCGATGCCTCCCCAGACCGACTTAAACGTTTTGGCGGTCAGGCGCAGGCCCTGCGCATCGAGGTAGTCCAGCCACATCGCTCGGGCCTTGGTCTGGCGCTCGGTGTCCTCCGTAGGGTTCGACCAGATGGTGTAGGTCGCATCAGGTGCCAGCTTCATGTAGCTCTTGGCCTTATCGTAAAATTTCTTACTGTCCATTTTTCGCCTCCTGCCTTTCTTTGTTTTTCCAAAACTCATCAAACCGCCGGGCGGCTTCCCACTTCTCGTCCTCGGTGAGTTCGCGCTTCTGGCCTTGGCCTTGCGCATAGCCAGCGGCTGGCTCATCGGCCCAACGGCCTTGGTTCAGCCATGTGGCGGGGTGGACGGTATACTGCTCGTCTTGCCCGGCCCTTGTAGCGGCGTAGCGGCGAATGCCTTCCAGCAGTTCGGAATCGGAGGTGGTCTTGCGAGCTTTCTCGTAAGCCTTGCGGGCAGCTTCCTTGCCAATCCGCCGAGGGCAAGCCAACCAAAACTTCTCAAATCCGACGATAGAATCTCTAGTGATAGGTTCAGTGATAGGTTTGAGTCGCTGTGAGCGACTACCGTCCTCGCTGTGAGCGACTACCCCTTGGTCGCTGTGAGCGACTACCCCCTGCAATTTGAGGTGGTAAATGTTGGGAAGGTTGACGCCTTCAATCTTCCGCCGCTCAACCTCCGCAAGGCCCATTTCTTCCAAAGATTTGATGGCCCGAATGACGGAATCCTTCTTCATCCCGGTGTCGTCGCACAGGCGATTCATAGAGGGCCAGCACTTGCCGTCTTCATCGGCATAGTTCGCCATCATGATCAGGACAAACTTTTCCTTGGTTGGCAGTTTTTGGCCGACTGCCCACGCCATAGCTTGGAAAGACATCTGTTGACTCCTCATATCTTGTGCGTTGCACGAGGAGCCAGCCACATGATATAGATGTGGTCAGTCCAACGCGCGCTGGAATCGCGAAGTTGGTTTCTGAGGCCCGCTGGCTGCAACCCCGGCGGGCCTCAATCTTTTCATACTACACTTTTACGGCAGACTGCTGCAAGCGCAAAGTAAGCTCCAGCAGCTTAAGGGCCGATGGGTGAATTTTGCTTGTGCCGCTCAACCAATTGTAAATCGTCCGCTCTGACACACCGCAGATCTCAGCGGCCTCAATGTTGACGAGGTTAAGTTCCCACAGCAGGCGGTTAAGCCGGTTGGCGTCAGACTTTAGCGGACGTGGGCACATTGTACATCTCATCGATTGTTTGAACGACATCCGCTTCAGACCAAACAAACGACTGGTCGTTGGGGCGGTTCTTAAGGGCGCAGTAAGCAGACCACAGATCCGGGTTGACGGCGCTGCACAGGTCGAAGCTTGGCGTTTCGGGGAACAGTTCATCAGCGAACTGGTTGATTAGATCGAGGATCGCGGCTTGGCGGGTAGGGCCGTGACCGATGCGGTCATTGGGCTCGCCGCCGTAGGTGCTGTCGTCAATGGCTGACCAATCCAGAGCGCGGGTGCCGATAGGCGGGGGATCATAAGTAGCTACGATACGCATTGTTGAGGCTCCTGTTGAAGATTGTCGAAGATTGTAGGAGTTTGTGGGAGTTTGTGGGAGTTAGGGGGCCGAGGCCCCCACCCTATTAGCGACCGTAGAAGTGGCGGATGTCTTGTGTCTCGCCGGTCAGATGTTCGCAGTCATGGCCGAAGCTCTCCAACCAAGCCTTCATCTCGTTGTGGGCGTAGTGGTTGTTGGCGTCATAATCTTGCCAAACCTGTTCGGCTACCTCTGCGGTGACATCGGTTACGGTGCCATCGACCAACTTGATGGTCAGGACTTTGGCGATGTCTTCGGCGTCAACCTGACCGCCAACCACATCAGCAACGACTTGGTCAAAAGTCTGAAGTTCGGTCTCGCTGATCCAATCGCCGGGGATCTTGTTGGGGCTGTAAGGGCCTTTGCGAACGATGATGGTGAAGGTGTTCATGTCTGATCTCCGTTGTTGCGGGGTAATCCAACCCCATGTCCGTACAATGGTCCGATTCGGGGAGCATGTCAACTCTGCATGCTCCCCGAATGGAAATTATTTTATTTGGCAAGTTCAATGTTTTTCACATGACCGAGAAAGGTTGCCACATCGTCTCGGTAGCACTCGTCCGATCCCTGTACATTGTAGGTCATGCAAGTGATGTTCCCATCAAGCGGATTCCAAGTCCACTTGGGATCAAGCCAAACTGTAACTTGATGGTCAGGGCAAATCTCAATTTCGTCGATGCGAGAATTGCGCTTGGCGATCATGCGGATGTATTGGGTTGTGAGCTTCATCGCCGCCCCCTTATGCCAGCACGGGGGCTTTAACAGCCTTGACGCGAATGGTGGTGACAAGCTCGCCGGTCTTGGTGCAAGCCGCGATCTGCTCGGCGGTCAGCAGCTTCTTGGCGGCGGTGGCGTCGAAGCGGACGGGCTCAGAGAGGGTGACGGTGACGATGTTGCGCTCGCCAACGATCTCGTCCTTGCCAGTGGCCTTGATCTCGGCCTTCACTTCGTCCAGCAGGCGGGTCAGACCGTCAATCTCGGCCTTAATGGCGGCGTAGCGGTCAGCGAGGGTGTTGATGTTGCTCATGGTCTTGCTCCTGTTTGTCTGGGGTAATCCAACCCCATGAACAGACATTACTTCCAAATCGCAGGACATGTCAACTCTGCATGTTCCCGCGATCCGAATTATTTTAGCCTGTGGATAACTTTTTTTAGTCGTCGTTTATCGCCCGGCCCAAAGGCGTGTCTCCCCAGCGGCTGATCGCGCGCATGTAAACGTCCACCATGCTCTCGCGAGCTTCCCGCTTGTTCGGGTCTTCCCGGCGCATTTTGATGATCTCTTTCAGCGCTGTGGCGTCATAACCCCGGCCTTTCGATTCCTTGTACACATCGCTGATGTCAGATGCGATCTGCTTCTTTTCTTCTTCCAGTCGCTCGATACGCTCAATGATCAAAACCACATCCTTAGATGCATTATCCCCGATGTCATTCATATGCTTAGCCCTCTAAGTTTTCGAGGATCAATGTGCAAGGAGCGCCGTCCTCGATCCAGCGCGCCTCGATCCACCGGCAATGCCGGTCATTCGCTATAACCCCCGCAGCCGCCAAAGCATCAAGGCTGGCTTTGAAGAGATTATCCAGATCCCGATGCCGCTTGTCAGGCGGGACCACCAGCATCGTCAGTTTAAATGGACCAGTGATGCGACCGGCCCTACATTGAGCAGCGATGGCCCAAGAGGCCGCTTCTTTCCATTTGACGTACTCTGGTGACCGATAGACGCCGCCGCCCTTAGTGGCCCTCCAAAGGCGGTTCATGCTGGGCGGAAATGGGATCTCGACCTTCAACATTGAACTGTCTCCTAGCCTCTATAGCGAGGCGCAGAAGGCGGTATGCCTCATGCTCTCGGATTCCGTAGTGGGCTGCGATGTCTACCGTGTCCACGCCGCGCAGAAAGAGCTTCAACACTTCCATAGGCGTCGTCACTACTTGGGGCGGCTTATAGATCGGCATAGACATCTGGCCTCAACACCGCAGGGGGAAACCCGGTGAACTGCGACAAGCGCCGCACATATTTGAGCGGCACATGTTTCCACTTGGAGATGGCTTGACGGGTGACGCCTAGCTCTTTGGCAAGCTTGGTCTGGGTGCCGTAAGCGCGGAAGACATCGAGGAGGATTGGATCAAACTGTTTCATGTGGACCAAAATAATCTGGCCTGTGGATGCAGTCAACCGCTTGCTTGACCGCTGTCCCCATCCGCCATACTTTTGATTCGTCATCGGATGAGGACGACATGAAACCAAACATTGAACAGCTTAAGATACAGATCAGCTTGCTTTTAGATAGGCACCCTGAACTTGCCGAAGATGTCGATCTACGGGCCGACATGTTGGAGGGCAGCACCGATCTCCATGCGATCATGGAACGCCTGCTGAACGAAGAGCGTCAAGCCGACGAACTGATTGAAGCCGTCAAAGAGAGAATCGAAAAGCTCTCGGCGCGGCGCTCAATGTTTCGGTCAAGGCAAACGTCACTACGCGACATAATGATGGAAGTCCTCCAACGCGCAGACCTACGCAAGATCGCGCTGCCAGAGGCTACAGTCAGCATCACGCGCCGAGGCCCTGCCGTACAGGTCATAGACGAAACGCTCGTCCCTGACGCTTACTGCCGCTTCAAGCGCGAGATTTCCAAGACGGCCATCAAAGATGCAATCAACGCTGGTGAAGAGGTGCCCGGAGCGGTTCTCGATAATGGCAGCGAAACATTGAGGATCGGCTAATGTTCTCAGCACAGATAAATAGCGCGTTAGCAGCGCCACTAGATCGTGCGTTCGTGAAAGAGCGTGAGCAATCGGGTAGACGGTTCTCCTACATCGAGGGATGGCATGCAATCGCGGAGGCTAATCGCATTTTCGGTTTCGATGGATGGCATCGAGAGACGGTCGAACTTCGACTCGTCAATGAGCGACCGCGTAAAATTGGTCGCGATGGCCGGGATGGGTGGGCTGTTAGTTATGTCGTGCGTGTGCGTGTTATTGTTGGGGATGTTATCCGGGATGGTATGGGTTCTGGGCACGGAATTGATGTTGACTGTGGCCTCGCTCACGAAAGCGCTGTTAAGGAAGCTGAAACTGACGCGATGAAGCGGGCGCTAATGACCTTTGGGAATCCGTTTGGTCTTGCACTCTACGACAAAGAGCAGCGTCAGGTTGTTGAAGCGCCGCCCGAAAAGCTACAACCTACCGATATGAAAGCGATGATTGAAGAGATCCTTCGCATGCAGACCACCGTTGCCTTGCGTAAATGGTGGAGACAGACCGCCGAATTCCGTAGCAGCGTGGGTCTCGTTGACGGCACTGAGGAATATCAGTTGCTCTATACCGCCTTCGTCAACCACGGGAAAAAACTAGCAGCAGGAGAATCCGTCAATGGCTAATCGTTATGATGCACTTACAGTTAGCAAATATGTTGATCGCAATGGTGATGAGAAAAGCTTCTTTACCAAGATCGGCACGATGTTCCAAAGCAAGAACGGCGACACGTATAACTTGGAACTTATTGCACTTCCTATCCCAGATAAGGAAGGCAAGGTGCGCTTGTTCCTCAAGCCACCGGAGCAGCGTGAGGGCGCGCAACAGGTCTCGCGTAGCGCACCTCGCCCTGCGGCTCGTTCAACCGCAGAAGAAATAGACGACAGTCTTCCCTTCTGATGGACATCCTCACTCCTAGGGGGCAGGAGTCGAGGAAGTGGGAGGACCGGGCCGTAAAGATCTGGTCCTCCCATTACCCCGATATAATCTACGCCTCTACCGACAAAGACACGCCATGCGTTGTCGATGCGGTCCTCGTCAAGAATGGCAAGATCCTTGGCGTTGTGGAGCAGAAGTCGAGGCCGGGCATGACTGTCCTCGATTTCAATGTGACCTATGAGAAGCGCTGGCTAGTAACCCAGAAGAAGCTCGACGACGCCTCAGAGATCGCACAAGCCCTGCAAACCAAGCTTGTCGGATTCCTATACTTCCCCGAAGCCGATGTGCTGTTAGTCAAGACGCTAATGGCCCCCGGCAAGGGATGGGTAACAGACATAAGGACAGAACACACCAGAACACAGGCAACTATCAATGGGGGCAGCGCAGTGCGCCTCAACGCTTACATAGACATGACAGACGCTCTTGTTCTTTATGGAGACTTCAATGGATGAAGATAGGCCAATCAGCGAACAGTTTCGCATCGTAGCAAAGAAGTGGGTCGATGCGGATTCCGCAGCAAGCCTCTTGGAGGAGACCAAGAGCGCTGTTCTCGCCCGCATGATGACGGCGCAAGGCGATATGCCAGTGAACCGCGCAGAGCTTAACGTGAAATCATCTGAAGAGTGGTTAGAGTTTGTCACCAAGATGGTGAAGGCTCGCGAACGGGCTGCGCTGTTAAAAGTGCAACTTGAGTATCTTCGGATGCGATTCAATGAATGGCAATCACATAATGCAACCAAACGAGCAGAAATGAGGCTGTGACATGGAAAAGATGACTAAAAAACAACGTGCAAAAAAAACGATGAAACTGCTTGATCAAGTCGGGGACGTCGTTGATGGCTGCGACTTTGCAATGGTCGAGGAAATCTTTGGCACTATCATGGGAGAAATGATTAAGTCTGTAGATCCGGAAGTCGGCATTCCCCTGATGGTCATGTTTATGAAACACACGATTACATCTGCTTATGGGTTGGAGGCGATGGTAATCACCGATGCCGAAGATTTTGGAACAGTGCAATGAAGCGAGTCCGCATCACAGCAAAGATGCGGGCCGACATCTTCTTGTCTCGTGTCGGCATGTGCCACCTATGCAGCATGAAGGTTGTGCCCGGAGAGGATTGGGATGTCAGCCACGATATACCTTTGGAAGCTGGCGGTAAGGACGATGAAACTAACTGGTTTGTTGCTCATCGCAAGTGCCACAGGGTTCATACTAGCACTGTTGACGCTCCCCTGATCGCTAAAGTCAAACGAATCCATCAGAAGCATGTCGGTGCAAAAAAACCTCGATCACCGATGCCGCTCGGTCGAGGCTCTAAGTGGAAACGCAAGATGGATGGCACCATAGTAAGGAGAGAACCGTGAATTTTGTTTTCACAGTAAACTTGGCTCAGTCAGTAAGAGCGAAGCCAGCCCTTGGAGAGGATGAGAACATTCTTCTCCCGTTCCAAAACATCTATGCGGCAGTCGATGTCAAAAACTTCCATGAATTGTTGAAGCTGCTGCACGAGAACGATTACATCTTAGCGCGTGAGTACAATGCAAAAAAGAAGTTTGATGGCTCCCGCCTTTACGAGGATCGGGGCGAAGTCATCATCAATTGCCAAATGATTGGCAAAATTAAACCCTTCTTTGAATGAGGAGAAGAACTATGGAATATCGTGACATCATGCATCAAGCCGCCCGAGTTTTTAACGAACGGAATCCGCAATATGGAGATATGAGGGTTGGTATGGAACGTGTGGCTCAAATAGCAACGCTCATAACCGGCATTCAACTAACAGCGCATGATGTTGCGCTTGTCCTACATGCAGTGAAGCTATCTCGGCTTGGCGCTGACCGCAGGAACCCAGACCACTACATAGACGGCGTCAACTACCTAGCTTTTGCGGGGGAGCTTATTGAGCAGCCTGCCATAGCCAATGACATTGATGCCGTTCTCAATGGAATAGACAGCGAGTTCGCGAAGATGGCTGAACAGTTCGCTGCTTCTAATCCAACCGCAACGCCTCACGAAGGCTAAGGAGCGGCAATGGCCGATGGGGCTCCATTCGTTTGGCATGAACCAATGCGGATCAGATCAAGCGGGGTCCGTATGGATGAACTGCGGTACAATTCATGCCGTTATATCATCAGCACGGACACTGCCGTGTCTGTGAGGTACTGCGGCCATGAACGCAAGCGGGGGGCTTACTGCACATCACATGCAAAACTCTGTTACTTGCCACCCAAATCGAAACAGGTGGCTGTTGCGGATTCCAAGTCGCCATGAGACACTAATCAGGTCAAGGAATGGTCTTTGGCTTACATGCGGCAAAGGTTTTGCGTCGCCGCTTGTGTGCCCATGCCCTTCAGTGATTTGTTCGAAACACTTGCCCCAGCCCTAATCGGCTGGGGTCTTTCGTTTAGGCGTTCGCCAGTTCCTGCATCTGCGCCGAGATAGCCGCAAGCTGCGCCTGCAACTCCTCCAGAGTCGGCTTGGCGGGCGCAGGCTCAGGCGGCAGAGACGCAGCATAGGCCAGCGCAGCAGCCTCTTCCTCTGGCGTATATTGGATGACCGTGACTTCACCCGTCTCGACGTTGACTTCAATGCGTTCCATGTAAGACTCCTATTCGTAGAGAATGTTGACGCTACCGGCGTCGAAGGTGTCGGTAGTGTTAACCGCTAAAAGTTGGACGCGGTCCAATACACCGGCCAACGATAGCGGGATATAAACCGTAGTTTGAACGCCGTTTTGTGCGGTTGTTCCGCCGTTACGGGTGGCCGTGCAGGCATAGTTCCAGATATTCCCGGTTATATTGTACAGCGTAATAACGCCAGAAATCGTACATGTGTTGACAGAATAGCCGCCAACAGTAAACGCTGTTGTTGCAGCAGCGCCACCAGACGCACCACTGTTTTGCGCAATAAAGGCGCTTGATCCTACATACCCTGAAGTAACAAATGACCCAGAACCGATTCGAACAGAAAGATCAGATGTCCCGCTTGTGCTTAAAGCATTCATAAGAATCGTGATGCGCTTTACCCAAGAAGGAATGCCGGTAAATGAAACTGAGGTTACGGCGCTCGGTGTTTGAACGCTTGATTGCACAATCTTCTGCGTCGATGACCACACAGACCCGTCCGCAGTGAACAGCACGTTGCCAGCAGTCGTTGGCGACACGCTTGCGCCAAGCCCACCATAGCCGCCAGCGAGAATG
>TARA_R110002126_G_scaffold27665_16_pt1 | contig 21525 bp, 17 predicted proteins | sample TARA_R110002126 | Tara Oceans TARA_R110002126 (sample SAMEA4397536) | marine metagenome | biome: Polar Biome; feature: [DCM] deep chlorophyll maximum layer (ENVO:01000326); material: water (ENVO:00002006), including particulate matter (ENVO:01000060) such as... | depth 30 m
GGCTCCGGCTGGGCCATGTCGGGAAGCTCAGTGCTCACCGAGCAGAGCCTCGACGAGCGTCTCGTGCCAGGCTGCCCGCGACCGCGGCGAACCGGGCAGCTTGCCGAGGTCCTGGCCGGTCATGCGCTCGAGCTCACGCCGCGCACGCTCCATCAGGTAAGGCACGTCGTCTTTCTTGAGCGCGGCGAGCAGGAACCGGATCACGTCGGGCTGGCGCGAACCCTGCACGAAGAGCTCGGCCGGGGGCGAGATCAACCCGTTGGCCTCGCAAGCCGCGCGGAACCACGACAACGAATCGTCGCGATGCACGGAGTCCCACCAGGCCCACCAAGCTTCGAGCGGATCGACCTCGGAGCGCGGATCGAAGCACGTCAACACGACGAGTTCGTTCTGCAAACGCACGTCGGACGGGTCTTCGGTCAGCGCACGCAACATCGCTCCAGCGGCCTTCGGCTCGCCCTGGCGACTGAGCAGGATCGAGGCTTCGCGACGCGTCGCCGGCGACGGCGAGTTCAACGCGGACATCAGCGCATCGTGCGCGCCGGGACCGATGTTCTCGATGGCCTGGCGCGCGGCATCCGTGACGTCGGGATCGCGCGACGAACGCAAGAGCGAGATCAGCACCTCGGTGGTCGTCGGGTCGCGCAGCTCGACCAGGCCGCGTACGGCGGCGAGCTGGTACGAGGGCTCAGGCAGGGTGTTCAGCAGGACCTCTTTCGCATCGCGACCGCCCATGCGACCGGCGGCCCACAGGCCCTCCTTGCGCACGACGGGATTCGGCTCGAGCTGTCCGGCCGCGATCAACACGGGTCGGCTGAGCTTCTGAAGACGGTTCTCCCCGATGGCGCGCAAAGTCGCGACGCGCACTTCGATGCGCGGATCCTCGACCAGGCCCGCGAGCAACTGGATGTCCTCGGGTTGCGGCGCCTTGGCGATCAAGGTCGCGGCCAGGCCGCGCAGGAGAGCGCGCTCGTCCACCGCCGCAGCTCGCACGCGGGCGACGCCTTGCAGCTGCAACAGGTCCAACATCGGCGCCGCGGCGTCGACCTCGAACTGCTCGAAGAGCCGGTCGATCAAGTCGTCGGCCAACGCCAGTTGGGTCGGGTCGCTCACCTGTCCGTCCGCGTCGACGTGAATCCCACCCGCGATGCGGATCAGCCCCACCAGACGCTGACAACGATCGGTGAAGAAGCGCTCCTCGGAGAGCCGCTCGAGCAGCAGCGGGACGTCGGCGGCGTTCGCGACCTGGTCCTCGGCGAAGAGGCGCTCGAGCTCGGTGACCCCGAGTCCGCGATCCGCGTTCGGCGCCTGCTTCATCCAGGTCATCACGAGGTCCGCCAGGTGGCGGTTCCAGGCGACGGGATCGGTCGTCTCCGCGAAGAAGGGGCCATCGCTAAGGATCAGGTTGCGGCGCGCACCGGCCTCGGGCCCGGCGAAGCGTTGCCAACGGTGACGATCGCGCTGCGCTTGCAGTCCGACCGACAGTTCGCGGAACCAATCCGGCTCGGAGCCGGGAGCGAAGGTGAAGTTCTTGGCCTGATCACCGATGCGCACCTCCAGCACGCGCGCCTGGCTCGAGCTCGAACCGCGCGCACCGGGCATGCGATCCGCGGTGAACATGCCGAGGCCACGCATCAGCTCGAGCATCGACTTGGCTTCGGACTCGACCAGGTGGATGGGCTCGCCCCAGGTGATCGGAATCTCGCGGTCGAGCCAGACCGGCCCCAACAGGGTGAACCGATCCCCGGTACCGCGGTCGACCGTGTCGACGCGCAGTCGCTGGTGATCGTTCTCGGCCAACGAGATGACGGCCCGGGACGCGCGGAAATCGGCCTCGTTCGCGAGCCACCATTCGGCCCATGCGGGCCCGCTCTGGCCGAACGTCTGACCCGTGATCAACTGCAAGCGGCGCACGGCGGGCGGCACCAGGGCGTCGCGGTCCTCGAAGAAGATTTGCCCGATCGAGATCGCGACCAGAGTATTGGGCACACGACGGTCCAACCAGGACGTCTCGTCCAGGCGCCCACTGCGGAAACCGATACCCGCGAGTGCTGCAGCGCACGTGCCGGAGATGAAAGGGTCGCTCGAGTTCAAACCATCGAGCAGCACGGGCTGGTGGCCCGGTCCCAGGATCGATTCGAGTCGCGCATCCTCACGCTCGATCAACGCCAGGATCGCGTACGCGTTCGGGCGCAGGATCCAGCGGTCACCGAAAGCGCGCGTGAGCAGTTCGATCTGGACCTCGGGTTGCGGCGCACGGGCCAACGCATCGATCGCGCGAGCGGCGACCTTGGAGCGCGGATCGGAGAGGTGCTGGAACAACACCTCGCGGGCGTTGGTCGAATCCATCTTCGCGACGAGGTCCACGGCGCGGTACCGCGCGTCGGAGTTCTTGCCCTCGAGGGCGATCGCGAGGTGCGGGATCCAGCTGTCCTTGGGATCCTCGGACAGGATCTTGTGGGCGGCGGCGCGCACGCTGCTCTGCGTGTGCGCGAGGAGCGAACACAGGAGGCGCGGCGTCGCGCGCACCGGATCCACGGCGACCATCTCGCGCAGGGCCATGCCGCCGACGCCGGCGGGCATGCGCGTCCGCAGGCGGGTGACGGCGTGGTCACGGTCCTCGGGAGTGCCGGCGCGGAACAGAACCCGGAACCCGGTCATGACCGTCGGTCCGTGATCGCTGGCCAGCGCGACGCGCGCGGCCGAGATGCCGACGTCCCCGAGATTGACCAGACCATCGGCGGCCTGCGTCACGACGTCGTCATCGATGCGACGGCGGCGGCGGACCTCGTCCAGGATGAAGCGCGCGCCTCCCGAGATCGTCGCCACGGGATCGCCGGGCTGGCGCTCGACAACGGGCTCGGCGTCGTCGGTCGGGGCCACGGGCTTCGGACGGCTCGGTTGGTTCGGCAGATCAAGGCCACTGGTACCGATGCTGATCGTCTTGGGCGTGTGGTGCAGGCGGTTCGCCTGGCAGACCTTGCAGAACGTCGTCTGGAATCCCGTGACCGGGTCCGGGCTGATCTTGGTGGTCGTGTTGCGCTCGTAGCAGACCGAGCAGACGAGCGCGGGCTTGCTGTCGTCCGCGGGCTGCGGCTTCGCGGGGGTGCCGACCTCGGGGATGTTCCCCGGCTTCTCACCGGGCTTCGCCTTGGGCGAGTCCGTGACCTCGGGCTTCGGGGTCGGCTTGGGCAGGTCGATCTGGGCCGACGCGGGAGCCACGAGGACGAGACCGAGGACCAGGAGCCCACAACCCGTGAGTGCGCGGGAGACGGCCCTGGAGAGGGCGAGGTACGGAAGGGACCGTGCGAGCCAGGTGCGCATGGATGGAGCGAGGTGGGGTGACCGTCCGGGGACGAAAGGGAACGCCGGAATGGCGCAGGTCCGGGAGGGACGGTGAAGCGGAGGGACGAGCCCTACCGCACGAGCACGGCGAGGATACGCAAGGGGGGTGCACTCGGGGGCAAGTGGCGGTGGAATGGGTGTATGAATGCCTCCCCCCGGGTCCCCCACGAGGGATCCTCGCCCGTTGGACCTGATTCTGGTCCCGCGCCCGGTTCCGAGTCTGCGTCCGGACCTTCTCTTGGCTCGGGCTCCAAGTCGGATTCGCGCACGCCGTCAGCTGCCAGATCCTCGAAGACCGAAGGCCGCTCGGCCCAACGAGAGCGGCCCACGCGGATCGTCAGCCTCCTGCCCTCGGCCACCGAAATGGTCTGCGCCGTCGGAGCGGCCGAGAACCTGGTGGGCGTCAGCCACGAGTGCGACTTCCCGGAGTCGATCGTCGGCAGGCCGATCCTGACCTCCAGCCGCGTGTCCGTGACCGGCACGAGCGGCGAGATCGACCGCGACGTGCGCGAACTCCTGCGTACGGTGCTGACGGTGTACGACGTCGACGTCGAGACGCTGCGCGCGGTCGATCCAGAGGTCATCGTCACCCAAGACCTGTGCGACGTCTGCGCGGTGTCGCTGTCGGACGTCGAGGCCGCGTTGCGGTCGATCGCACGCTCGGACGTCGAGATCGTGTCGTTGAAACCGGGTCGGCTGGACGACGTGATCGAGGACGTGCGGCGGGTCGGCGTGGCGTTGGGCCGCGCGGACGAAGCGGATGCCGCCATCGTCGATCTGCGCGCGCGACTGGCAGCCTTGCGGGAGCGTGCGGAGGCCATCGGGAACAGACCGAACGTCCTGACCATCGAGTGGATCGATCCGGTCATGGTCGGGGGCACGTGGATGCCCGAACTGGTCGAGATCGCCGGCGGTTATGCACTGGTGACGCAGCCGGGAGATCATGCCCCGACGTTGGATCGCGCTGCGCTCGCCGCGTTGGATCCCGCGCCCGATGTGGTGCTGGTCAAGCCGTGCGGGTTCAAGCTCGAGCGCACCGAGGCCGAGCTGGGCGACCTGCGCACCTTGTTGGACGGACTGCCGTGGCCCGCACTCGAGACGGGCCGCGTGTTCCTGGCCGACGGCAACGCGTACTTCAATCGTCCGGGCCCACGTCTGGTCGAGTCGGCCGAGATCCTGGCCGCGTGCATTCACCCCCCGGTGTTCGCCGACCTCGCTGCCAAGCACGCGGCGTCGTTCCACGCATGGTAGGCGACGCTCAGGGCACCAGCCGCGGCCCGGACTCGCGCGCGTAGTTCGCGGCCAGCGCAGGATCGGCGCGCGTCGCATCACGCGCGGCGAGGACCAGGTCCAGATCGCGCTCGGGGTCGATCAGGCCTTCGCGGTTCGCCCCGGACTGGCGCAGTCCGGCCAGGTCCCCCATGCCGCGCTTGCGCAGGTCCTCTTCGGCGAGCACGAAGCCATCGCGCGTCTTCTCGAGCAACTCGAAGCGCTCGGCGGCGGACTTGTCCCCCATCAGGAAGCACCACGAGTCGCCGGCACCGCGTCCGACGCGACCGCGCAACTGGTGCAGCTGGGCGAGGCCGAGGCGGTGCGCGTCCTCGATCACGATGATCGTCGCGCCGGGCACGTCGACACCGACCTCGATCACGGTCGTCGCCACGAGCAAGCCGATGTCACCACGCCGGAAGCGATCGAGGCGGAACGCGCGCTCCTCCGCGGGGACCTTGCCGTGGACCAGTTCGACGCCGGCGATGGACAAGCGCGCATCGGCCGAGAGCGTCTCGAAGCGATCGGCGGCGCCGGGACCGGTCGAGGTCTCGCTCTCGCCGATGCGCGGCAGCACCCAGTAGACCTGGCAACCGTCCGCCAGCTGCTCGCCGACCCACTTGGCCATGCTGCGCTTCTTCTGGCCCTGGATCCAACGCGTCGTGATCGAACCGCGCCCGGGCGGCGCCTCGCGCAGGATCGAGACCTCCAGGTCGCCGTACAGCGTCAACGCCAGCGTGCGCGGGATCGGCGTCGCGGTCAGCAGCAACAGGTGAGCGTCGCGCCCCTTGTCGGCCAGCGCGGATCGTTGCGCCACGCCGAAGCGGTGCTGCTCGTCGATCACGATCAGGTCGAGGTTCGGGAACATCACGTCCGCCGAGAACAACGCGTGCGTCCCGAACAGGACGTGCAGGTCGCCCTTCGCCAATCGTTCGAGCTGCCACTTGCGCTCGTCCTTGGGCGTGGAGCCGGTGAGCAGCGCGCACTCGATGCCCGCGTTCTTCAATTGGTCGCGCAAGCCGTAGTGGTGCTGCTCGGCGAGCAGTTCCGTCGGCGCCATGAACGCGACCTGGCCACCGGATTCGACGACCGCCATCGCGGCGTAAGCAGCCATCGCCGTCTTGCCCGTGCCCACATCACCTTGCAGCAAGCGACGCATGGGGATCTTGCGTTCCAGGTCGCGGCGCAGCTCGGCGATGACCTCGTCCTGGCCGCCGGTGAACGGATAGGGAAAGTGCGCGCGCAGTTCGGTGTCGAGCTTCGCGTCCACGGGTGCGGGTCGCGCGCGACCTGTGATCTGGCCGGCATTCTGACGCGCGAGTCGTGCCTGGACCGTGAGCAGCGGCTCGAACGCGATGCGCCGACGTGCGGCCTCGAAAGCGGCTGCGCCCGGGGGATCGTGGGCATAGCGCACCGCGGTCGGCAGATCAGGTAGATCGAGTCGTGACAGCATCTCGGGCGGTAGCGACTCGACGAGCAGTCCGCCCCAGCGTTCGACGGCGGCCAAGCACAGGCCCCGCAGCGCGGTGTCGGAGACGCCCGGCGGCGACACGTACTGCGGCTCGACCGTGCCCGCGTCGGGCAGGCGAACCGCCAAGCGCGGCGCGTCGATCACGATGCCGGCCTTGGTCTCGCGCACGACACCGAACGCGGTGTACGTCTCGCCTCGTTTCCAGGCCTTGCCGAGCCAGGGCTGGTTGAACCAGGTGCAATCGACGACCCCCGACGCGTCACGCAAGCTGGCGCGCAGTCGCGAACGCTTGCCGCCGAAGCGCACGAGCTCGAGCGACTCCAGCATGCCCTCGACGCGCACCTCCTCGCCCACCGACTTGCGCGCATCTCTTGCGCTGATGACTTCGGGATAGACGACGACGCGTCGCGGCAGGGTCAGCAGCAGGTCGCGTGCCGTCGCGATGCCAGCGTCGGCCAACTTCTTGGCTCGCGCGGCGCCCAGCTTGGGAAGCTCGGTCAAGGGCGCGCCGAGCGGATCGTCGGCGAGCGACTGGGGCGCGGTTCCTCCCTTGGGCCCTCTCTTGGACGCGTCCTTGGAGGCCACGCGCGCGGCGACTCGCGACGAGGAGCCCGCACGCTGGGCCGCGCGCTTCTTGGACGCACGGGCCGCCTTCTTGGCGGCGGCGCGCGTGCTGGATCGGTTGGGACGACGGGGCTCGGTCACGGGGGAGGATTCTCCCACGGGACCCCGCGTCGTTTCCACGGCTGATGACGGTTCGCGCACGAAAGAAGGACGCTCTCGGGCTGGCTGGGTTGCGCGCGGCGTTGCAGAAATGCTCCAGACCCGTCCCAGGGCCGCCCAATCTCGAGAACCGCAGCGAACCGGGCCAGTCTCCTTTCGTATCGTGCGCGGCATGAGCGAGCCGCCCCATTCGCAGCCCAACCGGAGCGATCCGGCATCGGATCGACCCTCGAGCGGGTCTCCCCTGTTGCTGGCCGCGATTCTGTTTCTCGCGCTGGCCGCGCGCCTGTTCTGGGCGAGCCGCAAGGGCCTGGTCCTGGACGAGTTCCACACGCTCTTCCACGGCTCGCAAGCGACCTGGGGCGCGTTCGTCCACCACCTGGGCCAGGACAACCACCCGCCGCTCGCCTTCCTGTTCGTGAACGCGACACGCAGCGTGTTCGGCGACAGCGACTTCGCGTTGCGCATCCCCGCGATCGTCGCGGGCATGATCGAGTTGATCCTGGTGCTGCGCATCGCGCGCGCGGCCCGCGTGGCCAAACCGCTCGCCGCTGTCGCGGTGCTCGCGGCCAGCAGTTTGCACATGGACTGCTCAGCGCAGGTGCGCATGTATGCGTTGCTGGCGCTTTCCGTCACCGCGTGCGTCGACGGCATCCTGCAGTTGACGCGCGAGCGGACGTCACGTGTTGCAGCGATCCAGGTCACGCTCGCGATCGCGGCCGGACTGCACACGCACTACTTCTTCGCGCAGGACCTGATCTGGCTCGGGGTCGCGTGGATCGCAGGCTGGATCGCAGCGCCCGAGATCCGCGTACGGTTGAAGCGCGTGATCGTCCCCGTGCTCGTCGGTGTCGCGCTGGCGCTGCCGTGGTACCTGACCGTGTTCCGTACGCAATGGGCGAACGAGTTGCCGCCGGGTGGCGACGAGGTGCAGGTGCTCGACTTCTTCGAGGCCCTCATCCACCAGTTCTTCCTGAACGTGAGCCTCGCTGGCCCATGGCGCTGGGTGCTCTTGTTGGCCGGCGCGGCGATCTCGGTGCTGGCGGGGATCGGCTGGTTCCAGCTGGCGAAGACCAAGGACGCCTATCAACGATTCGCCGCGATCCTGATCGGATCGATCGCGTTCGGGGTTCCGAGCGGGGCCTGGACGTTGGCGAGTTACCTGCCGCGTGCGGGATTCACGTGGCACTACATCCTGCCGTCGGCGGGTGCGTTGGCCGTGTTGGCGGCGGAAGGTGCTCGTTGCGGACCGAAGGCCCGGATCCTGCAGGTCGCGACGGTCTGTGCAGCGGCGTTGTGCGTCCTGAACCTGACGACGCGCGGCACCGAGGACTACCCCGGCGCCGTCGCGCACGTCATGGAGGAGTGGCAACCGGGAGACGCGGTCCTCGTCGTCGAGTTCCAACCTCCGGTCTTCCCGATCGGTAGCCCCTGGAATCGTTATGCGTTGAACCTCGCGCCGGATGGCTCGGAGGGCACTCGATATTCGAGCCGGGTTCCTTTGGAACTCGCCACGCGGGAGCCAGCACCGGTACCAATCGAGATGAACGGGATCCACGTCGCAAACCCAGACGATTTGATCGGCCCGAACCGGATTTGGGTCATTGCAAGCGCGATGCCGGATTCAACGTTGACGATGAAACGTATGCGAGAGCGATTTGTGAAGGAGTCGAGGGTCGAGACATTCGGGCATCGTCCGATCGTGCATTTGTTCGAGGACTGAGTGGTCCTCTGGTCGGGAGGGGTCGTTCATGAGCGAGCCTTGCTCACTGACGGGTTGGTGGAAGAGCGTCAGCTTCCCAAGCTGAATGTCGTCGGTTCGAGTCCGATCAGCCGCTCCATTTAAGTCTCGCTGTCATGCGGACTTACGACCGCGGCCTGGGAAGCCGCATTGGACTCGAGACCCAGGTGTTGCTGGTTTGTCTCTCCTTCGTGCGCGCTGGATCGCGGAGATTGAGGACGGATCGAGGCTGATCGTCATGGAATCCGGCTCGAGTGCGGGGCTCGGCTGGCCATCGCCGGACTTTTGAAGGAGGCCGCCCGTGGTCGCCGTGTGGGTCTTCCTACCGGGCCTACCGTATGCGACGCCGATTCCAGTCCTATGAGAAGCCTTCGCGCCCTGAGAGGCCCTGGATCGCCATAGGCCCCGGACTCGATCCAGGCTAGCCACCGTGAACATTGGCAACGAATCTCACTGGGGAAGGCAACTGGACAGTGACGAGAGCCAGGTCTCCTCGGGTCGGTGACCCGGGCTTGGAGAGCCATAAAGCTCACGCGCTACGCAGGCAGGGATGCGTCAGAGTTTCCGTGAGGGGTACACCGTCGCTCAGACTGTCGTGGACGAAGTCCATCGAGCACCGTTCGTGTGGGCGAGACGGAGCAGGCAGCGCCTGCCTGGGGGCGGATGCGGCGCGCTTGCAGCCTTTTCGGCCACGTACCTGCAGTTCTTCCTCGCGGCAGATGCGGTGCACGCGCTTGCGGTTGACCGTGAAACCGTCACGGCGAAGCAGCACGTGCAAACGCGGATATCCGAATCGCGGACGCTCCATCGCGAGCTCCTTCAAGCGATCGCGCAGTCCAGCTGGATCCGTCCGGGTCGGTCGATGGCGAGCCACGGACCTGGAAAGCCCCACGAGGCGGCGTTGGTGCATGACTCCGACCCGGCCAGTGGCCTTGGTGCATGACTCCGATTCGGCCAGCAATTCCCTATCAAGAGGGCCTCAACGACCGACAGGGACTGAAGCCGGTCTGCCAAGGTCGAGCATTCGGTTGAGCGCGTTGCATGCAAGCGTAGCCTCCGTTCGCTGAGACTCAGGATGCCGTGCACGGAGTCGGTCTCCAAGGATTGACTTGTACCTGAAGAACGCGTTCTCGACGGTCGCCTGCCGGTGGTAGCCGGACTCCTTCTTCCATTGCCGCCGGCCCACCTTGTTGACCCGCCGAATGGTGCGATCCCGAAATGGCGATCGTCGCCCTCGCTTCGGCACAGCAGCCGTCCTTACTGGCGGGACGATCACCTTCGCACCTCGGCAGGCACCAGCGTCGTAGACCGCCATTGCATCGTAGGCTGCGTCACCTGTGATGGTCTGGATCTCGCCCGCGACAACATCGATGACCTCCAGCCGAGTCTTTGCGTTATCGGCTGACCCGTCTGTCAGCACGTGCGAGACGATTGCACCGGATCCATCGACTCCGAGGTGCAGCTTCTTCCAGCCGCGCCTGCCCTTCCCTCCGTGCTTCGCCGCGGCCCATTCACCCTCGCCAACGATCGAGAGACCTGTGCTGTCGATGATCGGGTGGATCGGGGCGTTCGCGGCGACGCGGTTGAGCGCGACCTTGAGGCTCTGGCTGCGCCTCGAAAGCGTTGTATGATCCGGCACGTCCAAGTCGATGCCCATCATCTTGAAGATGGAGCACAGGAAGCCCTCGGTCTGGCGCAACGGCAAGTGGAAGACGAGCCGCAGAGTCAGGGCAGTCTCGATCGCAAGGTCCGAGTAGCGCGGCTGGCCTCCGGGCTTACCTGTGGGCCTCGGCTTCCATACCGCGGCGGCTTCCGGGGTCAGCCACACCGTGATGCTTCCACGCATTACCAGGCCACGGTCGTAGGCGGCCCAGTTCTGGACCCTGTACTTAGCCTTGTACTTCGGGTGCACGCGCGAGTTCATGCGTTCAGTTTGCCTAGGAGTGATGGCTCAGCATTGCCGCAGGCACTTGGAGCCTCCCACAGACGGATCCGGGGCCGAGCCATGCACCACCGCCGGCAAAGCCTGCCCACGTCCCTGACCCATCAAACCGCCCTGATGCCCAGAAACTCGTGGACCGGGTTTGGGGACACCCTCAACACAACCCTAGTGTACGCTCAGCCTTCGGCATTCAACGGTGAAGTGTATCACTACGACTCGATCAAGTACTGGAAGAAGGATCCAAACGCGACTGACCCATAGTGCTGGGAACTTGTGATCCTTCATCGTGCATACCGAAACCACATCCTGTATGCCTGCGAGCCCGCTGGAACCGGAACTGCTCGCATGCTCGTGCGGATTCTGTGGTTTACGCGAGAAGAGTCCACCAGCATTCGCTGGTGCGATGATCAGCCGATTCCGACTGGCGGCGGTACAGTCAATCCGGCAACCCCTGGCCCCCCCACTACGGGCGGCACACCTGGTCCAGTTCCCCCCCCGGGCGGGTACTCCCCTATTCCCGACGCAGGAGGAGATTGCCTTGGCGACTGCCTGTTTCCTGACGGCTTCCCGGACGGACCTCCTGAACCAAGCACTCCCAACACTCCGCCCCCTAACACGCCTCAGCCGCCGAAGGGTGGACCATGGACCCCGGCTTCAACCCCGGGCGGCGTCAATGTCGGTGGACACAACGGAGTCAAGGCATTCCCGCCCCCGTGTTGGAAGCAAGTATCTACATACAAGAGTCCTTTTGATGGGTGGCCAAGCGAAGGTGAACCAGAAGAAGGTGTGTCAGATGATGAGGCGAAGCCCAAGCCGGGAGATGTTGTAAGCGCCTACACCGTGGACAAGAAGGGAAATAAGACCGAGCATCACCACAGTGCAAAGGTCAAAGACGATGGTGGCAATTTTGACTCCAAAGATGGAGACAACCCCAAGAAGAAGGATGTTCCAATGGAGGAGGCCTTCAAGGATCATCTTGGTAAGGCAAAGGATCGACGCATGGTGCTCGTGGTCTGGCGCTTTGACCCGGAATGCAACATAACGCCGGATCACTAGCACCCCGCCACCCCCTCAAACTCAGCACACCCCAAGACCCTACTTCACATGAAGCCCATATACCTTTCGGCAGTCGTAGTCGCTGCAGGAGCCGTTGTCTCTATCGCCTCCAGTGGCGCGGAGAATCCGGACCCCCGCCCAGAGCAACAGACCCAGGATCCGCTCGCATTCATCGATATCGCTGCCGCACTAGAGGCTGACAGTAAGATTCATCATGCACTAGCCGAACTTGAGGTCCAGACGCTTCTCTCAGGCGGGCTAGAGATAAAGCGAGCAGGCATTCACCTGCTCGGGCCAAGCACTGAAGATGACCTGTCCAATACGGCGCAGATATTCCCTGGAACCACTGATCACTTCGTGCGCGACTGGGGATTCTGGCAATGTGAAGCGCACTACCCCATGCCGTACAACAAAGGGGATGCGGACTTTGGCCTCAATAGTGATGCCGCCTGGGTCTCGTTTAGAAGAATGATGACCTCCCGAGGCTTCAAGGCAATCACCAGAGTGGACGCCAGCGGAAAATACAGCGTTTTCGCATTGCTCTCAGAACTTGGGGTTCGATACCTAAAGTCACTAATCGCGCCCGAGGACACATCTGGTGCGCTCACAACAGACTGGTATGGAGTTGACCGGCCCCATGCCGACAAGCCAACCCCCATGACCCTCGTCCTAGTTGCCGACAACATCGCCTACCTGCCATTCTCTGTGGATCTAATCCTTGAGGACCTGGCTAGTACCGCGAACACCACCTACGAGATTGAACTTGCCTCCGGGCTAACTCCCACTGTCGCCGACGACCTGGTTAAGCGCCTAGGGAAGTGAGAGCACTCCTCCGCGCTCACCAGAGGGCGGATCTACGTATTTTGCGGCACCATCACGGGTCCCAGCTTCGACATACGTCGAGCTGGGGCTCTTCTCATTAGAAGGTGCTGCCTACAGCTGGGACAATTCAAGGTCATGAAACCTAGTTGCCGTTACTCGACAACTGAGACCTGTTGCTCCTCGGTGGAGCGGCCCCATGGCCTCGTACCGGGTGGATTCGCCCATAACTCACCTGTCCCTACCGAAAACGTCATCCGAGCGCCTGAGCCAATCATCACGCAATCGACGGTAGCACGAAGCCGGCCGTCACGCTGCTGTCGAGACACACGTCTCCCTTGGACGATCCTCCATCGCGAGCTGTTTCCTCAGCCCGTCCTGCGATGGCGGAAAGGCAGTCCGCCCAGTACTAGCTCACGCATCAAGACGCCATGTCGCTCGACGACCAGCCCTACCGGAGAATCACCGTCAAGTCCCTGGTTGGTTCGCCTGCTGGACAGTTGCATGAGCAGCAAGAGCACCTGGCCACCCCTTCCAGCCTGACGCCTTCTGGCCTGCACCCAGGCTCTGAGCGCCCCCCGGAGGTAGGATAGGGTTATCGTTAGGCACAGGTGCTCCCCAGGTCGTGTTCTCCTTCGAGAGCCGCTTGATCAGGCACACGAGTCGCATCGGGACCGGTGGTCGCCCCATGCGGCGTGGCACTGACTTACGCCGCCAAGTAGGCGCGGAAACCTGCACGGTGCCAGCGGACAACGGTGTCGGGCTGCACCAGGATCAGGGCGTCGTGCCAGGCATCGAGGAAGCAGCGCAGCAGGATCCAGAGACGGCGATCGCGGTCTTTGATCCTCGGGCACGGCACCGAACGCTTCAGCACGGCCAGTTGGTGACGGAGGGCCAGGTTCTCAAGGGCGAGTTGGGAACGTGGCCGGACCAGCGACCGGGCAGCGGTCAGTAGCAAGCGAAGCAGGAGCATCGTGGCATCCTCGCGGTCCCGCTTCAGTTCTGCTGGCAACCCCGTTCAGAGTGACTCAGAGGGCCGGATCGAGTTTTCGGTAGGCACACGGCTTGAGACGCGGTTGGGATGTCCGTCCAGGCCATCCGAGGCACAGAGGGGTTCAACAAAACTCATACACCGCGACTCCCAAGAAATAACACCGTGCCCGAAAATATGTCGAGTGGTTGCTAACATCCACCTTGCGGGCCAAACAGCCCCAAGCTTTCATCCAACAACGGGACACCCATGAAGTCGTTCTTATCTGGCAAACTGCTGAGTTGGTGCTTGGTCGCGGTTGCCATTTTATCCTCTGCAAGTTTAGCAGCTAGCGCCATGCAGCAAGGGGGCACCACGTTGCCGTGCCTTGATTGCAAGCTTGGCATATGTCGAGACAACCCGCCAATTCCAGTCGGGGAGCCGTTTGCAGAGCCAGCCTTTTCAGTGTACTGGAAGCCAAAGCAAAATAGCCCCGGGTGCTATGAAATGTGGTCGAGTACGCGATGGTTTCAGGCGTTTATGGTTCGAACCTGTCCCAATACGGACTTTTGGGTCACCGTGTGGGATCATGTGTATTCACAAGAAAAAAAGGTGGTGCCACGCCCCGGCGATCCGTGGACCTATGAATGGTGCATTACGGACACAACTCTCCCGAATGTGCCGTCTGGGTGGAATGAGGCGGCGCTGAACCCCGTCCCCGGTGTGGGCCAGGTGCCTCCGGATATTGACAGGAGAGATCTGACATATAACTGCCATGGAAGCGACCTGTTTGGTGGGCTGCCTCCGGAGGATCTCCCAAGCGGCCCACTTCCCTCACCCTTGCCCCCTGGTGGTGGCTCTCCCGCGCCCTCTGGTCCGGGAGTAGGGGTTTTTGTTCCTTCGCCTAGCCTCCAGTTCTTGCTTGGAGCTTCTGGGTTTTTCACCCGTCACAATTGCGGCTCGGGTGAGTGGTGTCATGCGGGGGATATTGTCTGTGTCTATGTCGCGCCATACGAGGACTTAGGCCCAGGTGTCGCCGGGCCGGTCCAGCCCGACTACGGCAAGGCCGTTTTGATCCACTCGTGCACCTGCAATGGGGATGGAACTTTTGATTCGAAGAACGGTTCTGCTCCTCACCGTCGGCTGGATTGGGCTGGGGCGATTGGTGTCTATGTGGGGCCCATGATTGGCTACCATACTTACGTTGTATGCTATAAAGGAAGGAGCTAGTATGATTGACTCTAACATGCGCGCGAAGGGTACGTTCGGCGCCAAGAGCGCCACCGTTTTGGGTGTTGCCCTGGCTACGATGGCCTGGTTCTCACTTCATGGCGCTGGCGGCCTGGCGCCTCCGGGAAGTGAACCTTCAAGTATGGATGATGAGGAGAGGCACGACAAGAATGCTCGCGAGCGCCTTCAAGGAGCGATGGCTTGGATGGGTGTGACGCAGAGGCTGGCTGCTGACGGCCTGGAGCCTAACGGGGCCGGTATCCATTTTATTCAGCCATACCCAGATCCCTATGAGGATGGTCTAGGTGCTCCCTTGGACCCCTTTCAGGCTCGTAATGGGTACCATTTTTGGGCGGCGGACCCAGTGTACCCGGATGTCCTTTACAGGAATCCACATATTGTGGATCCGGTAGTCCCCGCGTCATCCATGCGGATTTTCGATAACGACATAATGGATTATTTTGTTATCCCGGAAGAAGATGGCGAGTATTCTGTGATTGGTAAGTTTACACAGGCGGGAGAGGATAAGGTTGCCAGGTTCATCACTCCGGACTCACCCGCGGCAGAGTATGCGGATTGGTACGGCATCCGCAGAAGCCCGGGAGAGTCTCCCACTCCGCTTGTCCTAACTGTCGTCTCTGAGGGGCGAGCGTTCGAGGTCTTCCATGGGGATCAGGTCTCCGCAAGCTTGGGGGAGGGGTACACGGTTGTTCTCGCTCGTGATCTTTCTGACGCGGACGCTCATGAGCTGCGTGACAAACTCAAAGGCGTCTAAGGGATGCGGCGCATGATGCCTGGCCTAGGTGCTGACGCGCATAGGCCAGGCCTGCACAAGCGGTGTGTCGGACGAGCGCCTGAAATCAAGGGGCGTTTATCGTGATTCCACGGCTGACACGGCTCTTAGGATGGGGTGCCGATCGAGCGCCCACCTCTGTTCGCGGCGTTGGTGCATGGCTCCGAACCGGCTAGCAGCCCCCAGGCCCAGGGCCTCATCGCCCTTTCGCGATCGAAGCCGGCCTGCCCAGGTCGAGCATCCGGTTGAGCACGTTGCAGGCCAGCGCAGCCTCCACTCGCTGAGACTCCGGGTGCCGTCCACGGAGCCTGCCTCCAATGATCGACTTGTACCTGAAGAACGCGTTCTCGACCGTCCCCTGCCGGTGGTAGCTGGACTCCTTCTTCCATCGTCGGCGGCCCACCTTCTTCACCCGCCGTATCGTGCGATCTCGGGATAGCGATCGTCGCCCTCGCTTCGACACAGCCGCCGTCCTAACTGGCGGGACGACCACCTTCGCACCTCGACAGGCACCAGCGTCGTAGATCGCAATTGCATCGTAGGCCGCGTCACCTGTGATGGTCTGAATCTCGTCCACCACAGCATCGATGACCTCCAGGCCGGTCTTCGCGTCATCGGCTGCCCCGTCGGTCAGCACGTGGGAGACGATTGCACCTGATCCATCGACTCCAAGGTGGAGCTTCTTCCAGCCGCGTCTGCCCTTCCCTCCGTGCTTCACTGCGGCCCATTCGCCCTCGCCGACGATCGAAAGCCCTGTGCTGTCGATGATCAGGTGAATCGGCGCGTTCGCAACGACGCGGTTGAGCAAGACCTCAAGGCTCTGGCTACGCCGCGAAAGAGTCGTGTGGTCGGGCACGTCCAGGTCGACGCACATCATCTCGAAGATGGAGGTCAGGAAGCCTTCGGTCTGACGCAGCGGCATGTGGAACACGAGCCGAAGAGTCAGGGCCGTCTCGATCGCCAGGTCGGAGTAACGCGGCTGGCCCCCGGGATTGCCGCTGCGCCGTGGCTTCCATGCAGTGACGGCTTCCGGCGTCAGCCACACCGTGATGCTCCCGCGTCTGACCAGCACCCGGTCGTAGGCGGCCCAGTTCTGGACCCGATACTTGGACTTGTACTTCGGGTGGATGCGGGAGTTCATGCGCTCAGTCTGCCTGCAAGTGTCGGTTCAGTATGACCGAGGGCCGTTGGAAGCCCGCCAGGGCCATTCAGGGACCGAGCCATGCACCAACGCCGCGTATGACTGTGTCGGGCTGAACGAGGACCAGGGCATCGCGCCAGCCGTCGAGGAAGCGGAGCAGCAAGATCCACAACCAGCGGTCGCGGTATCCAACTTTGGGTCGCGGCACCGACCGCTTCAGGACGGCGAGTTGATGTCGGAGAGCGAGGTTCTCGATAGCAAGCTGAGAACGCGACCGTAGAAGCGTCCGAAAAGCCGTCAGGAGCAGGCGAAGCGGGAGCATTCGGGCATCCTCGCTCCGCCACTCGGTTCCTGTCTCGACCCGGCCTCACAGGCCCTCAGAGGGCCGGAGGGAGTACTCGGAATCTACAGGGCCTTCGAGAGAATCACACGGCTATCGGCCTCTTCACTTAGGCGAACTGGCCGGAACCACAACTCCCTCGGGAACCGGCCTAGGCTTGGCTGGCCGAATGACCTGATACGCGAGTTGTCGGTCATCCTGCCCAAGAACGACTCCGGATTCCTCAAGTAGGCTGCGCTGCTCGTCCAGGGTCATGGCCCAAGGTTGCACCCCTAGCATGTCTACGCACCACGGGTCATCCTCCTCGGCCAAAGCGATTACGGGTTGCTCCGCTTGGTGCTCGTAGAGCTCGAGCAGCATATGCACGGGGAAGTAGGAGCGATCATCAGGATCGTTCATCGGATCGAGAGCAGACTGCCGCCGGGCGCCTTTCACCTTCTGCAGTCCACTCAGGTCCGCGGTGATGACCGAGACCGTCCGCAATTCCTTATTCAGCTCCATGCTGAGCATTCGCAGAATAGCGGGGCGCACTTCGTCCCTGGCCTCGTCCAGGCTCCACCCAGGCGGACGTGAGACGACCAGGTCCCATCGTTGGGCAGCCTGAGCGTCATCGAGCAGGAAGTCAAACCGCTTGTCCTCAGCCCTTGCTACCGACTTAAGGATGTCCTCTGCCGTTCCGCCCAGGATTGACATGCCGGCACCCATCATTTCGTTTTCCCCAAAAGCCACGAGTGGCCCCTTCCCTTCCGGAACCAAGCTGGGGCGGATGATGGTGTTGTACGTGTGCGGAGATTTTGGGATTAAGCCAGCGTCCCGGTAGTCGATGTGCAGCGGGTCAACTCCGGGGAAGAACCGAGCGAGGTCTGGAAGCTGGACATTCTTCGCCGATGCACCTTTTTGAATCGGTACTGGCTGCACGTAAGTCCCCGCAATAATCGCGCCCAGGATGTCCACGGTCACGGAATCCGGATGTCCGTCGAACACGATCTTCCCGGACCGATCGGTGATTACGGACCGGGGGATGCCCTTGACATCCAGAGCCTTGAACAGGCTACGGTTTGTGTCCAGCACGACGGTGCCGGGCAAGGTGCGCCTCTCCAGGAACTTCGAAATCAATGGGCGCTCCTCGTCGGTGACGAGGAGGAACTCCATGGGTTGGTCTTGGAAGTGATCTTCCAACTCGGCGAGGTGAGGCATGGAGGCTAGGCAGGGTCCACACCAGGTTGCCCAGAATTCCAGGTAGATCACCTTTCCTTCAAGCTTCTCGCGGGTCAATTCGTCTACGGCAAGCCCTTGGACTGAGTCCTCAAATCCGAGCTCTGGAACAAGCTGGCCGGTGAATTGACTAAAGCCAAGAGTGCTGGTGACCGCCAAGATAGCGAGGGATAAGATTGCGAATCGAGTGTTTTGCATGCGGTCGGGGGTGTTTGAACCGGTTGAAGAGTCGCGTCAGCGACGGAAGCATGAGAATCCCTTGGTGTCAATGCAAGGCCAACGGGACGATCCTTGTGGGCGTAGGGTCATGGTTCCAAGTCTCCCAGCGGTTGACCAGCCACATGGTCTCATCTCCCGATCGCGATCGATGCCTGTCGGTCCCCAAGACCCCGCGCGGACCTCATTCCGCCTACTGAGCGTCCTGGACCTCTGCCGTCTGGGCACATGCTCTCGCGCCCAGGACCGCCGCCACCCAGCCGCCTCACGAGGCCCCCTTGTCGCTTGCTAACAGGTAGTCCGTCCCCTCATGTCCACCTATGCCCGAATCGGCCTTTCTGACAAGAAGGGCATGGGTAGACAATGGAGGACATGAGCGGACATAGAGGGACAACCCGCCCGAAGTGTCACCCGCTTCCCAAGCTGATGCTCTTAGGCTGAATAGGGTCGAGGGGCTGGCCGTAAGTGCCACACCAGTCGCAACTTACGCGCACCGCATTGGATGTCGCATTGCGCCGAGCGAGGCACTGTTGCTGTTTTGTCTCTCCTTCGTGCGCCTCGGATCGCTGAGATAGAGGACGGATCGGGCCAGATCGTCGTGGAAGTCGGCCCGTCGCGAACGCCCGAACTCGGGCCTGGATCGCTGCCACCAGGCCGCCTGTGTGGGTCTGTGTGGCCTCGATGGCTGGTGCGGACACGAAGCCCTAGGTGCTCGTAGGATCGAACTGCGCCCCACCAAGGCCGCGCACCCACGGTCGCCCGCCATGCCTCCTATCCCGTCCCCGAAGCTCGCGTTTCACGGCACGCTCGCGGCGGTCCGGCCCTCCATTCGGCTGCACCGCTCCTCCGGTCAGAGGCACCTCAGCGACCCCGGGTAGTCCCTGGCGGTCGGCGGGTTGAAGAGGTGCCCCATCGGGATCTCCTCCGGTCGGTGACCGGGGTCTGGAGAGCCGTGATAGGAATGCGCGCAGCAGGCGGGGATGCGTCAGAGTTTTCGTGAGGGGTACAACCGCCGGATTCTGATCCGGGGCCCCCCTTCCCTGCCCAACCATCGGATGCTTCGAGTTAACGAGTAGCAGCGATGCGGGGTGACCTGCAACTTCGAGTAGGAGAGAGCATCCGTGTGAGCCACGGAGGGAACCCTAAAACTCCAGCTCATACAAGCCCAGACTCCCCGCTAATTCGAACTGCATGTGCCTAGTATCAATCACTCCCGGCGCGACCAGCTCCGCCTCCCAGTCACCAATAGGGACTCGAATAAGCCGAGACTTCCACTCCAATTGGGAGTTGGCATGCTGGCCGCTGCCCGAAAAGACTGGCTCAAGCCGGACTTTTACGGAAAGCTGCCCACCTTCTCGGTTAGTCAGACTCAGGAGACCATCAAAGGGCTCCAACTGGATTTCACGCCACGGCAACTTGGGCCCGAGGACAACCTGAATAGCCCGCGTCTCCAGCAAATCGATCTTAACCTCAGTCACCGCCCCCTCTGTAACTGTGAATGCTCCAACTGCGCCCAATCGAACACCGGGAAGTCCTACCGATACATCCATATGATATTCACCCATAGGTAGCTTCGCAGCCACTCCATCTACCAAACCACGGGCATCGACGCGCCTCACGACAATGCAAGGGCAATCTGCGCGTGAAATTCGCACATCAACCGCAGCTCTGTCCAGGTCAATCTCGTGGGCAGTTGGCTCAAAATTCAACTGCACCGCCCCAGGGTCATCCATGGGCCTGAGCGGTAGCATCGCTCCTCGCAAGTCATCCGGATCAAGTTGAATAAGGACAGGAATCATGTCAAGCGGCTTCGCAACACAACACTGAGAGAGATTGGGTTGGGACCATACGTACCACACGCCTCTGTCGGCGGTTCCCTGCCAAAAAAGCTCCCCAAACTCAGCCTCAAACTGAACCGCAAGACCACTGTTCGCCCCTCGTCCCTGATACCCCACTGGCCACCAGGCGGCACGCTCTCCATCTACGCCGCTGGCCTCGACTCGTGTCACGCATCCTGACACGGAAACTACGCCGTCGGTGGCGGCATACTGATGATCAATTGCAGGATTGTCTATCACGAACCTCGAGTCATTTGAAATCAGCTCAATACTGCCACCACCCCACCCGACAATGCGGACCTTGCCATCGCCACGAGAAGTACACGCCCCGGAGGCTTCCCCCTCAGACCACGCCTCGGCAATCTCCGCTGCGGGACCAAGTCCTTCCAGCAGGTCTCCGAGCCTGAAGGTTGAGGGCAATCGTAAGGCGCGAGGATTCGACCACCTTACACGCACCCCAGAAACACCCTCCTTCATCGGGCCATGAAGCCACAGATTGACATGCCCGCGACGAGGAACTTCAACTCGCGGTTCCCCCTCGAGCCCATGGAGATGGCGCGCACTCAGGGCAACCCGACTACGGCCGCCCCCCCCCATCATGAACCACGCTCCGGAAAGGGGTTCGCCGGGAACAATCACGCACCCATCAGCATCGGACTCTCCTACAAATGCGACCTCTGCCACCCCTGCGCCTGCAATCAACACAACCTGAATGCCAGTTAGCGGCCGACCCTTCTCATCAACAGTTAGGACCCTGCGATCACCGACAGAATCAAGCCCTCCTCTGCTCTCGCCAGCTGCTCGTCCCTGGGAGCTCACCGGGGGGGCTTCTAGTCCACAGCCCGGCATGAGGAAACTGGCGACCGACAGGGCCACGAGCGCAACGCGCCGGCACGGCGAGTTCGCCTCACACCCATCAGATAAGAAACCTGCGATCAACATCATCTACTGTTTACTCTCGCCAAGCTTCCGACGTGCAGCCGCAAGGTCTTTGACACTGGACTTGTACTGTTTATAACGCTGGTACTTACCGTACCTTACTCTCGCCCCCAAGCGCTTACCTAAGCTCGGGTGGCTCCGCCTATTACCCCTCCTTGTACCTCACAGAAAGAACTTTCCGCTGGCGGCGCTTTCAGCATCGCGGTCCTCGGGTTCGTGTGATTCTGATACGGTGTCGCACACCGTATCCCCGGCTGCACCGCTCCTTCGGTCAGGGGCATCCCAGTGAACCCGGGTAGTCCCAGGCGATTGGCGACTGGCCGGTGTGCTGGGCATACGGTATCGCACACCACCTGGAAGTTTTCTTCGAGCGAGTACCGCAACAAGACCGATCCTGGATCCAACCGCCCGAGGAGTCTTGGACTTCATCCGGTACTCGCTCGAAGAAAACTCCCAGGCGGTGTGCGACACCGTATG
>TARA_R110002126_G_scaffold645_1_pt1 | contig 21463 bp, 17 predicted proteins | sample TARA_R110002126 | Tara Oceans TARA_R110002126 (sample SAMEA4397536) | marine metagenome | biome: Polar Biome; feature: [DCM] deep chlorophyll maximum layer (ENVO:01000326); material: water (ENVO:00002006), including particulate matter (ENVO:01000060) such as... | depth 30 m
ACCTTATGATCCTGGTTATCCTGTAGATGTTTATTTTGATTTAGGTATATCTGATAAATGTTGTCTAATATTTATTCAACAGATTGGTAGGAGCTTTAATATTATTGATACTTACTCAAATAACAATGAGGGTTTAGATCATTATGCTCAACTTATAAGGGAGAGAGATTACTTCTATAGGTCATTTATTTTTCCGCATGATATTGAAACCAGGGAAATGAGTACAGGAAAATCGAGAAAAGAATATGCATATAGTTTGGGGCTTAAACCGCTTAAAGTGTGTCCAAAGCTACCGAAAGAAGATCAGATCCATGCTGCCCAATTATTTTTGAGCAAATGCTGGTTTGATTTAGAGAACTCTAAACCGCTGTTAGATTCGCTTAAATGGTATCACAGAAAGTATTTAGATAAACAAAGAACCTATTCAAAGCCAGTACATGATTGGAGTTCTCATTTTTGCGACAGCTTTATGAACGCAGCTGTTGCTTCACAAGAATTAGATTTAAACGATTCAATGCCAAAACAATTTGCGGCAGATAATAATTACAACCCTTTAGGAGCATAACACCATGGGATTTTTAAGACCAAAAACACCAACCCCGCCACCGCCACCCCCAGCACCGCCAGTACCAAATCAAACTCCTACATATCATCAAAGATCAATGGCATCTAAAACAATACAAAAAGGCAAAGCTAGTGCAACCAAAACAGTATTAACAGGATCAAGTGGGCTAATGGATGATCCTAATATTATTTATAAAAAGAAATTAGGTTCTTAATGAGTGCAAGTACAGCGGGAAAGGATAGGCAAGAGAGGCAAGATAATTCCAATAAAAGACAAGCAACTGAAATAAAAGATGTTGTTAATAAAAGATTAGGCTTAAAAACTAATCAAACTAATGGAAGTAGTACGCAAAAAAAAGATTTTGGTGCATATAATTTAAAAGGCAAAGACATTTATATGTATGGAGAAGAAGCATCACAGTTTACAAATGATGAAATGGTTAACAGAGGTTTAGCACAAGAGGGTAATTATTTTAAAAAAGTTGGTGGTAATTTTGTTAGAGTAAGTAAAAATGAGGGTAAAAAATTATATGGAGAAGATCCTAGTATTAGCCGATCAGTTTTGCAGACCTCTAACTCCAATAAAATTAAATTTGGAAATAACAATGAAGCAATGGGAAGTGGTGATCCATCAGGAGCTATGACCTCAACACCTATATCAAAAAATATGTTACAATCACAAAACAAAACTCTAGGCTTGTTAACAGCTGCACTATCTTTAACTGTTCCAGCAGTTGGTGGTACAATTATGAGAGGAATGGCTGCTAAAAATTTAAAAGATGCGGCTACACCAGGGAAAGCCTATACTGAATATACAAAAAAATTTAAAGCAATACAATCAGGAAAAAAACCGCCAAAGAAATCAACATTAATATCTGATGTAAAAGGTGGCATCAATAAATTAAAAACATCTTTAGGAGAATAGAATGCCAGTTATAGAATTAAATAATAGATATAGAAAATTGGTAGATCTGCGAACAAACTGGGAAAGTCATTGGCAAGAGATAGCTGATTATGTTTTACCTAGACGAGCAGATGTTATTAAAGATAGATCCAGGGGCGATAAGCGAACCGAACAAATATTTGATGGAACAGCTTTACACGCATTAAACTTACTTTCCTCCTCCTTACATGGTATGTTGACAAATGCGGCTTCCCCCTGGTTCTCATTAAGATTTAAACAAGAAAGTTTAGCTACAGATGAAAATATGGAATGGCTTGAATCAGCTAACCAAGCCTTATATGTTGCATTTGATAGATCTAATTTTCAACAAGAAGTACATGAATTATATTTAGACCTATGTTCTTTTGGTACTGCTTGTATGTATATCGAGGGAGATGCAGATGATCTTTTACGATTTACAACCAGGCACATAAAAGAAATTTATATCCAGGAAAATTCTAAAGGAAGAATTGATACAGTATTCCGCAGCTGCAAGATGGCTGCAAGAAATATTGTTCAGATGTTTGGGGAAGAAAATGTTTCAACAAGAATAAAAAAAGTTGCAGATAAAGATCCTTATATGGAATTAACTATTGTTCATGCGGTTATGCCAAATGATGCAGCCAACCCATACAAAGCAGATAACAAAAGTATGCCTTTTATGTCCGCTTATTTTGATCCTGAAGACATGAAGATGATATCCATGGGTGGTTTTGAGGAGTTTCCTTATTTGATCCCTAGATGGACAAAATCAAGCAATGAAGTTTATGGAAGATCTCCAAGCATGATTGCCCTGGCAGACATTAAAATGATTAATAAAATGTCAGAAACAACTATTAGGGCTGCACAAAAACAAATTGATCCCCCTTTATTAGTACCTGATGATAGTTTTATTTTACCTATTAAGACAACTCCAGGCGGATTAAACTTTTACCGATCAGGATCAAGAGATAGAATTGAACCATTAAACATCCAGGCTAATACCCCTCTTGGATTAAACATGGAGGAACAAAGACGACAAGCAATTAGACAGGCTTATTTTGTTGATCAGATATTGATGGAGCAAAATGTTCAAATGACAGCAACAGAAGTAATGAAAAGAAATGAGGAGAAAATGCGATTACTAGCTCCTGTTCTTGGAAGATTACAAGCAGAGATGTTACGACCACTTATCTCCAGGTCTTTTGCTATATTAATGCGACAAGGTGTTTTGCCTCCAGCTCCAGAAGAATTACAAGGACTAGAAATTGATATTGAATATGTTTCTCCTTTAGCGAAAGCACAACGAGGTCAAGATGTTCAAGCTATTGTTCAAGCAATGGAAATCTTAACACCCCTTAACCAACTAGCTCCTGTAATGGATATATTAGATACAGATGCTATGGCAAGTCATCTTGCAGATGTTTTAGGAGTTCCAGCAAAAGTTTTACGATCACAAGGAGAAATCAAAAAGATGCGTGAAGAAAGACAACAAGCTCAACAGGCTCAACAAGAATTAGATCAAACACAACAAATGGCGGAAGCTGCTGGATCAGCAACACCAGCATTAAAGGAGGTAATGGGTGGCTAAACCAGAAGAAATAATTGCCCAATTAATAAAAGATTATAAATTTGTTTTTAGTAGTGATGAGGGAAAAAAGGTTTTAGATGATTTAAAAAGACGATGTTTTTATACATCAAGCACTTTTGTTCCTGACAACGCAAATGAAACTTTTGTAAGAGAGGGGCAACGAAGTGTTGTTCTTCATATCAATAATTTTATAAACACAAAGGATAAATAAATGGAAGAAAATCAGACAACTGTTCCTGAACAAACACAAGAGCAGCCTGGAGCAATCCAAGAACAACCACAAGAAACAAATTGGATGTCAACCTTGCCATCGGATTTACAAACAAATGATTCATTAACTAAATTTAGTTCAGTAGAATCTTTAGCTAAAAGTTATATTAATGCACAGGGAATGCTTGGTGCAGATAAAATTGTTAAACCAACAAATAATTTTACCGATGAGGATTGGAGTAGCTTTCATTCCGCAGCTGGTAGACCTGATGAAGCAAAAGGATATGAATTAAATTATGAAACAGAAACACCAGAAGTTTTAGATAATTTTAAAACATCAGCTCATGGTTTAGGTTTATCAACGAAACAAGCCCAGGGCATTTTAGATTATTATAATCAGATGCAATCAAGCGCAACTGATACAATGACAAGAGATTTAGAGCAGCAAAAACATCAAAGCGAATTGGAATTGCGAAAAGAATTAGGTCAACAGTTTGAGCCTAGTATTATGAAAGCAAGACAAGCAGCACAAACTTTTGCTAGTGAAGATATATTAAAATTACAACTACAAGATGGATCTGAATTAAAAGATCATCCTGGTGTTGTAAAAATGTTTATGGGTATCGCTGATAAGATGGGCGAAGATGTTATCCGAGCAGAGGGCGATGGTAGCTTCTTATCTCCAACTGATATTGATAAACAAATAGGAGAATTAACACAACCTAATATGCCTTACTGGAATAAAACACATCCAGATCACGATAGGGCAGTACAACAAGTTTTAGAGCTTCGGGAAAAAAAACCACAAACCGATCCTCAAATAAGTTTCCAACCAGCAATGGGTGGATAGTTCATAACCGAAAGGCGAACAAGACAGCTGGGAAAGACTAGAAATCCAAAAGATTTAAAATCCAGGAATGCCCCATGATGGATAAGCAAACCGATTTAAACAATAAACTATAAAGGAAAAAATGTTATGTCAGTTAATATAACAACTTCTTTTGTGGAGCAATATTCTGCTAATGTTCAAATGCTTTCCCAGCAAATGGGATCGCAATTAAGAGGTGCTGTAGATGTCGAATCAATTAAAGGAAAAAATTCTTTTTTTGAACAAATCGGCAAAGTTACAGCTCAACTACGAACATCAAGACATGGATCAACTCCACAAATCGATACTCCTCATTCAAGACGCAGCTTAACAACTGCAACTTACGAATGGGCTGATCTGATTGACGATGCGGATAAAATTCGTATGTTAATCGATCCAACTTCGTCTTATGCTAAAGCAGCAGCCGCAGCAATGGGACGAGCAATGGATTCAGTAATTATCACAGCAGCATTAGGTACAGCTAAAACAGGTGTATCAGGTGCTACTTCAACCGCTTTACCATCTGGGCAAAAAGTAGCTCATGGTTCTGCTGGCTTAACTGTGGCTAAATTACTATCCGCAAAAAAAATCCTAGACGAAAATGATATAGATCCATCTGTAAAAAGATTTTGTGTCGTTTCGCCTGAACAAGTTGAAGATCTTTTAAACACTACTGAAGTAAAAAGTTCAGACTTCAATACTGTTAAGGCTTTAGCACAAGGCGATATTAATTCGTTTTTAGGATTCGACTTTATTACTTCTAACTTACTTACACAGGATGCAACTCCTAACCGCCAGGTTTTTGCTTTTGCAGCTGATGGTATTAAGTTAGGTATTGGTAAAGATATAACCGCAAAAATAAGTGAAAGAGATGACAAATCTTATTCTACACAGGTCTACTATTGTATGGATCTCGGGGCAACTCGTATGGAAGAAGAAAAAATCGTTGAAATCGCTTGTGTAGAATAGGAGATAGATAGATATGGCTAGTGTAAAAAGTGTAAACATTACTAATCTTGATGCATCTCCTAGTGTGATGATTGATTCAAATAATTCATCCAGCCCAATTATGGTTTGGCATGATACTTATGAAGCATCATCTTTAGGAAGTGGATCAGATATAACGATAGGAAGAATACCAGCGGGTGCATCAATTCACGATGTAATCTTGAAATGTGATGCTCTTGGTGGATCTTCAACTTTAAAAGTAGGCGATTCAGGTGACGATGACAGATATTTAGCTGCTGTTGGTACTTGGAATGCCGCTGGGCAAGTTCAATCTATGCTTGGCGGATCAACAGCTGCAAATACTGCGGTTGCTGGTTTAGGCTATAAAGTAAGTTCTGCAACAGATCTAAAAATTACTACTGGTGGTGCTGCCATCACAGGTACAATTTATTTCTGGGTGCATTATTCAATATAAATATTATGGGGGCTTTTTAGCCCCCTTTTTTTTCTTAATCAAAATTAACAGGTTTAAAATAAAATGGCATCAACAGTAGAAATTTGTAATTCAGCATTAAATTCTTTAGGAGCATCAAATATAATATCTCTTACAGAAGATAGTAAAAATGCAAGGTTACTTAACCAGCGATTTACATCCGTAAGGGATGCAGTATTCCGATCACATAATTGGAATTGTTTAATTAAAAGAGTTCAGTTAGCTGCTGATACAGACACACCCGCTTTTCAATTTACTTATCAATACACATTACCATCAGATTGTTTGAGAGTAATTAGAACACAATACTCAAATGAAGTTGATAGTGATATTCATAAAATTGAAGGTAGAAAATTATTAACTGATGAGTCAGAAATTCATATTGTTTATTTAGCAAGAATAACAGATGTAAATGAATATGATTCTTTATTGCAAGAAGCAATAGCTGCAAGATTATCAAGTGAATTAGCTTATGCAATTACACAATCAACATCAGTAGTACAGCTTATGCAATCTGCTTACGCAGATAAAATAAGAGAAGCAAGGTTCTTGGATGCAACAGAGGGTACTGCGGACAAGTTAGAAGCAAACGAATTTATAACAGCAAGGCTTTAATTAATGGCAAGAGCATCATTTGCAATTTCTAATTTTACAGCGGGAGAATTATCACCGCAATTAGATGGCAGAACAGATTTAGGTAAATATTTTAATGGAGCAAAAACTTTAGAAAATTTTACTGTCTATCCGCATGGTGGAGCATCTAGGCGACCAGGTACAAAATTTGTCCATGAAATTAGAGATAGCGATAATAAAACAAGAATTATTCCTTTTGAATTTTCTACAACCGATACTTATATTTTAGAATTAAGTAATCAAAAAATTCGTTTTTATCGTGATGGTGGTATCATTACAGAAACAGCAAAAAATATTTCAGCTATTACAGCTGCTAACCCAGCAGTTGTTACTTCTAATGGTCATGGTTTTAGCAATGGAGATAATGTTATTATTTCTGGAGTAGTAGGAATGACGCAATTAAATGGCATTACTTTTACAGTTGCTAATACAGCAACCAATACTTTTTCTTTACAAAATTATGATGGCACAGCTATTAATTCAACTTCCTATACAGCTTACTCATCTGGTGGCACAGCTGTTAGAATTTATGAAATAGCATCTCCTTATGCCACAGCAGATATTCCCAAGATTAAATTTGCTCAAAGTTCAGACATTATGTATTTGGTGCATCCAACTTATTCAATTAGAAAATTATCAAGAACAGCTCATACATCCTGGGCTTTATCAGAAGTATCAATAACAACTGGCACAGATATTACTGTGAGTGCTATTACAAAAGCAAATCCAGGTGTGGTAACAACATCAACAAATCATGGTTTTATAAAAGGCGATTTTATTACCTTTGCTAGTATTGGTGGTATGACGCAATTAAATGGCAATGTTTATAAAGTTGGCAATGTTTTAAATGAATTTTCTATTACAGCTATTACAGCTGCTAACCCTGGTGTGGTTACTACATCCGCAGCTCATGGTTTGGCAGTAGGTGAAGATATTACAATAACAGGTGTTAAAGGAATGACACAAGTCAATGGAATAACCTTTACTGTTAAAGCTGTTCCATCAACAACAACTTTTGAATTAGCCGATGCTGTTGGAGCAAATTGGAATACATCTTCTTATACTGCTTATGCTTCTGCTGGTACTGTTACTGCTCCTGATTTAAAGTTTGAATTACAAGATTCTTCTGGTGTAAATTTAAACACAGGTGGATATGGAACATTTTCTGCTGGAGGTAGTGATGTTGTTACAATATTAACTAGCCCTGTATTAAATAAACATACAGGATCTTATCCAAGCTGCGTAACATTTTATGAGCAACGATTAATATTTGCATCAAGTAATAATGATCCTCAAACATTATGGTTTAGCAAAACAGGATCTTTAGAAAATTTTACAGTTGGATCAAACTCTGGTGATGCGATGACATATTCCATTGCATCTAATAAGGGTAATGCCATTAAATATTTAACAGTTACCAGGTCTTTAATTGCGGGTACTGCGGGTGGCGAATTTTCAGTTACAGCTTCCTCATCTGCTGAACCTATTACCCCGACAAATATTCAAATTAAAAAACAATCAAGTTATGGATCATCAGATATTGATGCAGTATCAATTGGTAATGCTACAATGTTTGTTCAACGAGCAAAAAGAAAAGTTAGAGAATTAGTTTATAATTACGATACCGATGGTTTTGTAGCTCCTGATTTAACTATCCTAGCAGAACATATTTCTGATTCAGGTATTGTGGAAATGTCGTATCAACAAGAGCCGCAAAGTATTTTATGGTGTGTAAGAACCGATGGAGTTTTATCAGGTTTAACTTATGCCAGGAACGAGCAAGTTGTTGGATGGCACAGACATATATTGGGCGGTGTATTTGGAACAGGAAATGCAGTTGTTGAAAGTGTAGCAACAATTCCAGGAGATTTAAATGAAGATGTTACTTATCTTATTGTTAAACGAACAATTAATAGTGTTACCAGGAGGTATGTTGAATATTTACAACCTGTTGATTATGGTTCAGATTTAACAGCAGCTTTCTTTGTTGATAGTGGATTAAGTTATTCAGGAAGTGCAACAACAACTATAACAGGATTACAACATCTCATAGGTCAATCAGTTACAATACTTGCTAATGGTGCTAGTCATCCTAATAAAACTGTAAGTGCAACAGGAACAATTACTTTAGATAGATCTTCAACAACAGTACAAGTAGGGTTAGGATATAATTCTACATTACAAACAATGCGATTAGAAGCGGGTAGCCAGGATGGTACTGCCCAGGGAAAAAGTAAACGCATTCATAGTTTAACAGTACGATTATTTGAAACAGTTGGTTTGCTAGTTGGCAACTCAACTGATAATTTAGACCGAGTACCATTTAGATCTAGTGCAGCTGCGATGGACACAGCTGTGCCTTTATTTACAGGAGATAAAGAAATAGAGTTTGATGGAGATTATGACACCGATGGATTTATTGTTATTCAACAAAATCAACCATTGCCAATGAATGTTATTTCTCTTTATCCTCAATTTTCAACTTACGATGGCTAGTTTAATTGCATTTAAAAAAGATCATGCACATAGTATGGTTCAGGGAATTATGAACTCATCCTATACGCAAGTGGATAAAAGTTTACGACCAATGCTTGATGGATTAGAAGTTCAAGATATGAGTTTTACTGCTATTGATAATAATAAAGATATTATCTGTAGTGGCGGCATCATTCCATTATGGGAGGGTGTTTACGAGGGATGGGTAATGGCAAGTCAATTATCCTTTAAGCATCCTATTACATCGGCTAAAGTTATTAAACAGGGTTTACATTTTTTAGTAGATAAGTTCGATGTTGTAAGGTTACAAACAGCAGTAAAAAAAGATTTCGCTACAGGTAAAAAATTTGCCGAGTGGTTAGGAATGACATTAGAGGGCGAGATGCCAAAATACCAAAATGAACAAGATTACTTACGATATGCAAGGATATACAAATGATTAAAACTCCTGGATCTCCAGATGATAGCTATGCTTTTAGCAACAGAATAAATTACGATCCAGGAACTATGATGGTAGTTGGTGCTGGAATTTCAGCTGGTACAAGTATTTATAGTGGTATGGCACAAGGAGCTGCCAATGATGCTAATGCAGCAATATCAAATCAAAATGCTGAATTAGCCGATGCAAACTCAAAAGCAACTTTAGAATTAGCTTATCAAAATATTGCTGCCTTTGAAGAAAATTATGATTCTTTTGAATCAGATACTTATGTTAATTATGCTAAATCAGGTGTAAGTTTAGATAGCCCAACTGTTATTGAAATTCTACATAGTAATAGAGCAAATGCAGAAGTAGAAAAAGCCAACATATTATATAACGCAAGAGTTGAATCGAACTCACAAATTGTCCAGGCTGGTCAATTTAGAACACAAGCATCTATTAGTAAAATGAATGCAAAAGCTGCAAGAATAACAGGAATAGCTAGTGCAGCTGGATCTATGGTTGGTGCTTATGGTGGTTACAAGCAAGTCAAAACACAATCGGTATTTAATCAATCAATGTTAAAAAGCCAGGAAGCATTTACTAAAAACTTAATAAACCTCAATCAGAGTAATAGAATGATATTGGCTAACATGGGAGTATATAATTAATGGTTAAAATTTTACGATACAGTAAGCAAACAGGAGTAACTAATAAAGCTCCTAATACCTATAGTCAAACTCGTTTTAATCCGAGTGATTTTTCAAGAGCATCCGATGCAATTGGACAAGTAGGAAAACAAGTTGCATCAACTGGTTTAGATTTATTCCAACAGCAAGAATCAAACAAGGCAAAAAAAGCTGAACAGTTAAGTAATCAAGATATGAAAATGCTTGATACTTTAGAAAAACAAAAAACAACTATGGATGTTTTTCAATTAAAAATGGATAGAGCAAACACATTACATAAAAAAATGGATTTTACTTTTAATGGCACAAAAGATATCCCAGGATTAACTTCTAATGCCCATGATTTTACAGTTGGTCAAGATTATCAAACCAATGAAGAAAATTTTGTTAATGCAGCAGCTGCAAAAAAAAAGGAAATTTTAGCAACAATAAAAGATGATGTTGTTGCCCAGAATTTTTCAGTAAAGTTTGATAATAAAGTAGCCGCTTTAAAATTGAATGTAATGAATGGATCTTTTAAAACAGGATTATCTCAACGCACATCTGCATATAAAGCTGAACATAAAGAATTATTATATGATTTAGAATATGGGAATGATGAGGAGAAAAAAATTGCAAAAGATAGATTGCTTGGATTAAATGGAGTTATAGGTATTCACGAAGAAGCCTTTGGTGGCGGCATCATTAATATTACAGCAGATTTAGCTGAACAATATAGCCAGGGAGAATTAAGTTTTATCCAGGCTAAATTAATGATTGCTGATGATCCAGAGGGTTATCTTGCTTTAGCTAATGGAAAAAAAAATAAATATCCTTTTAAAAATTTATCACTTGAACAACGAGCAACTTTAGATATTGCCGCAAAAAATAAAGTTGATGCTTTAGCAAGTTCCGCAGCAACAAATACAAAGCGAATGATTGCTAAAAATAAATCAAATGTTAGTGAAATTACAAGCAGTTTAAAAGATGGTTTAATGCCTAAAAATGGACTTCAAGATTTAGGAGCTGCAAGATTAATTGCAGAAAGTTTAGGTGATACTGATACTATAAAAGAAATAGATGATCATTTTAATATGTGGGCAACATTTAGAGAAGCAAGACAATCTAATATTATAACTCTTGATGCAAGAATATCAGAAGTACAAGCTAAAATTGAAAAATCTAATACTACAGAATCAATAGAATCTACATTTTATAATGCAGCTGTTCCACAAAAAGAGAAAGTTGGAGGAGTTAGTAATTCAGATGTATTAGAATTAAAAGCCCTGACAATAACTAGGGATAAAATGTCATCTGCTTTAACAAAAGATCCTCTCCAATGGGCTGATCAAGTAAATAAAATAAATTTAGAGCCAATGAATTTAAATGCTTCTCCTGAAGAATGGAGCAGCTGGGTTAATAATCGAATAGGTGATGGAAATCAAACTGCTGCTGTTTATAATACTAGGAGAGATTTCTTAACAAAAGCAGAGCAAGAAATGATTATGAATTATTGGCAAAGCGATGAAACAAGTAATGATCAAAAAATTAATTTAATTTCTAAATTGTCAACATTTGGTGTTGATGCAGATAATGTTTTTGAAGAAATTTTAAATAAAGGCGATGGTAAAAAAGAATCACATTACTTTGCACATATAGCGGGGCTAATGAATTCAAATCCAGAGAATCCTCAACTTGGAGAGTTGGCATCTGATTTCTTTGCGGGTTTTGGTTTAAAAGACAATACGAGTAACAAGGCAACTGAATTAATGTTTGGAACAGATGGAGCTTATTTTAGAGATCAAGCACGAGAAGTATTAACAGAAACTTTAGATGGTTCTTTTCTTAATGCTGATACATCAATCAATGAAACAATATTTGATATGGCTAATATGATTTATTTAAAAAGAGCAGATCCAAAAGATAGATCATTTGATAAGAAAATGTATACCAATATTATTGATCAATTAATTGGTGGCACAACAAAAGATGGAGTAAAGCATGGCGGCATTGCAAATTTTAATGATCAGGCTACTTTTGCTCCAAGCTGGATGGCAACAGATACATTCGAAGAAGAAATAGGAAAATTTTTTAATGACTGGTCTGATCTGAAAGATATAAATAAAACATTACTTAATGGGCAAGTTCCTATTTGGGATAATGGATCTGAAACAGGTGAATTTAAATTAAATGGAGATGTTTTTAATAGAAAAGATGGAAAATTTCAGCCTTATTTGTGGGCGGTAGGTGATGGTAAATATATTATATCTTTTAATACTCCTTGGGATAATCAAGATCCTCAATATGTTGGTACAAAAAATAATGAAAGCGGATATTTTATTTTAGATTTAAATTTAATTAAGGCTTATTTAGAATAATATGAGTGGAATTTTTTTTAACGAACAAAAACATTTATCTCAATACAACAGGGCGAACAAAGCCAAAGGTCAAAGGACATTATATTTAGATAATTATCGTGCATCTTATGATGATTTTTATCGTAGACTTCGATCTGATTCAAAAGCAAATGGATTTGCAGAAGTGTTTACTGAAGAATGGAATAGAAATAAAGATTTTTTAACCGATGATTTTCCTAACCCTTTATTTTTAAATCATCCTGACACCTTTAAATTACCAGAAATTGATACAAGTTTAAATAGAGATAATAATCATTTAAAAATAAATAATTTAGATACTTTACAGAAAAATTATCAAAATTCACAACAAGCTCATTATGATTGGTATTTTGATCAAGTAGATCAAATGAAAAAATCTGATCCTGAAAAATACGCAAATTTACGAACAAGAGAAGAAGTAGATCAAGAAGTTATTGATAGGGCTAAAGATGCCTGGGGAAAAAATAGAGATGTTATGGCTAATGCCGAGCCTGGATTATTTGGATGGAATTGGGGGCAATTAGCTGGTGGTGGTTTAGCTGGTGCTTTAGATCCCTATGTTTTAGCAACTTTACCAGTTAGTTTTGCAACATTTGGTTATACGACAACTGGAGTAGTAGGAATGCAATTTCTTAAAACTTTTGCAGTTGAAGCGGTTTTAGGAATGGTAGCAGAATCAGCTATCCAAGTTGGAGTTTATGATTGGAATAATTCTGAACTAGGCATAGAACATTCTTTAAAGCAAAGTGTCGCAACAATAGTAACTGTTGGTGTTGCAAGTGGAACATTATCAGCTGTTTTTTTAGGTCTATTTAAATCAGGAGCAATACCTTTTGCTAAATATCAAGAATATAAAATTGCCAAAAATCCTGAAGCCTGGTTAGAAAAAAATTTAACATCCATTATTAATAAAGCAACTGAAACGCAACCAGAAGTTAAAACTTTAATTATGGATGCTTTATCAGAATTACCAAGAGAAGATTTAATTAAATTTGTAAAAGGGCTGCCAAACAATTTAAAAACAAAAAATTTATATCGTTTTCTTGATATGGAAGAAAGCAAAAAATTTGACATTAAAAGCAATCCTTTTAAAAAAAATACAGAAAATGATATAGATCATTTAAAAAATTTAGAAGAAGCAAAAGAGAATTTTGTTAATGAAACAGTTCCCATAGAAGAAAAACCTTTAATAACTCTTGATGAGGGAGTGAAAGAATATTCAGATGGTTTTGTAGAATTTAAAATTGATGAATTAGAAGTTGATGCAAATCTTTTTCAATACAAAGAGGGCGGAGATGCATTTGGAGTTACCGATAGATTAAAAGATGTAACTGAATGGAATCCCCATGCATCTAACTCTGTTATGGTTTATGAATTTGCTGATGGAAGAAAAGTTATTGCGGATGGTCATCAAAGACTAGGATTGGCAAAAAGAATATTAGCTCAAAATGATGGACAAAAACCAAAACTTGTTGGAATGTTATACCGAGAAGCAGATGGTTATTCTCCTGATCAAATAAAAATTTGGGCTGCTATAAAAAATATTCAGGAGGGAAGTGGCACATCTATTGATGCTGCTAAAATATTAAGAATATCAAAAAAGAATTTTGAAGATTTTAAAGGGATGTTACCTAAAAGATCTAACCTTGTTAAAGAAGCAATGGCAATGGAGGGGTTATCAGATGATGCTTTTGATTTAGTTATTCGAGGACAATTTTCCGCAGCTCATGCGGCAATGGTAGCAAGTTTAGTTAAAGATAAATCAATGCATAAAACTATTTTGCAATTATTAAAACAAACTGATCCTAGTAATATAGATAAAGCCAGGTCTATTATTCTCCAAGCAATGGATAGCGGAACACAAGTAGTAGAACAAACAGATTTATTAGGTACAGAATTTATTACTAAATCGTTATTTACAAACAAGGCAGACATTTTAGATACAGTTATTAAAGGTTTAAAAGCTGATAAAAATTTATTTAAAAGATTGAATTTACAAAAAACTAAAATAAACTCATCAGGTAAAAATGTACTTGATGAATCATACAATAAAAATAGGGAATTAATAAATGAAAAAATCTTACAATTTATCCAAAAACAAGCAACCAGAAGTGGCAACCAACTTGCAGACGACCTCAACATCGCAGCCAAACTCCATGCCGAGGGAAACGAAAGTGCAGCCATTAAACAATTCGAAGAAGCTATCGACAGAGCAAATGCAAGAGGCGATTTCGATGGGTACGATGTTGGCGGATCTGGGAGTGTTGAAAAATCTTCAATCCAGAACAATCGCATCATTGAAGAAGAAGATTTAAGTATAGGAAAACCCCAGGAAGAATTTTCCGATATAGGCGGCACAGGTCAAAAAGATCAAGGTGATTTTTTAGAAAATGAAATTACAGAAGTATTAGATAATACTTATGTCTTTGATACTGCATCGGGTAAATTAGTTAAAGAAACTGAACGAGGAGAGTTTAGTGTTGATGCAGAAGAAGTTTTAAAAAATTCTACTCCTATTGATAGAAAAATTATTCAACCTATCCTAGATAAAATAGATCCTGAAATATTAGCGGATGCTCTTGCAGCAACTAATAAAATTAGAAAAGAACAAAAATTACCAGAATTTAAAAATTTAAGTGATGCTCTTGATGATTATGAAAAAGCTCAATTGGCTTTTGATCGCAAAGCTACTACTGAAAGCATTATAGATACTCCTGAAAGAGTAAAAATACAAAATGAAGCAGTTGAAATTTTAGATTATAATGCGGGGCATAGTAAATATGAAGATAGATTATTTACAGGAAAACCTAATGCTGAAAAGAAAATTGTTTTTGTTATGGGTAAACCTGGTAGCGGTAAATCAGTTATTGAAGCTATTCCTTTAGTTAAAAAATTAAAAGCAATTTTGGTAGATGTGGATGAAGCAAAAAAATTATTTCCAGAATATGATGGCGGAAAAGGGGCTGGAGTTGTGCATGAAGAAAGTTCAAAAGTATCAGCAAAATTAGTAGTAAGATCTGTGGAAAAAAATTATAATATGGTTTATCCTGTTGTTGGAAAAGATTTTGATACTTTACTTGGTAAAATATCATTATTTAAAGATAAAGGTTATAAGGTATATTTACATAATATTGATATTCCAGGAGATGAATCTTATAGACGAGCTTTTGTAAGATATTTAAATTCAGGTAGATTAATACCACATGAATATTTATTAAGTATTGGAGATAATCCCAATATTGTATATAATCAGTTAAAAAAAATAGGGGTACTAGATGGCTATAAAAAAACAGATAATTTCGTCAAACGAGGAGAAAAACCCATACTCATCGAAAATGAGGGAGGGATTACTATCGGAGAAAAGTCTATTAACACATCTCCAAAAAGAATTCAAAAATCAAGAGCAGAAACAGCAACAAAATCTGGAACAGAAGAAAAAAGTATAGAGCTTTCAGAAGATCAAAAACTTATTAACGAATTTAAAGACGAAGAATTTTCTGTATCATCAAGAGTAGAAGAAGAAGAAATTGTTGCAGATATGATAACTGCTAAACAAGCCCTGGAAGATATTAATAATGACCAGGCAATAATAAATAGATTGAGGGATTGTGTAGTATGAGTTTGAGAGAATGTATTAATAATGCCAATAAAGAGGGAATTATAAATGATAAGAAAAAAGCAGATATTCAAGGACATTTTGAAAGCCTAGAAAAAGATTTTATTTCCCAGGGATTATCTAAAAGCGATGCAGAAAGAGAAGCGGGTAAAGCTACTTTTGATGCTTTAAAACATGAAGCTGCGGAAAAGAAAAGACAAGCAATGCTTACTCTTGTAGCCCAGGCAAGAATTAAAAAATTTATGCAAACTTTTCGCAATGCAAGTGGAGAAGAAGATCCAGCAGAAGCAATGTTAGCAGCTCTTGCTCCAAATCATCGAATGCCATTTAGTGATTTACAATCTCGTTATCAAACAGTTCGAGGGCAACTCTACAAAAGAATGACAAATTATATTTTAAAGTTCAAAAGAAATATGACAGGTGGGGTAAAAGCAAAAAATGAATACATGATGGATGATGTTGTAAGAGAAATGTTTGAGCCTGGAAGTACAGGAAATCCTATGGCAAGAGATTTAGCAGAAGCTGCAAGTGAAACAATGGAATTTGCTAGATTAAAATTTAATGCAGCTGGTGGAAGAATACAAAAATTAAAAAAATTTGGAATGCCACAGATGCATGATTCTATTTTAATTACTAAATTTACAAAAAAAGCTTGGGTAAATAAAGTAGGTGGTTTTGATGAAGATGGTAATTTTAATGGCAAAGGAATGTTAAATCTTGATGAAATGATAGATGAGAAAACAGGACTTAAATTTAATAAAGGCAGCCTATCTAATGCTTTAGAAGAAGTGTGGGAAACAATAACAACCGAGGGATATAATAAACTTCGCCCTGGCACAGCTGCGGGATTTGGAAAAATGATTGGTAATAGAAGAACAGATCATCGTTTTTTAAAATTTAAAGATGCAGATACCTGGTTAGAATATCAAAAAGAATTTGGTAAATCAGATCCTTTCTCTACTGTAATTGGACACCTAGATAGTATGGCAAGAGATATATCATCTATGGAAATTTTAGGAGCTAATCCAACTGCAACAATAAGATGGATGAAAGACACATTAAAAAAACAAGGAAAGTTAGATGATCAAAAAGGATTAAAAAGAAAAAAACAATTAATTCCTGGTAGAACCAATACAGACAGGATGAATGTTAAAACAAATTTAATTGAGGGTATCTGGGGATTGCATAATGGATCTTTAAATGCTCCTGTTGATGGTTCTATATCAAGATCTTTGGCGGGTGTTCGTCAATTATTAACAGCTGCACAACTTGGATCAGCATCAGTTTTAGCTTTAGGAGATTTTAACTTTACTAGGATTGCAGCTAGATTTAATGGTTTAGATTCAGTTGACGCAATGTTTTCTAATTTAAAACAAATGACCAAAGGATTGTATTCTGATGAATTAGCTGAATTAGCAATGTCATCAGGGTTAATAGCAGAATCTTTTTTAACTGTGGGGGCTGCCCAGGCAAGAATGATGGGTGATATTTTTGCTCCTGAAATGGCAAAAAGAATTAATGAAACTGTACTCCGAGCAAGTGGATTATCTCATATGACACAAGCGGGAAAAATGGGTTTTGGAATGGAATTTTTTAGAACCATATCAAAATATTCTGATTTAAAATTTGATAAACTTAATCCATCTTTTAAAAATTTTTTTGAACGCAATGGAATTGGTGAAGATGGGTGGAATATTATTCGTTCAACAAAACAATATGATCATAAAGGAGTAAAGTTTATTCGCCCTGATGATATCTTTGCTAATGAAAATATTTCCCAGGGTGTTGCTAAAGATTTATCGGATAAATTAATGGATGGGATTAATAGAGAAATAGAATTTGCTGTACCATCTTCATCTTACCGAGCTAAAGCAACTCTGAAAGGAAGTTCTAAACCTGGAACAATTGGAGGAGAATTATTATTATCGGTGGGAATGTATAAAAATTTTGCTTTAACAATTGCTTATACACATATTGCAAGAATGATGTTTGCCAAGGTTAATACATTTGGTGGGAGAGCTGGATATATGACAAGTTTTTTTATTACAACTATGTACATTGGAGCTTTTACACATGAATTAAAAAATATTACTAAAGGAAAAGATGTAACTAAAGCAGAAAATAGGGATTATAAATATTGGATGAACGCAGCTGTTCATGGTGGAGGTTTAGCAATATTTGGTGATTTCTTATATTCATCTGTTAATAGATTTGGTGGAGGAATAGCAAAAACACTTGCTGGATCTCCAGTTTCTTTTGCAGCAGATACAATCGAATTAGGAATAATAAATCCCGCAAAAGAAATAATTGATTTATTCCAAGAAGATGATTTTGATGTAAATTGGGGAAAAGATTTTGCTAACTATACTAAAAGATATTCTCCAGGAGCATCTCTTTGGTATGTACGATTAGCATTTGAAAGATTAATAATGGACACATTGCAAGAAATGACTGATCCTAAATTTGATAAAGAAGTTAGAAGAAAGGAAAAAGCATTAAGAAAACGCACAGGACAGGAGTATTGGTGGGGAGCTGGTAATGCTAAACCTGATAGACCTCCAGAAATAAATCCATTTAAATAAATTTTTTACTTAACAAACATAACAAATTAATATAAATTTACAAATATGCTGGACAATGTTCCAGTTTTTTTTTGCAAATTTTACAAACATTTTAAAATATGACAATCTCAACATTGACGACTAAAAATTCCTATAGTGGAAATGGCAGCAATCAGACATTTGCTTATGGTTTTTATATTCCAGCTTCTACTGATATTCAGGTAATTGTAAGATCAGCTGCTGGTATAGAAACTGTTAAAGCCGAGGGTACAGGATCAACAAATTATGCCATAACTGGTGTTGCATCTGCGTCTGGTGGAAATATAGTTTTTGTAACTGCTCCAACTAATACTGAAACTGTTACATTGCGTAGGGCTACAGCTTTAACACAAGGCACAGACTATGTTGCTAACGATCCTTTCCCAGCAGAAACACATGAATCTGCTTTAGATAAATTAACAATTATTGGTCAAGATTTACAAGAGCAAGTTAATCGTTCTTTAAAAATTTCAAGAACTAACACAATGACTAGCACCGACTTTACAACAAGTGCTGCTAATCGTGCTTCTAAAGTTTTAGCTTTTGATAGTTCAGGAGAATTATCAGTTACCCAGGAACTAGGTACAGTTAAAGGTAACTGGGCAGCTTCAACAGTTTATCAACAAAGAGATATAGTTAAAGATACATCCACTAATAATATTTTTATTGTTTTAACAGCTCATACATCTTCTGGCTCACAGCCAATTACAACTAATACCGATGCTGCTAAATGGTCTTTATTAGTAGATGCTGCATCTTCTACTACAAGCCAAACTGCTGCTGCAACAAGTGCTACAGCTGCCGCAAGTTCTGCAACTGCTTCTGCATCAAGTGCTTCAACAGCTTCAGGACACAAAGACACAGCTACTACAAAAGCTAGTGAAGCTGCATCATCCGCTACAGCTGCTGCTTCATCTGCTACTTCTGCTGCTGCTAGTTTTGATAGTTTTGATGACAGATATTTAGGAGCAAAATCATCAGCTCCAAGTGTAGATAATGATGGTAATGCTTTATTAACTGGAGCATTGTATTTTAATTCAAGTTCCAATGTTATGTTTAACTGGACATCAGGAGATGCCTGGGTAGATTTAAAACCAACTGCTGATGAACAAACTAAAATTACAGCTTTAGGTGCTGATGCGGTGGTAGCTGATATGGCTTTATTAGCCACATCAACTGTAATTGAAGATATGGGTTTACTTGCCACATCAACAGTAATCGAGGATATGGGTTTACTTGCAAACTCTGCGACAATAGCTGATATGGCGATTTTAGCCACTAGTGATATTGTAAATGATTTATCGATTTTGGCGACCACCGATTTTGTTAGCGATTTAAATCAACTCGCAACGAGTGATTTTGTTTCAGATCTAAATGCTTTAGAGGGTATTAAAGCTGATGTCGAAACTGTTGCTGATAATGTTGCTGGTATAACTTCTTTTGCTTCTCGTTATCGAGTAGCATCAAGCGATCCATCTTCATCTTTAGATGAGGGTGATCTTGCTTACAATTCTACTTCAAATGTATTGAAGTATTATAACGGATCTGCATGGACAACGATTGCCGCATCAGATGTAACCCTTGATGATGCAACAGCATTATCAATAGCTTTAGGTTAGAAAGGAAAATATGGCTAACACATTTAAAGTTTTCAGTCACGATGTGCTACCAGCTTCCGCTGGTACACCAGAGGCATTGATGACTGTTCAAGCGAATACAACTACAGTAGTTTTAGGATTAATATTATGTAATATACATAGTGCTTCTGTTACTGCTTCTGTAAAATTATCAAGTGATACAGTTACTACTGCTGGTGGAGTAGGAGATGTTGCTGGAACTCCAGTAGCAAACACAGTTACATTTTTAACTAAAGATGTAACAATTCCATCTGGATCAAGTTTAGAAATATTAACTGGTTCAAAATTAATAATGCAAACAACAGATTCAATATTAATTGATTGTTCGGTAGCAGATAAATTAAGCTGCACACTTTCAGTTATGGAACAAACATAGGATATAAATGAGTTACATTGGATCAAGACCAGCTAACAAACCAGTTACAGTAAATGACATAGAAGATGATGCAATCACTTCAGCAAAAATTGCTACAGGAACAGTTGTAGCTTCTGATTTAGGAGCAAACTCTGTAGACAGTTCAGAACTTGTAGATGGTAGTGTAGATTTAAGTCACTTATCAGCTACTGGTACAAAATCATCTTCAACATATTTAAGAGGCGATAATAGTTTTGCAACTGTTTCTGCTGGCACAACTCTTACAGGAAGTACAAACAATCAAGTAACAACTGTTAGTGGAGCTAACGCAATAGTTGGTGAAGCTGGTTTAATTTTTGATGGAACAAAATTAGGAATAGGAGTAACTCCTACACTAGCTTTAGATATATCTTCAACTGATCCTAGAATATATATGATTGATACAACTAATGCTGGCTCTACATATAAAACTAAATTTGGTCAGTATAATGATACTTTTTTAATTTCAACGAATAATGGTGATAATGATGCAATTAAAATTTATGCAACTGGTGAAGTAACCAAACCATTACAACCAGCTTTTATGTCGTTAAATGGTGGTGGTACTACCCTTGCTAATGCAACAGATGTTACAATTACTTTAGATACAGAAAAATTTGATATAGGAAGTAATATAAGTGGCAATACATTTACAGCACCTATTACAGGTAAATATTATTTTAGTGGTTCTGTTGTTGCTGATGCTGGTTCTGGTAATAATACAAGATTTTCAGAATCACATATTTATATTAATTGCTCTAATAGAAAATTAAAATCTGGTGAAGAACAACATTATACTAATGTAAATGACTGGTGGGCAATGAGTGTTAGTGGATTAATTGACATGGATGCAAATGATACTTGTACTCTAACTTATTTTGGCAGAAGACAAAGTGGTAGTGGTACTTGTGTAACAGTAGGAAGTTCTACTGATTTTAGAACAGGATTAAGTGGATATTTGGTCGCCTAAATGAAACAATTTAACATAAAGGAGTTATAAAATGGC
>TARA_R110002126_G_scaffold291063_1_pt1 | contig 21423 bp, 11 predicted proteins | sample TARA_R110002126 | Tara Oceans TARA_R110002126 (sample SAMEA4397536) | marine metagenome | biome: Polar Biome; feature: [DCM] deep chlorophyll maximum layer (ENVO:01000326); material: water (ENVO:00002006), including particulate matter (ENVO:01000060) such as... | depth 30 m
ATAATAACATTGTAAAAAATAGTAATTTTTGTTTCATTTTTTTTTAAAAAAATTAATATTTTACAAAGTTATTTTATATTAAAATTTAAGAATATTACAAATGGTTTATTTGTTGAAAAATATGTTTAATTAATAAAAAAAGTAAATAATAAAATTATAGACCTAATATTATTTGTGGTGATTTGTTGTTTTGAATAGAGTTTAGGTCTTTTTGCTTTATTGCTGTTTTCCAAACATATACGTTTTTAAGTTTTTTCATTTTATTAAAAGATGCTAAACTTGTCTTGGTGATATTGTTGCTGAAAAGACGGAATGGGTAAAAGCGTCTTCTAAATTTAAAAATTCACTATATTTTGGATTGTCTTGTATTATTCTAAAAAAAACCGAGTCAAAGTGAAAAGTCACTGGCTCGGTTTTTCTATAAGATCGATTATCACTTCTGTTCTATCGAATTATTATTTTTCGATGGGTAGAAAAATTTTCGTTTTCAGCACTAAGTACGTAAATACCAGGCAATATACTCGAGACATCAATTGCTGTATGTTCAGACTGCGCATCTACTGTTGCGATAAGCTGACCGGATAAAGCGAAAATGCTAATCTTTAAATTTACAAACTCAGGGCAACTAATATTCAGGATATCTTCAGCTGGTGATGGGTATACATTCAAAGCATTATATTGTGGCTTATCAACACTTAAACTGGCTTCTACAATATTAAAATTGTACACCTTTTTAGCAATATTGGTTTGCCAGTCACCGTTGACAGGGCGGATAGATAAAATGGCGCTATAACCATCAGCAACAGCTAAAGGAGCAGTTAATTTTACCACTATCGTTGCTTCACCTTCACCCGCAGGCACTGTTATCTTTGCGTTGGTAATGTATAATGGCTGAAGGTCTTTGAGCTCAATGTTAACATCTCGCTCCTGTTTTGCAGAATAACTGACCTTAAAGGAGAATTCTAATAAATCCTTTGAAAATTCTACTGGGGCATCAATAAAATCAACTAAATCTTCAGTAGGCAATAAAGGGCCATCAACCACATCAAACAAATACTCCTTAGTCATAATACTTGCCTCTATACCCTCACCTACAGGACAAAGCGCTGAAATCACCTTGTAGCCATCAGCAACAGCAAGAGCGGATGCCAAAGTAAAAATTACATTCGTTGACGACACTCCTCTTTCAACACTTATTGTTTTGCTATCTATAGTCGTTCCATCAGGATTTTGAAGCTCTACTTTAAGATCTCGTTGCTCATTAGCTCCATAGCTTACGGTTATAGGAATCTCCAACGCAGCATTTGATACTTTATCTGCCGGACTTACGAAACCCACTTTTTCTGTAATGTCAAAATCATTCTTGTCTACGCACACCTCCAAGGCATACCATCGGCCACGAGCAGTAGCGGTACTGGTACCTTCTGGTACTTTTCCGTTTGTTACTTGATTCGAAGTCACCCTAATGATATCGCCTGGTTTGATTGGAGCCTTAGTGTCTATAATCAATTCCTCGATTTCATTCCTTAATTTTTCATCCTCTATGTCGTGCGTAGCTTCATAAGAAGAAGAAATCTGCTGTTCTCCTACTTTTGTCCCGTTCACATAAACGGCGTAGGTACATTCGCCATCAGGCTCTTGCATAGCATGTACCTTATATCTGGCATTTCCTTGTGCAGTACCATTATAAACCACCTCTGCTGCAATGTGGCGATTAACACCATTGGTTCCGTTACATTTTATGACTTCTTTAGCAGCACCTTCCCAGGTTTTACTGACTCTCCACTCTATTGTTGCTGGGTCATAGCCTTCTACATCCAAATCAGTAAAGTCTTTTGCCAGTATCGTTTCGCAGCCTTCTACTACAAGGTTTTCACAACTAGGGTCAATGGTTCCAGTCTCCGACCAATACTTATTAGCTTGTGCCTCTGTTTTATTAGAAAATTCTCCCAATTTAGCTGCAGTACTAGTGGCCATTACAATTTTGTCGATTTGATAGCCATGTGAGCGACCACAAATTTCCATGGTATATGTTCCTGCTTGTTCTACTTTTATATTTACCCAGTTGTGTGCGTGGTTTATTTCGCCAATACCGTGCATCCAAAAACCTGGATCACTACGTCCGTAAAATTTAAACCAAGATGTTGTCTGTTCAGTACCCCAATAAGCAATACCATCAGAAAATTTCAACCATGCATCATTACTTAAATCAGTACCTTGTTGACCTTCTACTTTTCCTCGTTCTTCTTCATTTTGACGACCAAACCATTTTACGGTATATGTACCAGGTGTGTTTATCGTAAAACTATAAGATAAGATGTTATTAGCATTCTGATTTTGGTAATTGTTAGGTCCATCGTAATAGATGTATTTGCCTCCTGAAGCAAATTCTTCATCTGTCCCAAGTTTCCAGTCTCCTTTTAGCGCTATTCTTTCAGCTTCAAATACGAGTAAACCCTCTGTTTCATAAACATCAATTGCAGGACAGTAGCCTTCAGCTGCAGGAATGCTACCAGGTTTTACACCATTAATAAATGTAGTTTTTAATTTGCTCGGGTTGCCATATTCGTCGTTATTCAAAAGAAACCATACCATACCAGCGTCAGAAATATCAGGTTTGCTTTTGGAATCAATATTTAGTCGATCCCATAGATACTTACAACTAGGATCAAAATGATCTCTCAAGAAATAGTAAGGCGTCCAATTCTTCACGCCATCTACTGCAGACGAACTCCAACCATTATTCAAATTTGCAGACTGGTTTTGATCTATAATGCGTTTGAAATTTGTCCCCTCAGTTACTGGGAAATCACTTAATATATGCTCTACTCTATGGTGCTCAGCTCTACGTATATGATTATCGTTATAATTGCTATGGGATATGATGTAAAGGTGATTTATAGCATCCTCTTTGCCATCAGCTTTTACTTTCACTAAGGCTTGGTATAAAAATTCGCTAGGTCCCATTTGTATAAAATACAAAGGATCACTTGCTGTTGATATCTTAATTTGCTCAGCTAAATGATTAATAGCCGCTGTATTATTAGCCGAAACATCGAAAAAAACAGAGGCATCAAACTCGGTAAAGAATTCTAAGGCGCCTTCCACACCTTCTTTCATCACATTCGTTTCGCTTGCATGTGCTGGTGATCCTATAAAGTTATTATATGAATAATGCACCAATTTAGCCTCTAGATTGGCATTGGCCAATATGGCTAAAGCGGCAGGTGTTGCACTCCAATCGTCCTCGTCTCCACGTTGCCATGCCGAATTATAGTTGAACGTTTTGCCGGCATCAGCGGCAGGTGCATTTGCAGTCACTGAGCCACCCCAAGTGTTTGGGTCTGGTTGGTTATTACCGTCTGCACTAATGGCTATACGGTGATTACTGTAGCTCCAGCCTTGTGAGAAAACCTGAGTTGCTAAAAAAAGCATGGTGATAAGTAATCTTATTCTTTTCATGGTAATAATAGTTTTAAGTAACACACTTTTGTGTGTTGGGTTAATATTTTGGTCAATACATGTTTTGATAACTCCAAAAGTATCTGTAATACACCTAAAAAAATAAAAAACTATATTTGTTTTATATTTACAATCGATACAATTAATCTGTATATTATATTTACAATAAAAAAATTTGTAGATTTTTAAGCCTTGAAAATCAGTGATTAAATGAAAAAGACTCATATATTTATATTAGTATATGCCTTAAGCTTTATATTAACTTTGAGTAGTACTTATGGTAAGGACAACATCACAGAGCATAACCATAATGATGTTTATCAGGAGGCTAATAGGTTGTTAGATATTAATGCAGATAGTGCCTTGATTTTATATACTAAACTAATTGCTTATTATACTAAAAGTCTAAATACTGAAAAACTAATTCAATGTCATATTGGCTCGTCAGATGCCTACAAAACTAACGGACAATACAGTAAGGCTTACGAACACTTGTGGGATGCCCTTCTTTTGAGCGAAAAGGAAAATAATCCGCTTATAATAATTGATATTAATATAGACTTATCTGCGCTATACAGCATTTATCAACGTTATGACAAATGCCAGCTGTACTTGAAAACTGCATTACAACTTTCAAAAGATAATAACATAGAAAAAGGGTATCGTCAAGCTAATATTTACTATGGTTTGGCTATCGTAGAACGCAATTTGAAGAATTATGACAAAGCGCTAGACTATCTGGCCACTTGCATAATGATTAGAAAGAAGGAACAAAAAGGGCAATCCGAATTTAGTTATCTAGACGCGGAACGTGGCAACATATATTTGGAGATGGGCCAACTTGACAATGCTGAAAAATACCTACTTCGATCGCACAAGTACTTTATAAAAAACAACTTAAATTTTGCTGTTAAATCTAGTCTAAGTCTGGGGGATCTTTATGTTAAAGAGAAGAACTGGTATCGAGCAAATGAGTATTACAAGGAAAGTCTATCACAATTACAAAAGGTGCATTCACATACGGATGTTCTTAGTGAGTTACTTGCTAAACTAGCACAAACCAACAGAATTCTAGGGAATACTAGTATCGCTTATGATTACTTGGAGGAAGCCAATGTGCTTAAAGATAGCTTGTTTAATGCTAGAACTTCAGTTAACAATGAATTGTTTCAAATAAAGAATAAACACGAAGAGACCATTCGTAAAAAGGATGAAGAAATTAAAACACATCTTTCTGAGATAGAGCGTAACAAATTATTCCAATCAAGGCTAAAGCTATTCATTGTCTTTATACTGTTTGCACTAGTAGTTGGTATTGTAATGATACGTATGCGCTTGAAGCTTAAAAAGTCGGATATTGAAAAGAAAGCGATTGAATTACAAGCAAAGTTTGACCATGATAAAGCTGAAGCAATCATGGAAATGAAAAATAGAGAGCTTACTTCTAGCACCTTGCAGATGATTGAAAAAGATACGCTTATTGACAAGATGTTAGAAAAACTAAAAAGTGCATCCTTAACAGAATATAAAAACTTTAAGCGGCTTATTGCGCAAAGGAATAACGGAATGTGGGAGCAATTTAATAAACGCTTTACAGAAGTCAATCACGGATTTTATGAACGATTAAGAAAGCAACACCCTGATATAACACCTACGGAGCTTAAACACTGTGCGCTTATCAAACTGAATTTTAACAGTAAAGAAATGTCTCGTTTGTTGAGTATCTCACTAAACAGCGTTAATATTTCAAGACACCGTATTCGAAAAAAGATGTCCCTGCAACGTGATGATAATTTAAGTAGTTATATTGCTGCGATTTAATAACCAAATCACTAATAAAATTTATTGCTTAAAAATGATTGTTAATTATAAAATTCTTCTATAAACACACTAATTTTTGAGGTCTAATTTGTTCTAAAATACCCTTATTAGAAACAAATATTATGACTAAATTAAGTAAAAAAAAGTTCTTAGAAAACCACAGTTCATTTCCAGAATTCCACAAGAAAGTTTTAAAGCAAGGAGGTGCAGAGTGGTCAGAACTAGTAAAACACCCACAAGATTATTATGGAGCAAATAGCGGCTCTGTTCCTGGTATGATTTATACCAATTAAATTTCAAAATGACCGGTAAAATTATTATTATAAAATATACAAAAATAATCAATCAAATGGAAATTTAATTGGTATTATTATACAGATACAGTAGCTTTTGCAAAAAAGTATCATTTATCAATACTACAGATTCTAGATGAGTTTGAATGTGACTGTGGAAAGCTTGACAACAAACCAAGTCCAACTGATGAGGTGCAATACTACAATTGGCTATCTTGGTTCGCTTGGGAATCTATGGTGAGTGAAATTTTATCATTTCTCGATAAGTAACATCAAAAAAGACCTCAACTCGAGGTCTTTTTATTGAGAATCAAGCCTTATAGAAATAATAAAAAATTCAAAAAGATGGATCAAAAAGAGAATTCAGAGGACAAAATTTCTAGAGTTATTTCTGAAGTTGTCGAGCTAATTGTAAGATGGATCAGAGGAAAGAATAAGGGGTAGAAAAAGAAATCAGAATAGTGCAGTAAAATGCCTATTCTGATTTTTCTGTTTAAAATCACATTAAGACTCAAGGCAGGGGGTCTCAAATTTATTCTCAACTAACCAAGACTTCTGTACTTACAGATTTTTACGTTTTTTTCCAGTCCTAATACTAGATATATATAGGGGTGGTAAAACTGGTAAAATGGTAAAACTCAATGATATCAATTGTTTTAAGCGAAATTATTTTGGTAAAAAAATGGTAAAGTGGTAAAAAGTTTAAAAACCACCCATTTAAAATTGTTATTTAAACAGGTGGTATTTTTTGAATATTTATTCAAACTTCTTCTTATAACTCCCTTGCCTTACTCTTTTAAAGAGTTCATCCATATTCAAAAAACGACCGAGAGTACCTCCACTCACATGATGCTTTTCAAATAAATCTTCCTTTTCACCTTTTGTAAACTCCAATGGTAACTCATTAAAGAGGTTTCTCTGATTTTCAGATAGGCTATCTAAAGGGTTATTGGATGAAATTTTATCATACACACGCAAAGCATTTACTCTAAAGTATTCTACAAGTTTGATTGCTTTATTTAAGCTTTCATGAGAAAGGTCATCTTTAAAATCATCCTTGGTAGCTTGATCCATCATTTCAATAATTAAAGCAAATCTCCAAACATAAGTTTCTAGCTTTGATTGAATTAAAGTTTCTAAATCATCATTGTGACACTCTTCAACTTTTTCATGTTGCCATTTTTTATAAATTTCTACTTGACTATCTGTAGCATTTAGTGTTCTAGCATTCACACCATAAAGATCATTAATTAAAGTTTTATAATTTTCTTTATGAGTAGCATCAATTGTTTTTCCAGTAAACAAATTAGACTTTTGATTGGTTGGATATACAAATAAGAAACGAGCCAAAAATCCATCATTATCTCTATTGTTAGAAGCCATTATCTTTAGAGTTGATGGTTGCATTCCTCATAAGATATTCACATTTGTCTTTTCAATTCTTATGGGTGCTTTAGACACCTCAAAAACGCTTCAATTTCTTGAGGCGTTTTTCTTTTGTAATAATTTCGAGTAAGAAAAGGTATTTATCAAATTCTAAACAAATCGTTACGAATTCTAATTTGTTTCTATTTCTGATACTTAAATCCTTATTTTTGAGTTGTGCTTATAAATATCACAACTATGAAACCAAAACACCTATTTTCTACGCTTGTTATTTTCTTGTCACTATTTTCTTGTAAAAAAGAGGCGGTTCCAATAGATAATATTTACAAATTCAAAAAATACATAAGTTACACCACTTCTGGAGTAGTTTCTGTAGCTGAGAACATCAACATTAATTTAGCGAAAGAAGTACTAGGTTGGGAAGCGAATCAAGAAATTACTGCGGATCTTATTTCTGTAAAACCTTATGTGGAAGGCACTATAAAAACAGTTAACAAACACGCATTTATTTTTATTCCTGATGAAAATTTAAAGGCAGATACAGAATATACCGTAAGTGTAAAATTAGGTGATATTTACAAGGGTATTCCACAAGATTTCAAAGAATATACGTTTCAGTTTAAGACTATAACGCCAAATTTTTCTATTCAAACACGGGCATTACAGTCGTATTCAAAAGGGTATCAATACTTAAAAGGAACGTTAAAATCTGCTGATGTAATTTCTTTAGCCAATGCTAAAAAAATGATTGAGGCATTACAAAAAGGCAATCAAAAGAATATTGTTTGGAACGAATCGTATGACAAAGCAACAGTTTTTGAATTCAAAATTGATAGTATTCAACGTTTTGAAGAAGACAGCAAACTGCGGGTAAAATGGAATGGAGCAGCGATAAATGCCGATAATACTGGAGAAAATGAAATCTTAATTCCGGGTAAAAATAATTTTAAAGTCATTAGTATAAATGTTGTTAATACAAGTGAGCCATACATTGCTGTCAACTTTTCTGATGCCTTAAAAAAACAACAAAACATCAAAGGTTTAGTAAATGTTCAAAATGTAAAAAAACCTCGTTTTATCATCAATGGAAATCAACTAAAGGTTTTTTCTGACAACAAGTTTCAAGGAAATAGTACAGTTTCTGTTTTTGCAGGGATAAAAAATACAGACAATTATAGGCTTAAAAATACGTTTCAAGAAGTCATTACTTTTCAGCAAAAAAAACCAGAAATTAGAGCGATTTCCAACGGAATTATTTTACCAAATTCAAACGATTTAAAATATAATTTTGAAGCCATTAACGTAAAGGAAGTTACGGTTAGAATTATCAAAATTTATGAAAATAATGTGTTGCAATTTTTACAAGAAAATAACATCAACAGTAACAATAGTTATGAAGTGAAAAAAGTGGGTAGAAGAGTAGCGAAACAAAACATCACCCTAATTGAAAATGAAGAAAATTATTACCAAAAATGGAAAGCCTATAGTATCGATATTTCTAAAATGGTGGCTACTGAGCCTGGCGCAATGTATAGAATTGAGTTGTGTTTCAATAAAAATCAAACATTTTATAATTGTGACGATGATGTATCTTCCGAAGAAAATTCTGATGATTTTGAGGAAGAATATTACGAGGAAGATTATGATGATTTAAGTGAAATTGAAGACGAAGAGGCGAGAGAAGAATTGTATTGGAATAACAAACTCTACCAATATAAAAATTACAGATACAATTGGAGGCAAAGAGACAACCCTTGTCATGATGCGTATTATGATGAAGATCGAATGATAGCACAAAACTTATTAGCGTCTAATTTAGGAATCATTGCTAAAAAAGGAACAAATGACGATTATTTCTTTGCAATTACCAATATTATAAACACAAATACTGAAGCCAATGCAATAGTAAAATTGTACAATTTTCAACAACAAGAAATTGCTTCTGGTACAACAAATTCAGAGGGAATTGTAACAATCAATTCAACTAAAAACGCGGCATTTGCAATTGCATCAAAAGGAAATAATACAGCGTATGTTAGGCTGTTTGACGGGAATTCGCTTTCGCTAAGTAAGTATGATGTTTCTGGTAGTAAAACTCAAAAAGGCTTAAAAGGGTACATATATGGAGAGCGCGGTGTTTGGAGGCCAGGAGATGAGATCTACTTAACGTTTTTATTAAATGATGCTGATAATAAATTGCCAGAAAATCATCCGATAAAATTAGAAGTAACCAACCCAAGTGGAAAGTTGATTTACAAAAAAGTAACTGCTGAAAATGTAAATAAGTTTTACAAATTTACCGTAAAAACAAATCAAGAAGCGCAAACAGGAAATTACAGTGCAAAAATCTCAGTTGGAGGTGTAAAATTCTATAAAAACTTAAAAGTTGAAACCGTTAAACCCAATAGGTTAAAAATTAAGGTTGATTTTGATGATGAAATTTTAACCAGTGATAAAAGGATGAACGGAAAGTTAGCTGTAAAATGGCTGCATGGAACGCCGGCAAAAAATTTGAAAGCAGAGATAAAAGCAAAAATTTCAACCACTAATTACAGTTTCGAAAACTACAAAGATTACGTTTTTTTAGATCCGTCAAGAACGTTTTCAGCTGAAGAAATGAACATTTTTGAAGGCAAATTAGATGAAAACGGAAATGCAAATATCAGCAGTAATTTAAAAGTGGGTAAGAATGCACCAGGAATGTTAAACGTACAATTTTTAGTAAGAGCCTTTGAAAATGGAGGCGATTTCTCTATTGATGCGTTCACAAAAAAATATGCGCCTTTTGATAGTTTTGTGGGTTTAAAATCTCCTGAAGGAAACAGATATGGCTCTTTTTATACAGATGAAAATCAGACTTTTTCTTTAGTTTCTGTGGATGAAACTGGAAACCCGATTGCAAATAGAACGTTAGAGGTAGAAGTATACCAGATACAATGGCGCTGGTGGTGGAGTTCTTCTAATGATAATTTATCTCGATATTCATCAAGCAGTTATCAAAGTAAATACAAAACTTTAAAAGTTACCACAGATTCAAAAGGAAAAGGAGGTTTTAAGTTGAATATTCCAGAAAGAGATAGAGGTCGTTTTTTAATAAGAGTTTTAGATAAAAAAAGCGGACACGCTACAGGGAGAACAGCCTATTTTTATAAAAATTGGTGGCAAAACTCAACTTCTGGTGATAAAGAAGCTGCAAAAATGTTGGTTTTTTCTGCGGATAAAGAAACATATACTGTTGGCGAAACTGCAAAAATTACGTTTCCATCAGGTTCAGAAGGAAGAGCGTTAATCAGTATAGAAAATGGTACAAAAGTGTTGGAAACAAAATGGGTGAAAACCCAAAAAGGAACGACTTCTGTAGCGTTGCCAATCAACAAAAACATGACACCAAATGTGTTTGTAAATATCTCTTTATTGCAACCACATCAAGCTACAGAAAACGATTTACCAATTCGTTTGTTTGGTGTTATTCCGATTTTGGTAGAAGATGTCACAACCAAATTAGCGCCTCAAATTTCGATGCCAGATGAACTGCAACCCGAAAAAGAATTTACGGTTAAAGTATCCGAAAAAAACAACAAAGCAATGACCTATACGTTGGCAGTTGTAGAAGAAGGATTATTGGATTTAACACGATTTAAAACGCCAAATGCATATAATACGTTTTATGCAAGAGAAGCTTTAGGTGTAAAAACTTGGGATATTTTTGATGATGTAATTGGTGCTTATTCAGGAAGTGTAGATCAAGTTTTTGCAATTGGTGGAGATGGAAATTTAGCGAAAGGAAAAAACCAAAAAGCCAACAGATTTAAACCTGTTGTAAAGTTCTTAGGCCCTTTTGAGTTGAAAGCTGGTAATACAGCATCACACAAAATAACCTTACCCAATTATATAGGATCTGTAAGAACAATGGTAATTGCTGGTGATGTAAATACTGAAGCTTTTGGAAACGCAGAAAAAGCAACACCTGTAAAAAAACCATTGATGGTTTTGGCTACGTTGCCAAGAAAATTATCGCCAAAAGAAAAAGTGACTTTGCCAATAGCTGTTTTTGCGATGGACAAAAAAGTAAAAAATGTAACCATTCAAGTAAATACTTCTGAAGGAATACAAGTGATAGGCAACAAAACACAAAACATCAATTTTGAAAAACCAGACGAAAAAATGGTGTATTTTGAGTTGGATGTTTTAAACGGAAAAGGCATCAATACTGTTGAGGTTGTTGCAACTGGAGCAGGAGAAAAATCGACTTATAATGTGGAATTAGATGTTGTAAATCCAAATCCGATAACCTCTAAAGTAATTGATGAAAATGTAGAGGCGAATCAGACCAAAATTATCAACTTTAAAACGTTTGGTGTTACAGGTTCTAACACTGCAATTTTAGAATTGTCTACCATTCCGAATATCAATTTTTCTGGAAGATTGGCGTATTTAATTCAATATCCGCATGGTTGTGTAGAGCAAACTACATCTAGTGTTTTTCCACAATTATTTTTAACAGATTTGTTCGATTTATCTTCGGATAAAAAAGCGAAAATTCAAGAAAATATAGAAAAAGGAATTACACGTTTAGGCGGTTTTCAAAAAGCAAACGGAGGTTTATCCTATTGGATGGGTGAAGATAATGCAAGTGATTGGGGCACAAGTTACGCAGGCCATTTTATGTTGGAAGCAGAAAGAAAAGGCTTTGTATTGCCATTAACGTTTAAGAATAATTTTATTAAATATCAAAAAGAAACAGCCAGAAATTGGCGACCATCTTATAATAGTTCTTCCAGAGATTTATCACAAGCGTACAGATTATACACATTGGCTTTGGCAGGGAGTCCAGATTTATCGGCCATGAATCGTTTGCGAGAATTCGCAGCAATTTCTAACGAGGCAAAATGGAGATTGGCTGCAACGTATGCTTTGGTGGGTCAAAAAGAAGCTGCCAATGAAATTATGGGAAAGGCGAACCTAAATTTCTCTGGCTATAACTATTACAACTACGGCTCTGTAAGCAGAAATAGAGCAATGGCTTTAGAAACTATGTTGTTAACAAATAGCAGTGAGATAAAAGATGTTGCCAAAAGTATCGCAAAAGATTTATCGAGCAATCAATGGATGAGTACACAATCTACTGCCTATAGTTTGTTGGCTATTGGTAAAATGGTGGTTAAAAACGGAGGAAAAGCAATTGCTATAAATGTTACTCAAAATGCAAATAAGGAAACCATCAAAACATCAAGTGCTATGGTGCAAAGAACGCTTCAATTAAAGGAAGGCAATAATAACATCACCCTAAAAAATAATGAAAATAATGTTGTTTTTGCAAGAATTATCAATTCAGGGAAATTGCCTTTGGGTGATGAAATTTCTGAAAGTAGAGGTTTTTCAGTTGTTGTAAATTATGTCGATTTAAAAGGAAACACTATTGCCATCAATAACTTAAAACAAGGACAAGATTTTATGGCGAAAATAACGGTTAGCAACCCTAAAAATAATAACGTAAAAGATATTGCTTTAACGCAGATTTTTCCTTCAGGATGGGAAATTGTAAACACACGTTTTACCGATTTTGGAGCAACCGCGAAAAGCGAAGCAAGGTATACAGACATTCGAGACGATCGTGTAAATTTTTATTTCGATTTAGAAAAAAGTAATAACAAAACAGAAGCCAAATCATTCTCAGTTTTATTGAACGCTGCCTATTTAGGGAATTATTATTTGCCAGGGGTTCAAGTAGAGGCAATGTATGATGATGATTATTTGGTGAGAACAAAAGGACGTTGGATAGAGGTTGTAAAGTAATTGGATAATCCTGCAAGGTCTCTAAGACCTTGTAGGTTTATAATTGTGCAATGGAGTTTTATTCCAAAAAATCAAATTGAAAAAAGAAAAGTTATACAACAACTATACCTACAAGGTTTTAAAAACCTTGCAGGAGAAACATAAAAAGAAAACAATTTTCCTTGTTATTCTCTTGGTTTTCTATGCGTTTTGTTTGCCTAAAATACTATTTACCAAACCAACATCAACCGTAATCACCAGTAATAAAGGCGAGTTGTTAGGTGCATTAATTGCCACAGATGGGCAATGGCGATTTCCTCATAATGATAGCGTTCCAGATAAATTTAAAACCTGTTTAATTCAGTTCGAAGACGAGTATTTTTACAAACATCCAGGCTTTAATCCGGTTTCTATTTTTAATGCATTACGTCAAAATTTAAAAGCGGGAAAAGTAAAAAGAGGAGGAAGCACACTTACACAACAAGTTATTAGATTAAGTAGAAATGACAAACCAAGAACGTATTTCGAAAAATTAAAGGAACTCATTTTAGCAACACGATTAGAGATTAGATCCGATAAAGAAAGAATAATTGCTTTTTGGAGTAGTAACGCCCCTTTTGGTGGGAATGTTGTGGGTTTAGATGCCGCTTCTTGGCGTTATTTTAATCGAAAAGCATCAGATTTATCTTGGGCAGAAGCGGCTACTTTAGCTGTTTTACCAAATGCACCCAACTTGATTTATCCTGGGAAAAATCAACATAAATTATTAGCAAAACGAAATCGATTATTAAAAAAGTTATTGACTAAGAATGTGATTGATTCTTTAACATACAATTTATCTATTTTAGAAGAATTACCCCAAAAACCTTATGCATTGCCTCAAATTGCATCGCATTTATTGCAAAAAATCAATAAACAGAAAAAAGGCGAATTTGTAAAAACGACGATTGATAAAAAACTACAAAATCAGGTGAATTCGGTTGTTAAAAATCATTACAATCAATTGTCTAAAAACGGAATTTATAACATTGCAGTGTTGGTGTTAGATGTAAAAACAAGACAAGTGTTGAGTTACGTGGGAAATTCGCCAACAGACAAAAAACATCAAAAAGATGTAGATGTTATCAATAAACCAAGAAGTACAGGCAGTATTTTAAAACCATTTTTGTATGCAGCAATGTTAGATAGTGGCGAGTTGTTACCAAACGCTTTAGTTGCAGATATTCCTACCAATTATGGTAGTTATCAACCTGAAAATTTCGATAAAAAATTTGCAGGAGCAATTCCTGCAAAATTGGCGTTATCAAGATCTTTAAATGTGCCTACTGTAAGAATGTTGCACCGTTTTGGGTTGGAGAAGTTTCATCATTATTTGCAACAATTACAATTAAAAGACATCAAGAAGAATCCTAATTATTACGGATTAACCTTGGCTTTAGGAGGTGCAGAAAGCAACTTGTGGGATTTATGTAAAAGCTATGCAGCTATGGCATCAACATTAAATCATTATACAGAAACTTCAAGCCGATACTTTACCAATGAGTTTGTTGAACCTACTTTTTATGATAATGAAATTATCGATTTGGGAAAAGAATCACCTGAAAAAATTATTTTTGATGCGGCTTCGATTTACCTCACTTTCGAGAGTCTAAAAGAAGTAAACAGACCAAATTCTGAACAGAATTGGGAATTTTTTGATTCATCCAAGCAAATTGCCTGGAAAACGGGTACAAGTTTTGGGTTTAGAGATGCTTGGTCAATTGGTACTACCAAGGATTACGTAGTTGGCGTTTGGGTGGGTAATGCAGATGGAGAAGGAAGGCCGGGTTTGGTTGGCGTACAAACTGCGGCGCCTATTTTGTTTGATGTTTTTGATAAATTACCCAACTCAGCGTGGTTCGAAAAACCTTTTGATGAAATGACTGAAGTTGAAATTTGTAGTAAAAGTGGTTATAGAGCTACAGCAATTTGTGAAGATAAGCAATTGGAATTCATTCAGAATGCAGGTGTAAAAACAAAACCTTGTCCATATCATATTTTGATTAATGTTGATGTTTCCAAAAATTATCAAGTCAATACTTCTTGTGAAAGGGTGGAAAATATTCAACAGAAATCTTGGTTTATTTTGCCTCCTTTGTTAGCATATTATTACAAAGCACAACATCCGTTTTACAAAACTGTACCAAAGTTTCGAAAAGATTGTTTGGGTGATGTACAAACAGCGATGAAATTTATATATCCTACAGAAAAAACTACGATATTCTTACCAAAAGATTTTGATGGAAAACAGAATGAATTGGTCTTAAAAGTAGCACATTCTAATCCTGATGCTTTGTTGTATTGGTATGCTAATGAAAGGTATTTGGGCTCAACAAAAGAACAACATAATTTTGCGATTATTCCAGAAATTGGAAATGTAACCATAACCGTTGTAGATAATTTTGGGAATGAAATTCTGCAACAAATTATTGTAAAAGAGTAAAATTTGCTGATATCTTTAGAGTTTTCTTAACGAAAAATCATCATTTTTTTAACATCTTTGTAATCTTAGAGACAAGAATGGTATAAAGATGAAAATATATCCCATAGAAACTGGAAATTTTAAATTAGATGGTGGTGCGATGTTTGGTGTTGTACCCAAATCTATTTGGCAAAAAACCAATCCTGCAGACAGCAAAAATATGATTGAAATGAGTATGCGTTGTATGCTTATTGAAGATGGCAATCGTTTAATTTTGATAGATACTGGTTTGGGTAACAAACAATCCCATAAATTTTACAGTTATTACTATTTGTTTGGAGATTTTTCTTTAGATACATCACTCAAAAAATATGGATTTCATAGAGATGATATTACCGATATTTTTTTAACACACTTGCATTTTGATCATTGTGGAGGGGTAATTAAAAGAAACGAAAATGGGTTGTTGGTTCCCGCATTTAAAAATGCAAAAGTTTGGTCTAATAATAAACATTGGAAATGGGCAACAGAACCAAATGCGAGAGAAAAAGCGTCGTTCTTAAAAGAAAACATCAATCCTATAAAAGAAAGTGGTCAATTAGAGTTTATCCATAGCAATTATAAAGATCAAATTGGTTTTGATGTGTTGTTTATGGATGGGCATACCGAAAAACAAATGTTGCCAAAAATCACGTATCAAGGTAAAACCATCGTCTTTATGGCAGATTTATTACCAACTGTTGGGCATATTCCTTTGCCTTATGTTATGGGGTATGATACAAGACCTTTACTCACTATAAAAGAAAAAGCAGCATTTCTAGATTGGGCTGCAGATGAAAATTTTTACTTGTTTTTAGAACACGATGCTTACAATGAAATTTGTACCGTGAAACATACAGAAAAAGGAGTAAGATTAAATACTACACATAAATTTACAGAAATTTTTAATTAAGAAAAGAGAAATGAAGCGTATACAATCGTTTGTTTTTAGTGCCATTGTTGCACTCGTTTTTTTGGGATGTAAATCCTCAAAAATCGCAGTTAGTTTACCAAATTTTGAAGCGGTAATTTTAACACCAGCTAAAAAAGGAAGCTTATCAGAAGAAGCTTTAAAAACGTGGTCGCATTTAGATATTGCTAGCGATTCTATTGCAGGAATGAGTTTGGCAAAAGCATATCAATTTTTAAAAGGAAAAAAAACAGTGCCTGTTATTGTAGCTATTGCAGATTCTGGAGTTGATGTTGAGCACGAAGACTTAAAAGATGTACTTTGGATAAATACTGATGAAATAAAAGGAAATAATAAAGACGATGATAATAATGGTTATATAGACGATATTTACGGATGGAATTTTCTAGGAAATGCAGCAGGTAAAAATGTAAGCACAGATCAACTTGAAATTACAAGAGTCGTTAAAAACGGAAGAGCCAAATTTGGTGATAAAAAAGCATCTGAAATTGCTGAGAAAGATAAAACAGATTTCGAAGAATTTTTAAAATTAGACAAAGAATACAAAGCCACACTTGTTGAAAAAAGCACTGAAATTCAGCAAATGGAAGAAATCATTTATAACTTAAAACAAGTTGAAGAAAATTTTAATGCGGTTAAAAAATTGGCAAAAACAGACAGTTTAACCTTGGCAATTGTCGAAAAATTAGACCCACCAACTTTACTAGGTATTATGCAAAAGCAAAATATTGAGAATATTTTAAAGCAAGGTATGAACGAGTTTGATTTGTTAGCGTACAAAGGCGAACTTGAAGCTGGTACAAAAGAAATTAAAAAGGCAATGAAAGGCTATGATTTAGAAATGAATTATCGTCAGTCTTTAGGTGATGATTTGTATGATATTTCTGATGCCTTTTATGGAAATAATAATGTTACTGGAGATAAAGAATCAGCAAAGCACGGAACACACGTTGGTGGTATTGTAGCCGCTTCAAGAACAAATAATATAGGTGCAGTTGGTGTTGCCAACAATGTAAAAATTATGACAGTTAGAATTGTGCCCAATGGAGATGAACACGATAAAGATGTTGCTTTAGGAATACGATATGCAGTAGATAATGGCGCTAAAATTATCAATACAAGTTTTGGAAAACGTTTTTCGCCACACGCAGCATGGGTGTATGATGCCTTAAAATATGCAGCAAATAAAGATGTGTTGATTGTAAATGCGGCAGGAAATGATGGTAAAAATATTGATATTAGAAAAACGTATCCGTCAGATTCTAAAGATTTAGTGACTGAGTTTACAGATAATGTCATTACAATTGGCGCAAGCAGTTTGCATTATGATGAACAATTACCTGCCAATTTTTCGAATTACGGGAAATTAAATGTAGATATTTTTGCGCCTGGAGTAAACGTGTATGCTCCAATACCGAATAACGAATATGAACCTTTAAGCGGAACCTCTATGGCCGCGCCTTCTACTTCTGGAGTGGCTGCCTTAATTCGTGGCTATTATCCAAATTTATCAGCAAAAGATGTAAAATATATTTTGATGAGTTCTGGTGTAAAAATTAATTTCGAAGTCATTAAACCTGGTTCACAATCAGAAGAAAATCCAAACGGAGAAATGATTCCCTTTTCAGAATTATCTATTTCTGGTAGAATTGTAAATGCGTATAATGCATTGCGATTAGCAGATGATATATCAAACAAAAAATAACGCTAAATAGGTTTTTTCCTCAAGAGGTTTCCTGTTTTTATCTCAAATTAAAATTTACAAATTAAAATTTACAATGAAAAAATTATTCTTTTTATCCCTTTCAATAGTTTTATTGATTTCTTGTGCACAAACCAAAGAAGTAAAGTATATCGAAAGAAGTTTGTCTTCCTCAATTACCAATAGTTACTGGCAACAGCATATCGATTATACGATGGATATTGATATGAATGTAAATAATTATCAATATCAAGGAAAACAAAAAGCAGTCTATACAAACAATTCTCCTGATGATTTAGATAAAGTGTTTTATCATTTGTATTTTAATGCTTTTCAGCCTGGTTCTCAAATGGATGTTCGTTCTCTGAATATACAAGATCCAGATGTAAGGGTTCTTGATAGAATAAGCAGATTAAAGCCTAATGAAATTGGATACATAAAAGTAAATTCTTTACAACAAAATGGAAGTGCTGTAACGTACGAAACTGTTGGAACAATTTTAGAAGTAACCTTAAATACGCCTATAAAAGCGGGTGAAAGTGTAACTTTTGATATGACTTTTGATGCGCAAGTACCTAAGCAAATTCGTAGGTCTGGTAGAAATAGTAAAGAAGGCGTTGCATTGTCTATGAGCCAGTGGTATCCTAAAATGGCTGAATACGATTTTCAAGGATGGCATACACCACCTTATATTGCAAGAGAATTTCACGGAGTTTGGGGAAATTTTGATGTAACACTTCATATTGATAAAAATTACGTAGTTGGCGGAACTGGATATTTGCAAAATCCGCAAGAAGTAGGTCATAATTACGAAGACAAAGCCAAAGCTTTAAATTTACCTGAAGGCGATAAATTAACTTGGCATTTTAAAGCACCTAACGTACACGATTTTATGTGGGCTGCAGATCCAGAATATATCCACGATATTTTTAAAATGAAAAATGGAATTGATTTGCATTTTTATTATAAGAAAACATTAAACTCAGAGTATTTACAAAACTGGAAAAAATTACAACCAAAAACAGCAGAGTTAATGACCTATTTCTCTGAAAATGTTGGCCAATATCCTTACAAACAGTATTCTGTAATACAAGGTGGAGATGGAGGAATGGAATATGCAATGTCTACACTTATTACTGGAAAACGCAGATTCGGAAGTCTTTTTGGAGTAACAGCACATGAAATGGCACACACTTGGTTTCAGTTTTTATTAGCATCAAATGAAAGTTTACATCCTTGGATGGACGAAGGGTTTACCTCTTACATTTCTAATAAAGCAGAGAACCTTATTTTAAAAGAAGGTAAACAAAATCCACATTCAGGTTCTTACAAAGGTTACAGAGAGGTGGTATATAGAGGTGCCGAAGAATCCCTCTCTACACATGCAGACAGATACAACACAAATTATGCTTATGGAAAAGGAAGTTATTCTAAAGGAAACATATTTCTGTCACAATTAGAATATGTAATTGGTGCTGAGAATGTAGCTAAAGGATTAAAAAAATATTTTAATGATTTTAGTTTTAAACACCCTACACCAAATGACATTACACGTTCTATGGAAAAAGTTTCTGGCATTCAATTAGGTTGGTATTTAAACGAATGGACACAAACCACACATACCATAGATTATGGAATTAAAGCTGTGGATGGTAAAAACATCACTTTAGAAAGAATAGGTAAAATGCCAATGCCAATCGATTTAGAAGTAACTTATACAGATGGAAGTAAAGAGCGTTTTAATATTCCATTACGCATGATGAGAGGCGCTAAACCAACTTCTGCAACTATTGTTCAAGATTGGGGTTGGGCAATGCCAACATATTCTTTTGAAGCATCAAAACCAGTGAAATCTGTTCAAATTGATAAAGATAATTTGATGGCAGATATGAATGTAGAAAATAATGTTCTTAAAGTTTACTAGTCAACGATTCTAAAATATCTTAAAGAAAGTGAAGTGAGAGCTTCACTTTTTTTATGGATAATTGCCACCTATAAATTCGTTAATTTTTTCGTTAGGGATAAATCCTTTTAAAATTAAAAATACGCCACAAACAATTAATATGATACCCATTACCTTTTTTATCCTATAAATAATAAAAGGAGTCATTTTATCTTTTAATTGTTTTGCTAAAAATATTTTACCCAAATCTGTAATAAAATAACCCAAGATTATAACTCCAAAGTAGGTAAAAATTGCATTTTGATTCATATTTAAAGTAGGCCCAATTACCAAAACGGTTCCTAACCAAAAAGCCAAAACACCAATATTTATAAAGTTTAAAAAATAGCCTTTTAAAAAAAGTTTTAGGTAATTGTTCTTTACAATAGGTACTTCAATTGATTTTGCAGATTCAATGGCTTCTTTTTTATTTTCTTTGTCAAAATAAGTAATTAATCCATAAATGATGAGCACTAAACCGCCTATAAAAAATAATCTAGGATCATCTTTAATTTTTTCTAAAACAGATCTACTGCCATAATACGCAATTAATATAAAAGAAATATCGCCTAAAATAACACCTAAATCAAATATAATTGCAGCTTTTGCCCCTTTTAAAATACTGGTTTGTATCAGCATAAAAAATACTGGGCCAATCATAAAGGCCATAAAAAAGCCTATAAGTAAAGCATTTTTAAAATCGTAAATATCCATATTAACAAAAATACGGAATTTTAAACATCATCAAAATCAATGGAAATTTTAGCTGTTGTTGGGTACGCTTGGCAAGCTAAAACAAAACCTTCCTCAACTTCACTATCTGTTAAAATTGAGTTTTTTACCATTACAGCTTTTCCTTCGGTAACTTTACATAAACAAGAACTACAAACACCACCTTGGCAAGAGTAGGGTGCATCTAAATCATGACGTAAACTTGCAGCTAGAATATCATCAGTCTGTTGCATGGTAAAAGTTGTTTCTTCATCATCTAAAAGTACTGTAATTTCTGTAGTGCCTTCTTTTATTTCAGATGCAGCTGCTTCATTAACTGTAGCTGTAAACAGCTCGAAATGAATGTTTTCTTTTGCAATTTTGTTGCTTTTTAACGTATTTGAAACCTCTTGAATCATTTCTTCTGGACCACATAAAAATGCAGCATCAAAAGAAGTTTCTTTGTACATATTCTTTACAAAATAGTTGGTTACACTTTTGTCGATTCTACCTCTTAATTGGTTTTTAACATCTTCTCTACTAAAGATGTAATGCAACTTAAATTGATTTGGATACGTTTCTTTTAGTTGATTTAAATCCTCGTAAAAGATGGTACCTGCAGCAGTTCTATTGCCGTAAACTAAGGTAAAATTTGCAGTTGGTTCATTTTCTAAAACCGATTTTACCATCGATAAAATTGGTGTAATTCCAGAGCCAGCAGCAAAAGCAATATAGTTTTTATGTGACTCAGGTTGTAATTCAAATCGTCCTTCAGGAGCTGTGATTTCTATTACGTCACCAGTCTTTAAATCAGAAGTTGCGTAAGTAGAAAAGGTTCCGTTTTCAACAGCCTTTATAGCTACTCTAATTTCGCCACTTTTTGGAGTCGAACAGATGGAG
>TARA_R110002126_G_scaffold30259_8_pt1 | contig 21413 bp, 24 predicted proteins | sample TARA_R110002126 | Tara Oceans TARA_R110002126 (sample SAMEA4397536) | marine metagenome | biome: Polar Biome; feature: [DCM] deep chlorophyll maximum layer (ENVO:01000326); material: water (ENVO:00002006), including particulate matter (ENVO:01000060) such as... | depth 30 m
GAGAAGCCTAGCGGGATGCTTTTTCAGCAATACCACTTTGGTTTTGACGGCGCGCCAGTTCATCAAGCACGTCTGTGAGCGGGACGTCACGCGAAGCGAGCATGACCAGCAGGTGATAAAGCACATCTGCGGCTTCGGATGTAAGGGCCTGTTTGTCGTTTTTCACGGCTTCGATGATGGCCTCTATTGCCTCTTCACCAAATTTTTCGGCACATTTTTCAGGGCCTTTGGCGAGCAGCTGCGCTGTCCAACTGCTTGACGGGTCGCCATTTTTGCGGGCGCTTATGGTTGCGTAAAGGTCATCGAGGGTCATGTCAGCCTCATTGGGATGCCGGCCGCGGCCATATGTTGTTTGGCTTGTGCGACCGTGTATTCGCCGAAGTGAAAGATCGAGGCGGCAAGCACGGCAGAGGCCCCGCCTTTGGTGACGCCTTCAACCAGGTGGTCCAGATTACCAACGCCGCCCGAGGCAATAACCGGCACGCCGACCGCGTCAGAAATGGCGCGGGTGAGGGGCAGATTGAAGCCTTGTTTGGTGCCGTCGCGGTCCATCGAGGTGAGCAGGATTTCACCCGCGCCTTTGGCGGTGACGAGTTTGGCAAATTCAACCGCGTCGATGCCAGTGGGTTTGCGCCCGCCGTGGGTGAAGATTTCCCATTTGCCCGGGCTGACGGTTTTGGCGTCGATGGCGCAGACGATGCATTGGCTGCCGAATTGATCGGCGGCGCGGGCGATGACATCAGGGTCTGCGACGGCGGCAGAGTTAAAGCTGACCTTGTCGGCACCGGCGAGCAGCAGGGCGCGTACATCGGCCACGGTGCGCACACCGCCGCCCACGGTTAGGGGGATATAGCAATGTTCAGCCGTGCGGGTCACCAGATCGAACATGGTGCCGCGGTTTTCATGGGTGGCATGAATGTCGAGAAAGCACAGTTCATCCGCGCCAGCAGCATCATAGGCGATGGCCGCATCAACAGGATCGCCCGCATCGCGCAGGCCGACGAAATTCACGCCTTTGACCACACGGCCATCGGCAACATCTAGGCAGGGAATGATACGGGTTTTAAGCATAGCTATTCTTTAGATGGCGCAGATGCGGGTGGCAAGCCGCTGGAGGGCTGTCTGCCCTCCAGACCACCCGAGGATTTGAAGCCATTTGGAAGATCAGGCAAGCGCTTTGAGGGCTTCTTGGAGATCGATTGCGCCGTCGTAGAGTGCACGGCCTGAAATTGCGCCGGAAATGACATTCGTGGCTTTGAGTGCTTTTAGGTCATCAAGGGAGCTGACGCCGCCGGAGGCGATGACTGGAATTTTGACCGCGCGCGCAAGATCGGCAGTGGCACCGATGTTCGGCCCGCCCATCGCCCCGTCGCGCAGGATATCGGTGTAGATGATTGCCGCGACGCCTGCGTCTTCAAAGGATTTCGCCAAATCCGTGACCATCACGTCGGTCTCGTTGGCCCAGCCCTTGGTCGCCACGCGGCCATTGCGGGCGTCAATACCGACGGCAACTTTGCCGGGGAAGGCACGGGCGGCTTCGCGGACCAGATCGGGGTTTTCAACGGCAACGGTGCCGAGGATGACGCGGGCCAGCCCTTTGTCCAGCCACGCCTCGATTGTGGCCATGTCACGGATGCCGCCGCCAAGTTGGGCGGGGACATTGCAGGATTTCAAGATCGCCTCGACCGGGGCGGCGTTGACCGGGGTGCCCGCAAATGCGCCGTTTAGATCGACAAGGTGGAGCCACGTGCAGCCAGCATCGACAAAGGCCCGAGCCTGAGCTGCGGGGTCGTCATTGAAAACAGTGGATTTTTCCATGTTGCCATGCACGAGGCGCACGGCCTGGCCGTCTTTTAGGTCGATTGCGGGGTAAAGGATCATGTGGCTTGCCTTGGGTTACGGGTATTGGGGGTGAAATCGCATGATGGGCGGAAATGTGCAACGCGGCAGGTGCAGCCCTTACGTCAACCTTGCCTGAATCGATAAATATGCGCCAAACTAACCGCGTATCGGGAGGATATATCATGAAAAGAGCGATTTTGGCAGCGGCGATAAGCCTCATGGCAGCAGGGACTGCAATGGCGGCGGATCCTGCGATTGGTGTGTGGAAGACCCAACCTGATGATGGGTCTTATGCGCATGTGAATATAACGCAATGCGGCGCAGAAATCTGCGGCACGATAAAGCGTACGTTTAACGACACGGGCGAATACAAGTCCGAGAACCTTGGCAAGCAGCTGGTGATCGGCATGGTTCCGGATGGCAAGGGCAACTATGCGGGCAAGGTCTGGCGGCCATCGAACAATAAAATCTATATCGGCAAGATGAACGTCGCGGGCAATAACCTGAAGCTGTCAGGTTGTATTGCCGGCGGTTTGCTGTGTTCAAAACAAAGCTGGAGCCGTCTTCAGTAGACGGGGCCTGCTTGGTTTAGGCATGCGACCCTAGCTAGCGGGCCGGTGCCATAAAATTATGGTCGCCAATTCAAGAAGTTGGCGATCATACGCAAGCCGGTGGCTTGGCTTTTCTCTGGGTGGAACTGCATGCCCAGCATGGTGTCACGTCCGATAACGGCGGTGACATCGCCCGCATAATCGACATGTGCCAGCCGTTCTGCGGGATCGGTCACAGCCATATGATAGCTGTGCACGAAATATGTGTGATCGCCGGTTTTGATGCCGTCGAATACTGGATGCGGGTGGTCGATGATCAAATCATTCCACCCCATATGCGGCACTTTCAGCGTGGGATCGGCCGGGGTGATCTTGGTCACTTCGCCCTCGATCCATCCCAGACCTTTGGTATCTTCGTATTCGCGGCCCCATGAGGCCATCAATTGCATGCCCACGCAGATGCCCAGGAACGGGCGGCCTTGCACCTCGACGGCTTCGACCATGGCGTCATAGATACCGCTGTGACCCTTGAGAGAGGCCATACAAGACGGAAATGCGCCGTCACCGGGCAACACAAGACGATCGGCACGCGCGACCACATCGGCGTCGGCGGTGACAACAACATCGCCTGCATTACCTTCGCGGGCCATACGTTCAAACGCCTTGTGAGCCGAGTGAAGATTACCGGATTCGTAGTCAATAATCGCGGTCAACATGCCTTACAGTGCGCCTTTGGTGGAGGGGATGTCGCCGGCCTTGCGGGTATCAACCTCGACCGCCTCGCGCAGGGCGCGGGCCACGGATTTGAACGCAGCCTCGGCAATGTGGTGGCTGTTGAGACCGTGCAGCATGTCCACGTGCAGCGTGATGCCGCCATGGGTCGACAGTGCCTGAAAAAATTCACGCACCAGTTCCGTATCAAAATTACCAATCTTGGAGGTGGGCAAGGCGACGTTCCAGATCAGAAAGGGGCGGGCGGACAGATCAAGGGCAGTGCGCACCAATGCATCATCCATTGGCAACAGGCACGCGCCGTAACGGCTGATGCCGCGCTTGTCGCCCAAAGCGGCAGACAGGGCCTGACCCAATGCAATGCCGACGTCTTCGACGGTGTGGTGATCGTCGATGTGCAGATCGCCCTTGGCTGTGATCGTCATATCAATCAGCGAATGCCGTGCCAGTTGATCCAGCATGTGGTCAAAGAAACCAACGCCAGTGTTGTTTTCGTAGGCACCAGTGCCATCAAGGTTGATCTCGACGGTGATTTGGGTTTCGGCGGTGGAACGGCTGATCGTGCTTTGACGCATTTGGAATTCTCCGGCTGTTGCTGCCCTTATAGCAGTGCGCGCGGCCACGCCAAGGCCCTGCTAAACGGATTTGCGCGTCATAGGGGATTGCGGCCCTTACGCCGCTATGACAGCGTGTTGGTATCGCAACCAGCCGAAAGCCCTTTCATGTCCACCTGCGTCTTTATCCAGATACGTTGCCGCCCCGGTACGACCTACCGCGTTGCAGAAGAAATCGCCCTGCGCGAAATTCATTCCGAGCTGTATTCAACATCTGGCGATTTTGACCTGCTGATGAAGCTGTATATCCCCAAGGGTGAAGACGTCGGCGTGTATATCAACGATCATTTGCTGGACATCGACGGGATTGAACGGTCTTTGACGACGATGACGTTCAAAGTATTTTGAAAAAGCTGATCGCCCTTTGCGCGGCACTGATATGTGCCACCCCGGCTTTTGCTGGACGTACCTATGAGGGGGAGGAAGCGGCCGCTTTGCGCTGTGCGAATATGCTGGCCTATACGGCGGTGACACTGGCGCGGGCTGATATGATCGACGAGGATCAAAAGAACGTCATGCTTGGCATTACGGTTCTGATCCTCGAGCGGCATGTCACGGGCACGCGGGCTGAAAAGAAGGCTGCAATGGGGATCATGCGCGACCGACGCGACATCGATGCTACGCTGAGCGACTATCGTCTTTATGCGGCCAAATGTTTGGTCCAGTTTCCGATCAACTAGACCTTAACGGCGACGGCGGCCTTGTTCGACGACCGCATTTCTGCGCGACATATTGCGCGGGTAAAGGTGTTTTTCACACGCTGTGTCCGGTTGGCGTTGGGCACGATGGGGGTGCCGACCGAAACCGTGATGGCAATTGGATCATCGGAGTTCACCCCATAGGATGTTTCTTCGATGCTGCGCTGGATCTCGTTTTCCATGACCTCCCAATCGGGCAATTCCGTTTCGCGGGTGATGCAGATGAATTGCCCATTGCCCTCGTAAGACATCAACAGATGCGGGCTGGCGACGACGCTGTAAATGCTTTCGCCCAAATCGGTCAAAAGCGCGGCAAAATCCGCCGATGTCGTTGTCTCGTAGACATCTTCCGCGGAATCCAGCGACACGCAGAATACTTTGCATCCGTTCAGCGTTTTGCGGTCCAGCTGGGTCAGATAGTTGCCCAGCGAAAAGGACAGGATTACGCGGTCTACATGCGCGAAATGCAGTTTTTCGGCCAGTGCAAAGTGGTGCACGCCGATCGGATTTTCAGCGGGCAGATCCAACGCGTCAATGCTGACCACGGTTTTCGCAGCTTCGCTCAGCCGCTCTGCGACGCGAATGCGGTTGTAGACGTCTTTGAGGTTGAACGGCTTTGAGATGTAATCATTCGCACCCGCGGCAAAAGCGTTTTCGATCGAGACGGCATCGGTCCGAGCAGTGAGCATCAAAATGGGTATCATGCTGTAGCCGGGCAAGGCGCGGAGACGTTGGCATAGTTCGATACCGTCCATCTCGGGCATATCCACATCCAGAACAAAGCAATCGAAGGGCTGCTTTTCGGCGGCGATCAATTCTAGCGCCTGCGGCCCACCGGCGGCTGTGTGAATATCTGTCAGATCGGCCAACTGAAAAATCTCGGGGAACAACTCCAGAATGAATGGGTCATCGTCTACCACTAGAATTTTCATGATTGGCCTCGTCCTTAATTAGTCGCTTTTGCATCAAATTTTACGCATGGGTAGCTAGGTAATGACGAAGCTAAAATTCAATCTAGGCAAGAATATGACAAACGCCTGTTTTCTTACTGTTTTGTGGGTTTAGCGTCATCGCGTTACCGTCAGAAGGAGCGTTATTAACATAGAGATAGTGCGTTATCTAACCCGGTCAAAAATACGCGCGTTATTTCGCCGACCGGTTGAAAACCTCGGGCGTCATGCGGTCGCCAGAACCGAAATCCAAGCGAACTGGCCGTTCGGTTGCGGGCTGTGGTTTTGTACCATCTGGACCCGATGTTGATTGTTTGGCGGTCGGGCAGGGCCGCATTACTGTGCTAATAAAATGGACTACTGAAAACACAAAGGCCGCCCGAAGGCGGCCTTGTTTTTATCTGCTGGGGTTGCAGAAACCAGTTGGAGCGGGCGAGGCGATTCGAACGCCCGACCCTAACCTTGGCAAGGTTATGCTCTACCCCTGAGCTACGCCCGCATCCTCTGGTAGGGCGTGAGATACCCATAGGGCGCTGTGTCCGCAAGAGGGAAATCAGCTTTGAATGAACTTTTTTCAAAGTTTTTTTCAGCCCCGGTTTTAGAGGCCCCTTAAAGCAGTGCGTGACCCAAAAGTCCTAAAGCCGCAAAGACGATCATGACCATGTTCATAAGTATCCCAACCTGCCGGAAAATGATTTTCTGCGGTGTCGATGCAAATCCAAACGCATGCAGCGCGCGGCCCGCAACCAACATGACACCAAGCACGTGCAGGGCCAGGGACGGCGCGGCGGCGAATTCGCTTAGCATCAGGAGAATAAGCGCCAGTGGGGCATACTCTGCGCAGTTCGCCTGGGCGCGCATCCGTTTCAGCAGGTTCTTATCACCGCTATCGCCAAGAGAGATGGTATTGGTCCGCCGGTACACGATAACGCGGATGCTGAGTGTCAGGAAAAGCAAAGCGGTCAGTGCCGCGTAAATAGATGTGATTGGCAGGGTCATAAGCAAGCGTCCATCTGGGTCAGGTTAAAATAGCACCTTAAGGCATATTGCGATTTTCAAAAGCTTTTGCCGTCTAGGCAGCCGCGCAGTGTCAGGCACCGGGGCAGGGTGCAGGAGACATAAAAAAGGGCCCCAACCGCCGTTGGAGCCCCTTGTATCTTAATGCTTTGCCTTAGTGGCTAGGCTGCTTGTCCCAGTCTTCCTGCTTTGGCAGGATTTCGAACGTGTGCTCTGGGGGTGGGCTTGGCAAAGTCCACTCAAGCGTATCAGCAAACTCGTTCCATGGGTTTGCAGCCGTGCTCCGTGCGCCTCGGGTCAATGTATAGAACATCACGCCGAAGAAGAAGATGAAGGATGCAAAGCTGAGGAACGCGCCGATCGAAGACCATAGGTTCCAGTAAGCAAATGCCTCGGGGTAGTCGATGTAGCGACGTGGCATGCCCTGACGACCCAAGAAGTGCTGTGGGAAGAAGGTCAGGTTTGCGCCGATGAACATCGCCCAGAAGTGCAGCTTGCCTGCCCATTCAGGGTACATGCGGCCCGACATCTTTGGCAGATAAAAGTAGATACCTGCAAAGATCGCGAAGATAGCACCCAGCGACATCACATAGTGGAAGTGCGCAACCACATAGTAGGTGTCATGATAGTAACGGTCGACGGCTGCTTGGGACAGAACGATACCTGTGACCCCACCAACGGTGAATAGAAACAGGAAGCCGAAAGCCCAAAGCATCGGTGTTTTGAATTCAATGGAACCGCCCCACATGGTGGCAATCCAACTGAAGACTTTGACGCCTGTCGGCACCGCAATGACCATGGTCGCAAGCATGAAATACGCTTGTTGGTTCAGCGTCAGACCGACTGTGTACATGTGGTGCGCCCACACAACAAAGCCCAATGCGCCGATTGCGATGATGGCCCAAACCATTGGCAGGTAGCCAAAGATCGGTTTGCGGCTGAACGTGGCAATGACGTGGCTGATGATGCCAAAGCCGGGCAGGATGATGATGTACACTTCGGGGTGACCAAAGAACCACAAGATGTGCTGGTACAGAATTGGATCACCGCCGCCTGCTGGGTCAAAGAACGCGAAACCAAAGTTACGGTCCATCAGCAGCATGGTGATTGCGCCAGCCAAAACAGGCAGGGACAGCAAGATCAGCCAGCTGGTGACAAAGATTGCCCAGCTGAACAATGGCACCTTGAACAGGGTCATGCCGGGGGCACGCATGTTCAGGAATGTGGTGATCATGTTGATCGCACCAAGGATCGAGGACGCACCGGATACGTGAACCGCGAAGATCGCGAAATCCATCGACATCCCGCCTTCGCGGACGGAAAGCGGTGGATACAGAACCCAGCCGACGCCCGAACCCGCTTGGCCGTTGCCGCCCGGTGTCAGGACCGAGCAGATAGCAAGCGTTGTACCGCCAACATAAAGCCAGAAAGACAGGTTGTTCATGCGCGGGAACGCCATGTCAGGCGCGCCGATTTGCAGCGGCATGAAGTAGTTACCGAAACCACCGAAGAGGGCGGGGATAACCACAAAGAACATCATCAGGATGCCGTGACCGGTGATCAGAACGTTCCAAAGATGTCCGTTCGGCGTACATGTTGCTGAACTGTCAGCAATAAAACGCGCACCTTCCATACACATGTACTGAACACCTGGGTGCATCAGTTCAAGTCGCATATAGATGGTAAAACAGACAGAAACAAAGCCAACGAGGGCTGAGACGATCAGATATAGAATACCGATGTCTTTGTGATTCGTGGACATAAACCAGCGTGTGAAAAATCCACGCTCGTCGTGATGGTCTTGCCCGTGAATGGCTGCGTCGGCCATGCGGTGCCTCCTGAGATTGGTTGGTCAACCCACGCCCCGACAAGGAACGCGCGCTGGATTATCATTCGTTTTAGTGCGCCTTGCCCAAAGGGGCAATGGCCACCATTGCCGCAGGGGCGGTATTTTCTCAAAAAAGCAAGCGCGTGGCAGGTAGGCCGGTTTTGGAAAACAAGGTTGTTCTGGCTGCGTTTTTCGGACCTTTCACCTGACAGATAAGATGAAAGATGTGAAACATATGTAAATTTCGGAATACCTTTTCGACAAAACCGGCCAGCCGATGCTGTTTCGCAGCGCGCTTTGACGCATTGGTAATGTCAGTAGGGTGGCCCGATATCACAGCGGATGCCGCGTCAGCGAATCGAATACCCTATCGCGGGCTTTCCAAAACCGTCTCGAACGCCGCGCGCAAAGCGACATCAAGCGTATCCATTGATACGGGCAGGCCAAGGTCAACCAGCGACGTCACGCCATGGCCGGTTATCCCGCAGGGAACAATGCCACCAAAGTGGTCCAAATCAGGCTCGACGTTGATACTGATGCCGTGGAAACTGACCCATTTACGCAGGCGTATGCCGATGGCCGCGATTTTATCTTCTGGTATATTCCCATGCGCGGTCAGTGGTTTGTCGGGTCGTTGTACCCAGACACCAACCCGGCCCTCGCGTATTTCACCTGTGACGTTAAAGCTGTCGAGGGTCGCGATCACCCACGCCTCGAGCTGTTGTACAAAGCGGCGCACGTCACGGCCCCGTTTGCCCACATCCAGCATAACATAGACGACCCGCTGGCCCGGCCCATGATAGGTATACTGCCCGCCGCGCCGTGTGTCATAGACGGGAAACCGATCGGGATCGGTCAGGTCGCTGACTTTGGCCGAGGTTCCAGCGGTATAAAGTGGCGGATGTTCGACCAGCCAAATGCATTCGTCAGCCGTACCAGCCGCGATTTGGGTTGCGCGCTCTTCCATCCACGCCTCGGCGGTTCTGAAATCGGTCAAGCCATCAGAGATGATCCATTCCACCATTTTCAGCTGCTTTACGCTCCGCTTTCGACCTGCATGATACCGTCGCCGTTAGGCCGCGGTCTTTTCCGCCATGATTTGCTGGATGACCTGCCCGTAGTTATCCGCGCCCTGTGCGCCGGTCACTAGGTATTTGCCTTCGAACACCATTGCGGGCACGCCACTGATTCCCTGACCTGTCCAGACGCCTTCAAGCTCGCGCACCGCGTCTGCGTGGCTGCCGCTTTCCAGAACTTCGACGGCTTGCGCACGGTCAAGACCAACCTCTTTGGCGACATCTGCCAAGACTTCTGGGTCAGATACATCGCGGCCATCGGTGAAATGCGCCTTGAACAGCGCCAGTTTCAACGGATGTTGAAGATTGTGCTCTTGCGCCCAATGCAAAAGCTGATGCGCGGCAAAGCTGTTGACGATGCGGCTATCGGGGTTGAACTGAAAGTCGATCCCTAGATCCTGCCCCACCTGCTTCAGATGCGCCCGATTCTGCGCTGATTGCTCGGGGCTTGCACCATATTTTTCCATGATATGCTCGGCCGTGTTCTGACCTTCGGGCGGCATTTGTGGGTTCAGCTCAAACGGATGCCACCGGATGAAAGCCCCCACACCGCTTTGCGCAAGCGCCTGTTCCAACTGGCGATATCCCACAATGCACCATGGGCACATCACATCAGATATGATGTCGATTTGCAGGGCAGGGCCGGTTTGTGGGGGCACATCATTGGTCACGGGGGATCACCTATTCTATCTACTTGCCCCTAAAGTCAGGTTTTGCGCCGGTATTTCAAGGGGGGTGCCCAATTTAGGCGGAGGCCGGGGCAGAAAATGCCGTTGTTCAAAATGATGAGGATTGCCTCTTCACAAGGCGATCATCTTTGTCTAAACGAGCGACACCATCCATGGCGTGCGGTCGTGGCGGAATGGTAGACGCGCAGCGTTGAGGTCGCTGTGGGGTAACACCCGTGAGAGTTCGAGTCTCTCCGACCGCACCACTTTACAATTCTTTGTAGTTTCATCCAGAACCCAAATGATTACAGAGGTTTGCGGCATTGAAATCCCGCATCCTTGCGATAAGCCAAGGGCGCTTTCAACCCTGTTCTAGGGCGGGTTTTCTTGAGCGTGAGTGCGACGCTTTTCCAGATCTTCCAATGGCTTGCGAGAGAATTCATGGATATTTCGATAATCTCATCGCGTCTGTGCTTGGGCCGGTCAATCACCCGCCGTATACTGCAGCACGCCTAAAACCGGTTCGGTCAGTGATGTCACTGCAATCCGCCCATCTGGAAGCGTGACTGCTCCGGTCGTTAGCGCAAAGTTTCCTGTGGGGTCCTGAAGCGTCTCCAGCACACGGCCCTCGGCGTCTATACGCAGGATGAACCCATAGCGCGTCGGTGCGGGTTTCATCGCTTCCGGCAGGCGCATGATGACGCGCCTAAGGAATGGATTGCCGGACAGCTTGTCCATTATGGCATTTCGCGGACTGGCAAGGCCAACCCAGAATGTGCCGTCCGGCGCGTTGTTTATATTGTCTGGAAAGCCGGGCAAGTTGTCCAGAATGACCAGCCCGGGGCCGCCATCGATAGGGAAACGCCAGACGCGATACGCGCCGGTCTCGACCACAAACACCGCATCGCCCGCATTGTTGACGGCAACACCGTTGGCAAAATTTAGTCCATCGGCGAAAACAGTCGTGTTATCAGAGACGGGATCGTATTTCAGAATGCGGCCGTTCGCTGAATGCTCAACAAGGTCCAAGACTGAAGCGGGTAACGTCCCGCCAACTGCTTTGGCACCAAATCGGGTAGAGGCATCTGAAAAATAAACCGTTCCATCAGCCGCAATATCTACGTCGTCGGCATAAAGAACAGGGCTCCCATCCTCGGTTCGGTCGGTGAGCAAAGTAACCTGACCCGTCCGGTTAACAGCCAGCAATCCGCGATAGGCATCCGCCACATACAGGGTTCCGTCCGCGGCAAATTCAAGTCCAAGAGGGCGGCCCTGTGTCTGTGCAAACGATGTCACCGCGCCGTCTTTCCCGATGCGTAAAATATCTCCATCATGGGTCGCAACATAGATCAGGACATCCGGCCCGATGTCGGCATCTTCGGGGCCGGTCCGCCCGTCCAGCCCGATCAACTCTAACGCCTCAAGGCGATTATTCTGTGTGAAATCTCCGGTATATCCGGCATTTTCTGGCGCTTCCCAGGCTACGGGGCGCACCGATACAGGCCACAAAGCGAGATAAGCAACCAAACAGGCGATCACTACTCCCAAAAACCACAGGATGTTTCTCACGTCCACGTCTCCTCCTATGCGGCAGCCCACAAGCGGCAAGGCCAGATCGCAGGGTTGCCGATATGCGTTTGCAGATCAAGCGTTTAGCCTTTCTGGGTACGGCGTTGGTACCAGTGTATATGTCGAATATGTGTTTGGGCTGCATCCGACGTCGGGTTTGGTTCGCGCGTGACTTTCGCCTTGCTGATCGCCGCCAAGGGCGGGAATCTGACATTCGCGTTCGGTGCCTAATTACAGCATTCAGTGCGCACGAGGGTTTGACCAGGCATACCGCGAAGGCGCAATTTTGCGGTTCAACTCTCCGTGATTGTGCGAGCGTACCCATCTGTCGGGAGATCGCGCAAATTCGCCAACATGTCGATGAACCCCGCCACCTGAAATTTACAGACAGCTTTTCCTTTTTGGGCCGTGGCAAGGTGCGCTTCGCCAACGGTGCCAGCCAGATTCAAGTCTTTGGAAACCCAGGCAAGGTTAACAGGGCCAATCGGGGAGATGGGCGCGGTTTCGGCGGTTGAACGGAAATCTTTGGCCTGTGCCATGTCCACAAGGTGAGGTTTGAAATGTAGCATCAACGAGGTTTCATAGTCACCGCCATGGATCCCGAATTTGTTCTCTTGATCGGAAAACATCCCTTCGGGTTTGCCAAAATTGCCCCATTGGCACTTAACCACCATCATACCTGCCTGCACCCGCAACTCGCGGCCCAGAATGGAAATCAGATCAAGGTTACCGCCATGGGAATTGACGATCACCATCTTTTTGATGCCGGCGCGCGCCACGGACAGGCCGATTTCCGTCCATGCGTCGAGCGCTGTTTTGGCGGTATACGTCAGCGTGCCTTTGGCGTGGATGTGTTCGTTGGATTTACCGACAGCCTGAACAGGAAGGATCAGAACAGTGATGTCATCGGGCAAAGTCTCGCGTAGGCGGGCAAGCATCCCTTTGTTGATGAAGGTGTCCACCCCTACTGGCAGGTGCGGCCCGTGCTGCTCGATGGCGGCAGTGGGCAAAATTGCGATCGTTTTTTCGGGGTCGAAATCGGCGAATTCTGTTGTGCGGAATTCGGACCAGTCTAGGCGTCTCATTGTGTAGGCTCCGGCTTGTAGGTGGCATCAAGGCGCGCGCGCAGATAGTCCGCGCCCGTTATCGGTGAGTGTTTGGCAGGTCCCGTGCCCGGCAGCGCGGCGATGACGCTGTCGGGGTTAGGATCAAGGAAGAACGCGATAGATCGCCGGGCGGTTTTGGGGGGCAATACGCGGTGTGGCGTCGACACGTAGATGTCGTTGGACCAGCGCATCAGACAATCCCCGATGTTGACGATAAATGCACCATTGATGTGGGGCACGGACGTCCAGTCACCCCCGCGCGGCTTGACCTGTAGGCCAGCAACACCATCGGTCATCAATAGCGTGACCGACCCGTAGTCGCTGTGCGCCCCCGCGCCGATCCCCTTGCCATCCGGGGCGGCGGGGTATGACAACACCCGCAAAGTCGCCATAGGTTCGGTGAAGTGCGGTTCAAAATAGCCAAGCGGCAGCCCCAAGTCCGTCTCGAACGCGCGGTGGATTGCACGACCAAGGGTGAGGACGCGGGCGTAATACTCTAGCATGACGTCCTTGAAGCCAGTCACGTTGGGCCAGACGTTCACTCCCCGAAACGGATCACCCGCAATTACGCGCGGATCATCGGGGGGTAAGTCGAACCCGACGTTAAATGCTTCCTTGCGATCTTTCAGACCTGATGTTTCATCCAACGCCTCGCTGCCCAACTGCGCCCACCCGCGATTATGCGGATTTTTCGATATGGCGATTTCCTCTTTTTCGGCAGGGGAAAGCGCAAAGAACCTGTCGGCCATCGTAAAGACATTCGTGATCAGATCGTCGGGAATACCGTGACCCTTGATGACGAAAAAACCGGTCTCTCGGCAGGCTTGACCCAAGTCAGCCGCAAGGCCAGCAGGGTCGTCGCCGCTCGTAAAACGGCTCCAGTCTAAGACAGGTATGTCCATAGTTAGGTTTCCTGTACGTTATACATGAATAAGTTGGTTAAGACGGGTTTTGACAAGATCAAGATGTGCTGCGCGGGTTTGAGGCGTGGAGCTGTCCATCAAAAAATGCGCTGCAAACCTGGTCCTGCACCGTTTTGCCAGCAGCAAACGAACCCCACGCAAAAGCGTCCGTTTGCCCGGTGCCCCGACAAAGAACGTAAGCCAACGGGACGCGCCACAGGTCGTAAAAACGCCCAGCTTTGTGATATGCGTCAGGCCTGGCTTGATTAGTCCGCCATCGGTATCGGGCATGATGAACGACACCCCGGGAACCATCACACGATCCAGCCAGCCCTTTAGCATTGCGGGCAGCCCGTACCACCACGTCGGATAGATAAAGATCAGCGCGTCACACCATTCCAGATCACGACAGTCGCGATCCACGCGCGCACGGTTTTCGGGAACTGACTCGTAGACCTCGTGATCATGCGCCGACAATGTTGGATCGAACCGCTCCGCATAGAGATCACGCAGGCGATACTCGACCCCCTTTGCCTTCAACTGTGAAATGACCAAATCGCAGATCGCAGCATTAAAGGAACCTTCGCGGGGGTGGCAGTATACGACCAGCGCTTTCATTTTTAAAATGCCTCCATCTCGCGGCGAACCCGTTCAAGGTGCGCCTTAAGCGTCGCCTCGGAATTTCGGTTCATATCATAAAGACCGATGTATTTTTTCTGCGGCATGCCACAGGCGTACCATACCGCGCGGGTCACTGTTTTGCGGGGTGGATCTGCATTCTGAATGGCGCGCCAACGGGCGCCGCCATACGTCGTGCAGGCATATAGTTTCTTAATGTTGGTCAGGCCGGGCCGCACCTTTCCATTGACCAGTTTGAACGAAATGCCAGGTAGGAAAACACGATCCAAGAAACCCTTGAGGATCGCGGGGTACCCAAAATTCCACACGGGAAATACCATCACAAGGGCATCAGCCGCTTTGACGCGTTCGACGTAGGGCCGAACAGGTTCGATGTTCTCAGGTTCCTCGTGGTACCCACGCCGCTCGACCTCGGTCAGGACAGGCTGAAACCCCTCTTTGTTGAGGTCGCAATCATCAACGTCCCAGCCCGATTTGGTCAGCGTTTGCACGACGACGTCATGCACCGCAGCATTAAAGCTTTCGGGGCAAGGATGGGCGAAAAGAACCAATACGCGTCCTTTGGGTGTTGCAGCCGTCATTCGGCGGCCTCCGGCTTGGTGCGGATGTTTTTGTACGAATACATATCAGCGTAATCGAAATCGGGTTCGTCCCACGCAATCATCTTGCCGGGGTTGAGAAGCCCCTTGGGGTCGGATTCGCGTTTGAAATCAAGCTGGCGCATATCCGTAGATTGCCGCCCGCCTTCCTCAAGCGTGTAACGATGCGGGTTGAAAATCATGCAATCCATCGCCTCATGCTCTGCGACCAACTGATCAAGCGCGTCTTTGTCCATCGGTTCCACGATTGGCAGCCCGGCAAACGAAATCCCCGCACCGTCGCGCATCACCTCAAGGTGCATGTGTAGCTTACCCTTAAAGGTCTCGTAGGCGGCCATGACTTTTTCGATGTCGCTACCATAGCGGACCTGCAAATAGGTCAGGCCCTTGTTGAACTTCATTGCCCGCAATGTCGTGTGGTTCCAGCCGAATTCATACATGGGACCGGGATGGCGGTCCCATGTGACGTCGTCAGAACGATAGATCACATTGCCACCGGCAAAGCGTTCGAGCAAAGTCACCAACCCGTCCATATTGTGAGGCGCGACCATCAGACCGACCAGATGGTCGTCTTCGGTGACATGGGGTTTGACCCGTTGAAAGTAGGCATGCGCGATGGGGGCCGCGTAAACCGACGCGAGCTTAACCAAAATTCCGGGCTCGGCGGTGGCGGCACCTGCAAACTCTGTCGCCGCGCGGAAAGTGTCGAACCGTACGAACAATTCCGTCCAGTCATAGGCAGGGGCTAAGGGCAGTTCCAATTCAGTGATGATGCCGTTGGTGCCATAAGCATGAGACACACGGTGGAGCTCTTCGCCGGTGAATTCCAGAACCCGTGGCTCAGCCTCCATCGTGACGACGCGCAGGCGCTTGATGTTGCCGATATCGCGCAACGCACCCCAAGTAGCAGAGCCGCACCCCCCCGAACCGCCAGCGATAAACCCACCGATGGTCGCCTGCGAATAGGTTGATGGATACATGCGCAATTCTTGGCCGCTTTTCTCTTTCAGTTCCTCGTCGAGCTCTTTGATCACTGCACCGGGTTCGACCACGACGTAGCCCGCGCCGATTTCCTTGACCTTGTTCATTTTTGCGACATGGATCACGCAGCCCCCCGCAAGCGGCATGGCTTGGCCGTAGTTGCCTGTGCCGCCCCCGCGCATGGTCACGGGGACATCGTGGGCGTAACAGACACGCAAAATCTCGATGATCTCGTCTTCGGATTTTGCGTTGATCACAAAGTCGGCTTCAAGGTGATCCATCGCATCCTTCAACACGGGGGAATACCAGAAGAAATCACGCGACTTGTTCCGCACGGTCGCAGGGTTTTGTTCCATATCCAGATGGGACAGTTCGGCTTTTGCATCGGCGATATTGGGGGTCATGGCTTGCTCACAATCATGTCGAGTTCTGTATAGGACGGTAGGGTGCGGTCGATCGGATCACCGTTTCGCAACACGATGCGATCCGACTGAGGACGAGAGAAAAACTCTGTCCATGTGCGTGCACTGCACAGGATTAGATCGGCGGGTGTGCCCGCGTTCAGGCTTGGCGTTTCGAAACCGCAGGCACGTGCCGGGTTGGTGACAAAAGACGTGGGCCAATCGGTTCGCCCGTGATCTAGGTGGCAAATCCGCGTGGCTTCGCGCATGACTTCGATCATGTCGAGATCACCGTAGGCATAGAACGGGTCGCGGGTGTTGTCCGAAGCAAACGACACGTTTACGCCTGCCGCCTTTAATTCATGCGCCATCGTGACGCCGCGCCAGCGCGGGGTGCGACCGGCTTCGCGGTCTTGCAGGTACATGTTGCACATCGGCAGGGACACGACATGCAACCCGGCCCTAGCGACGAGCGCGATGATCTCGGCTGCGATGTCATCAGGCATCACAGAAATCGAACAGCAATGCCCCACGGTAACCTTGTTTTTGAACCCAAGCCCAAGCACCGTTTCAGCGATTGTACGCAGGGTGTCTGAAGTCGGGTCGTTGGTTTCGTCCACGTGAAAATCCACGTCGAGGTCATATTTTTGTGCGAAGTGGAAAAAGTCGTTAAGGCGGTCTTGCAAGTCGGGCACCGGATAGGTCACTGCGCCCAGGACATTCCCCGTATCTGCGACAAGTTTGGCAACCTCGGGAAAGAGGTCCTTGTCGCGGAACACACGGTCAATGGCGACCAGACATGACGCCTGCAATGCGACCTTGCCCGCCCATTTTTTCTGTAGTTTCGCCACCACGCCAAAGGATGACACTGCAAGGTCATCGGCGCTGTCGATATGGGTGCGAATGGCCTTGGTGCCGTAAGCATAGGCGCACCGCAAGCCGAAATCCATCCGTGCCTCTACGTCTGCCGCGGTCCAGTTTGCATGGTCTTCGCGTACTGTCGTTAACGCCCCCATGAACGACCCGTCAGGGTTGGACGCGCGCGGCCAGATATGCCCTTTGTCCAGATGCGTGTGCATATCGACAAAGCATGGCAAGGCCATTGCGCCGTTCATTTCGATTACAGTTTCGGCCGGTTGCCCAGCGTCCGTTGATGTAATCATACCATCTTTGATGGTGAGGTCAGTGGTTATTAGATCACCGTTTTGACCGATAAGACAGGCCGGTATGGTGACATTTCGAAGTGTCTTCGCGCCGCTGGGCAAAACGCAAAATTCCATTAATTCTCCCGTTTGATGGCACTTTCGTGCCATTTGTGTAAAAGCGCGTGGCTGAGTAGTGAGGCCAGTGTGAAAATCACGACCCCGGTAACGGCGATCAACAAAAGCGCCGCGAACATGCGTGGAATATTAAGACGATACCCCGCCTCAAGGATGCGGAACGCAAGGCCTGAGCCGATGCCACCGGTTCCGGCGACATATTCAGCCACAACCGCCCCAATCAATGACAGCCCGCCCGCGATCCGTAGCCCGCCAAGAAAGTAGGGCAGGGCCGTTGGCAATTGCAGATACCGCAAACGTTGCCAGCGTGTGGCACCGTAAATTTTATAAAGGTCGCGCAGGTTGTGATCTGTGGAGTTAAGGCCAAGTGTCGTGTTGGAAAGGATCGGAAAGAAGGCCACGATCCACGCACACAACAGCAACCCGGCAAGCCGGTTGTCGACGTAGATAAAGATCAGCGGCGCAATCGCGACGACAGGTGTCACCTGCAAAATCACGGCAAAAGGATAGAACGCCATTTCGAAATAGCGCGACTGCGTGAACAGCACCGCAAGCCCGACACCACCAACAACAGCAACACCAAGCGCCATAAGCGTGATTTTGAGCGTCACCCAAAGTGCGTCTGACAACATCGCCCAATCTGCGGTGAGCGTCTGCATCACCAGACCGGGACGCGGCAGAATATAGTGGGGAATGTCATTCCATACGACAATTCGGTCCCAAAAAAAGATCGCCAGAAACAGCATAATCGCGGGCAAGGCCCATTTTGCGACGTTTTCACGCCGTTTTGCGCGCGCGAATTGCTGTTCTTCAAGGTCCACGACGGGGGGCTGCATATCTGACACGCTCATGCTGATGCCCTTTCGCCATGTTGGTTCATCGCGCCGTGCAGGGCGTCGGATGCTTTGCGGCACAGGTCCGCATAATCAGCAGATGTGCGGAATTCTTCGGTGCGCGGGTATGGCGCATCGACGGTGACTTCGGCGGACACCCGACCGGGCCGCGCTGCCATCACGACGATCCGATCCGACAGGAACACCGATTCAAACACAGAGTGGGTGACGAAAATGACGGTGCATTTGAGCTTGTCGCGCAGCATCAGCAAATCGTTATTAAGCTTGTGACGGGTGATTTCATCAAGCGCCGCAAAGGGTTCGTCCATAAGGATCAGCCGCGGTTGCGTGACGAGTGCGCGGGCAATCGAAACCCGCATCTTCATACCGCCCGATAATTCGCGCGGATAGGATTTCTGAAAGTTTTCCAGCCCCACCATTTTAAGCGCCCACATAATATCACCGCGCACATCGTCCATCGATTTGCCGCGCAAGCGATGCGGCAGCCAAACGTTTTGTTCGACAGTCGCCCAAGGCATCAGCGTGGGTTCTTGAAACACAACGCCAAGATCGCCTTCGTTCAACCCGCCGTTCCATGTGATCTGCCCCGACGTCTGGCGCATCAAGCCCGCGATCAGGCGCAGCGCAGTGGATTTCCCGCAACCCGATGGCCCAAGCAATGATATGAAATCTCCTTGGTTTACGGTCAGGTTCAGGTCCTTGAGGGCCTCGACACTGCCGTTAAAAACCTTGTCGACGTTGGACATCTGCAACAGCTCGTCACGCTGCCCCATGGGTGGAATTGAAGAAGTATTGGACATTTGAGGCTTTCTTGAGCAGCGACAGGGACGAAGGATGTCGCCCCTGTCAGTCAATTCGGACGTGGTTTAACGAAGGTCCATTCCAACCTTCGCGTTGACGAATTTAGTGTTATAGGCGGACGAATAATCCAGATCGCCTTCGATGACGCCGGCCTCGACCATCTTGCCGTAGAAGTCGCCGATCTTCGCGTCCGTCATCGCCCCGATCCCAAGCTCAAGCGCGTCGCCGCTGTCGACGATCCCCTCTGAGAGCATCTTCGAAATGGCGAAGTCGATCTTGTCCTGCGTCATGTCGGGGTTGGCTGCGGTGATCATCGCGTCGGCTGCGGAGTGATCGTTGTACAGGTAGTTGTACCACCCCTTGATCGACCCATCGACAAAGCACGCAACCTGTTCGGGGTGTTCGGCGATGGTATCAGCCATCGTTTCAACCGTCGTCGCGTAGGTGGAGTATCCGGCATCCGCGATCAAGAAGATGTCGGGCACGAAACCGGCTTCCTTTTCGATCACATAAGGTTCGGAAGACAGGAAACCCTGCATCGCCATCCCTTTGTCCGCGACAAAGGGCGCGGGGTTAAAGGTATAGGGTTCGCGCTGTTCAACCGTGAAGCCGTATTCCGCAATCATCCATTGATAGTAGGATGCAAATCCGTTGTCGCCGATCAACAACGTCAAACCCTTGAGGTCTTCGAATGTCTCCGCCTGACCTGGATGGGAAATGATCACCTGCGGGTGTTTCTGGAATGTCGCCATCACAGCAACGACAGGAATGCCTTCTTTGGCGGCCGTAAAGGCCTGCAACAGATCGCCACCCATGTGGTAATCAATGCGCCCCGCCAACATCATCGCGCGGTTATTTACCTGCGGGCCACCGGGCACGATTGTGACGTCCAGACCGCATTCCGCATAGGTGCCATCTGCTACGGATTGATAAAATCCACCGTGCTCGGCTTGGGCCAACCAGTTGGTGCCGAATGAAACAGGCGTAAGGTCTTGGGCCATCGCGGTGCTTGCGGTCACGGCGGCCAGCGTTGCGAAGGCAACGGATTGCTTGAGGGTCATAAAAGTCTCCTAGGGTGAATTCCAAAGACGACGTTAGTGTGTTGCCCACATGGGACGCACAGAAGGATCGACAGGTTTCATAAAGTCATGAGCCATTTGGGTTAAATTTTACGCGTTGCTCATCGAGCTGCCCAAGTAATGGGCAAAAACAACTTAAATCCGCTCTGTTTTAGGTGCGCGCTATACGTGTGTTAGCCATTTATGGCATCACACGACGACTCGAAATTGGCGCGAAAAGGCATTCCCAATCATGACCACAGCCCTCAATCCGACCACCATAGCGCCGCCGTTTGGCGACTATAGCCACGGAATCAAAACCGGCCCTGTGTCCTGTTTGGTTGTCACTTCAGGGCAGCTTGGGCTTGCCCCTGACGGAAGCTGTTCTGCGGACGTGCGCAAGCAGGCTGAACAGTGCTTTGCCAACATCGACGCGATCCTGCACGAGGCGGGCTGTGGCCGCGCTGATATTATCCGGCTCAGCGCCTTTGTCACCGACCGCGCCTTTTTCGCCGACTATATGGCTGTGCGTGATGAATGGCTGGCCGATGTCGCGATCCGCCCTGCCTCCACGCTGCTGATCGTGAGCGGCTTCACCCGCGAGGAGTTCAAAGTGGAGATCGAGGCGACGGCCATAACGCGAGATTGATCTGGCATTGATGTCCTGAAGGCGACTATCGAAGGCAGGTGTTGCAATAGGATTGTCGCTAGGAAAGCGGAACTCGGACGGTAGTTTGGGGACGAGAATGGCGACACGCTGTTGAGCTTGGCGCGGCGAAGTAGCAGTGCGGAGAAGGTCACTAGGCGTTGGTCTGATTTCGGTCTATTGATATGGAAGCCAACGAGGTCAGATTATGCACCGAAGAACCATTCCCCTTATTCTAGCTTTCATGCTCATCTCAAGTTGTGGCAACTTTGCCTCTGACCGCACTTTGGTCGTAGGCACTGGACCGGTCGAACTGCTGAAGCTGCGGGCAGGTCCAGGGCTTGGCTTTAGAGTGATCTTGGGCCTGCCTGAAGGAACCTCGCTCAATCGCCGAGACTGTGTAACTGAAGTAGGCCAGTTGTGGTGCCGGGTATCGCTCGCTGACGCGCCGAAGATTAGCGGCTACGTCTCAGCCGATTACCTATCGGCACGTTAATTTCGACCAGCGGCGATTGATCGGTATTTGACCAATTTAAATGCCGCGCATTGTACTAATGCAGCAGCCTTTACAAAACTCGGAACCCTCGCGGTCGCAGCATAT
>TARA_R110002126_G_scaffold63464_6_pt1 | contig 21219 bp, 22 predicted proteins | sample TARA_R110002126 | Tara Oceans TARA_R110002126 (sample SAMEA4397536) | marine metagenome | biome: Polar Biome; feature: [DCM] deep chlorophyll maximum layer (ENVO:01000326); material: water (ENVO:00002006), including particulate matter (ENVO:01000060) such as... | depth 30 m
AAAAAACCCTTCTAAGTCATTGATTTAGAAGGGTTTGTTTTTTGAAAGGGGGCAAAATAGGGGGCGGTATTTTATTTTGATTTAGAGCCATCCATTAAAAAAGAACAGGATTTATCAATATTTTCCTTAATACAATATTTGATTTTCGATATTAAATCTTCTTGAAACTGATTTTCTATATCAAGTTCTTCAGCCTTCTCTAGAGGATATTGGTATATAAAGCCAATTCCAGGACAAATATTAACGTTTACAATATTAGTCTTTAATATTTTATCATTTAATTGAGTGTCATTTCGAGGTATGATTCTATTTTGAAAAAGAGGATCTAGATAATCTATTAAATTTTTACGTCCTCTTATTTGCTTTAACTGCTTGCCGTGATTGTTCCAATAAGAAATGTATTTATCTAAATCCTCAGGATGAAAATATACCAGATTGGATGCGACAGTAGCTAAATGGAAGTTTCCATAAGTTAGCCAACCTTTTTCTTGAAAATCTATAATATTTACTCTTGTGGGATAATATGCTTTAGCTTGACCTTGAGTATCTCCAAAGTACAAACTAAGCTCCAATACCTTATTTTCAGGTTTATAAATTAGCCCTATTTTTCGAATGCTTCCAAAGGATAAAGTTTCAATAAAATACCCCCAACCTAAATGATGTCTCACTAATGTTTCATCATTGACTATAGACTTCAATAAATTTTCAGTTCGTTTTAAAATCAAAGATGTATTTCCTTTGCAATATTCGTATCTATCAAAAGGATTTAAATAAGAAAAATTACTTTGAATTAAACTCAAAAAATCGTTGGCTACTTGTCTTTCAGTATAATTAAACATATCGGAATTGATAAATTCATTTAGCCATTTTATAATTGAGGACCAAGTAATAATAATAGGTGTTTCTATTATTTTAATATCTTCAGAAAGGTGTTTTTTAGACGGACATAATTGATCAACCCAAACATTATTCTTTTCGGGCTTTGTTTCGATTATCATAGAAACTTTATTTCCCAAAGTAATAACCCCGTCATAAACGGCATTTCTTTCCACAGGCTCAATTTTTCTATTTGGTTCAAGAGTATCATTCGTAATTAGAATTGATAATAGTAATTCTGTTTCGAATAGAACATTACCCACTTGAGTTTTATATTGTATATCTTCATTAATTTGGCTACTTAAAAGGGGTAGATCTTTATTTTCATCCTGCTGCATAATACTTTCATAAAAAAAAGAAAAACATGCAGGTGAATATTTTAGTAATACCAAGAAAGATCGAGTAAGCCGATCTTCGTGATGGTTTTGTTTGGATATATAAGGGTTAAAGTAATTCAGTCTTTCCATTTTCAATTTTTTTGTTTGATAATTCAAACCCTATTTGCCAGAAATACATATCAACTATTTTCATTAATGGATATTCTGGAAGGTCCTTTTGTATTATGTTCAATTGGAGCTGGTTTTGCTCTTGAAAAAGAAGGAGCTTTTCCAAGCTTTTCTTTTTTAAAGTTTTGAATTTGAATTTGTGCTGTTTTACGCCGGCAATAAAAAAGCGATCAAACGCAGGAAGACAACCCAATGTACCCAAAATTATTTTACTGATAAGTGTATCGGTTGGGGTAACATTATGAATGTCTTTGTAATATTTAGAAAGTTCTCGTATTAAATTGAGGATAGCCGGTACATCTGCTAGGCATACTTTATGTTTTGAAGAAAATCGTAAATGAGAATAATTCTTAATTATTTTTACCGCTTTTATATGAACTAAATAATCTCGTTCCAAAAGTTTGCTAGACCCCCTATACATGCCCCAACTTGCTAAATAAAACCCTAAGTGCAAACTAAGTAATTTTGCATCTTGAAGTGTACCAAAAGCTTCATAGCAATGGTTCCAAGAATTGTATCTTTGGTATTCTTCGTTGTTATAAGTTATATATTTTTGAATTATCGCTTTCATTTAAACCCTTTAGTTCAAAATTTTTGTTGAAACTTTCTGTTATACCATCAACCTCTCTAGTCTATCCTTAGTTGGTTTCCAATCTGGATATAATTTCTCTAGAAGAGTATAAAAGGCATTGCTATGATTTAAATATTTAAGATGGCAAAGCTCATGAACCATAACATACTCAATACACTTTTTAGGAGTCTTAATTAGCTCTAGGTTTAAATGTATCTTCCCATTTTTGTCACAGCTGCCCCAACGCTTCTTCATCCACCGATATGATAATTGTGGTTCAAGCTCATAAAAGGCTTTTGAGATAGGTTTAAGCTCATTAAACATTAGATTAAAATGTTGCTCTGCTTTCTCCGTATACCATTGTTTTAAAAGCTCCTGAATGCCAATTTTGTTTAAAAGGTCTTTAGTGTAAACATTTATATATCCTCCAGTTAATTTAACTGACTCTGATTGGTCTTCATGGAGTTTCAATCTGTATTGTCTACCTAAGTATAAATGTGTTTCTCCACTAACAAATTTTCTTGCAGGGGTTAGAGGGTGAAATGATAAAAAGAAATCCTGTTGTTTAATAATCCATGATGCTTTCCCCTTTAACTTTTCTCTTATTTTTTCAATAGAACTTTCTTCTGGAGCTGAGACATTTACCGACTTGTCAGGATGTACTTTTATCCCTAATGTTTTACGTTCCGTAAACTCTAAATTATAGTCGATTAATGTATTCCCGTATTGTATCTGGTCTTTCATATGTCCTACTTGTACTTTAGAATAGCCACCTTCATGCATTCTTCAATTAAATGGTCAATTTTATCCCAGTTAGTATCCAAATTATATTTCTTTAAAATCTCATATAAAGCATCTCCTAAATTGATATTTATTTTACCTGTAACATCATTGTTTTTATGCCATTCTACAACCTTGTTTCCATTTAAATATATGTGTTCTTTCACGGTATTGTCAATTGCTAGACTTACTTCAATATGGAAAGGTGTTTTCATTAGCTCCGAATCCTCATATACCGATTTACTAAAATTATAAAATGCTAGTGCTGCATCATTATTGGCTAATTCCTCTGGAGCATCGTCAGACCTTCCATGCAAAAATCGCTCTTCATGTTCTTTTGCCTTTTTCAAAAATTCAGCCTCAGAAATTCTTTTTAAGTAATATTCTTCAATGGTTTCTTTTATTAAATCTGCAAGCTTTTTATAGTACACTGGGTCTTCTTGCATTTTAATATTTATAGCCTTTATAGTTCGGCTGGCGATATGGTCAGCTTGTGCAGCTTTTCCTGTTATCTTCTCTATTTCTGCTTCCCGTTCTTCTTTGTCGAAAATGTTTACCAGTTCGGTGACTTTCATAATATCACCTTCTGTAGAAATATGCTTGTTTATCAGCTTTTGAATTTGTGGCTCAAACTCCTTGTACGACAAATCATCATTATATCGCCTTTTAACATCTACTCTTAATTTCAGAAAGAATTGAGCATCTTTTTTATACATGTCAATTTTCTTGGCAGCAGTATTGTTGACAAATTCAACTGACGATAGTGCCATTTTTAAGAGTCGAGCAAAATGACTTAATTTTTCATAAAATTTGTTTCTTACATCTTCAGGAGATAGTAGTTCTTCGTAGGCAGTTGGTTCAAGATTTTTATCTTTCAAGGTTCTAAAAATATCCCAAAGGTCTGAATGTGCTTGTGGTAATTTTTTAACCTCATCATTTAAGTTAGTTAATGCACCTTCCAATTCTGATTCATCAAAATCTGCTAAACCTGAATACGTGCTTAAGGCATTATCTAAATTCTCTAAATTGCCATAATAGTCAATAATATAACCATAATCCTTTCCAGCATAAACCCTATTAACCCTTGCAACTGCTTGCAGTAAAGTATGTTCTTTTAGAGACCTACATAAGTATAATATGGTATTGTTAGGAGCATCAAAACCAGTTAGCAATTTTGCAACAACAATCAAAATTTCTGGATGCTCTCTTTTTTTGAATTGGGTAATAACACTCTTTTCAAAACGCTTTAAATCACCATACTTGTCAATCATTGCATCGAAATAAGCATCTTCTCTGTCTTTATCTTCGTTCACATTATAGAAACCATCTTCCGTACCTTCCCTTTGGTCAGACTGGGTTACAATGACTTCAGAAGTAACTATTCCAATATCATCTAAAAATTGCTTGTATAATAAAGCTGTTTTAATACTAGGAGCTACCAGCTGCCCTTTTGGTTTGTATTTATCACCTTCTGTTTGAAAAAAGTCTCTATAATGCTCTGAAATATCCCAAGCTCTGGCATATATAACTTTTTCGGTTTTGTTGAGCTCATTAACCGTATTGAACTTTCTTTTTAAGTTGGCTTTGCCATAATCTGAAAGCGGTTCTGCTAATTTGTCAAAATAGCGATTAATAGGGTCTTCATCAACCGTTATTAAATTATGTCTTCCCTCGTACAACAATGGAACTACTGCGCCATCTTCAACAGCATCTTTTACCGTGTAAGGAAGCCCTATGTAGCCGCCAAACTTATTAGCGGTACTTCTTTCTTTTTTCATTAATGGAGTTCCTGTAAAGGCTAGAAAACAGGCGTTAGGAAAAACCCTTTGCATACTTACATTAAATGTTCCGTACTGAGTACGGTGTCCCTCATCAATCATCACGAAGATGTTTGGTGAAAGAAATGGTTTTTTGCATTGTTTAACAGCAGCCTCGAACTTATTAATAATCGTAGTTATTATAGCATCACTTTTATCCAACAACAGTTCTGATAAGTGTGAGCCAGTCTTGGCTTGTATCACTTCTTTCTGACATTTCTTAAAGGTGTCCGATATTTGGTCATCTAAATCAATTCTATCGGTGACCAATAAAATTTTAGGGTTTGAGACATCGGGACTAGAGGCTATCATTTGAGCCAGCATCACCATTGTTAGTGATTTACCGCTTCCTTGTGTGTGCCAAATTACACCACCTTGTCGTTTGCCTGTATTATCAAAATGTGTAACCCGTTTTAAGGTGTCTCGCACCGCAAAATATTGCTGGTATCTGGCTACCTTTTTAATTCCCTCATCATAAAGGGTAAAGTTTCTGATAAGGTCAATAATTCGTTCTGGTCTGCATAAGCTATACAATAATTCATCTTGTTTGGTTAGGGGTCTTTCTTCTTCCTCTAACCCGTCAAAATAGCGTCTTACATAATTAAAACCGAATGTTCTTTCAGCAAACAATTCATCTTTAATAGATTCCTTTAACGGCTCGTTTTTTAAGATGCTTAACTCTTTCCAATAATTAGCTTCAGCTTCTTTGTTTGAAAACTGTTCTTTCCATTTTGCCCAGAATTCTTTGCTAGTTCCAGTAGTGGCATAACTACCCTCATTTGTGGCTAGACTCAATAATAAATTGGAATAAATGTATAAAGACCTAATTCCCTTTTTGCTGAAGTTTCTAATATGTTGTTCTATAGCTAATTCGGTTGGTGATTTAGTGCCATTCAGAGACGGACTCTTGCACTCAATTACCACCATAGGAATACCGTTTATGAAAAGTACAATGTCTGGTCTGTAGGTGTCCGTTCTGCCAGTGCGCAGAACACTATACTCTTCGGTAACATGGAATATATTATTATCTGGGTTCTCCCAATCTACATATTGTAAAGTATGACTCTTTTTGTCTCCTTCAATGGTTTGCTCCATAGCTTTACCCAATGTGATTAGGTCATAAAAAGCAGCGTTAGCATTTAGGAAACCTTCATTTATTGGGAGGTCTTTTAAAGATAGAATAGCTGTGTTTATGTTAGAATCAGAAAATTTATACTCTTTTCTTTTTCTATGGATGGTATTGATTTCTTGTAGCTTTTCTCTCAACACATTTTCAAAAAGCACCAGAGATTTTTTGCTGCCACGCCATTCTAAAGCTTGTTCTGGCGAAACATAGGTATAGCCCATATTTATCAGTAGCTGAATTGCTGGTATTTGAGATATATGGTCTTCTAAAAAGGATGGTGTTTTCATAATTGCACTTTTATTCTTTAACAACTAACAATACTTTTAGATTGACTTATTTTTTATGGCACTATAATTGCCCCTAATTGACTGAATGTTAGCGCAATAATTCAATTCATTTTGCGTTAACTTTACAAAAATCATTGTTAATAACTTTGTTTTATATTACAATTTGTTATACCTTTGACTTGTCAATACCCAAAGGGTAAAGGACTTGGCTTAGCACTTGTTGCATCAGTCGTATTGCCTTAAGATACGTACCTCACTCACGAAGTGGGGTTTTTTTTTGCCCTTAATTTTGAAAATCATCATACCATGATTTAAATCTTCTACGCTCTAATGTATCAACCTTAAAGGCTGTTACAAGTTGCAATCTTTCTGTGATTTCTCTTATAATTACAACATAATCTTTCTCATATAACCAGTAGTATTGTTGGTTCTTGCCATTTGCATGTATACGTTCAAAGTACTTAACTCTAGGGTTGTCTTTATAATTTACTACTGGTTTTATCCAATGTATTTTATTTGCTCTTTCAGAATCAAAATTTCTTTTGCCCGAATATTTACTTTCCCTTGTACAAATGTGTTCAAACCCTACTGGTTTATTTCTAAACAAAGGATGCCTTGATTTTCTTTTATCATAAGCTATCTGAATCTCATTTATGAAAATAGGTTCAACTATCATATCTTTTTTAAATACACCAAACAACCTATACATCTGGTCTGCTGTAGGTTCTTCCATATCCAGATACTCAAACAAATCTTCAACAATGTCCAGTTCGTGTTCCTCCTCAAAATAATATGCCATATCCTACTTTTGAGTTTGAATTTGAAAATCGAAAATGTTGAACTTCTCTTCAAACGGTGGTGTCCCATCGTGTAGGGCATATCCAGACTTTTTCTCTAAATAAGCAACTACTTCTGTTTTTACCTTGGAAGCAACATCCAGTTTATGTAACTCTCTTGCTTTAAATGTTATCGCCCCTATAAAGAAATCTGCCAATTGTAAAAACTCGTTTTCATCAGACCGTATGTGCTGAAAAAAGTTAAAAGGAGAATCTCGATTATATTTTTCCCTATACTCAGCATTGAGTCTTGTGTCTAATTTGTTTAAGCGTTCCTTTCCTCTAGTATCTTTAATATCTAAAATTACTTTATGAGGTGTTTCTAAATAATTAACCCAAGGATTTCTAAGCAGTAAGAAAACCATAGTGTAATAAAATGAGTTATGGTCCCCTTTGTTGTACTTTGAATGGTCTAATTGATTCTTATTTTTAACCAAAATCGCTCTAAACTGTATCCTGCTTTCAAAGAAAAAATCAATTAGTGCTTTATACAGTTCAATTCTGGAATATGAAAGTTTATTCCATTTAATCTCAGTAGGAGACTTATACTTTAGTTTTATAGCCTTAATCATTTCCTTGTACTCCGTGTAGTAATCTGCGTCTATTTTGGTATATCCGATACACATTAAGGGTTGCTGGTCATTTTCTAAATGACAACTCTCATCTATGAAGATATTATATGTTTTTGGTTCTGACATATTGTTATAATTCTATAGTTTCTAAAAACCTTACCTTACCATTGTCCCATTCAATAATGGTTTGATATAGGTAATTTTCATCATCTGAATAATTAATTTTTATTTTGAAATAGGTATCTTTTGGATGTCCTGTAGTGTGTCCAGATAACTGAATATGTTTATCTTTTTCAATAACAATATCTTGATTCCATTCTTGAAGCCAAAAACTCCCTTCTCCTTCTAAAATTTCAAACCCCTTATAAAACGCTCTTTGACCTCGATTGTTGACTACTATGTGAACAGTATAGTCTGTACCGTTATATCCACTTCCATTCGTCCATAATTTTGGCTTTACCGACATCCTTAATCGTTTTTCAAACAAGCTATTCAACTTTACCAATTCGTCAATCTGCCCTTGTAATTCATTGTCATTTTTCAATAACTTGTTTATTTGCCACAATGTATATATCAGAGTTGCAATTCCTGCTAGAATACCTACACTTACACCAATTTGCTCCAATATCGTCATTGGTTCAGTTATTGTTTGTACCACAAAATCACTATCAGGCAATTGAAGTTTAACCAAATTTTCTAATTTCAATCTCATGGTATCCTGAACGCTAACGATGGTATCTTTTACAATGCCATTTTTAGAATTCTTCAGAATGATTATTTTATCCTGCATTCTTATAATTTTTTCTTTTAATCTTAATTAAATAGCACATTACCAACCCAGAATTTTCAGCAACTTCATCATGGTCAAAAAAGTCTGGGTCAAATCTTTCTTTCAATTCTGCCAATGCAGCTTCCTTAACTTCAATCGGCTGAAAATCATAAACTAATTGTGTATAATTTTTTCTGTATTCTTCCAGTGTTGCTTCCCACTTTATAAGTACCTTGTTTTTCATTTTGGGAATATCATCGTCTATTACGATTTGATTTGGCTTATCTAATTTTTTATAAAATAACAAGTAACTAGCCCTAATTGAGTTTTCACCTATTTCATCTATCAAGACCATAGCTTCTGATAACCTTACAATGTCTTCTTTGATTTTTGAATAACCATTACTAAAAGATTTCACCTCTATACCTATTAAAGATTTATGAATTGGGTCTCTGTAATTATAGGCTCTATAAGGCTCTTTGGTTAATGCAATATCTATTCTACCAGATTTGTTTTTGATTGGATTGTGATTCTTTCTTTTCAATCGTGGCTTCATAGAGAATTCAGGAAATGCACCATTGTAAAAGTCTTTTATACGGTACTCCAATTGAACGTGTATTAATTTGTGCCATCCCCAATCGAAAAGTCTTTTGGCTATGTTTATAACAATTAAATATTCAATTAATCTTGATTCAAACTCTGTTCTTTTATAAGAGAATCTTAAATTTTCTTCATAAGAATATTTGGCAGAAGAGATTAGTATTTCTTCAACCTCATCAAAGTAGTTGTTCTGCCATTCTACGTTCATAGTTTCTATATTCTAATTGTTATCTCAACCTATTAAAATCCACTCTTTCACCATTGCCAAGTTCTAAAGTCATAACCATATCAGTAAGCATCCAAACTTTCAGGTCTTGATATTCAGGTTTGTCTTCTGTCTTATTCATTTTGTTAATTGGGATACTAAAAGTTGTGTCACCATTGTCAGTTAAGGTGGTAATTGCACCTTCCCATGCGTAGTCAATCTCATTTCCAACTTTATCTACACCATGAATACCAAATCGGGACATACCTTTACCTGTTTTATCATCGAAATGACGTATTGCAAAGTCAGTAATAACTCCTCCGTGCATGTGCCTCCAAACACCAAATAGCTCTTGTAGTCTCATAATTAAATCTTTACTCTAATCTTCCCAGTCAGCAATTGTTGCATCAATCCTTTTTTCTGGGATTGTAATTGCTCCAAATAGTTTTTAATTTGTGATATCTCTTCATTTGCCAACTCAATAATATCTGCAATTGCCTTTTGTTCTTCTAACGAAGGGTAAAGAAATTTCATGGTGGCAAACTCCTTATAACTTATCTGTTTTCCATCCCTAATACCATAAATCATAGAATTAAGCTTGTTAATGAAGCTTTGAGTTTTCATATATTCTCTATAATATAATTTAGAAATAGGTTTCTTCTCTCGAAGAACAGTATAGGCTGGACTTACCAAACCTTCATAATTGGAGTATTCAATACCTCCTTGAAAAGACCTAAGGCTAATAACAAAATCTCCGACATCTAAACGCTTGTAACTTGTTAATGAGTCCTTATTGTACTTAATATCTATTCCTATCTCACTTCTAGGAATTACCCCCTTATCTTGGGTTGCAGATAGTACTTCTAAAGTCCCGTCATGATTTTTGTCCGTATGATTTTCAAATAGTTCTCCAGCTTTGAGAATACTCCACTCACCTCTAAACCCAGCCAAGCGAGTTTTACCCGTTAACAATTGCTGCATTAAACCTTTTTTACGAAGCTCCAGCTTTTCAATAAGGATTTGAGTTGTTTCGATTGCCTCATCCCAATCTGATAAAATAGAGGCTATTTTACCTCTTTCTTGTTTAGGAGGTAATGGCACTAAAAATTTCTTTAAATCTTTACCATTAATCGAATTAATTGTTGCACCAAGATTTTTGTGAACCTCTCTATTATATATATCTGTATCAAATAGTTGAAATAAAAATGAATTAAATTCACTCCGATAAACAGTCATAAATGCTCCGAAAGCATATCCAGCACTTTCTTTATTTATTAATGCGTTTTTACCAATCAATGAGCGACTACCATTCCTCACACAAATCAGGATATCATTTTCTTTTACAGGATTAAAATTACCTTGTACAACATCAACAAATACATTATCATTAAACTCTAATTGACGATTTTGAACATTTGAAGAACGTAATACTAAAATTCCATTTTCATTAATGTCATTAGGGCTATAAGTTAGACCGTTTATTATTTTACCAATTTTACCGATAGGTACTACATCCCAATCATCAGGAATCCATCCTATTTTTGTTTTCTTAAAACCTTGTACAGGTTCTTCGCCTTTTATGCTAACGGTTGTCTTTTTAGTCATAATTAATCAAACTTTTGCTTTATAAGATTCATTAATTGACTAAAATCTGATTCTTTAAACGGCATTTCAGGTGTTGAATCCTCAAACCCTTGACCTAGTTCTTCAATTGAAAAGCTTACATCAAACATTTCTTTACCATTCAGGTGTATGGTTAGAGTATGAGATTTGTTTCCATTACTTAATTCAAAAAAGTAACGTATATGGTCAATTTCGGCATATGCATTTTCCTCCCTGTAGTTCTTGTATGACTCATAAAATGGTTGTGGCGGGAAAGAACCTGTAATATTATTATCTTCAATATAATAACCTTTAAAGGCTACCAATAACTTTTTATAACCAGCAAACGAGAGTACAATGCCTTTGATTTGACTATCCTTATTCAGGAAATATTCTTGTAATGTTATCATAAACCTAATTCTGCTAAATGTTGTTCTAATTTTTGCTCTACGGATTCAATATGCTGTTTTATAGCTTTAATTTCTTCTTGTGTAGCTTTTATATCCACAGGCTCTTCTTCTTCAAACGTATCTACATAACGAGGTATATTCAGGTTGTAATCATTCTCTATTATTTCATCTAGCTTAGCAACGTAGCTGTATTTGTCTATGGTCTCCCAGTTTTTATAAGTATCAAATATTTTTTTTATGTTAGCCTTACTTAATTTGTTTTGGTTTTTAGCATTATCAAACTCATTACTAGCATCAATAAATAATACATCAGTATTATCACCTTTGTTCTTGTCAAACACTAAAATTGTAGCAGGTATCCCAGTACCAAAAAACAAGTTTGCAGGTAAGCCTATCACAGCTTTTAACAAGTTTTCATCTATCAATTGTTGTCTAATTTTACCCTCAGAACTTCCTCTAAACAAAACACCATGAGGCAATACCACCCCAGCTCTTCCATGTTCGTTTAAAGTTTCAATCATATGAGTTATAAAAGCATAGTCACCTTTACTTTTTGGAGGTATTCCTCTATGAAAGCGATTATAGCGGTCTGCACTAGCGTTTTCAGCCCCCCATTTATCTAATGAAAATGGTGGATTGGCAACAACAACGTCAAACTTCATTAAAGCATCATTTTCCTTTAGTAATGGATTGTTAAGCGTATCTCCCCATTCAATGTTTGCATTATCCATTTCATGTAAGAACATATTCATACGAGCCAATGCCCAAGTACTACCATTTACCTCTTGACCATTAAGGGCTACATTTTTACTGCCTATTTCGTCAGCTACCTTCAGTAGTAAAGAACCAGAACCGCAAGTAGGGTCGCATACTCTATCACCCTCTTTAGGCTCTACCAGTTTAGCCAATAGGGTTGAAACTTGCGATGGGGTATAAAATTCACCAGCTTTTTTACCAGCATCTGAAGCAAAGTTTGCAATAAGATATTCGTAGCTATCCCCAATTATGTCATTCCCTTCAAGGTTTGAAGGTCTCAAATCCAATCCTTCAAAATCTGCAAGCAAATTTTTTAATCTTCTATTTCGGTCTTTGGTCTGCCCTAAATTAGCTTCTGAGTTATAATTTATATTACGGAAAACCTTTTCTAGTTTAGAACGGTTGGCATCTTCCAAATTCTCCAAGGCAATATTGATGATGTCTCCTAAATCAGGCTCATTTCTTTTTTCATAGATATACTCAAAAGAACATTCTTCAGGAACTTTAAATCGCTCGTGTTTCATGGCTCGTTCTACACGTTCTTTGTCTCCGCTATACTTGTCCATATAATCCACTCTCTTTTCTTTATTCACATCAGAGATGTATTTTATAAAGAGCATGGTCAATATATAATCTTTGTATTGGGCTGCATCAATAGTGCCTCTGAAGGTGTCGCATGCTGCCCAGACCTTGTTGTTTATTTCTTGTTGTGTTAGCTTTTTTGTCATTTTCTTTATGTTTTTAAATAAGGGAGCAGGTTTTACTGCTCCCCTTGAATTAATTTAACTATCCTTTAGGTGGGAATTTGTCGTTACCGTGAGAATCCTTTCGCTGAATTTTACCATCTTTTCCATGAATAAACAATTCAGACCCTTCTTTTCGAGATAAATCCCTACTATAAGTTTCGGCATCTTTTTTAGTTTCAAAATGTTTAGAAGCCCTATCAGCCCCACCTTTTTTTGAATCCCAACCACCGTCAGAATTCGGTACTACGTGCCTTGTTTTAGACATAATTTTCAATATTAAATACACCCAATCTTTTTACGGAGTAGAGCTTTATTGCCGAGTCTTGACAAATACAATATTTTGCAAAGTCATTAATAAGGCATACTTTTGTTTTTCGACAAACATTGTAAGCTTCAGTTTGGTTGACAAGCCGCTGATAGCAAACGATACCTTATTTAAGTCTTAAAAAGTGACTAGCTTTTTGAGACTTTTTTTATGTCTTCATTTTTATTTGGTTATACATCATTCTATTTATAAGCCCCTTTTTAAGGGCTGTTCTCTTTTTTAGTAAATCTTGTGTTAGTCTTAAATCTTCGTCCAACAAATCAATAAAATCAACCATCCTTTGCTGTTCTTTGATAGATGGTATAACCACCGTAATCTCTTCTAACTCCTTTTTAGGAATAGAGGTAATGGTTGCTCCAGCTCCAATAAGTTTAAGATTGTACTGTAATTTTTCTGTGTTAAGGTATTGAGCTAAATATGTACCTAAGACTTCGGAAGAATTCGTTCTAATAATAAAAAAGAGGGAGGAGGGAATAACCTGACCTAAATCTTCATTATACGCCCAAGCAAAAGTTCTGTGACCTTTGCCAGCCAGTATGACATCATTAGGTTGGAGCAAGAATTTATCGTTCTTGCCATCAAGCTCTATAAAGCTCTTTTCAAACTTTGTAGGTTTATAAAGCTTATCAAAATGTCCAGCATGTAAGTATTTGACACTCCCTTTTTCCTGGGGTTTGTCATAAGAACCGAACTGGATTTCTGCAATATTACCTAACTTTTGAAGCATAAAACACTCTGTTTTTTATCAATGTTCAGGTACAAAGATAAAAAAATATTTATTGTAGAGCGTTTCAAATTAAATTATTTTGAATTATTTTTTATTGTAGAGCGTTTCAAACATTATACAATGTTTGTTTTTATACAAGTCCTCAAATCTTACCATAACTTAATTGCGCATGGTCCCTGTTTCGATTTTATAGCGATTCCGGTAGATAAGCGTAAAGTAAAATCGAAATAGGGCGCACCTACTTTGCTAGGTTGTAGGTCATTTAGTTTCGGCCCATTTTTTATACTGTTCCAGTGCCTTAGGGTTTTCACTGAGATAAAGGTTGATATAATCCGTTGCTGCTGTTTTTCCATTTTCGTATGCTACCTTTTCCATTTCAATAGCATTTGTTTTAACGGTGTAGGCATAAAACAAGCTTAGGAAAAAAATTAAAACCATAATGAAAAATGAGATAATGGCCCATTTAGGATAGAAATTAGCATCTTTAATTATGCTTTCTAAACGATTTAAATAGGACTCCTGTTGTCGCTTACTTTCACTAAGACTATTTTCAAGTGCTTGAAGCAACGGATTAAGCTCCTTTAAATTTAATTCTACTTTGGTATTACTAATTTTAGTTTCCAAGGCTTCTAGTTTTACTATACCTTTTTCAAATCCTTTAAGTTCTGAGACCAACAATTCAGTCAACTGTTCAATTTTTGTCATGTGTTCTGTTTTAGTATCCGATTCTTCGGGTTATCGTTTTTTTAATGGTTGTTTTTGCTATACTTATAAGCATGTTCGCAGATAGCTCAACTGTTTTACCAAGTAGATTTAGGTTTTTGCTTTGTTTTATAAACTTTTCGGCACCAGAATACTGTGCCAATTGTTTGCCGATATTACCTCCCGTCATAGAGCGATGCACTTCACTTCCTTTTAAGTTGTGGCCCTGAAATTCAAATCGAAATCCCTGGACTTTATTTGCCTTATTTATAGAGGGGATAACCTTAACACCATTTCTGGCCATGCCATCCATATAGTGTTGAAAAGACATCGGTTTCAACTGCTTTAATGTTAATTCATGTCTTTGTTTTATCTCTGACCTAATGGCTTTCAGGTTAAATTCCTTCTCAAACTGTACTTGTTTAACGGTTGTTAATTGCATTTGTGTTGCCACAGCTTCCGCGGCTCTTTGACTACGAATACCAATTAGCCTATCTTTAAAAGCTATCCCTTTAAAGTCAATACGATTTGCATACAGATGAATATGTACATGGTTTTTATCTCTATGTACAAATGCAATGGCCTGCCGTTCTTTTAAATTCATCTCTTGCATAAATTTTTGACAAATTTTGGTCAGGTCATTTTTCCCTAATTTTTCACCGTCTTTAATGGTTGGGCTAATCACAAATGAAAGAGTGTTGTTTTTGCAATGGTAGTTTTGAGCCTGCACTACTTCAAATTCCTTTGTGATTTCTTTAGGGTTTTCCCCAACCAAATGTTGTTTAAAAACGATTTCTGCATTTTTCTCTTGGTTCCATCCATAGGCGATTGAAGCGCTAGTGTGGGATATAGATTTTCCTTTGCCGATCATGGGTCGAATTTTTTAAGATGTTCTTTAATTTCCTTAGCTAACTTCAAAACCTCCTGAGTTAGGCTTGGATTCTTCTTTTTGAACAGATTACTTATAGCTTTGAAATTATTGTGATATTTCACAAGCGTCTGATAGATATCGATTTCTGAATCCGATAAGCGTTCCACTACTTTCTGCTCAAAAGCAACCCGTCTGAAATATTCACTTAAGGTTAAGCCTGTGGACTTAGCTTTTAGAGTAAGCAGCTTCTTTTCATAAGTGGTGCATCTGAACTTGATGATTTCATCCTTGATACAACCCTCTTTTTTTTTGCTGCGACCATCGGGAGTAGCCAAGATTGTGTCCACAGACACCCATCTTGAATTACTTCCCGTCAAGTCATTTCGTTGGAAATGGTCAGGGCTTATATGTAAAGTCAAACTATCTTGTTCTAAGAGTAGTTCGTGTGAAATTTGAAGTGTGTGAAGCTCTTTAAATCGTGCATCATCTTTTAGTTTACGCTCTTGTTCTAACTCTCTTTTCCGCTGCAGTTCTTGATTTAGTTTCAAATCAAATTTTCTTCCTAGTTCCATGCCATTAATTTTTCGTTTAAATCTTTATAACCTTCAAACTCGTTCCGGTTATCAATTATAGTGTCAAATTGTTGCATTAACTCTTTGGTTGCTGAGTTTCCGGCGTTGTCATTATCCAAATACAACCGAATATTTTTATAATTGGGAACCAACTTCGTGACGTCGGCAATAAAAGCGATGGAGTTCAACACTAGAATATCAGATTCATAGACCGTTATAGGACTCATTGTAGATAATGACAATAAATCGAACATTCCCTCGACCATAACTAGGGTGTTTTTCTCTCTTCTAAGCCATGTATACGATTTGGGTGAGCTACAGGTTTTCTGAAACTTATTTCGAAGTTCCCATCCTCCTAAATGGTTTTCTAGTCCTAATGCAAAGAAGGATTTAGTGTTTTGTTTATATACCACTTCATTTAGGTATTGTCTACCTATGATTAGGGGTATTTTTCTAGATTTTAAATAGCTAATTAATGCGGGATGATGTATTGTGCGTTTTTCCATTATCTGGGTGTGTTTTGATTTATTAGTTTGGAGAGGTGGCTTATGAAAGGAAAAAGACAAATCATTACCCAAATAGGCTAGGACTTCTTTTACAGATACATTTAAAACCAACACTAAAAGGTCAATGGTATTTCCACCTTTTCCCATTCCATGGTCGTACCATCGATTGAGCGCCAGGGATATCTTAAAAGAGGCTTGGGTTTCTGACCTGAAAGGACTTAGAAACCAAGCTTCTTTTTCCGTTTTCCTTGTGGGGAAGTGACCTAAATTTTCTAGTATTTTCACTAGACAAAAATTTCGGGCGCTTCTGCACGATATTATTTTTTCTTTCATAAGCTTATCTGTTTTGATGTTTTGATGAAATAACTCTGCAAGACACCGTAAACTCTATCATTGAGTAGTTCATCATTTTTTCATCAATTCATCAAATAGGTTTTTTATAATTATATATCCATCATCATTCTTTATTTTGATGACAAAATGATGATAGAATGATGACATCCTGAATTCTCATATTTAAAGACTTTAAGCTAGTCTGTCATCGTTTCATCAAAATTTGACAACAGGAATTCCTTTTCTATGGTAAAATACCTTCCTTTGGCATCTTCTACATTGATTTCACCGTTCGCCCAAATTGTAATTTTTTGGTAACTATTGGAGTTTTTCTGATTAGTTAACCTCCAGTCTTTTTTTAAAAGTCTTCTTAACTGAGTTAAATCGGTTTTTACCCTGGTTTTATTTAGCATGTGAAGCGCATCTGTCGGACATAGGTTTATGGATTCCATTTCAAATTTTTCCATAGCACTTAATAAAAGACTTGCTAATTCCTTTTCTACCCTATTTCTATTGTTATTCACCAACTTTTTAAGGGAGGGTGTATATATTTGAGACGGAGTAAACCACATACGTGTTGATGGAGGGGTACTTATTTTTCTTTCCAGTAAGAAGTTTAAGAAATGTGGTATTTCCGCAATTAGCATATCGAGATAGTCAATTGTATCATTTTTGACTGTAGGAATTTTGCGAACCCAAAAACGGGTCTCGTTAGCATCAATTTTTATAAAGCTATCTTCATTATTGCTACAAAGAATGAATTTGCCAAAAAACTCTACCTCTCGCTTGTCTTTTCCTTTAGCTTCAAGCTTATTTCGGTTAGTAGTACTTAAATATTTAATTCGTTCAGTAAGTTCCTCCTTATTGAAAAGCACTTCGTCAATACAAATCAATAATTTATTTGCCCAGTCAGCATTAAATTGACTTCCAAAACTATCATTGGTCAAGTAGGTAAGGTTATTTTCAAAGACCTCCTTTAACCATTTTAGGAACGTACTTTTTCCAGTATTTCTTTCGGTAGAAACCAAGCAAAGAATTGGTAATATTTGAGTTGGCTTTTTATACAATAAGGATAAATAATCTAGGCCTAACTCTTTTTGATTTCCAAAGATATGTTCTACAAAATGTAAGGTTTTATCTATTGCCCCACTCTTAGGCGTGTGGCTTAAAGGTGAATAGATATTATAAAACCCATGATATTCTTTTTTGAAGTTTTGATGATTGGGAATACATGTAAATCCGTCATATTTTGAAATCTGACTTAGGAAATCTTTACCATGGTCTTGTTTGATGGTATGTTCACTCCAAGTAACGAGCTGTTCATTAAAGTGTCCGGAAATAGTGGGTGATTTTACCAACTTGTAAAAAGATGTTCCAATTCTAACGTAGGGTATTTTTTCCATACTATTATTTTGAAGTTGGTCTTCTTAAATAAGGGTTGCGCTTAGCATATTCCAAAAGTTCTTTTTTGGAATAAAAAGGGGAATCCCCAATCTGGTAGTAAGGAATTTTATTTTGCTTCTTCCATTTGATAAGGCATTGTTCTGATTTGCCTAAAAATTGAGCAGCCTCTTTTTGTGTTAATCTATCTTCTTCAGATAGTAAGGGGGATTCATGAACCAGCGAAGTTCTTTGTAGCCTTCTTACCACCAATTCAATGGTGGTTTCTAAATCCTTCTTTGTAAAGCCATATAAAATGGGATTTGACATAGTTTAGTTTTTTAAGTGTGAAACATTGTTGTTCACCGCTAAACTAGATTCAAATTCGTTCCAATTTTACTTGCCATTATAGGTTGGCAAGTATTAACCCTATACCGTATTGTTTAAGGACGACCCCTTAAAAACTTTTTTGTTTTATAGGTAAGTATTTGTAGATTGAAGAGTTTACTTTTTTTATGATTTCTTTATCCAGGTTCATATTGTACGTGTATTTTTCAGAGAAATTACTACGAAGTGTTTTTTCGGACAATAGACAATTCTCAATAAGAATCTCAATAATTTCTGCCAACTTGGAATCTGAATTCACATCATTTCCTAGGATTACATTTTCTTGAACGAAATGTCTTAGTAAGGCTATGAATTCTTTTATCTCATTTTCATTCATATCTACAGTATAGGGTAGGAAGATATTTTGGCAGTTGTAGTTGGCCTTGTTATACTCTAAATACCCTGTGAAATATGCAGAAAAGCGAACAGTCTTAAAGGTATTTAGATTTTCTGAAACGTAGCTTTCCAGAATATGTGCAAATTGTTTTTGGGTGATTTTCGGATTTAAAACAATGCGATATTTTAGGTTTATATCAGTCGTGGTTTTGTTTATATAAAGAATACTCTCTTTTAATCCCTGCGCGTTGACCTGCACCCCACCATTGAAAATATTGATATTTGTTACAATTGCTTCCTGAATTCCAGACATGTTGTTGAGTATCGATGAATCAGAAGCATATTTTGATGTAATAAAAAAAGCCTTCTCAAAAGAGTTCCGATAATTAAGAAAATCACGGATCCAACCTGATTTTTTAAAACTATTGGAAATTTCATTCACAAATCTAGGATAGTCAAGTTCAGATAGGAGAAGTAACTTGAATGTTTTTGAGTCTAGTTCGTTTAGAAGAATACGTTGGTATTTAGGGCTATTTTCAAATTGACGTACAAATTTTTTTAAATTCAGGTCCTTTGTAATGATTGCCTCAATGACGTGTTTGTGAAATAGTATTTTGTCTTGTTCTTTAAAAAGCTTAAATGAAGAGAGATTGAAATTGGAATATTTAATCGAAATAAACGTATTGGAATACTTTTTCAGGCCTTTCTTATACACCAAAATCAATAGTAAAATAGCAATTGCAAAAACAATAGCTACTCCCTTTTCGATTGTCATCTCATTTGAAATCACTTGGTCTAGACTTTCAAATAACATTTTAAGAAATAGGAGGAGGGCTATTGAAGGAAAAAAAAGTAATAGCGTGTGCCTATTGTGGAAGACGAGCTTAAAAATGAAATAATTGAAGTATTGTTTCATTTGGCCATCAATTTGTGGTTATTTCTATTTTGTTCCAAGTATCATCCATCTCTTTCTGTTTGAAGCTTTCAGAAACATCAACATAGCGCTTGAATGAGCGAGAGTCAGTATGATTAGAAATTTCCTTGATTACCGCCTCCTTCATGCCTAACATCAGGCTCATAGTTATAAAAGTTTTTCTGGCGGTATGACTTGTAATGAGTTTATGTTTAGGATAAGTCATATCCAAACGTTTTTGTCCAATGTACCTGGTAATAGTTGTTGGGGTATCGATTTTTGCCCTTCTACAACATGTTTTTATATGTTGATTTAGCTTTTGATTTGAGATAAGAGGTAATGGCTCATAAATTGTATCGATATATTTGGCTAAGATTACTTTAGAGTATTTGTTCAACGGAATAGTTTGGTCAATTTTCCGGGTCTTTACAACATTGATTTTAAGGTAATCTTTAAAAACATTTGAAGGGCGTAATTGTCTTATATCGCTATAGCGAAGTCCAGTAAAACATCCAAAACAGTAAAAATCTCTAACTCGGTTGAGTTTTTCTGAATTGAATTCAAAGTTGTTTAGTCTCATGAGTTCGTCCATGGTCAAATAGATTACCTCTATAGTATCTTCAATGCGTTTAAATTTTTTGTATTCTAAATTTTGATGGTATCCTCGTTCAAAAGCCCAATTCATAAAGGTTTTTAAAATGGCCACTAATTTTCCGAAATAATTGTTTAGTGTTTCCCGTTCGTCGAAACAATAATCCCTGAATTTTTCATAGAATTCAGTGTTGATTGCATCAAAATGTAGGGTGTAGTTAGAATAAACTTGAAATTGCTTTAAAAAACCAAGTACCGTTCTGTACTTTTTAATGGTACCCAATGCCTTTGTAGTGCGATTAGTTTCAATGAACTCCGTAAAGCTGTCGAAAAATTTGGGAGCCAATGCGTTTGCACTAAATATTTTATCAGCCAATTTCTGTTCAAAAAGAGCTTTTGATGGTGTGATTTCATTCAAATAGAAATACCGAAAAATAGTGTTTACCTTTTCGGAAAAATCATCTAGGATTTTGTTGTATTCAATATGGTTGTTATAAACTTCCCCTTTAGTGTTAGGACGTACTCTTTCTTTTTTCCAATGTTTTGGTAGTGCCCTAATACCGTTCATGTTTTTACGAACACGAACTCCATTAAAGGTTATTATCGCCCTAATCGGGGCGCTTCCGTCCTTGTTTATCTTATCTTGACGTGTAACAAAGGTTAATTGCATTTAAAACAGTTTAATATCAAATCAATGATATAGGATTAATTTTTATAAAAAGGGGGGCAAAAAGGGGGTCAAATTCAGTCAAAAAAAATGATAAAATCTATTAATCAACATTCACCTGAAACCCTATGTGCTCTAAGTTAAGCAATTATATAATATGAAAATGTATGAACTCAAAAAAGGGGTCCAGGTGGGACCACTAAGAGAAGCCAAAAAGGCTTCTCTTTTTTGTTTTTAAGAATGTCGTAATTCAGGTATACGCTTTATATCTACTTGCTCAACCTCTAATTTTTTCAAAGTTCCCGTAATAATTTAAGCCTAGAAACCTGTTTTATTAGAATATACTCCATTCAATAAATTCCAACTTCGGTCGACCCCGATCTCTTGTTCGTCGAATTTGTTTATGCCTTTGTTATTTTTAAAGTTCTTTAGTAGAATCAACCATATTTA
>TARA_R110002126_G_scaffold133289_1_pt1 | contig 21179 bp, 36 predicted proteins | sample TARA_R110002126 | Tara Oceans TARA_R110002126 (sample SAMEA4397536) | marine metagenome | biome: Polar Biome; feature: [DCM] deep chlorophyll maximum layer (ENVO:01000326); material: water (ENVO:00002006), including particulate matter (ENVO:01000060) such as... | depth 30 m
ATTTTTGATAATTACTTGCCCAACAATTCGCTCACCTAAATATTGGTTCTTAATTAAATACATTTTATAACTCCGCACTTACAAACACACATGGTGTTATAGATTGTGTGGCATAGCGCAAAAACGCCCCTGTTCCATTTGAAAAAGATGCGCCTCCAACAAGCATTAAAGCTCCGTTTGGTGATGAAACATTTGATATAAGTGATATTGAAGTTGGGTTATGTGTTGTAACTGTACCGTTATAATATGCCTGTTCTATTCCACTTGCCGTGCTTACGGTTGTTAAAGATGGCGTTGTTCTCATTGACACTGGAAAAGTTATAAAATACACACCTTGACTTGAGCTATCTGTATACCCCGCTCCAAATGTAGAACCATCCCCTGAAGCTCCAGTTGGGTTTTGAAACATGTAACAATACCGCTGACAAAGCGCCAACTCCGTGCCATAAGGCCGATAGTCAAAGCTGGTGGCTGTGCTGCCTTTTTCTAGCTGGACGCCGGTGATGTAGAAGGTGGCTCCGGCGTTGGAAATCCATTGAGTAGTTCCTGATGTGGCTTGCACAAACGCAGAACCCCAAGCCCCAGCCGTGGTTTGATAATCTGTTCCAGCCCCTAAGTTAAACCCAGCACTTAAACCGCCGCCATTGGTTTTTCCCCAAGTGCCAGTCGTATCGCCAGCAATAGTTACAGATTTTTGTTCCCAAGTGTTTGCAGCATTAATTGTATAAGTTGCTACATAACCCCTGTTGTAAGTTGTGCCGTTACTTAAAAACACAGAGTAAGTTCCAGTAACGCTAGAACGAACCCAAAAGGACATGGTTATAGTTTGTGCGTTTGCTGTACCTAAACCTAAATCGGCCACATTGTAGCCTTCTATATCTTGGAAAAAATAATAGTTATCGCCAGCCGCAATAGATGAATCAGCCGTTGTTACTGTGTAAACTACTGCCGTATTAAATCCTGCTGGTGCAGTAGAGCTTTGCTGAACTGAAAATGCACCGCCACCATTTGCACGATTCTTCCACCTATCAAGCGCATAGACACCGCTTGTCGAAATCGTCACACTTGCCCCAGCGTTTCTTTGATCCAGAACCATATTTCCGTTCAGAATGCGGTTCTTGAAGCCGAAGCCCGTGGCAGCGGTGTCTTGTACGCTGCTGTCGTTGAAGGTGATGTTGCTGCCGCTTACTACTACTGTCATGCTAGTTGCTCCATGATGGTTTTAAGCGCAGCCACATCAGCAGCAGCGTCAACAGCCGTTTGGATGTCGGCGTACTTGGTACGGATAGCAGCACGGGCAGCTTCAGCGGCTACGGCTTCTGACGGGATGGTGGCCTTCACATCCAGGGGCGCAAACTCAGCAGCACGGGCTGTTCTACGCGCATCATGCGTGATGGCCTTGGCTTTGGTTAGGTCGATTACGATGCCCATGTCCATGCTCCTCTGAATGTGCGGTCTGACGGAATGTCTGCCACATCCACAATGGCGTACTCAGCGCCCTCTGGAATGTCTTTCATGCAGGCTTCGATGGTGTCTGCGGGGATGATGACGGCTACACCGCCGTCTTCAGTTTTATAGATTATTCGTTGCATGGTGTTCTTTCAGCGGAAGGCTGCAAATGTGCAAACCGGCGAATCCATTACGGCCGATGCTTGTGTAAAAACACGAAATTGAGCGCTTCCCGTAGCCCCATTACCGTAAAGATCAACCATTGGGCCATTGGCTATTCCATTAGCTTGAGCGCCAGCTAGAAATGAGTAATTTGCATCAGGCATAGCAGTGGCAAAATTCACTGTGTAATTACCAGTACCGTTATCAGTAATACTAGACACATTCCCACTTGCACGAATCGCCACAGTGCCAGTGCCGTTGAAGTTTACCCATGCTCGGCAGAGGTAGCTTGGTGCTGTTCCCGTTGGGGTTGCAAGCACTGAGGAGCCAAGGGTTACATCACCACTGAAGGATGCTGTAGTGCCGGAGATGGCTGTACCGCTAACTTGCACAGTGCCAGTAGCATCAGGCAGCGTCAGCGTCCTGTTTGTATTTGTGACAGGGGCCAGCAGGGTGACTGTGCCCGTGCCGGTAGCGCCGCCCTGCATTGCGATAAGTGACATTATTTAGCCTCCAGTGCTGTGATGCGGGTTGTCAGGGCTGTGATGAGGGCTTGCTGCTCTTGGATAGCCGCTGTCAGCGTAGCCACCAAGAAGCTGGTGTCGATGCCTTGGTAGACAGGGCGTGTAGCCTCGTTGCCGTCTTCGTCTGTGTAGGTTTCTACGGCGTCTTTCTCGCCAGTGACGCAGCCTTGAACAACTTCATCAAGCTCATGTGCAATAAAACCTTGTCCGTTTGACCCGTCTGCTTTCCACTTGTATGTAACAGGCTTAAGCAAAGACACCTTCGCCAGTGCCCCCGTCATCGGCTGAATATCGTCTTTTAGGCGATAGTCTGAGGAAGTGTTGTATGCAACATTGCTACCACTAGAACTAATCGTCCCGATTTCAGCAGAGGCGTTATTAAACGCCATCATGTATCCGTTTGTTCCTGCGTTTTTAAGGGCAATAACAGGATAGTTAGCAGTCGAAGTTATAAAAGACGCAATACCTGCGTTAAGTTGCGCTCTAAATGTTTCACCAGAACGAATTAACTGTGCTGTACAGTTAAACATGGGTGTGCCGCTGGAGTCGATACGGGCGCGTTCTGTGCCATCTGTTTTCATGGTCAGAAAATAACCGCTTGTACCACTAGCCCCACCAGATAAAGCGGTTTCTCCCGTTCCACCAAAATTTATTAACGAGCCAGTAATAGTGGCGCCGTTGTAATTAAATTGAATGCCTCGAGCATTAGTTGTAGCTCCACCTTGAATGTTAATTAATGGGGTAGTTCCAACAATATCTAATTTTTGACTGGGCGAACTCGTCCCAATCCCCACATTGCCGCTGGAGTCGATACGCATAGCCTCCGCACCGCCTTCAGCAAAAGCAATGGTGTCAGCAGCAGGGAAAAAGATGCCGGTGTTGGCATCAGTGCCTCTGATCGCTGGTGCGGCTGCTGTGCCGTCCACATCAGAAAGGCCGTCAGTGCCGCTTAGAATCAATGTCATCTCTTACCCCTTAATTTACGACCCAGCGGCTGCCGCTTGGCACTGTGACGGCAACACCCGAATTGATCGTGATCGGGCCAGCACTCATGGCGTTGTTGCCAGTGCCAATCGTGTAGTTAGCGCTGATTACCGATGCGTTCTCCCACAGACCAAATGCCGTGATGTTTGAGCCGCCGCCAATCGATCCCCATGCCGTGCCGTCATAGCCCTCAAACTCGTCTGAGTCATCGTTAAAGCGCAACATACCCGCAGCCGGTGTTGGGCGTTCTGCAACCGTACCCACCGGCAGCTTGATCGCGCTCGTCCCGCCAAGGCTGAACAAGCCGTTTGACGGGTTGAATTGCAGTTTGGTTGATGAGACGTTGCCCGTTGTGATGTTGCCGGTTGTAGCACTTGTGAACGTCAGGTAGCGGGAGGCGTTGGTGGTGGTGTCATCAACGATGGCCAAGCCGTTTTCGTTGGAATTCCAGGTTGGTGCACCAGCGCCGTTAGAGGTCAGCACATAACCAGATGTGCCCGTAGACCCGCTAAGTGCGATGGTGCTGGTGACGTTCAGGGTCGTGACCGTGGCCGCAGCAGCAGATGCCGCGCCGATGGTTGTGCCATCAATTGAGCCAGCGTTGATGTCCGCTGTGTCAGCAATCAAGCTGTCAATGTTGGCCGTGCCGTCAATATACAAATCACGCCATTCGTGGCCTACGCGCCCCAAATCAAAAGCGTTATCAGTAGCGGGATCAAAATCTGAATTGATACGAGCGTTGAACGTCACCGTGTCGGTGTTGCTGCTGCCCAGTGTGGTGTTGTCGTCCACCGTCAGTGTGGTAAATCTGCCTGTGTTTGGGGCTGTGTTGCCGATGGTTGGCGGCGAGGACAAATCCAACGTGCCGCCAAGGGTAATCGTTCCCGAGCTGGTGATTGGTCCGCCCGTTAAGGTCAAACCGTTAACCGTACCAGCCGTGGCAATTGAGGTCACCGTCCCAGTGGTAGGCGTGGCCCATGATGGAACCCCAGACGCCAAGGTCAAGACCTGGCCATTGGACCCTGCGGCCAAAAATGTCGTGGTGCTTGCCGCGGATTGATAAGGCAGACTGCCTGTGGCGCCGCCCGCAATGTTAGTTGCAGCGGTGGCCAAGGTTGCAGTGGCCGCCAATGTTGCCGTAGCCGCATTACCCGAGATCGAGCCAGTGATGACGTTGGAGACCGTCAGATCGGTCAATGTGCCCACGCCGGTGATGCCCGAATAGGTGCCACTCAACCGAGCCGAATCGATGGTTCCAGAGGTGATCTGGTTGGCTGCAATGGCAATATTGGCATTGGCCGCCGCGGTGAGCTGGCCCTGCGCATTAACCGTAAAGGTCGGCACAGCAGAAGCCGAGCCGTAAGCAGCAGCGGTTACCGCGGTGTTGGAGATGTTGAACGTATCGCCGCCAGACAGGTTTAGGCCCGTGCCAGCAAAGTAAACGCCGCCCACCGAAAAGTTGTTCCACGTGATGGCCGTGACGCCGAGAGTGCCACCAGGCTGGATTGGGCAATACCAAGCCGAGCCAGCAAGACCACCAGACTCAACAAAAACCAAAGCCGAGACCAGCTCGTCCCAGTTGTCAGCGTCTGGTGACCGGCTCCATGCACCAGCAGCGGCCACATAGATGCCATTGTCGGCTTGGGCGGTCTGGTTCTTGACCAAAACACGGTTACCGGCCACAACAGCCACACCGTCAATTGTCTGAGCGCCCGACAAGGTGATGTTGCCGGTAGTTGCAGCGTTAACCGGCTGCTTCCAAGAGATGCCCAGCGCCAAAGAGTCCACATACAGCTTGGTGGTCAGATCGTTGTTGCCAACCGGCTGATTCTGCGAGCTGGCCGTGGTGAACTGCGCCACCGCTGGGACCGTCTGCCCAATAGTCGTGGAGTTGATGGTCGAGTTTGTGATCGACACACCATCCAAGTTGGGGTTTACGGGTGCAAAGAATGGCGTCCCAGCGGGTCCAATCAGGTTGATGCACTCATAGGGCGGCAGAGGCTCAAAAGTCCCTTGGACCGGCACGATGTTGGTCGTGATGGTCTTGGCGGTGTCGTTTGACATGGCAAATCCTTATTCAGTAGCCACCAGCGTCAAATAGATGGTGTTTGTACCGGTTGAAACGCCCTTGACGAACACGCTGGGCGAACCGCAATCAATCACGATTGGATAGAGCATGTTTGGCGGCAGCACGTAAGCCGCGCCAGTGCCCGTAGTAGGCACGACAGGCACAGCCATGTTGCTGGCAGTGGTGCCAAACGTAATGGCTGCAGTGCCGCTGCCGGTGTTGATGACGGCCACACGGTAAGCGCGGGTTGGTGTGTTGGTCACCAATTGCAAGCCAGAAGCTGTGGCCGTTGTGGTGAGGTCAAGCGCAAAGGTTGGGCTTAAAAGTTTGATCGAGTCCATGATTTTCCTCTTGAGTTGGCAGGTCAAATTATCCTATGTTTTCCAGTTTTTACACCAGAAAAACGAAAAAAGGCCACCCCTTTTGAGGATGGCCTGTTTAGATCGTCATGCGGGTTTAGGTCGCAATCAGACCCTTTTCCCGCAACGCAACCAAGATGCTGTTGACAGCGGTGGCAATTTCCGTACCTGTGGCAGAGTTGCCAAGGTTGGTAATTGCAGCAGCCTGATCAACAGGGGTTGCGCCGTGGAATGCCAACAAGTCAGTGGCTGCACCGGCAAGCTGAATGCCATCGGTAGAGTCGCCATTGAACAGGTAGTTGGTGCTTTGGGTTGATGCTGGTCCTGGGTTTGCCATGATTCAGTTCCTTTCCTAGTTAAGCCGCAACGCGGCAGGCAAGTTCGGGGTACAAAGGCGCCCAGCCGTACAACACATCCAGACGAGTCGGGATTGAATCGTTGTTGATGGTGTATTGACGCACAACGCGGATGGACAAACCGTTGTCCTTGTCCGAGGCACGACCTGCGAAATGGACGCCATCAGGCAGCTCCAAGTCAGCGGTGGCCAGGGTGAAGGCATTGCGGTGGAACACCATGTTCTGCGGAGACACGACACCGGTCTTGTTGAACGGGGTCACGACAGCAGTACCGGAGGTGGCCAAGACGGTCACGTTCTGGAACTGGCCAGAGGTGATGATCGCGGGGGAAACAGTCACCGATGCAGAGCCACCCGAAGTGATGGTCACAGGAGCCGTCACAACAAAGTTACGCAGCACGTTGCCACCGTAGGGCTGGCGGTTCTGGGGGTTAACCGCGAACACACCGGCGATCTGGATCGTATCGCCAGCATTTAGCGTGGCGTTAGCGGTCGCAGCAGCGATGGTGATGGTCGAGGAAGAAGCCCAGCCAGTAGTCAGCGAACCGGTGAAGGTGCTGGTGTTGGTGGCCAGAGTTGCGGTGCTATACGAACCGTAGGTGTGTGACACAACGTTCTGGTCCATGTACCAGTTCATGCCAATAGTGTCCTTGCCCATCAAGCCCTTCTCGTATTGCTGCGAGATAGCGCCATTGGGGTTGAACAGTCCCTTCAGGGAGCCAACAATGCTGGCGCCGGTGAAAGGATCGACAACGCAAGAACGTTTGCCATCGCGGGGTGAACCTTCACCGTCCAGGTAAGCCTGTGCGGTCAGGAACGTAGCGATATCAGAAGGCACAACACCAGCAGTACCAACAGTGTTGGCAGTGGCTTTAACAGCCATTGTGGTGCCGTCAAAGTCAATCTTGTTGGCGATTGCTGCGATGGCTGGCTTCAGGACGCGATCCGAGAACATATCGAGCGACAAGCTCAAGTCTTGGGTCGTGAACTGAGTGTCCACGTGGAACTGGGTTGACAGGGTGACCGGCGAAGAAGTCTCGTTGAAGTCTTCCACGTTCAGCGCAGGGCCAGTCGTACCAATGAAACGACCAGGACGGCGCACGTTTACCGTGTTACCAATCTTGGCGCCGACCAGAGCGAACTGGTCATCATAGTTGCGATCAACACGGCTTGTGAAGGTCAATTCGTTTTCCAAGACCATCAACGCTTCGTTGGTGATCATGGAGATGGTAAGCAAATTATTTGCCATTTTCGATACTCCAAAAAAATGAAAGTTAATCCGTTACCGAATTTTCCCAGCGGACCTGGCAGATTTCCACTGCTGGTAGGTACCGTGAAACGCACGATCAGCATCCAGCGTTATGTCGCTGGCATTGCTGGCCGCCCGTAATGGGTTGATCGGCGCAGGAGCATTTGATCTCTTCGCAACAGGTTCTTTGACGCTCTGCTTGGGTGCTGGTTCTGATTTCTCAAACTTCGCTTCCAAACGCCCGATGGCTCGCAATTGTGCGGTGATTGACTTCTCGGCCAATGCTCGGGTGAAATCAGGATTCTCGGCCAAGTAATACAAGACTTGCGGTCCCACATCACTTTCAATAATGGCATCCGTGACCGGCTGTGACACCGCTACATCACTTGACGCAATCATCTCCTCGTAATCTGGCATTCCTTGCTTGGCAACATCAAGTCTTTTTTGGAACTCTTGCCGCATACGCGACTGTTCCTCTTGTGCTTTCCTTGCAAGCTCTGCCTGATCTCGCTCGCGCATCCGTCTGTCAGTCGTCCACTCGGCCAGAGCTTCAGCATACTCAAGGGCATCGTTGAATTGCGCTGGGTTTGGCTTGGGGTCAGGTTCGTCCGACTTTTTAGGGTTGGCCTGTGACTCCAAATCGCGCACCCGCGCCTCAAGTACCTCTCGAGCTTGACGCTCACGATCCGCATCTTGGCGGGCCGCTTCGCGCTGCTTGCTCAGTTCCGAAAACCGCTTTTCGAGTTTCGGGTTGTGCTTCTTCTCACCTGTCGCAGCCTCATCGTTTGCCTCTGGTTCACTCCGCCCCTGCTCGGTGACTGGCTCCGCGGTGGCGGCCTCAGTTTCGGCATTTTGGGTGGCTAAACCAAGTTTTTTTGCTTGGAAGTCGGCTAAATTTTCACTTGTGACCAAGTTGGCAAACTGCTTACGCGGCTGCTCTTGGACAACTTCTTCTGACATGGATTAACTCCAAGGATTGGACCCGATGAACCCATCGGTAGGTTGGGGGAATTAGAAACCGTTTATTGCTGTTTGTCAACCTGGCCCCATAGGGACGCCAGAAATGGCCGGTTGCTGCATTTGTTGCGGCTGCATTGCTTGCTCTTGCAGTCTGGCCAACATCTGGTCATCCATCTCAGGCATCTGTGCGGATTGCAGTGGCGCCTCGGCCATTTGCATCTCTTGGCGCAAGAACGGACTTTCGGTCTGATGCACATCCTGCGAGGCCATTTCTGCCATCTGGCTGACTTGAGCGTCCCTTCTGTCAATCTCGCCTTGGATTGCTCGAGCATCCATTCCCTTGAGCAACAGCTTGGTAATTGCGTCTAGCTCGTTTCGGTTGCTGTCGGTGGTCGCCTTGATGATGTTCTGGTTGACCTTGGCCTCGTTGATCGTCTCGGTGTTGTAAGCCCGCGAGGTCACATCCATCAGCTTGCGCCGGTTCTGACCCTCTTCCTTCATTTTCTGAACATCCGACTGGTGCTGTAAGTTCAGCGTCAGGGCGGCAATCTGCTGCTGGAGGTCGCTAATCTGCTTCTGGCTGGCCATGAGCTGCATCTGCGCCTGTGGCGGGATTTCTGACTTCTCGTCCACCTGCGACATGGGGTTCATGGCGGCCAGACGGTCAGCAATCACATCAGCGCCAGGGAAGTCCATGTTGCGGAACACCAGATCGCCAGCAGCTTGGAACAGCTCTGGGTTGGATTGCAACAAGGGAACCATCGACTCGACAGCCTCTTGGCGCTTGGATTGGTAGCCAGGGCCGGTGTCCATGAACACATCGTATTCGCCAGTGGTCACATCGTTGAGGATTTTTTCCACGCCATCATCGTCCACCGTGCGCTGGTTAAGCGTCACCATTTCTGGGCGGTTGTCGTAACCAATGATGCGCATCACGCGCTCTTTGTCGTAAATCTTGGGGATCAGGTCCAAGATGATGCGGCCAGTGTGCTTGAGCGAACGGGTCAGGTTGTCAAAATAGTGGAAGTTCGTCATGTCAATCTGCATCTGCTGGCCACGGATGGCCTTGCCAGATTGATTGCCTTGAGCAAACTGGTTAGAGTCAAAAATACCCACTACGGTCTGCAAGTCGTTGTTGATAGAGGCTGTGGCCTCCACAATGCCCGCTGGTGGTGGTTCTGGCTGCAAGCGCACAGGAACAGGCGCTGGCTGGCCTTCAATGTCCTTTTGCTTGTAGCGCAAGACGGGTGCGGCCTTGATGTTGGCCTGTGCCCACTCATTCTCGTGACCCTCGTCTTGGCCCTCGGCCAGCAGCCACTTGGCCTTTGGCGCCAGCGCGACTGATTCGGTCAGAGCCGTGCGCCAGTAGTTATACATGCGCTGTGGGTCTTTGGCCATGCGCACCAGACCGTACTTCTTGCGCTTGTCGTCAATGGTGATCTGCTGGCCATAGACCGGCACTATCGGGATGTATTTGCCCATCCATGTCGATTCCTCGAGCACTTCCAAGCCGGTCAGCTTGCACCACTTGATCACCTTGCGCAGAGTGTCGCGCTCAGAAACCACAAAGATACCGGCTTCGGCCATCAGCTCAGGGCTGGGAGCTTCGTCCTTGAACACCTGTGTGCCGTCAGACAGCAGCAGCAGCTTGGTCTTCTTGCGCTCGGTAAACCACCACTCAGCAATCCGAATGTCTTCCTTCATTATCCAGTCGGCATCAGCGTCACCAGTGCCGCGGTTGTTGAAGTTGCCGCCATCGTCTGCATTGGGGTACTGAGCGCGGAATTCCTTTTTGCTCATCACCTCGGTGATCAGGCAAGTCTCGGCGTCCGAGCCGTCAGGCATCCGCGAGTTCGGGTCAAAGTAGACCGTAAACGGGTTACTGATGGGCTTGATGTAGATTTCTTGGTCGAATGAGTCTTCGCGCACGTAGTCGGTGACGACTCGGTAGTAGCCCCAGCCCATGCGCACAGCAAACTCAAAGGCTGTGTCGTAGGCCGTGTCAGCGTCTGAGTTGACCTCAATGTGCTTAAAAATGCCCGTCAGGATGTCAGCGACCTTGGCATTGGCTGCCGAGTTCATTGAATGCGCCTTCATGCGGGGTCGAGCCTGGCGCTGCTGGTTGCAGACCTGACGGATAAAGCCGTCCAGCTTGTTGATGGTCAGGCATGGCCGCGCTTCGAGGTTGCGGGAGTTCTGGACCTCCACTGGCCACTGGTCGCCAGATGAGAACTTCAGGTCGTCCAAAGCCTCTTGGCGGTTGTACGAGTCTGCGTCATTGGCAAACCGCAAGAACTTCTGTGCATCTTGTATGCGCTGGTCGTTTTCCATAATCACCCCATCCATGAGCCAGCCGACTGTGAGTTGCCCCGCTTTGCTACCGGCTTACGGGGTTCACTCACTGCCAAGCCAATGTATCGAAAAGCGTCTGCACCGTGCGAATAAATGTCGTGCAGTGGCGATTTCGAGAACTGTTTTGTGTCTGGGTCCACATCATACCGGTAGTGTCTGAGGCATTGTAGCCCCTGATGCGTGTTTTCACGGTCAAAATAACACTTGCCAAACATAGATCGGGCAGCGTTGATTGAGTCGGCTATTGGCACTCGGGGCAGGATTTGGACCTTGTAGCCCGCAGCCCGCACAATGTCAGCGATAGACCGGCCAGCAGCGGCCAGTGTCGAGTTCTCAGCATCGTGCGGCAGCCAGACGGTATCGAACACATAGCCAAACTTCTGCATCTCGGCCATGTACCAAGACATGGTTTTCTGATTGCTCTCAATGTAACGAATCAGCCGTATCTCAAAACCAATGAACTGGACAAACCAGATGGCCGTGTTGTCGGCCCAGCCCAAGTCAAACACAGCATGGACAGGCTTGATCGGTTCGTAGGGGACGCGGGTGATGCGCTCTTCTAAGTCGGCCATTGCCATCTCATTGGCAAATACTGCGCCGTCCACGGTCTTGCGGCAAACGCCCTCCCAGACCGTGTTGTAAGACTCTAAGTCCCTGACTTGCAGGGTGTCCTTCTCTTCCCGTAGCGTCTGGGGAAACCAAGGGTTGTCGCGCCAGGTGATCTTTTGCACCACAGCATTTGATGGCGGGCTGACCACAAACCGCTGGAACGTGTCGTCAGTCTCCAGCTCGGGGTTGAACGTGATCCAAATCTCGGATTTGTCCTTGCGGATGGTGGGGATCAGGACGTTCCACGAGGTCTTAGAGACGGTCTGAGCTTCCTCTACCCAGCAAACGTCCACGCCCTCAAACGACTTGACATTTGTAATGTTGTTCTTTAAGCCGATAAAGGCAAACTCCGAGCCGTTCCTGCCGCGGATGCTGGCTTGGGTCACCTCATAGAAGGATTGCAGCCCAAGCGAGTCGATCTGGTCGGTCAGCAGCTTGTGAACCGAATCCTTGATCGAAACCTGAAACTCACGAGCGCACAAGACGCGGATGGGTGACTTGGCGGCCAAGATCAGCAATGCTCGAGCAACACCCCACGACTTTGCCCCGCCTCGGCCACCGTACAGAACCTTGTATCGCTTAGGTTCAAACAGGCATTTGAGTTTTACGGGGAATTCAGCTCGGGCAACAGCTTGTTGAAGCTGCTCCGGTGAAACAGTCTCACTCATCAGAGGGTCGGACAAAGGTGACGGTGATGCCAGACAGCAATGGGCTGCCATCGCCATTCTCTAGCGTCTGAACAGCTTTCCCGTCTAAACGGTCAATGATCTCTTTGACTGCCCACGCTTCGCCGAGTTCGGCTTGAGTGACGAGCTGGTCCACGATCTTGTCAAGGCGCTCTGGTTTTTGTACCAAGCATTTCCTGAGCTTGTCGTAGAACATTTTGCCTTTAACGGCATTGGAATTTCCTATCGGTGCGGCCATGTAGATTGACTCAATCCATAAGTTCCTGATGCGTAATCATAAACTGTTTCTTGTTTGCATTCAGAACACATGCTTTACAAACAGTTTATTAAACAATTTATTACTTGACGCCTTGCAAGAACAAGTCCATTGGGTCCTGAGGCAAGAGTCCGCGCTCGAGAATAATTCCCTCAGGAGTCATTTGGATCATTTTGGATGGCTCAACGTCAAAGCCGAATCCAGTTTTGCCGGTGTATTCAAATGGGAAGTTTTGTCTGCGTTGACGCGGGCCTAAGTCCATTCGGCGCTGAGTCAGACGGGCTTCCGCTTCTCCCATTAAATGACTGTAAGCCTCCAATGGGTCGATTTGTGCTGCCGGAACAAAATCATTACGCTGGCTCATCAGGGATTCATACTGGTTTTTTAGTTCTGCCTTCTGCGTTGCTGATGTTGCGGGGTTGTCCATTTGACGAACTACAGCCGACATCTGCTGGTTTAAATCACTGATTATTGCGTCAGCTTCGGCCTTCATACGAGCAAAATCACGTGTGTTTCCACCAACACCGAATCGCTCACGCTCTTGGATTGCGTGTTGGATTTCATGCAAAGAACTGCTTCGTGCCTTTTTAGGGGACAAAACATCGCTTAAAGTCATTCGATTCTCTTTGGGTGAGTAAGAGGCATAAGCGTCTTGCATCTGGTCTTTAGGTGAAAACCTTACAGGCATATCGCCTAAGTCTGGATAGGCCGCATAAAGCTCTTTATGCTCCAAAGTCCCGCCAAGTGGCTGGGTATGCTTCTTGTAGTCAAAATTCTCAAGCGCCCTTAGGTCTTCCAAAGAACCAGGGTCGTACTTTGACGCCTTGTCGCTGATTTCTTGCTTCCACGCCTTATCTGGGCCTCGGGCAGTTCCGGTTTCGGCCCAAATCTCAGTAGGGGTGGCGCCCTTGCGCTCCATAACGGCTGCCTTAATTGCCGCCTTGGAGTCCCATGTCTTGGCATCAGGGCCAATAAAAATCTTGCTGCGGGTGCCACGAGCCAAGTCAGACAGCAATTGGGCTGGACGGCCACCTTTATCCATGATGCGGTTGACAGGCGCCTCAAGAGCTTTTTCTGCCGCCAGACCAAAGCGTTCGGCCTGCGCCGCTGTTGCTCCACGCGGGATAGACGACAGCATGATCGCCTCTGGGATCACGGGCGGTAGTTTGCTCGCGTCCATGATTTTTGCAAGAGCCGACAGGTTACTTCGGCCAGAATCCCCTCGAGGGACATACGTGTTGCGCTCCATAAACTTCGCCGCTTCTTTGCTGGCGATGTCTGCCGCTTTCCCCTCCAAGTATTTACCGCTGGTCAAGCCCTTATACAAACCGTAAGGCATGCCAGCTACGCCAGAGGCTGCGCCGGTTCCAAGCGTTAGGGCTGTTTCGCCCGCGCCTAGAAGCTCATCCAGCACGTCTCTTAGCGAGGGCATTACTTTTTCGCAGTCTTTGCTGATTGCACAAAGGCTTTTGCAGTGGGCGCGCCCTTGGTGCCAGGGGTGCGCATACGCTCGACCTTCTTGGCGCCAGAGGCTTTTTGGTCCTCAATGCGCTCTCGTTTGGCGTGGATGTTGGCATAAAGCCCAGGTTTGGTGGCCATCAGCAGTTCCAGTTCTTTAAAGATGCGGCTTTCCGAGTTGGTTTACCACTGTCGTCAACCATTGGACCAGGCATTCCAGACATCCGAGCGCAGAAAGAGGCTTTGCGGCCAGCGTCTGCCTTCGTCTTGGGGTTCGGTGCCGGTGGCTTTAAATTGCTGTTGTTCTTGGCGTTGTACTCAGCACGGCCCTTTGCGGTCATGCCAGCGCCCTTGTCTGTCGGGTTGTAGGTCTTGCCCTTGCCCGTGGTCGTCTTGGGGATGGGTTTAGCAGACTTCGGCATCTTCCACCTCAATGAAGCAGACGTCCTTCCAGCTCATCACGATGTATTCCTCGCCCTCACTGGTCACCCGCGGGAACGCCAAATACTCTTCCATCGTGCCAAATCGGATGCGCTGGCCAACCTCGATAGGGTTGGGAATTAGGTTGTTGTTCTTGTCGCGCTCACCTGGCCCCACCGCCACCACCTCGCCAGTGTTCGGCAGCTCTTCCATGATCACATGGATGATTCCGCTTTTGACGCGCTCGATGGGTCGAACAATGATCTTGTCACGCAGGGGTCTTAGGTTCACGTTTTTTCCTTGGCGGTTTGTCAGAGTCGGCAAGAACGAGTTTGATCACCTGATGTTCACCGCACCACATACCGGCCTGTTTGGTAACAGACTCAGGGTATCGGCGGCAGTGGCCAAACTGCGTTCCCTGAAAAAATCGGCAATTGCCGCAATTCACTTTTGGTACATCTCGCCAGAGTTGTTCGTGCCCATCTTGGTGTCTTTGCCCTTCATGGACATCTTTTCACCCATAGGCTTGTTTTGACCCATCTGGCTGACGCCATTCTTCAGGGGTTCTTTACGGCCAGCTTTGTCGTTGCAGTGTGTGGGGACGGCGAATTTGTTAGCCATGATGGTTCCTTTAGGTGAGGTTTTGAAGTCTGTAAAGTGTTGAGTCGATCAGGTCAAGAATCTCATCAACGGTATTCTGAATCTCAGAATCTTTGGGTAAGTGACCGCGGTTTTGGTCTACGTATTTTTGCAGGTCTTTAAAGTAGCGGATCGGGTCTTTTTCAATCTCGAATTCCTCCTCAAACTCGCCGACTAGACCGTGGCGGCCCATGTACGACTCGACCAAGCGATCCACCAAGTCGGGAATCGTCTTGTAGTATTTGCCCAAAGCCTTGTGCTGGGAAAAGCTCTTGGTTTGCCAATGCTGAAGGTGCGCACAGGTCGCAGAGTTCAGCAAAGCCAGCGAAAACGCTTCGATGTCTTTCATGCAATTCCTTCAACCAAGCAATACACATTGACCATTTTTGGTCCTGTCATTGTAGCGGCTCTGGCGGTTTTTGTTGCCTGTATTTTCTGACAATTTACCAACTTCCACAAGACCGCCCGCACTGAATTCGGCTTGGCCTTTAAGCCCACCGCGATCTGCGCTTGCGTCATGTTTGGCTGGCGTTCAAGCAAAGCCAGAACGTCTTGGGTAAGTTTGAGTCGCCGTTTCATTGACTCAGTATAAACTGTTTATTATGGCTTTGGAGCAAAAAAAGGGAGCCAAAGCCCCCAAAGCTGGCAACCGCGTATGTCAGCACCGTCATTCTATGACAGGCACAGGCACCTCTGGCGGCCACTGGCCACTGTCGGTCAGGGTTTGAACGGTCTTGTAGTGAGCCAACTTCCATGCAAGCTGGCGCTCGGCTTTGGACCAGCGCATGCCTTGGTCGATGTCGTAGTGGCAGGTCATGCACAGCGCAGCCGTCAGGTTGTCATCTGCCTTAATGCCTCTACCCTTTCCGCCTCCCCAGTTTGAGTGCGCCGCTTGCACCATTGAGCCACTGCCGCACAGTTGACAGTCGAGGCTTGCCACCAGACGCAGCAGCTTCTTGCTCCTCACATATTGATGTTTTGGGTAGAACAACTTGCTCCAATGTGGTAAATCTGTGCCCGTTGGCGCACTCTATTCTTCTGCGCCGTGCGTTGTTTGGGGCTGTTCTTGTTTCTTTTACTGTTGTCCAGGCACTGCATTCTGGGCATTTCATCGGTGCGCACCGTCTTGAGTACGGTTTGTGGCCTCACGGCTGCGCCAGATTTCGATGTCCAGCCGAGCCGACTCCATTTGCCACTTCAGGGTTTCTTCTGCCTCAATTGCCGCGGCCAGACCTTTTAGCAGTTGATGGTAAGCAGGGTCAGCGTAAGCCTCGCGCTCTTGTGCAGCAGCGGATTCGATGCCCAGCTTAAGGGCATCTTTCATCAGCAGAGCTTTTTTGCACTTGCGATATTCCTCAAGGTAGACCCGCTGCGCTTTGGCTTCTCCAAAGGCTGGGGCGCTGTTCCTGATGGTTTGGGCGGCTTGTTCGGGGTTCATTTAGCCTCCATCACCATGACATTGACCCCAGCAAACGCCGAATAGAGCTTTTTCACATGCAGATCAATGACCTGCGTGTCATCTTTAAAAATGACCCCATTCATGGCATCAAGGTAGGTTTTCGCAATGTTGTCGATGTCTGGCTTCTTGCAAGGCTTCTCCAAGCCACTTAAACAAGCCTCTGTTCGTTTTTTGGAGTAGGACTGAGGGACTGCTAGCCTGACGTATAAAAAAACGCTCACGGGCGTTTCTAGCAGGTCATTACTGCCCATCGCATGAGCTGCGTATGACTTGATTACAGCTTCGTAATCTAAGGTTTGTTTGTCGGTGTAAACCCTAGTAAAACTGCCAGCACGGGTGAACCGAGGTCTGCCCTTGCCCTTGGGGTCGCCCTCAACTTGGAAGTGAATTTGCATCATGTTGCTGCCTGTTCATTTCTGCAATCAAGGTATCGACTCCAGCCTGGCCACGAATCCTGAGAATGTCGGCTTTCACTTGGAACCACCAGCTCTGAGCTTTCACCCTGCCCAGTTCTTGCACCTTTGCTCTGTGGCGCTGCTTCCACTCCCGCGCCTCGCATTCGATCATGAAGGTCACCACTGGCGTACAAGGCAGCGCTGATTTGCTCAAAGGTGTACTTGTGGCCATCGCGGAGTTTGTCCAAAAGTTGGTTTGCTTCAAGCCGGTTCATTCAATGCCCCTCGCCATGCTTTTTGCTGTAGATTGCTCAAAATTTCACCGGACATCTCACGCGCTTTTAGCTTCTTTGCCCACAATTTGTAGTCAGTAGGCGCACTCGCTAACTGTCTCAAATTGGCTATGGCTTGCATTTTTTGATCCGCGCTCATTGGCTCTACAGGCTCTGGCTGTCTGGGCGCTGAACGCCTTGCAAACGCTTGTAGCTGGGCATTTGTAATGCTCGGCCAATCCTTTGGCTCTGCCCATGCATGTGCCCCACAAAGCATTTTGCTTGACACCGACCAACGATTGGGGCATTCGTGCGCTTTGCACATCAAATCTCGATCATCCTGAACAACAGGCTGGGTTTTAAAGTTAGTTAGTGCCATGATATTTGCCCTCCACGATTTTTGCAAAATTGCTCGGCTTCAGAATCCACTCGAGATCAGCAGTGAATGCTCTGCCGTCTTTGCTGTTTACTCTTCCTGTCAAAAACTTTGACTTTCCGACATGCTGGAAAAATTCACCCCACCACCCAAGAACATCGCTGCTGTCAATCTCTGTTGACTTTGACAACTCCTCTGCCACCTCACGCCATCGCTGCCTGAGATAGCCCTGTCTGGCAGCGTTCCAGACCTCGACCTTTCGCAGTGTCGGCAAGTGGTGGTGGTACAGGCTGATGACTTCTGAATGCTGACAATCAGGAATTTTTAAGACAAGTTCGCCATCAGGCGGACGTATATATTCTTTAACTGGTTCTTGGTTATTGGTTATTGGTTTATGGTTAGCATCAATAACAGGTGCATCCGCATTGCGTTCGGTATGCGTTCGCATAGCGCTCGCACCATTCCACCTTGCGTTTGCACTATTTGCTGCCTTTTCCTTCTTGCCATGAAAGTCTGCAATCTCTTTGTCGCAACGATTGTGCCGCCAGCCCTCTTCCTGTAAAACAAAGAAATGACGCAGAATTAAACGCACCGTTTTTTCATCCGATCGCATAGCAAACGCAATGCTTTCGCAATCGTCATGCAGCGGCTTTTCGTCAAGGTAATATTTCCAAAGCATCCGCAGATAGATGCCCATTTGCTCATTGCTGAGATGGCCGGTATCTTTTAAAAAGTCACCAATGTGATGTCTGTAGTAGTGCATGAAGCATCCTCGCAAACCTCCAGAAAGAAACGACAGCAGGCGGGAGGTACGCTTTTCGGTCTGCTCATGACTTCAGACCTAGCTGGGTTTCAAAAAATTATATCGCAAAAGGTGAGGGTACTTGCAGCACTGCTGGTGGAGTCGAACCACCGGATTCACATCCATCACACCGGACTCAAACCGGCCCTCAACATCCGCTTTCCCCTCAAAAATTTATTTACCGAACCACTCTGGCTTGATAACCATGAGCTGATAGAGCCTGCCTTCAGGCAGCGTTTTCCACTGCCACACAGCGCCCCTGGTCACGCCCAGCAGCCTTGCCAGCTTGGACTGTGAACCCGCCCTATCAATCGCTTCTTGCTTTGTCATTCGTCCATTCTACTACACAAAACAGGAGTGTTGCTTATTAGGGAAAGTACCTAGATTTATTTTTAAAAAGGTCTTGATGAAGTGTAGAAACCTCTACATAATAGCGTCATGCCCAAGCAATTCGCAAGGGTCTTTTTAGGAGATAGCATGAACATCACTTTTGACAAAACCATCGAAGGCTTCACCTTCACCGGCATGGCTGAGGTAGAGCCTTCTGAACCAGCCACAGACATCGACCCCGCCTGGCCAGCCATCGTCACGGTCTACGCACTGCACCTTGAAGGGTCGCACAAAGACTGCCTTGAAATCATCGACCCCGCCATTGTCCAGCGCATCGAACAGATGATTTTGGAGGCTCTATGAACGATACAGCCCTGCTTAAAGACCTGGCCTTTAAAAGCCGCGACAACCCACAAGACCGTTTGGCTTTATATGTTGAGCTGCTTGAGGCGCATATCCAAAGCCAAGATGCATTTCTTGAATTTTTTCAACAAGAACTTAACCTACTTTTAACTGAACTTACACAGGAACAATCATGAAAAATATCGCCACCGCACTGGTCAAGGCTCAAAAAGCCTTTGGCCCTGCCCTTAAATCATCCACCAACCCTCATTTCAAAAGCAGGTATGCAGACCTCTCGGCTTGCGTAGAGGCTGTCATTGAAGGCTTGAACGGGGCTGGCATTGCCCTTATTCAGCGCACCAGTGAAGACCCTACTGGAGTGACTGTCGAGACAGTCTTCATCCACGAATCAGGCGAAATGCTGGAGTGCGGCAAGCTGCATGTGCCAGCCAGCAAACAAGACCCGCAGGGGTATGGCAGCGCCCTGACTTACGCCCGCCGATACAGCCTGATGGCCGCCTGCGGTATTGCACCAGAAGATGATGACGCAAATGCAGCCACTCGCAAGACGGTGCCAACTCCAGACATCACTGATCACCTGTTGGCAATTCAAGGCAGCGGCAGCAGCGAGGAGCTGGCAAAGATTTACAAGGATGCGCTGGAGGCTTGCGAAGGCAATCAGGCACTTCAGGCCAAGGTTATCGCGGCAAAAAAAGCACGGGTTGAACGTGCCAAACAGGAGAAATCATGAGTTACACCCCTGAGCGCTGGCACTTTCAAGACAACACGCGCTACCAATCACCTTGGACAACCAATCCTTACAGCATCACCACAAGAAAAACTGGGGTTCACGGCACAACGATTGCCAACATCCCAAACCGCAAAACAGTGCCGGATGCAGAGCAACGAGCCAATGCAATGCTTATGGCTCATGCTCCTGAGATGCTGGAACTCTTACGCACATTTGTTGGCTGGTATTCAAATAAAGAAAAGGACAATTTTCACAAGGTTATGCCATTTAAAAATCAGCCGCCTGAAATTCAAGCCGCAATGAAGTTGATAGAGAAAACAACAGGGGAATCGTATGTCTGAAGAACAACAAACAGAAGCATGGTTTGCCGACAGGCTGGGCAAAGTGACTGCCAGTCGTTTGGCTGATGTGCTTGCCAAGACCAAAACAGGTTACAGCGCCAGCCGCACCAACTACATGACACAGCTCGTCTTGGAGCGCATCACCCAGACCCGCGCAGAGTCTTACTCCAATGCGGCAATGGCCTGGGGTACCGAGCAGGAACCCTTTGCTCGAGCCGCATACGAGGCGCATACAGGCCAAATGGTCGAGGAAGTAGGGTTTATCCAGCACCCCGACATTGAGGCCGCTGGCGCCTCGCCTGATGGCTTGGTGGGCGATGACGGAATGGTGGAGATTAAATGCCCATCATCCAGCACTGCTTTGGAATGCTGGTTGTCTTATTCGCAAGGCGCTAACCCTGTTGATGCCAAGTATTACGCCCAGATGCAATGGCAGATGCGTTGCGCTGATCGGTCATGGTGTGATTACGTGGTCTTTGACCCACGGATGCCAGCCAAGGCGCAGTTGTTTGTTTACCGAGTCGAGCGCAATGCTGAATGGCTCAAGATCACCGAAGAAGAAGTCCTGAAGTTTTTGGCAGAAGTAGATGCCAAAGTAGCCGCCCTTAAATCAATCATTGGAGAGTAAAAATGTCAAAAGTAAGCAAAGAAATTTCATGCATCGTGGGCGAGTACACAAATGCCCAGGGCGAAAAGAAAAAGCGTTATCAGCGAATTGGCTCTGTGATTGAGACCAAGAACGGTCCGATGCTGAAGCTCGATGTCATTCCGCTGCGTGAAGGCGGGTGGGACGGCTGGGCATACATGAATGACCCAAAGCCACAGGAGGGGCGAGAACAACCACGCCGTTCTGGGTTTGACGATATGTCGGATGACGTGCCATTTTAAGGAGCCGACATGAAAGCAGCCAGCATTGAACGTAGCAGCCGACTGAATCGTGTGCTTGATTTGCTGTCTAAGGGTGGTGAATTTACTACTCTGGACATCATCAAAAGCGCCAATGTCTGTGCAGTGAATAGCATCATTGCAGAACTCAGACAGAACGGCTTTGGCATCAATTGTCAGCGAAGAGGCGATAAATGGTTTTACAAATTGGAGACAAAATGAAACACTTTACACAGCAGAATCTGGACCAAGCTCGCAGCTTGCTTATAGCTTTTTGCGGAGCTGTCTTTTTAGTAGGCACAGGGGTTATCTTTTTGTTGGCCACCTTTGATGTGCTGGTGAAATGATGTTTAAGTACATCTGGACTGAACTGCGGTTGATGATGAAGACCGTTACGCCAGCTCAGGCCGTGGCGCATGAGTTGATGCATGCCGAGCATGAATTGTTGCAAGCCGAAAGCGCAGTTGAATACGCGACTTCGCTGGTGACCTACAACAAGAACCGCGTCAAGCGCTTGAAGGCGTACCTTGGCAAGACTGAGGAGCCAACATGAAAACAGTGTGCGACACAGGCAGCACTCTCTGCCCACACAAGCCCCAATGCGCCCACCTCTGCCACTTTACGGACGCAGGGCTGGATGAGCCAGAGACACGCAAGCTCAGGCCGTATCCGGCAGTACCCGCCGACATAGACCCA
>TARA_R110002126_G_scaffold56437_5_pt1 | contig 21166 bp, 11 predicted proteins | sample TARA_R110002126 | Tara Oceans TARA_R110002126 (sample SAMEA4397536) | marine metagenome | biome: Polar Biome; feature: [DCM] deep chlorophyll maximum layer (ENVO:01000326); material: water (ENVO:00002006), including particulate matter (ENVO:01000060) such as... | depth 30 m
AGTGGTGCGCCATTTGAAAATAACAGAAACAAGCCCATATTTCATTCTATGAGAGGCTTTAAGACCAATAACAGAAGGTGGGTAAATAATGCGACTAACAGGAAGTGTAACAGTAAATGGGGTTCGCGTACCCCTAAATTGGACTATATATGGGAATAGAATTGAATCAGGTGCAGGCTTGCCTTGTAATGATGTTAAAATTAGAGTTAATTTGGCTGATCTGGCAAACTCATCTGGCGACATATTGCCACTTGAAGCAACAGAAGTTTTAGAGATAAAAATGCCTGAAGAGGGCGATTATAGCAACGAAAACCTCACCGAATTGCGAGTATTATTGAAGCAAAGAGAATTGCCAGTGTCCGGTACAAAGGCAGAATTAATTGCTCGTTTGATTGAATCCGATACAAAAGAGGGTGAAGATGATGGCGAAGAAGAATGATTTTGTCCTCTCAAATGAATCTGTTCGGCATGAATTAGATACGCCAAGCGGCGAGTTAATAGTTTATGTTCGGCCTATCTCATGGATCCAACAACAAGAAGCATTATCCCGTTTCGTTGATTTTTCATCAAATGGTGATGATGGCAATATTGCGCCTAAAATTGATTTAGGAGGATATTGGCGATATGTATTTACAAATTGTATTGACCGAACCGAGCCGGTTCTATCCAACGAAGAATTATTAAATCTGCGCCCTGAAGTGGGTGCTGAAATCCAAAAGGTATTACCAAGCATATTTGAAATTGTTGGGTCTTTTGCCGGTGGCGATTCCCCTTTGGCTTAAGCCATGATGAGTTTAGAGCCATCATAAATGGCGAAATGCCCGAAAACATAGGCTCTAAACAAAAATCAATATTGGCTTTTCAAACGATTACATTTGTATTAGGAACTCATTTTAATTGCCCCCCTCATATGTGGGATGATCAACCTGTTCAACGGGTTCTATTAGATTATAAATTTGTATCTATTGCGAATGAATTAAAGCAAGAAGCGATGGAAAAAGCACAGAAAACAGCCAAACAAAGCGGTGGTGCTAAAAACGGTAGGCCACTACGGACTACCAGTGACAGCGCGGCTCTTGGCGATTACTTTGAGCGTGTTAATCAGGATATGAGGGAGGAATAAGAATGGCCGACCAATCATACAGCGATTATGTCCAAATGTATGCAAACGCTCAAGTGCCAATGAAGAAGCATAATAAGGGTCTTCAATTAATGGCAATCAAATACAAATTACTAAATAAAACACTTGGGCCATTTGTGGATTTATGGTTGAAAATGAAACAAGGGGTTCAATTAGTCGGAGATGTTATGGAAGCCGTAATTGAACCGTTTGAAAAAACAACAGAAGTGGTTGATACCCTGAATGAAACCGTTGCCGTCACTACGGGTTATTTTAAGCAATTTTTAATGTCCATTGTCCTTATGATCGGGATTATATTGGCATTCGTCGGGGTTGTATTTTTAATGGCGGGTTCTTTTGCTAATATGGATTCGGTGATGCCGGGAACGACGGATATGATTGATGGCTTAAAAAACGCTTTGGCATCTGTGATTGAAGCAGGTAAAGGGGTTGTTGGAGTCATTATGAGTCTTGACTTTTCACCTATACTTGGCCCACTTGGAATGTTAATTGGCGGCATTGTTCAATTGTACGCTTTGATCCTTCAAGTATATGCTGCAATCGCTGTGGGGTACATGGAGATTTTTACAATGATGGGCGAAGGAGGCCAACTGCAAGCAATAATTGATGCGGTTGGAGGGGTCTTTGAAAGCGTTGTTTGGGGCTTTGGATTCATCATAGCCCAACTTGAAGCGGTGGGCGTGACTGGCGGTTCAACATTAGCGGCAATTCAATCCTTTGTCAATACCTTTGTTGCATTCTTGTTTGATTCTGGAATTATTGATTTTTTGGTGGAGATTTTCATGCTGGGGGCTGAAATAGCGGTGGCTATAATTAAAGTATCAGCCGTTATAATTGGTTTGTTAATCCGCTATTTAGTGTGGTTTTGGAGTAAAACATCAGGATATTGGAAGGCTCTTGCGGGGGCGATTGCCATTGTAGTAGTAATTGTTGTTGGTTATTGGAGAACCTGTATTGCTGTTTGGAGAGCCGTTATTGCCTTGCTCACCGGAGATATTGATGGATTTAAAGAACATATAGGTGGGATAAAGGATATTTGGGCGAATGTTATTGACAAAGTAACAAGTCTTTTCAAAGGAATGATAGACAACTTCATGGATTTCCTTCAACCGTTTATTGATAAAATAGAACGGGTGGCCGAGATTGCAGGGGATATAACGGGCGGCGTTAGTAGCGGTGCAGGTAAGGCGTGGGGTGCGTTAGGGTTCGCTGATGGAGGAATTTCAACAGGGCCAAAAAGCGGATATATGACTCAATTACATGGAACAGAAGCGGTTGTGCCTTTGCCTAATGGCCGAAGCATTCCTGTTGAAATCAGTGGTGCTATGGGTGGCGGCGGCGGATCTGAAAACATTACAGTTAATATTAATGTTAGTGGCGGCGGTAATGCCGATGAAATAGCAAGAAAGGTTAGCCAAGAAGTGGCGCGCACATTCCGTAACCGTTCTCGTTCAAGTGGATTTGGGAGGGGTATTTGATGCCTAAAATACAATTATTAAGACGAGATAGTAGCGTGATTGAAATGGATGCCACCACGATTGCATTTGGATTTCAAAGAGCAGTATCAGTTATGCCTTTGCCCGTTGTTGCGGTTCGGGCTGGAATAGACATGAACCAAACATCAGCCTCAATACGCATAGACGGTATTTTAACTGACGATGAAGAAGCAGATGGTGGTTCGGGTGCTTCTATGACTCTTGATTTATCTATGGGAGTCAATGTTACTTCGCCATCAGTTACATATCGTAATATGTTTATTTCTTGGTCGTGGCTATTAACAAACTCCTATGGCGCACAATTTACATTTCAAAGTGCAGGTCAAGTGGATGCAAATTTAGGCGAAAATATAACTGTTCGTTTAGTTAGTGGTTCGGTTTCAAACACTGTCGCTACAAAAAGTATAATCAATGTAAATATTGCTTCAACTACAACAACAACTGGTATTTCAAATGCAATTAATACTGCATTAGGTTCAGCCAATGTGAAGGTCAATACAAGCACTACTGCCTTTTCATCTATCTTTTCAGTGACAAGATCTGCTGGACAACAACAAACACTTTCAACCGCAATACAAGGAACATCGGTTACTAATGAGAAAATACAAATTGTTAATACAGTAATTGGAGAATCAGGGAATGTTTCGGTTTCAAAAAGCAGGGATCGGATTGGCGCATCTGTCGCATGGACTACCCAATTTATGATTTCAAATTTCACAAATGGCGTTGCATCGTCTAAAATGACAAAGGGTGATAAAATGCAAGATTTAATGAATATTATTATGAACTCAAGTCCGGGTGGTGCATTAATAAATCCTCAAGTATTAGCGGGTGGATTAATTGATTTACCCGACTCCATTTCTTCAATTGACACTTCAAAATTCTTGAAGATTTCAGAAACAAAGGTTGTTAAAAAGTATATTGTGGGTGTGCGTATTCCTTATGAATCATTAGCCTCGTCACCATCAGGGCAGAAAATACTCCGTCAATTCGTATTACCGGCTGGGCCGGGAACTGATTTCTCCGCCGCAAGCAATAACTCCGAATATGATCCGGTTGAAATGGTTAATGGCGTTCCTACGCGCCCAAATCCCTTTTTTAAACAAGGGGTTGCCATACCCGCAGTTATGACTGGGTTTGAACCATCGTATGAGGCTGGCGATTCTGTATGGTCTTATTCATTAACCCTCATTCCTGTGGAACAATTGGTGGGAATTTGAATGGGTTTGCATTTAATGTCAAGTCGGGCAATTCGCTTCAATGGTATTACTGATGGAATTGTAGTGCCAACAGGACAATTTAGAGAGTCTGGTGTGGATTTACTTGGCCCAGCCTATGATGCAACATCTCCAAGCCCAACGGCAACAACAAGAAAAAGTGATGCTACAAAAATAGGCCGTCTTCATTATCCGAATCAAGCAAATGCCCTCAATGCAATATTTAGTGAATTTACTATTGATGCTTATGTTGTACCTGATAAGGGAGGGGTTGTGGTTGAAAAACCCGGTTGTTTCATATTAAAGGTGGGTGAACCCTTTTCAACGGGGGAGATCGTTTTTGGTGTTGAAACAATAGATGGATTTTTCACAGCACAAACAGCCTATAATGTTGAAGTTTCCGTACCATCTGGGGTTCAAGAAACAATAACGGCATCCGATGATTCTTCACTTTTTGCACCTTCTGATTTATTACTTGGCGAACAGCCACTAATGCTTATTACGGCTCAATATACTGGTCGTGAATTGAAAGTCTTTGTAAATGGTGATTTAGTCGCCGAGGTAAATATGGGCGAAGAAAAACTCTTAAAAAACACTTCGTCGGATTTATTCATCGGTGGCCGAGGCGGTGAATTTAGGGGTCTAATTGAGAGCGTTAGGATTAATCGGGGAATTACAGACCCCTTAATACAACCTTTGACTTTAAAGGATTCATCGGTTGGTTTTTGGGATTTTAACGATGATATACAAATCCCCGAAATCTATTTTTTTAATAATGCCTTTGAAACATCACCGACTCAATCAAAGGATGGTGCAGGGCAACACGATGGAAAATTAGATATTCCCTTTGTTTTAATTGGATATGATTTTGATAAAGGAGGGCCAAGTGGTTTAGGTTCATTCAAGATATATGATGCACCCACAAACAATGGAACATCAACAGGTGTAAATGATGATTTTACAGGAATTGAATTATTGGGGTCGTACATTACGGGATTATCGCCGTATGAAGTGCGGCAAAGGTATGTTGAATCAAGTGAAGTATTTGTAATAGGTGATTCTCAAGGATATACTCAAACCTCTATGGGGTATCGCTCGGCTACAACCATTTCAAAAAGTATTCTAAATGCGGTAATTAATCAATCCGCTACACACCCAATAACTGGAACTATGCAGACTCCCGCAACCAATCTTGAAACTCTTGACATTGAAGGCCATCCCTCTTCACTTGATCCAATTACAAATCCAATTGAAAGGATTCGTATAGTATCATTAGATTTTGGAAATAATAAAGTTTTTTGTTCATCCGTCTTTTTACAATCGGAACATACATCAGCAAGTAATCGCTGGGATCCAACTGATAGAGGAATGTTATACGAACACGCAGATGGCACACCTGTTTGGCTCACATTAGGGAATGGGGATTTGGTTATTGATGAAGGCACAACATCGTTTCATAGAACGGTAGCGGCGGCAAATGCAGAACCAAGATTACTTGATGTGACAAGCGATGGTATCAATTTAGCATCTGGAGATACATTGGGGCGGCCTAAAGACGCATATACTCGCGCTACTTTCACTCAAAGCCAGCGTTTTGAAGATAAAAGTGGTGGCCGGAATACAGCCTATTTTATGGCAACAAGAAGCAGAAAACCGAGCAATTACAGCGATATAGTGAATGATACCGGAAATGCCAGCGATGTTTCTATTCATCCAGACCCACCTACAATAAACAATAATGGGGTGCTTATGCCTCCTATCGTTGAATTGGATGCGGGGTCGTTGCCCATCTCACATGGGGCTACGGCAACAGTATTTACAGATTCAAACCCAAACAATGCTACTACGGCTAATTATGCCCATAATTTCTATCCTAAAGGAAATTGGATTATGGAGGAAAACGGGGCGTATTTCAACGGCCATAAATGTCTAAAGGCAACCACCCCTTCTTTATTCATGCTTGGTAATGCGGCTGGTAATTCAAATGCCTTAGTCGCATCCGATACTGCATTAGGATGGAGTATTTTTGCTTACATTCGGCCTGTTTGGAGAACAGGGGGGAATGCAACAACAATCTTTTCTGCGGATAATGCCACCGGCTCATTTGGGTCATATCTCCTTGAAACCGGAAGTGGCACTTATGGAATAGATGGGCCAACTGCTGGGGCGGCAACACTTTCACCAGCAACTACAACTCTTCAAACTGTGCTTGTTGAAATATCGGTTGATCCAGCAAATGGTAATGCCTATATTTACCAGCGAGGAGTTTTGGTTCATACTTATGCGGGTGGATTTAACGCCGCAGGTCTTAATTTATCGGGCTATATTTCTTTATTTGGCGGTGATACTGTTGCTTCTTTTACAGCCGCCAATCCTCCAAATACGACACTATCAGGTAGTGCTAACGGTTCTTTGGCCGATTTTAGGGTTGCAGAAGTATTGATATACGGCTTCGGGGGATTGAATTCTATTGGTAGGGCAGAAGTGAACGGCTACTTCTTAAATAAATACGGTCATTTGTGAGGGATTGAATGACTGAAAAATTGACATTACCCACAGAAGAATATGCCGCTACGGGATTAACGGCGTATAATGTCGTTGAAGGTCAATATTTTATGCGAAAATTGCCTCAATCCTTTAAACAACAAGTAAAACGAACAATTCAAGGCATTTCAGATTCTTTTGTATATGAGTCCGAAGACATAGGATTGAATAGTTTATTAAAAGAAAATGCGCCAGTGAAGGTCACTGAAAACGCGTATAATGGAGAGGCATTGAGGGTTGAAAATGAAAGCAATCTGGTGCTTGAAAATAAAGATCAAACAAATGTATATTTTAATCGTATGATTTTTGAAGCGAGTAAAGGACAGTATGACTCTTTTACAAATGCAATACTACCCGGTTCATCGCATAATGAAGTAATAGCAATTGCCGTTGAAGACATTCGCCCCTTTATGCTTAAGAATTTAAACATAAAACATAGAGCAGATTTAGTCAATGGGAAACCAACAAATGACAAATATATTCAACATTTATCTCCTGAAAAAGAACCGCGTATTGCGGTAATAGAAATGCCAACAAACGCAATACACAAATTGACTTTTGCTGATTTTGAATCCCCGCCTGAAAAAATATTAGTTTATTACGATGCAATAGATTTGACCGGCGAAGTAATAGCCGGAACATCACTTAGTAAAAGTAAATTGAATGCTTCACTTTCGGATTTTCATGCAAATGGAGATCAAGCGTATTTAGTCGTTAAAAAGATGATACCTGCCGCCAGCACATTATACTCCTTTACTCAACTTGATGGAGGGGGGGCTTCAACCTTTGTTAAGCGTTCTTTACGGGATATTCTAATGCGCCCATACGGACTCGGTGCTGGCGATACTCAATTAGGAACAAATGCCCTAAAAGAAGAACTTTACCCCTTGAAAATAACATCACCCGGAGGGCTACTGTCTGTGCCTGCTAAGGATTTCAATAAAGAATTAAAAAGCCATACTATGACTTCTGCACCATTTGGAGATATTACACCTTCACCATTCATTAATGTTGAAAAGTGCGTTAGTGTGCAACAAACATCTTTACAAGGATATGGCAGACCCAGCGCAATAGCCTCAATCACATCACCAGACAACACCGCCAACTCCGATTATAATTTAATGACTGTTGCTTCAAGGGGAGGAAAGGATCAAAAAGAATATGCTACTTCAAAACAAAAACCCGCCTCTTTTTCTAAATCAAACCTTCAAGTTTATGATATAGTGGATAATATTTTAGAGAATAATGAGAATTTGGTATTGGTTCATCCAAGCAATAAATTGCGCCACAGTGGTTTATCTGATTTCATTACCATCAATGAAAGCCAAAACGATCCATCATTTATTTCAATAGAATTGTCGGTTATGAAGGGCAGAATTGAAGAGATTGCGCCCGAAACAACGGCAGACGGCAAATCAAAAACTGTAATTCGTGGCCGTTCTCATTTGATGGATTTAGCAGACCAAAGAGCAGAAAAAGATTTTGAAATGTCTAAAGGAACTCCTATTAAAGAAATTGGGGATTTAGGCACACCAACCGTTTCTATGACATTGGGCGGGGTTGGACAAGGAGGGATAGATGTTCAAAAAAGTTATACCGAACACCCACATTTGAAGGGGTGGAAGGATAGAATCGTAACTGCTGGAAATCCTTCTGTTCGTAACGATAAAGCAACCTCCACAATGTATGCTTCAACTCGCGCTTTGGTTGAGTTTCCTGTTTTCCCTTCAATGATGTTTGATGTGAATAAAGCGTTGTTAGTATCTAATGAAGCAGGCGATCCGTTGCCAAGTGATAAAGCGGTTGAATTGGTTATTGATTGCACTATGACGGCTATGAATCGCCCTCAAATGTATGAATATGAAAATCGCTTTTCGGTTGATTGGGGAATGTATCGCCCTGCATCTTCAATTAAATGCAATAATTCAACAGATGGCGCATTGATTAGATGTATGAAGCCATCAATTCAAGCCGTCACTACGGCATCGGGGGCGTGGGATTCATCGGCAACAGATTATGAAATTGATTTGGTTTGTGCTACTGGCGATTTTAAAGTGGGTATGTATGTTACTATCGGTGAAGGAGATTTTCTTGCAGGTTATCCTCATGGGATAATGGGTGTCATAACTGCAATCCCTGATTCAACCCATATGTCAGTAAAAGCCTACAATCCTCTTGAAACAACGGGAATAGCAACTGCGCCTTATCGTCAAGCATTAAGAAGCGGGGCGGCGACACCGGCTATTTATGCGGGTATTCCGATAGTATTAGGGGCGGTATTATATCTGGAGGGAACGGGCTATGATACTCTTTCCTTAAGAGTGGTAATGGCGAATCGGGCGGGTCAAATGATTCGTGCGGCTTTAGGGCTATCTAATGAACAAGTAATTGCCGATAAAAATGACGCTACTAAATGGTTCATTCATTCGGATGGGCCGGATATGGGGGCTTTAGAATGGGATCCATTTGAAAACGATATAGCAAGAAATGATAGGCCGCTTGTTCCGGTTTGGGAATGTAAATCTGCGGCTTTAAATCTATTAGGAAAAACAAATGGCGGCGACCCTGAATATGTTCAGCCAATGACATTAAATTTAGGAACAATCGCTGGAAAAAAGAGAGAGTTTCAAGCATCTTATGATGAAATCATTCGTTTAATCAATCAAGCAGGCCATCCTAATGCCAAAGATGCAGAAGGGGGTAGTGCCTTCAATCCCCCTCCTATTTTCAGGTCTGGGTATTCAACTTCAACAAACACTGGTTCACACATGGGTTATGTGCGAGCCTTCAAAGGAAAAGAAGTGGAGAGTCGTTCTGGGGAAAAGGGATATACTATTGTAATCCACAGTACCGTTCCCGGTGCGGCAGGTCGTAATTTTGCAGTTTGGTTTAATAATTTCAGCCCTTATCCTTATCGCCCTGTTCAAGCATTTGGATTTGGAGGATTGGTTGCAACAAACAGTCGGCATTTCAAAGCAAATTCATTTCCCGCACCTTTGCCATTAGGTCAAGACGGTGAAACTTATTTGCCAATTACTACTTTCACAGGCGTTCCGCATGGTTCGCAACTATTCAATTCAGATCATACAGTCTCAACTTATCCCGACATAAAACGACGATATGATGGCATAGGTGGGCGCACTGTTCTAAAAACAGTACCAGCACCAACAGTAAAAAGAAATGATGGAACTAATACAAATGCGGCGGCATCAGTGACCCATAATATGATTAAACCTTTACCAGATGGCTTTTTATCAACTGCGGTTGCCCCACAAATTAAACATTTGGCACTTCAAGGAAAGGGGATTGATCATTGGCATCGGACTTTTAGAGACATGAACCAATTTTTAGGAACTGAAATTGGAATTATAAAGGTAAATGGCCGTTATGCCGAATTCAAATACATGAAGAAAAATCCTTTGAATGCGACTGATTTTGGCGAAGATTGTATCTTCTTAACTGATATTACCCCTTATACCGAAGTAGGGGCGTTCTATGAAGAATTTTGGGGCGAAGAAGACAACACAGCCGGTACGGGTACGGTTTTAACAGCAAGAGAGGTTGATGTTGAAATCGTTTATCCGCTAAAAGACAGTCATGGGATTTTATTCTTTGGAGGAGGGCATACAGGTGTTGTAATGGACATAGCAGATGGCACAGGAAAAGATTATTCCGATGAATATAAACACTATTATTCAAAACAAATAACACCGGCAAATTATGATTTGGGGGCAACAATTCGCCCTGAAGATGCAGGCACTTGGAAAAACGCATTAAATGAGGATGCAGGCGGCTTTTCTGGTTTTCAAAATCTCGGTGATGTATCAACGGCTTCGGCCATATTGGATTTCACAGACATAAAAAATGAAGATACTATTAATGAAGATTCTTTGAGGGGGTATCATCACCGAAGCGAATTAGATAGTGCGGGGAGTTTGACTGATTTATGTTTGTTATATGCTCGCTTAAATCAAGATTTAGGAACATTGGATGAGGCGACAGCACCGCTTACTGATGAATTATATGGTGCGCCCCTCTATACCACTACTAATGGCTCTTTAACTGCCGTCAATGGCCCTGCTTATCACGCAAATAAAGATTCAAACAGTAAAGGTTTGCCAATCGGATTCGGGGATGCTGTAATGCTGTCTGAAGGTTCATATTCACAGCATTCTCTTTCTGCGGGTACATTTGATGGAAAGGGCGAATATACAATTAGTGCATGGATTAAACCAACAGGAACAGGCGCAAACGCGTTCTTTTCAGGGCCGGTAATACATGGTATTGCTTCTGGTTCACCGATTCCTTGGGGGCTACATATCGGCGGTTCAACAGGAGGAACTGATTTAGGAAATTTATATTTGGGGCTTACTCGCGGAACAGACGATGCGAGCAACCCCGTTCAGGTTGCCTTTTTGAATACAACAGCACTACCGCGTGGTTTAATGACTTATGCAGGCGCGCAATGGATTCATATTGTCGCAGGGTATGATAGCGATGGACAGCCTTTTTGTTATATGGGTAGCACTGGTGCGCTATATACTAATGCAGGGGGTACGCCATCCTCAACTAATGCTATGGTTGATTTATCAGCGTTTATGTATTTCACCAAAGACCAACATTACAAAGGTAATTCCGCAAACAATGTTGCGGGTGGGTTTGTTACTAATGCAACTGGTTCAGCAGACCACCCCGCTATTTTGTCAAATATAAGTAGTGCTAAAAGACAATTAGGCCATGTTTCTATCGGAATGGCTTTGATAGGCGCACCAGATATTGAGATAGATCCCGGTGCAGGTCATCCGGCGGTTGGAGATCCTCCTATGCTTCATTTTGGAGATGGTTCAACAACAAGTGGCTATTTTCATCAGATTAGTAATACCGATACAGCGACAAGGTATTATGGAACTGTTGCTTCATCTTTAACAACTGGGGCTAATCATGCAGGGCCAATACATTTTCAAGGTGGGTCTTTATCTGATGTTGCAGTATTTAGGCGGAAATTGACCTTTGCAGAAGCAACGGCTCTCTTTACAGGAAAAAGCGTGTGGTGAATTAAATGGGAACACATTACGCAAAACAAATTTATCCCTCAAAGAATATTTCATTGGGAAGTGGCACAACAGGTTATCCTAAAAGCGGTTTTATGGCTTTACATTTCACATACCCAGATACCGAATATGGCGACGATATTACAACTTGGCAATACGGAGTCAATACAAGCACATGGAAACAAGGGCTTCAAGTGATTGTGAAAACAGCCTTCGCAGATCCAACTATTTCACTTGCCTCCGATACTACAAATTTGGTTGGTGTTGATTTGGCGGCGGCGGCAACTGCTTCTTCAAAAAACTTTGACTTAGGAACTGAAAGGGCTACTCGCTACATAGCGGCAAAAATCAATGCACACCAAGCCCAGCAAATCTCCATTACAGGGGAAACCCGATTATTAAAAGCAAGATATGTCCGAATGTCAAGTCGCCCATCATGGGCTACCGATGCGCCTATTCAAATATCAGCAACACAAATTGTTGTGAAATTCACCGAACATTCCTTATTAGGTAGTCGGCATTTTGAAAGGGGCTATCCTTCTGATTTACCCCAAGCCGGAACAATTGTTGTATTAGTATCTGGTTCAGCGACTACTTACAATTATACTGCAATTGAAGAATATAATAATAAAGGATATGCTATTTTAACTGTGACAAGTTTGCCGAGTTATTCATCAACAAAAGTACCGACTAATTGGACTACTGCAACAATTACAGGAGAACCAGAAAAACATACAATTGTATTGTCATGGAATAAAAATTATGTATCAACTTCTCCGGCCATTACAAGTGCTACAACGGGTGCAACAAATACTCATTGGAGTCCAGCAAATTTAGGGCCGGTTGTTCAAGGAATTGGTAGTATTCCTCTTTGGAAATTAATTGCTAAACCAATGGATGGCGGAAATATGGCTTTGCCTGCTACAAATTCTCTCTATAAAGGTGGCGGCGGTAAAACAGTTTCTTGGGCGTATGGCGGTTACAATCGCTTTTCTATTGAAGGTCTAAACTCATGTTATTCACCAGCCGTACCTGCGCCAGATTACAATATTACCGAACCAACAATTGAAGGCGTAACAAAGGCTGGGCAATCATCTGTTGGCGGTTCATCGCACACTTTAGAATTGGGAGATATAGAATATGGGTCAAACCTGCGAGTGGATCATACTATAACGAATATCAATTATGATAATGGCTATTCCTCCGCTTTGGCCGTCACTAAGATTAATGATTTTTCATCAACAAACGAATTTACTTCTCATGTGACTACTTCAAATGGTGCAAGAGATTACGGGTTGAAGGCAGATAATGGCATATTCTATGCCCGACCATTCCGTTTAACTTCAACCCTTAATACAAATACTGTTGAAGATATGATTATTACAAATGAAGAAATGGTTTTTGAAGATATTGGCGTTATTGATGAACAAGGGCAATCATTGATTTTAAACGGAGGTTCACCATTTGGAACAGTAATCAAAGATTTTGTTGTGAAAACAGAAAGAATACAAAAAGATTCAACGGATAAAACAACTCTTCCGTCTTCCCCAAATGGATTGTTTGAACCTAATATGGAGATACAATTGCCAAAAGATGAGGATATTCCCGGTGAAATATTTGTCCGAGCAGGCCATGATAGAGTCCAAGCATGGTCTAATAAATCGTGGGGTATGGGTGGCTTATCAGCACCAAACCCTCGCCCAGCAGGTGTGGCAGAATCAAGTAACCAAGCATCTCAATTTGACACGCATGACCGAATGTTGATTTTTCATTGTAAAAGAATTAAAGATATGACCTTTAATCAAACAGTGGATGGCCTTGATTATAGCGGCGATAACATTTATTCAGCAACACCAAGCGGAACAACAAGAATTTTCACAGCCCATAAAGCAAGCGACCACGCAGAAAGAGGTGCGGTTCTAAATCAAACTACTAATGGAACAACAACTCTCACTAAATATCCGCATCATCGTATTCGTTTTGGCCGTCAAGGACATACCTTTGTGACTCCAATTGGGCATAGGGGTACGCCAATAGCATATCGCAGGCAATTACACCGTTCTTTTGGTTCATCTTATTCATTGATGTTTGAGGCGAAAACTGAACATAAACACTTTGGTTTTGGAAACGGTGAAGCCACTAATTCAACTACTCGTTTCAATTTAGATACTTTAGAAACAAAAGGGGTATCTGGTTATACTACGAATGCAGGTTCTTTTTCAGGAGATGGTTTGCCAACAAATGAACATTTAGTCGGTTCTCGTTTGCACCATCACAAAGCACATTATTCTTCAATAGCCCCTCGTACAAATTTGGATTATTTAATCGCACCGGGGCAAACACAAACAAAGGTTGAAGGAACACCTCAAAAGGTATCGCAGGGAACATTGGTTGAAACTACGATAAGCACTAAAAAATACCCAACCCATCTTACATTAACAGATGCCTTATCGCTTACAAATAGGGCAAATACCGCAAGTGAATTTATGGTAAATGGCTTTCTCTTGGGCGAGCCTACAATGATGGGTGGGCGACCTGAACCGCCCGTTGTTAATATTGCCTCTTCTTCAAAATGGTTTGTTAGAGGGTTAAGCGAAGGGGCAATAGTGCCTCGCGCCGCAACAGAATTAGCAACAGTGCCTCCTTTGATTTTACATGACCCCGATCTATTGAATATGGCGGCTGTTCCTATATGGGTGAGTGGTACAACCTATACGGTTGCAGACAAACCTACTGATATGGGATTAATGAAAGAAACTGATACTAAATCGGGGGCAACACCAGATGCTTTCTTATGTTCATGGCTTGCAGAATATAGCCACCCTGCGCTTTTAGGCACTTCAAGAGAACAATATTTGACTTTAAGGTATAGGGAGGCGGGGATGCCCCGTTCAACAAATTATCCAGCGACCAACGGATTGTTTTTACGAAATCATTCTCCACAAACAACGGCTGGTTTGGCGGTTAATGCAGACCCCTTTGAAACTCTTTATGTCACACAATGGAAACAAAATTATGGTTTTAATGGCTTGAATGCCGCAGGTCATGGCACAATAGAAGGCATCCGTTCCGCAGGTTCAGTTTTAATGGGGCATACAGGTTTAGCAGAACCGGAAGGAACTATGCAGATATTAGATCCAATTGAAAATAGATTTGGGGTCGCTAATATGAGGAAAACAAGGGGAGAGGGTATTGGGGATGGACTTGACCCAAACCAAGACGGCGCACGATTAATTGTTGATACAGATACAGATGGCGTAGCCACAACAAAAATCAATTATTTGGTAAATCCCTTAACTGCAATTAATTATTCACGCCATTTGCCCGTTAGAGGGTGGGGGATTAGGGGTGGTTCTGATGCTCTCAATATGTTGGCTGGAACGCCAACTGAAACAACAGCAAGTATGGAGAGCATATTTGGGAATGGTCGTTTTGATGGTGGAAAGGCGGATTGCATGAATCAAATCCCTGATGCAACAACGCATGGTTCACAATGGATGACCCCTACTGAAAAAGCGTTTCACGCCCCTCAATCACTACCGATTGGCGTTGTTATGTCTGGAGATACAGCAGAAGCGCATCGCTTTAGTAATGCTATTAGGAGAAGTAATTCACCGATTCTTTCATCCGATGAACAGATGGGAATTGGCCGGAAATTAGGGCTACAATCATTTGGTTTGACAAATCCTACGGCCCTTGCTTCGGGGCATTGGGATTTGAAAGAGGATGAAGTGCGCCCTTCACAACTCCCTGTTTCTAATTCAGTCCTTTGGTTAAAGGCGGATTCCTTAGATTTACAAGACGGAGAAGCCGTCACATCTTGGGCTGATGCTACGGGTAATGGCAGAACCTTTGTTCAAGGAACGGCTTCGGCACAACCTAAATTCATAGCGTCGGATGGAGATTTTAATGATCACCCTGTTGTTGATTGTGACGGCGGAGATAAATTAGCGATGGCTTCTTTTGATGCCGCATTGAATACAAACGAATTTACTTTATTTGTTGTTGCGGCATCTGATACAGATGGCGGTTCACATCAAGGTATTATTGAATCACGATCCGCTTCACCAGTCACAAGATCCGGTTTCAACCTATATGCTAAATGGTCTGGAACGAACCAATGGTCTTATTGGTGGGGGGGAAATACCGGATGGGGGCAAATGAATTCCTCCACGACTCTAACTTTGAGCAAACCAGATATAGTGACGGCTACGATGAGTGGAGGGGATGGCGCGGGGGCTACCGCTACACAAACATTGAGAATTAATGGGGCGCAAGAAGCAACAGGAACAAGTGCTTTTTGGAAATCAACTGCCGACCCAGCACAGGTGGGCGTTGTACCGAGTTCTTTTTATTTAAATGGGCAAATTGCCGAAGTCATACAATATGATAGGGTTTTGACAACCGCCGAGGTTTCATCCGTTGAAGCCTATTTATCTTTGAAATATGCAAAAACATTACATTCTTCACATTCACATTCACAATCGGCATTAAATATGCTTCCGCAAAACAAAGGTTTAGACCCATTTATTGATTTGGTGCAATATACTGGTTCAGCATCATATCCACAGACCGAATCTAAAGCGGCTACTAATGTGGCAACGGAGGCTGTAATTGGGTCAATACAAAGATGGACACCCAGCGCAGATACAACTAATTTTTATACTCTAAAGGGTAATGCCTTGCATACAAATGCGGCTTCGGTTGCATCTAATACCACTGACACACACTATCCTATAACTGGATGGGGGATTAAAAACGCATATGCCGCCGCACCTATTCCTTTATCTGAAATTACCGACCACCGGCAAATTCAATCAAGGGGTGAACCGAGAATGGGATTGGTGATGGAGGTTGAATCTGAACGAAATGAATCAAAGCGTTCTGAATATCAAATTACAGGCACAAAGGCAATTTCTTTGCATAGTGATTTAGCGATAGGGCAACAATTCCCTGTATTGCCAGCATGGGGGAATAAAACAAGTCGCCGTTATGTTGGTATGACTTCAGGAACAAGAGCCGCACCAACAGGGGGTGCATTGTATTCAACGCCTACTGTTTCTATGAGCCATGAAAAGCCGTTTTGGTCGCCGGATTCAAATAAATTAAAAGGGGCTATTACCGTTTCAAATGATACTGTACGCATTGATGCACAAACTCATGGCATGGATTATTGGTCTGTGCGAGGTTCTGCTGATTTACCTTCATGGGGGGGAGTATATATTCTTAGAAAAACATATATGAATCGGGATGAAGAATCGGGGAATAATGAAACCACAGTGGATGGTTCTTCTTTAGCACAATCGCATCAACCACAGCGCAAATATATTGATTATGTAGTCCGATTAGTCCGGCCTTTGAAAATGTATGGTTGGGCATCAAACCTACAAAGTGATGGCTGGGTATTGGGTGCTAATGCTTCAACTACTAATTCCGGCGGTTTAGGGTTTCAACCATTTACGCGTGATAAACGATATGGTGTTTTTGAGATCAATGATAGTAAAGCATTAGGGTCTATTGAAGTCTTATCTTCTGCAAATGGCGCATTAGAAATTGAATGGCCCGATGCCAATGAACAATCAGCAGTATTTCACTTAATTCCTTCTGCTAATATGCTTCAACATTTTAAATCCGACGCACATAGAAAATTAGAAGGAACATGGAATGCGGAGATTGAAGCAAGGTATTCTCAATCAACGCATTCAGGTGGCAAAGAAACGCTTTATCAATCCGAATCTGATTATGAAATAGATGGCACAGGAAATGCTGGTGATTATGCAAAACGAAACAGTGAATATAAATTAGAACAGCAAGATACAATGCTTAGAGATTATCCATCAGTTATAGCGAAACAAACTTTTAATGGCGGCGGGGCTACTACTCGCACATATTTATTAGACCAAGCAGTTAGTTTGCCATCATCTGGTAGTTTAAGTGTAATGGGTAAAACCAATAAATTGACCTATACAAGCGTATCAGGTCGCATGATTAAAGGGGTCAATAATCTAATTGTTGATTATGTTCATGGCGACATATTATATCTAAACGATGGTTCAACTGGTCTTCAAACTTATGCAAATAAAATATCAATGACCCCCGCTTTACCTACTGCACCTTCATTCGTGGATAATGCCATTGTTTTGAATAAAGTGACTGAAACAGTATGGAGGCGATATAATTCAACTTTAGATAAAATCTCAAAAACGAGTTTAACTTATAGAGGATTACTTGAATATAGCCCAGCCGATTTCATAATGGCATCTCAAAGACCTTTGTTATTAACTGATGGACATAACGGGGGAGTAGTTAGTGAACCCAGCAGGTCATCTATTCAAATTGATGGACAAGATACAGACGGTGCATTTTTCCCGCCTTATATTTTTGATTCTGGAGGAAAGATGTGGCGGGTAGCGGGGATCGATAAATCAAGCAAGGTGATAACACTTCGTAATATGGGTGATGAATTAATTTCTAAGGTGGTTTCTATCGGAGAGGTTCTAACAGGGCAACATGGCTATATTGGAATTAGGACAAGCGATGCGGCCTTGAATTTGTTAAATGATGCCGCAGGTAATGTTCAAGGATTTTTGCCTGCGCCATCTGCTTCACTTTTGGGTGCATCAATGAAGACTTCAAATACTCTCGGCGCAAATCCGGCACTTCGTTTAATGAAAAATCATAGCGGGGAATATGTCTCTCGTCAAATTAAAGGGCTAAATATACTTGATGTGATCAAATCCCTCACTGAAATGGATGGTCGGCAATTGGTTCTTGAAAACAATGGAATGATGATATATTCAAGCAAAGTGTTCAATGAATCAAATATCAAAATCGGACTTGATAGTGGGGCGCAAGATATTCAAGTGAGCAAAATGTTTGATTCGCCAAATCAAGTAATTGTAGTCGGAGATGTGGTGGCAGACAATGAGCAGGTTCAAGTGACGGTAAAAGACCTTGAGAAAATGAAAAATGCAAGTGGGGGCGGTTCTAATAATTTAGTTAGGACTCTTCGGAAAGAGATACCGGGATTAAAAACAAATAAAGAAGCATTAAGGGTTGCTAAAGCATTGTTAAGTCGTGCTGAAAATGGTGCGCCATTAATTACAATCAATGGTTTGCTAAAGGCTTCATCTATCACACCGGGAGATATTATTAATATTAATTTACCAACGCATGGGGTAAGGGGGAGTTTTGGTGTTTTTGAGGCCACAAATATTCAAAGCACAGGCCAAACTAATTTGATTGTTGCTCAATATGAAAAGGGTATTGAAGGGCTATTATCTGATATTCAAACGGCCACTGGCAATTCCTCATCAACGCAAAACCAAGCAAACAAAAAGAATGAATTGACAGAAATTGCTTTGACGGGTTCTGTTAAAATAATTGCAGTAGCCAAAGTCTATATGCGTATCAACAATAAGCAGAAATTCATAATAGGGGCTAAATATGATGGCGGTTTGGGTAAAATCGGTGTTAGGGATAGTAATAAACGAGCGAAGCCTCTCGGTCAATCTAAGAGCCGGTTCTTTGAGGTGAAGTGATGAGTGCGTTTGAGAAGGCTTGGAGTATCGTTAAGATGATGGATTGCCCAGTTTGTCGTGTGGGGCAATTACGAATGATGGATGATTCATCCACCGATTTCTATTGTGATAATTGCGAATCTTCATGGGGCATTCAATATATTGGGGGAATGCCGACAGGCACTACCCCGCGAGCAAGATCAAATAGAGTGGATGCTCATGTGCAACGATATAAGAGGGGAGATTAATGCCAGTTTTAGATTCAATAAAAGCCGCATTAACGGATCATTTGCAAACACTGATTACAAAAATTAGTCTTGGTTCATCTGGTGGCGATGCTTCTTCAAGGGATTCAGGGGTTGGCAATAGTCAATTAACGGTGATTCCTGAAATCAGTCGGGTTGATGATAGGACTATTGCGATAACTGCTATTTTTGATACCCAGCAATTGGCTGTGAATGAAATCATGGAGTTAGCACTACATGGTGACACTTCTTTAGATACACCCGCCTTTCGCTCAACCTTTTTACCTATTACAAAGGACTCAAATACCGAAGTAAGAATTGATGTATTAATGGAGGTGCGATAATGGGTGCAACGAACCTCGCAGAAGGGCATTTGAAGACGGCCACTGGTATATCTTATCAAGCAGATGGATTACGAGACAGCGATGTTTTATCAAGTCCGACTTTAACTAATTTTGTTGAAAGGGGGCTAAACAATGGAGTTTTGCCAATCACTATGAATGCGTACAATAATTCGGCGCGTAATGACCCTACAACGGGGAATTGTATAGTCCGTTTAAATGGCTCATTAGGGAGTGCGACACAGGTTATTGTTGATGCGGGAACAGTGGCATTAGATGGTATGTTTTATACAATTGCTCAAACAACCTATACCGTATCAACAAACACAGCGAACCTTCATTCAACACATTCAAGCACAGCAATAGCAAATCCATCAGGTACAAACGATGAAGCAATTATGCTTGTTTTTGTTGATCCTCGTAAGCCAAACAATATTTCTTTGATTTTTGGCTCTTTTGTTGATACTGCATCTGGGCTATATCCTTCATCTCCTTCTGCTCATTTAGACCGTCAATCAGTAGTTTTAGCATCTTTACGCGTCGGTAAGGGTTCAAGTGCAGTAGTAATCGTAGGCGTTGAAGATAAACGCACATTCTATCGGGCAGGGCCATATCCCTTAGCAAAACAAATACATTCTGATGGTTCAGCCGCACACCTCCGTAATGACTTCGTTTCTGGATTCAATGCGGCCAATCTCCCTCTTGCTGGATTAGGAAACATATATGCTCGCGACCCAGCCGGTTTTCATGGAGGGGTTGAACATGGGTCTGGACAAACACATTTATTCTATCAAGGCGATATAGGAAGTGGCACTTTGGCCGGTGGCGGGGGTTCTTATCAAATTACACCCGTTCATCGTGTTTCCCGATGGCATGGCACTTATGCCGCTTTAACGGCGGGGAGGATTACATTTGGTACGGAGATTTTGTTTGCCCCTCTCCGAAGTGAAGAAGCAGGGCAACCGGGATATTTGGTTGAAATTCAAATGTATGCAAACGCCACTGGCGGTTTATCCCGCACATTAATTCAAGGCGTGGATTATACCATTGATGCAAATTTAATTACTATTTCAAATCCTTCCGGCTGGGCAACCGCCGCAGGTTCATTGACTCATATTCATTTAACATATGTTCATTCTTGCCATCACGCATGAGGTGTCTTAATTGGAGAAGAAATACCGCAATAAAATATCACAGGTTTGCCCTCAATGTGATAAAAGTGTTTTAGCAATACGCATTAACGGTTTTTATTCAGGTGATCGGGATAGAGTCTTCTTATGGGAATGCCCTCTTTGTGCTAATGTATGGCGGGGCGCAAGACCCGAATTAAAGAACACTTTGATTTAAGTTTCACCTATTTGAAGACGCTCTTGTACCACCAGCACCCAATTGCCTTCGCATGGCTGGTCTAAAGTTTCCTCTCGCTTGATTCCGCTTGTATCTTTTTTGGGTACGCTCTCTCTTTACTTTGCGCCCTATGCCCCATGCTTTTGCTTTACCCTGCCTGTATGGTCGGTCACTGATATTGCTTCGTGAATAGCCTTTGAATTTGCCCTTTTTTGTAATAGAATCCCAAGCGGTCTTAAACGGGTCTGCTGATGCGGCGATATT
>TARA_R110002126_G_scaffold291626_1_pt1 | contig 21128 bp, 19 predicted proteins | sample TARA_R110002126 | Tara Oceans TARA_R110002126 (sample SAMEA4397536) | marine metagenome | biome: Polar Biome; feature: [DCM] deep chlorophyll maximum layer (ENVO:01000326); material: water (ENVO:00002006), including particulate matter (ENVO:01000060) such as... | depth 30 m
ATTTTTATAATTATTTTTGTCTTTTCGTCGCCTATATTGTTGACACCAAAAAGTCAACGGTTTATTATTTTTTAATATTTCTAATGCTTTTTGCTCTTCATCTTTTATCATTTCTTCAGTATATATAAGCCTATTCCATAGACGAGTATGAGCGACTATTCTTTCGTATATATGACTTACTATGTATTCATTATTTTTAATTTTTCTATGTGATTGTGGTCGTAGTTCTACTTCCATTATGTGTATTTATACCTAAATCTTTTTATATCCATTTATTCATATATTCACATTTTACATGTATACACTCCTTTTGTTTTTCTCCACGTCTAACATTCTGTCCCACACCTATATAATACTCATTTTTCTTCGTTGGGTCTATTACCCATGATACCACACAATCATTTAGTTTCCATACTACTTCTAATTCTACCCCTTGCGAATGCTTTTTTAAAGCGTAATCCCATTTGGATTTACCAAAAATTAACGTTGGAAAGATACCGTAATTAACTCGTCTGGTTTTTAATTCATATTCCTTAATAATAGTTCCAGCACTTTTTACCTTAAAATCAAAAGAAGACCATTTAGAACTAAACTTATCAACTATACACCTATCATGTTTGTTTTTTAAAACAATTAAAAAATCATCTTCACTTGCAAACCCAAAATCTAAATCTTCCTTAATACTAATCATTCTATATATGTATAAATATATTTTAATTCTGTAATATTAACGAATAATTATTCGTCTTCATCATCTTCTCTACCTTCGTTAAATGCTGGTGGTTTAATATAAAAACTTGGTCGGTCTGCTGGTGGTCTTCCGGCTTGTCTACTTAATCTATCTTGTAAGGCTAAATCTTCTTTTTTCTCCCCAGAAAATTGACCCAGTCCACCACGTTCTCTATACTCTTTATATCGGTCGCTTTTCATTTGTATCATGTCTTGTTTTTGGGTTTCTAAATCCATTGCTCTTGATTCATTTTCTCCACTCCGTGCTTCACGCATGTTTTTTTCCATCTTTTGCCCCAATGATGTTAGACTTTCTATTCGTGATGGTGTAGCCCCAGCCCCTAACATACTGGCTATATCATCGGCACCGAGTGGTCGCTGGTCGTTAAGTAACCTTTGTTTTTGGTTATCTATGATAAATTGAGTTATTTGGGCTGGTGTTTTTGCTCCTATTGTTGGGTCTGCATCTGGTAAAAATGCTGGTGTGCCGTCATCGCTTGGCGGTTGATATTGTGATACATAGTTAAATAAACCTTCTTCTGTGAGTTCTTCTGGGTCTGTTGGTAGTAGTGGTGCTTGGGCTGATACCGTAGATAAATCGTCTAAAAATCCACTCGCTTCTGGGTTTGCTAATAAGAATTGTCTTAATCCTTGTGGGTCATCTTTATACTGGTTTAAATTCATTCTATCATAGTTATTAATAATACGTTGTATTAAATTCGGTTCGGTTTCTTGTGTTTTGGGTTGTAATATTGCTGATGATACTTGGTTCATTATTTCAGCCAGTCTTGTTCTTTCTGGTGTCTTTACGGCTGGTTTATTTTGTTGTATTATCTGCTGTAATGAATTCGTAAGATTTGCATAAAATTCTTGTTGTTGCGTCCATATTGGCTGTGGTATACTTTGGGGCATCGGCTGGTATCGTGTGATTTGGAATAATACAGATGAATAAGGCGAGATAGCATTTGGTGTGCTTAAATCTGGTTGTCTTATATCTATCGTGATTGAACTAATTAACTTATCTTTTTTAATATAGAATGACTGTGGGGCTTGGTATTGGTAATAAAAATCACCTTCTGCGTTTAGTTTAGATATAATACCAACACAATTTAAATTAGAGCCTTTATTTGCTGATACATAAAACTCGGTATCTACTAAATCACTTAAAATAAGAAAGTAACCATTTTCGGTTTTAGTTGGTAAGTTCTTCGCTATAAGTTCTGTGCTAACACAATCAATAGTATAGCCAGTTCTTCGCTGTCTATCTGGGTTAAATGTTAATGCTCCTTGTAAGTAAGTGTCTGTGGTTGGTGTCCCAGTAAATTGTAATGGTTGTCCGCTCGTATTAGCGTGTCCGTATCCTTTAGCGTGTCCGTTTGTATTTAATGCTCCTATACTACTTTTTGCATATCTCACTTCTTTTGCAGTCGTTTCGGCACTATCTTTTGTAATATAAAATGGTGTATCTTCGCTTGGTTCTTCTAATGTGATAATACCACTCGCCACATCAATTAAGCCGTCTGTTGTTGCTTTTGGTATAAAATTACCGCTGGTTGTTTCTACATCATACCCAACATTATTAAATTGGGCTTCACTAAAACCTAATTTAGACCAAAAACGTTCACTTAAATTACTTTTGTTTATACTATCAACGCCACCTAAAAACCAGTCAGTTGATAAATCTACGCTATCATCTATCCCAGTTAATGACCTAATTTCGTCTGGGGTCATTCCATATTTTATATCGTATGATAGCCAATTTTCAATATTTACACCACCATTTCTCGTCTGTGGTAATTTATATAAGTAGCCATTAGTTCCGGTTGGTTCTGGAAAATATAAGATACAACTTTCTTGTCCCCCAGTTTCTACACCAGTTTTATCGTCGACAGAAAATGTAGAAACTTGTGGCTGGTGTAAGTAACTTACAATAAAACGTGACTGTGTTGTATCCCATGAGAAGGCGATATTATCCGTCCCCATATATTGGGACATAAAACAATTTTGTTTAGGTATATATTCTAATGGGTAACCTATTTCATCTGCTGGAGCAGTTCCAGCCGAGTTATAAATAGCACTATATATAGGGTGTCCGCTTTGGTTAAAATCTGTTTCAGTTCCATTTGTGGGCTTATTATAACTGGTATATTTAGTTCTAAAATAAATATATGATTTTCCATTTGGTGGGGCTGTTGTTTCGGCTTCTTTTGGTATATCGTATATATTGGATTCTAACACAAATGAGCCAGTCGCTAAAGTATTAGTTAATCCGGTAGCACTTTCTTTATTATCAAGTGCATCATCATTTATGGAACTCGTCCAAACTGGTATTAAAAAATTATTTTGGGGAACTGATATAATCTGCCGTTGACCAATAATACTCTCTGGTAATAGATTACCAAAGTTATTGCGTGGAGATGTAACTGCGTGAGTCTGTCTTGTTAATTCGGTTGCTATATCGCTTGGTGATGAATAATCTTCATTAATATTAAATGTATATGTTGAGTAATGTTGGAATAAGTTTAATTGGCTTATAAATGAATCTGCACCGTTAATAGTTCTTGAGTATTTGGTCACGTCTATTGGATTTAAACCCCCACTATCACGAATATTAATAGCAAAAGAAGAAGCCCTTATAGTAGTAGTAGTTTCTGGATATGCTATAGAAGAATATAATAAACCAGATGGGGCATTAGTAACCGAGCCAAAATTATCTATTAATACTTTGGTATTTATCATGGTATATAAATCTTTTTCTCCGTTTGCTGGAACATTTAACTGGGGTGTATTACTGGTTATGCTTTGGTTTGCTTTTCCTTTGTGTCTATATTTAAAACCAACATTATTTAACATACCATAAAGAATACATTTACCTTTTTGGTTTGGTCTATAATTATCGTCGCTATCTGGGGCATTAACACTTCTTAAAACATTCGTAAACTGATATACATTTTCACTCACCAACCCCCAAGTCCCACCACCCCCCCCAATAGTGGATACGGTCATAAACTCGTTATCATTTGCTTCACCATTTAAATAAAATCCAAAGGTATTTAATCCATTATTTAACGCTAATAAATCTTCATCAAACCTTAAAGGGAATTCAAGGTTTAAAAACTCTACTACTATATATGAGTGGTCTGTGCCGTCGGCTGGATTAAATAAATGCGTAAATAAAACATCTAATACTATATTTGTATTAGGACTTTCTATGACTTGGAATAATACTAATTCGTCTTCTTCATAAAGAACCTTTCCACTACTTGGAATTGCTGGGGTTGCTTGGTTTATTGTAGGTGTATATACCATAAATACTTCATCGCCAACTTGACTAATTTGGTTTAAACTGCTAAAAGTTGTTGCTAATGGTCTGTTTGGTGGAACTTGTGGATTGGATATAAGATGTGTGGGCGACTGGGATTGATAAGAATAATTCCCACCGATATTGACTTCTTGGAAATATCCAGTAGACAACATAATTTTAGTTTTATTATCACCGCCAACGTCATAATTTATCCCATTTAAATAGTTTTGGTTTTCCATGATTGCTCCCCACTCATTATAGTTAGTATTAGCGGTTAAATCTATAAAACCATATATAGTAAATATAAAAGCGTATGTGGAGTTATAATTATAATAGCCCAAGGCTGGTGCTGTTTTCTCATCTACATCCAACTGTAATGGATAAAACTTATATGACTTACCAATAGAGAATAGTTTTCTAACATCATAAGCGTCATACGTTGGGGGGGTTGTTGCTGGTGCTTTGTATTGGTCTAAAAATAATACTGATTGTCCTAAATAAACTGGGGGTGTGGATTCATCAATAACATTATTAACAAACGATAACCTAAAATTACCATCTGCTAATGGTAGTTGGTTTTTGCCTATCTCTTGCTGTTTTGTTGTTGGGATTTCCCCTATAATTCTTGCCGGACAGTATGGGTCTTGGTAATATGTATAACTACTACTATTAGGTCTATCGGCAAAATTAGCGGTAGTGTCTAATCCATTTGGTAAATTACGTAATAGTTTACACGGTCTGTTATCTACATCATAAGGGAATACCCCAGCCCCTAATGTCATATTGTATTGTTCTCGTTTATCATTTTTAGCATCATTACAACCATAAAAAGAATAAATCCACGTGCCTTTATTATCTTGATTAATACTCGTTTCATCACGGTTCCATGCTATTAAATCGCCTACACCAACTGATGACAAAAACGCTGAATGGACTTTTACTTCATCACCAGCCCTTAACTGTAAACCAGATGAGAACTCGCTTAACCATGTATTATTTTGACTATCTAATCCAACCTTTCCAGCCCCTTCATATAATGCATTTTGTCTATTACATTCTATCATTATTGTTTCTGGTGAGCGTTGTAGGGGGGCTTGTTGAGCGTATTCTCCCATGCTAAATGGTGATTGCTGTTGGACTGGTGGGTGTCTAATCTTATTGTTAGATTTGTAAGACATTCTATAATATCTAATTATATTTTAATATTATAGGTATAACTACACACAATTAAAATATATGTATTATATAAATGTATTGTGTGATATGTGGGGCAAAGGCAAGAACCTTTAAATATAGTTTGGATTATTTAGGGCTAACATGTAGCACGTGTTTTAGAATGAGTAAAGAAGATTACGTCAAGTATGTTGACCTAATCTGCGAAAAAAAAATACAAGAAATTTTAGAAGAATGTAACAAAATTAAAACATTATATCGCTAAACTAACTGATTGTTTAACTTTCTTGACTTTAATAAAAACATTGTCGCTTTTGTTTCTATTATGATAAATATTATGCAGTTTAGAATAGTTTAAAAAATTATTACTTGTTTCTTCATACCATTTATTACATACTTTTTCTAATGTTTCCGCCGAACAATACCATACGCTCTCATTTAGATTAATGGGGTTTTGTAATTCTACAATCCATGACGAGTTTTTCATATTTATATATATATATATTATTATATATTAATTATGTATGTTTAACTAATTTATTATATATACATTATATTATATAACTTAACTAACAATGGATGACCAACAGATAACTGACCGCCGTAAGTATTATAGAGATTACTACATTAAAAATAAAGAAAAATACACCAAAAAATATGATGATGCTAAATTAAATAAGTATCCCAGTTTTAGAAAGAAAAAACAAGTATATGGATTTAAGAGAATACATGGAGATTTTATACTTACTTTTGATTAGGGACTAATACCCCATCTTCATATTAGGTTTTTTATCTACTAAATCCTTTTTAGGAGCAAAATTTTTATGCCCCTTCTCTCTACTCATTAGTTTTGGCTTGGATACTTTATCACCAAAATTAAATACGTCTGTTTCCTTAATCTGTTTTGGCTTTCCAATTTCCATAACAGTTTTATATTTAGTCATAGGATTAGTTGAATATGATTTATCCGCTAATCTTTGGCTATCATGTAATGGTTTATTCCACTTATACATACAGTTTCTATACTCGTGTTTTATATCCATATAAATTAAGTATAGAAAATAAAAATATATTTACATATTATAAATATGCTTGTTTCAGTTTTAAACAATACCGATGACCCTACCTTTTTTCAGCAAGATTTCACAGAAAATATTATACTACCGCCTAACTGCACTGTTAAAATGCTAAAGGCATTCATACCTATTACTCGTGGATTAAGCATACCAACAAATGCTGTAATTTCTTATCAAGTTGGGGGGCTTAACAGTAGCGGACATAGTCTAACGATACCGTCTGGTGTTTATAATTTATCAGTATTAGCATTAACTATTCAGCAACTAATCCAAAGCGATATAGATACGAAAAAATTACAAGCCAAATGTATTATGACCCATGATAATTCTATGGGAGCCGAAGTAGGGGCATTTAATTTTATTTTAAAAAACCTTACCTTATATCCTAATGTAGCCGTCCAAATTAATTGGAATGATGCGTCAACTCCTAAAGCCGAGTTTACAACAATTAAAGACGATACTATACTATCAGTAGCGACCCCTTACTTAAACTATTTTAGTATGGGGGTATCCGCCATAAAATCATCGGCTAACCCAGCGGTTGATGTTAACTCATGGGGACATATAAGCAGTTTTGATGTTCCCCAAACATTATTAAAGACGATGTATAGAAACGATAATCCTAATGGTGCTAATATACCGCCAATATCACACGCTGATACTGCTTATGGGGCTTTGTGGTGGTCTAATAGATATGGTGGACTCGCTGGGGCTACTGATGCAACGTATGCTATGACTGTATGTAGTGCTGGGGTGGGTGTGGGTGGCGTAACAACTAATAACGATATAGGACAAGTTACTAAATGGACTGGTTGTTATTCAGTAATGGTTGTTATGGGTAAAGTCGTTCCCAATAATCCGTTACTTCCACCAATGGTAGCAAAAGGTGATTTACTTGTTTATGAAGTTAATACGGCTGGCGCTTTAAACTTGGTATTACATTATAAAGGGGGTATAGGTGCTAACGACCAAGTAGCGGTAGTTATACCAGAAACTGAAGGGGAAACATTAGAATATTACCATAGGTTTAATGGTTCTACCGCTTGGCGTGAATTAGATGGCTTTGTAGGCACTCGTTATGCTAACCCAGACACCGACGATTTATATATGGGATTTTCAGCATATAATGCTATGCCTACGCCTACCGCCCCATCTCAAGCCAACGTTACCCAGATTTTTGGCTCATTTGACTTTCAAGATATATATGATGGTTGGGGCGAGTATGTTAAAATAAACTGGGGGACAGTCCAATCACAATTAGGCTTTAGTCAAGCAGTATATGATGATGATACATCTGGGGGGGCATTACCAATATTAGCAGAGATAGATATTAATAACGAAGACCCCTTACCAGTTAACGATTCTACGCCAGAAGAAAACCGAATACCTTACGTTAATATTGATATAAACGAATTACCAATACAAAATTACACTAATAATAATCCTACATCTCTTGGATTATCAACCAGTAGGACTATATGTAGTGTCCCACGTTATGATATGTTAGGACAATACGCAACCGATAAAGCCGATGCTATCGTTTTTGAGAATAATACTCATTCAAGCCCACTTAATAACGCACAAGAAATCACATTATCACAACTTACATTTACTTTAAGAAATGCAGACGGCACCATACCTAATGATTTAGGAACGCCACAAGGATATATTTTAGATATTCAGCCACAATCAATTTAGGGGACACCCCTAACCCCATAACTTTGAGCTCATATAACGAAAATAACGAAAATGGTTAAATATAGTTTTTGGTTAGGGGATTTAAATAACTTAAATTATTTTCTAACTAAACATTATAAATATGACCGCCAGAGAACATGCTAAAAAGATTTTATCGGCTAAAGGTAAAGGAAGTTATAATGCTCAACTTGATGAGAGTCTTGCTATGAGAAATAAGAAAGAAAGCAAAGAACATGCTACATTAAAAGCAAGAAGGGACGAAAGCAAAGGGGAAGCAAAATCTATGGGTAAACGTGCTTATAGTGGCGTAAGGGCTATGGATAAATATAAACGTGGTGCTACACCGCATTTTTAATTTTTTTTAACTTTTTATATATATAAATCTAATATATATATATAACGATGCCTACTGACCCACTACCCAAAGAAAGCGATACACTTATAACTATGCCGTATAAAAGACGACCATATATAAGAAGAAGACCATACAGAAGAAGAATACCAAAAGATACACTGGTTACTATGCCGAAGTATAGATATGTAAAGCCAAAGCCAAAGCCCAAACCCAAAGCCAAACCCAAAGCCAAAGCCAAGCCAAATGAAGCGAAATTTAAAGGTGCTGGGTTAGTATTTAAGAGAAATAAAGTAATTAATTAAGTAATATCCTACACAAATTCACTAATTAATTAAATGTTTAATTAGTGATTTTGTGGAAATTAAAATATAGTATTAGTGTATAATGTCTAATTACGGAAGAGTCCCCAACATGGAGTTAAGCATAGAAGAAAAGAAGGAAGAAAAAGAAGACGATGTATTCGTAGAACCAACCCCACCTATCGACGAAAAAAAGCAAAAATTAAAAGACCATTTGGCCAAATGTAGGGAGAAATCGGTCGCTGTGAGAAAAGCAAAAAAAGAAGAGAAACTCGCAAATAAGAAACCAGTAGGCAGACCATCAACCAAAGCAAAAAAGCAAGAAGCGATACCAAAAGATTATAAACCAGCCCCAGAGTATGTATCAAGTGAAGAAGATGAGCAAGAAGAAGAAGAAGAAGTATTTACCGAGAAACCTAAACCAACAAAGAAACCAAGAGCGTATAAGAATGTAGCAACCAGCGAAAGTATGGACTATGATAAATTAGCCGATATGGTAGCAAGTAAATTAAGACCATCACCAGCACCCCCCCCAGCACCCACCCATCACCAACCACCACAGAATCAGTTTGGGTTTGGTAATTACGAACAAATGAGAGCCTATGAGAACCAGATTAGAGATGAAGAACGAAATAAATACAAAGTAGAACACGAAACCAAACAGCAAGAAAAAGCAAGACGTTTAGACCAAGCAACCAAACAATATTTTAGGAAGATGCCCCCAGTAAATATCTTAAATCCAGATAATATGTGGGATGATGCATTTAATCCACGCCGTCGTTAATTAATTATATATTGTAACTATATAATTAATATGAGTGAACGCCGACCGATTATTACCGCTATACTATCAGTAGTAATAGCATTAATTAGGAGAATCCCCACACGTGCTAAATGTCGTTGTTGTGAAAGTGAATGTATGAACGATGAAGATAATATCTCAATTGATAGTAATGAACCAATCAACGAAATTATACCAACCGTTCCCAAGCAAAGCGAAGAATAAAAAGTATAGCGTATATGTTAAAAGTGATGATACTAAAAGTGGTAAGAAATTAATACACTTTGGAGATAAACGATACGAACAATTCCAAGATAAATTAGGAACATATAAAAAATTAGACCATAACGACACCAAGAGAAAAAAAGCATATTATGATAGACATGGTAAGGCAACATCCAAAGATACGGCTAAATATTTTTCTCATAAATACTTATGGTAGCGAATTTAAAATTAGATAAATAAAATATGTATTAATATATAATGGATACTCTTAAAATGTTCCCAGTGAAGGACGACGACGAAGTCTATAAAATTAATCGTGAAATCCCAGAGCCACTTCAAAAACCCCCCTTTGTTTATGTCTATTTAGGCTCTCGTGGCGTGGGTAAAACAAACAGTCTTATTAGCGAAATGTTACGTAAAAATATGTATGGCGATATCAAAGGTAAACCCAAAGTATTTCAAGATATTATAGTTATGAGTTCCACATTAGGAAGCGACAGCACCAGTAGACATCTTATTAAGAAAGCGACCGCTACCTATGATACTTATGATGATAGTATCGTAAATGATATTTTAGAGTTCCAAAAGTCAAAAGACAAAAAAGATAGAAAGCATATTTTAATTATTGCCGACGATATAGCACCTATGATGGGTTCACGTGATAACGCATTATTTAAATTGACATCTGTTCATAGACATTACTTAATTAGCATTTGTTATCTTATTCAACAACCAAGAATGATACCCCCAGTTGTAAGAAATTGTGCTACAGCATATCATATATATAGGTGCCCTAACAGTAGCGAACAAGAAAAGATATTTACGGATTTATCATTCATGGGCGACAAAAAAATGGTTCAATCTATGTATGACTACGCAACAAATAAACCGTATCAATTTTTATGGGTTGACTGCATTAAAAATAGTGCTTGGAAGTGGGGAGCATGTGACCCAGAGTTCTTATGGGAAAAGTATGATAAAGACGGTGGATATTCGCCCCCATTTGTGTTACCATCTGTAAAGCAAAAATCTATCGACGAAAAAGATGTAATAGGAGATTGTGGAAGAATGATATAATTTTTTTTAATTTTTTATATTATTATCTGTATAGATACTATAATAATATGGGTGATATATCTAATAAATTAAGTGCTATTGGTAGGGGCGATGAAATGTATAAACAAGCACGTTTTGGTTTAGAATCCAAATTAAATGAAGACGATATGAGCCAAGTAAGTTTAGATGTAGGGAAAGATGAAGGTCTGTCCCAGTTACTTATTGGGGGGGGTGTTGGATTAAATCCAGTTTTTAAATACTTTGGTGGTAAGGCTAAAAAGGCTGGATTAAAGCAATTAAATAAATCAGCAAAGGTATTGTTTGAAAGATTTAAAAATAAAGTTAATCCAGCAGACAAAACATCAAGTGAAATAGATAGTATGGACGATGGCGGAGTTAATAGTGCTTTAGATGATGTTAATACACGAGTAAGTAAATTACCATTAAAGCAACAAATTAAAGTTAATGCTGATATGAATAATGTTAAAGCACCTACTGACGATTTGGCTGGTAAAAAAGTTCAGTTACAAAATAAACAAAAAGTCGTAAGCGAACAAGAAATGAAAGACCCAGACACAAGAAGTAATATTAGAGAAGGTGAATACGAAGATTTAAATAAAGAAAGTAGATTAATACCAGTCAATAAGAATGAGCCATTTAATAATCCTTCAGCAGATGGGGCTGACGTTAGTAGGGTTCGCCCTACGCCATCATCACGCCCTATGGAAGCCGGAGATTTAATGGAAGGAGCCGTAGACACAATGGAGAAACCAGCCGGAAAAATATTAAATGGACTGAAGAATGCTGGGGTAGATGTCCCAGAAGGGTTCCAAGCCAAAGATTTAAGCGAAAAACTGGTAACAGATGCTATGGGTGATGAAGGGGGTAAATTAGCCGAAAACTTGGTATCTAAATTGGGTGGTGAAGCCGGTTCGTTAATAGGTGAAGGTGCGAGTATAGGTGGACGAGTATTAGGGGCATTAGGAGTTTTAGGAGATATAGCCGGCCCGGCCATGGATATTTTCGGTTTATACGAAAGTATAAAGGGACAGATAGATGCCGAGAAGAAACAAGACGCATTAAATAAAGACGTGCAATCTACTTTACTTCAAGAAAAAGATTTATTAGTAAAACCAGAGTTTAGCATGGGTTCAATGGCTATGCCTACGATGGATACATCACAAATGAGAAGTGGTGGAATGATGAATTTTTAGTTAAAATTTGGATTTTTTATATATAGAGATATTATAACAATATGGCTGGAATGACCCCAGAATACAATAACCCAGATTTTTCATGTCTTGAAGCATGTGAAGCACGGAAAGCAAAAGAAGCAGAAGATTTATATAAAGCGACACACCCAGCAAAACCGAGTGATATTAATAGCCAAAGAAGCGATAGTATATATGATACCGCTCTCAATCAACGAGAATTAAGTAATTTACATTATTAATAGGGGTGGCGACCCCAAAAAACGCAATAATTATATTTAGGGGACACCCCTAACCCCACCCCCAGTTTTTGGTTCCACTTTTTTTAAAAGTGGAGTTTAAATTATATTCATAATATTATTATCTTTATAGATATTATAAATATGCTTTCTGTATCTAATACTCTTCCAATCTCCAACTTTTCGCAAGTAGTTATTAGTGATAATGCTGGTTCTCAATTCGCACCTAAAACCAATTCACGAATTCGCTTACAGTTACCCCCATCACTTTCTATGGTTGATTTTCACAGTTCTTATTTAAAGTTTGATATGCAACTTAAACAGAGTGCTTTTGGAACTTCTAACACATATAAAATGAAGTTAGGAAATGGTCAAGGTTCCCAGCAGATAATCCGTGATTTAAGAATTCTCATGGATGGTCGCCCAGTTGAAGAGATTACCCACTATAACGTTTTAGATAAAGTATGTAATGATTTTAGTAATGATACATCACTTAACGTTTTCCATTCACAATTCAACCATGCTCTTGTAAAAGGTAACACCCCTACTTATATGATTCGTGGATATGACGCAAGTGGGTTATCCCCCACCGCTCTTAATGATATTGGCGTTGGTAATACCTTTCAGCCTAAATTAAGTGGTGTGTTATCCCTACCAGTCGGTGTCCCACTCGTGGCTACTGGCTTAATGGAGATTGAGTTAATTTTAGAAGATAGTGAGAATGTATTGGTGGTTGATGGGTCGCTTACAAGTGTTGCCGATACTTTCACCGCTAATGCTACTGGTGGATTTACTGGTGCTGGTGGTGCTGGTGCTGGTTCTATTATAATTACTGGTGCGATTCCTAAAGGTAAGGGGTGGACTAATTTTAAGGATTGTCCGTTCTTTAAGGGTAATGTAGTTAAAATCACGGCTACTGGTTCAATCACCCCAGACACTGTTAGATATGCTGTAGTTGATGGTCCCACCACAGAAGGGGCGGTCAACACGATTTATATACCGTTTACGATACCAAATGGTGTATTTGGTAATAATGAAGTTTTTACAGATGTAAAATTAGAGTGTGTTTTTGGTGCTACTGGCGTTTCCGCTGATGGAAAATCTACCACTGGTGCTGGAACCGCTGATTTTTCTTACCAAATTAACGAAGTTCAATACGTGTGCCGTTCAATTGAGATGCCCCCTAACTATGTTGATAGTTTACAGAAACGTATACAAGCCGAAGGCATGGTGCTTGATATTCCTACTTACAGCATGTATCTTGATAATATCCAGCCATCTATTAACAAACAGTCAATTTTAGTGCCGTGCTATTCAAGCCGTGCAAAGTGTTCTATGTCTATTCCAGTTGAAGCAAATCAGCAACCGTTCCAGTATGATAGGGGGGGTAAAATTGATAGTCTTCGCCAGTATCAGTTTAAGATAGGTGCGAGAGTTGAGCCACAGCGTCCTATAGATGTATCTAATACAACGCTTAATACTCGTGCTTACGCCAGTCAAGAGCATCTCCAAGAGTTTAGTAAAGCACTCGTGGCTACTGGGCTTGGTAACCGTTCTCTACTTAACCACCGTGAGAATTTTGTAATGGGTCGCAGTCTTTCCGCTATGGGTGGAACCGAAGATTTAAGCGAAAAAGCCCTACGTGTTGAGATAGAATACAATAGCGGACACGCTAACACCGCAAAGAATGTGTTTACTTTTGTTAATCATATTAGACGTTTACAGATAACCCCAAGTGGTTTACAGATTTACGGATAATTACCATTTTTATTGTAATTTGTATTTATTTATTAAATTAAAATCTTTTACCAATATATAGAAATGAGTAAACGATTTTTAAATATTGCCCCTACCAATGCTGGAACTGGTGTCTTTAGTTTTTCTGGTGCTGGAAATCCCCAGATTATTTTTAATATAGCGAATACTGGACTACTCCAAGCCCACGAACTCCGCTTCCAAGGTAACTTTAAGATAGTGGCTAATGGAAGTAACGCCCAACTCGCAGACCCTACAGTAGATGTTAATGTTGATGCTTTTACTGGTATTCAGTCTTCAATCCAAACGCTTAATATTGCTTCACGTAATTACTCTAACCGAAGTTTAGAAGAGATTTTACAGTATCCACGTTTAGTAAGTTCTCTTCAATCCGCTTTACATGATAAGGGAGATTATGATAGCACTTTATCCCATGAAGCCGGTTCTAAAGGCATGGGTTTTGATACTGTAGCAGAACTTAACGCTAATGGAAATACTGGTCAAGAATACACTGCGGTCGGTCAGCGTTTAGCATCTCGTAGGGCTTATTGTGCTCGTGGTGGTAAGGCTTTCTCCATGCGTCTTGTATGTGGAACTCTTATGTCTATGCCTATGATTAACCTTAATGATTTAGGCGGTGCTACCGTCACTATTACACTTGCCCCTACTTCTAATGTTTTATGGGGCGCTACCGCTTCAGCATATCATTATGAGATTACTAACCCACGACTGGTGGTTCCCATTCTGTTAGAAACTCCAGCCGAACAGATGACATCAGCCCAGAATCCAACAGCCGATATGCAGTTCTTATCATTTACAGCACTTTACAATACTATCAATTCAACAGCCCACCAAGTCGTTCATAAAACCAGCCTACGTGGTGTTATCTCAACTTTCCAGAATTATGTTCCTACTTCTTATGTAAATAACTTCGGTGAGAATGGTGTAGGACAGTATAACCCACAGATTAGACGGCTTACATACCATATTGATGGTAAACGTGTTCCGTTAGAATACTCATTAGAGCCAAACCGTTTAGCAGTATTGGCTGAATCCCAACAGCCCACTACTACCCCACAGATTCTTACCAATTATGTTGATGCTTTTAAGAACTTCCAAGATGTTAAGAAATCATGTATTAACCCTACTATATCATCAGCACAACAGCAAGTAGAGCGTAATGCCGTATGGGGGACTGGTTGCTCTTATGATGCCGTCAGTCAAGCCGGTATACCAGCCGTTTTAAGCACTCTTGGATTTGAGATTCAATCTAATCTCGTAGACCCTACCCAGTATGATATAGCACCTAATGCGGTTCCGCCACCAGTTCCGGTTTCCTATTCTGTCTATTCATATTACTTATGTAGAAACTCCGTAAGAATCACAAAAGGACAAGGTATAGAAGTCGTTTCTTAAAATAGGGGACACCCCTAACCCCATAACTGGTGTAATATTTGCTCGATGAAAAAATAGGGGACACCCCTAACCCCATAACTTTGAGCTCAATTAACGAAAATGGTTAAATTAGGGGACACCCCTAACCCCACCCCACAGTTTTTGGTTCCACTTTTTTTAAAAGTGGATTTAAAAGTGGATTTTTACAAGAACTTTGTTATTTAAGTTTTTTTTATTAAATTATTATCTATATAGTTATTATAACAATATGGATAATGTATTACCTAACGTTTTAAGAACTAATGCCGTTGATGAAAACCAGTCTACTATGGTTGAGAGTATTATTCATGATGCCGAGAGCCATGTATGGTATGCCGAGAATTACGGTAAGACACGCTTCCTTTTACAGAAAAAAGGCGATGTTCTCGCTTCTAATGGAACTTTAATATGGAAAATTGACTGGGCTAAACAAGTAAACAACCAAGATAAATCGGCTACTGTCCCACGACTGGGTGGGGCATTGTCTATGATTGATAGTTGCCGTATGTATTATGGGGGTAAATTGGTTAGTGAATTGAGAAACGCTGGACGACGCATCGCTATTGATGATGTATTTACGCCGTTAGACCATCAAGTTGAAGTAACCGATGTAAAACTTGGTTCTAATCATCAGTATTTTTACACCGCTGGTGGACTTTTGCAGTTAGCCCCAGATATAGGAATTAATAAAAAGGGAACTCGTGAGATTAGAAACGGAACCGATGCTAATTTAGAAGTATCAGTCCCACTTAAAGAACTTGTGCCGATGTTTAAGGATATTCTTTTACCGACCGCTTTACAAGGTGATATAGTTTTAGAGATTGACTGGAATGCTCGGTGGGCTGATTGTATTGTTGAAGGTGGGGCTGGTGGTGTTGCTGGAGATGATGCAAGATTCTCGGTTCAGCGTCCACGACTTCATTTAGATTATATCACATTTTCTAACGAAGTAAGCCAAGCATTAAGAGATGAAATTAATGGAGATACTGGTAAAACAGAACTTTACAGACAAGCCGTTCTCGTGAATTCACAACTACCAGCCATCGCTGGGGACGACGAAACCGTTACTACTGACGTTGAGTTAGGTTTCGCTAACCGGTCAGTTATGAAACTTTACATACAGAAAAACGTATTAACATCTAATCCCCTTCTCCGTAATTTATCATGTGATGGACTTCTTCAAGAAGAGTATCAGTTGGTAGTTAATAATAAATTGACTTTTGATAGAAACGTGGCGGTAGTCCCAGAGATGTATTCATATCTCAACCAAACTGGGGACGCTCAAGCCAATATTATGGCTGGAACATATGACCAAGTGGGGGTAGCCGAATTAGCACCAGACGACCGCTCGGCTCTCAATACGTTTAGTGATACGGTTATATTGCCTTCTACTACGGATACACCCACTAATGGTGTTCGTGATGCTTTCCAAGGTAAACAGAGATGGGTTGGAATTAATCTGGCTAAAACACGCATGGGAAATGATACACCCCAGAACGCAGTTCAAGTAGGACAGAATAATATGATATTGAGATATACTCGTAGCACTAAAAGTCTTGGTAATGCCGAATCCAATACAGCCTATTCTAAATCAGTAGTCCAATTAAACACATGGGTTGAATGTGTTAAGGCGGTTGTTATGAGAAACGGACGTATGGAAGTTGTAGATATGTAAACTGGCGGATTTTAACTTTATTTTTTATAAAAAGTAAATTATATAGAAATGGATAGAGAACAACTTATGCATATAGCAGAAAAAGAAATCAAGAACGAAAACGATTATTTAGAAGAAATGAATCACCTAAAAGTTTTGTTTGATAAGAAAGATAAAGATGTAGAAGAAATATTAGAAAAGTATAAAGATTCAATAAAAGAATTAATTACCAGTTATGGTGTCGTTAGACTATTAGATAATCAATTAGAAGAAATAGGGGCACCATTAGATATTAAATGTATTAGTGAATTATTAAGGCAACAATTAAGCAATTTTTTTGATGATATTAAGGTCTAATCTTCATATAGCAATTTAAGCAAACATAAACAAACACGAAACTTGGCTCATTATAAACTGTTAATCTATGTAGGAAAAAAAACGATAATTTACAAAACTCACAAGTCATTTATATTTATTTTATATTTATTTCGTCGATAGATTTTTTATTTAGGAATAATTAGATATGTATATTTACATATATAATTATAAAATTGATTTAAAAGAATAGTTGATAATATATGTAATAATACAGAAATTAAAATATATGTTAGATATATATAGCATGGAATATTCACCGATTCTAATTAGAACCGCATTAGCCAAAATTGAAGGACGACCACGAAAACTAAAAGTATTTAGGAAAACCAAAGACGGATACATAATTAATGATGATGTAGCAAATGCATTGAAGACTACACCTAAAAAGGTAATGCTTGATGATAGGTTTGCGTGGAACAAGAAAACCAAAGAAGTTATACCACTTTATCGTGGCGATAGTAAGCGACTTTCCAAAGAGTTTAACGCTATTAAGAAAAAGAGTGATACTATTTTATTTGGAACTAAAATGTATGATAGCCTACGTAACAAAGTTATAGATGAGAAAGATATGTATAAGAAAAACGGACAATTAAGAAAAGCATTTATTAATACCAAAGTTATAGGAAAACAACGAATCATTAGAAAGAAAGAAAAGAAGAAGGTAGATAAGACTTATTCAGTTTCGTTTACTATGACTTATGGTGTTATTTATAAAGACAATCTTAAAAAAACTTATAAGGAAGAAGAAACTAAAACATTTGTTTTAAATGCTGGTGAATCTATGGATAGTAAAATAAAATCCATAATAACAGACTTTATTGAAAACCCACCATCACCAGTTCATAGTTATAATAATGTTGGCGTAAAGAATATTAGTAAGACCCAGATAAAAGCAACCGAAGCACCGACTATGAATTTTATTAATAGTGTAGCCCCTAATATTGATGGAATTAATATGGATACTTCATGGGACACAAAACAAAATAGGTGTGTTTATGATTGGTTAATTTATTATTATCCTACAAAAAGTTTTACTTATAATAAGTTATTTAATCTATTAAATGATGATATTGAGTTTAACTTCTTGACCGAAGACGAATTTAACACATTAGAAAAGGGATTACTCGTGGGAGATATGGCGGACATCATGGTAGACCAAAACGGCGAAATCTTAAAATGGACTTATATAAATTATTGTAAATCGTTTTGGGGTGTATCCCCAGATATGATTACTAACAGATTTGCTAAAAAATATGGTATCCCCCATTATTGTTTAGACCAAAATGAGAAGTTTATAGAATCATATGTCCCAGATAACCGAAAGGGACATAGTAATAGTATGAATGCATTATGCTACACATTTAGTAATGGTCATTTATACCCTATCACGTGTCCTAATAAAGTAAAATCCGTAGCAGATAAGAAGCGGTCATCTAATACTATTCGTGGCGTGGTAAAGGAAGATAGCGAACCAAAAAAATATGAATTAGAAATTCTTACAGACGTAGACCCATACACACATATCTTTAAAACTATGACTGAAACCGAAACGATAGTTATCGGTAAAAATATCGTTCTTGATGGTGCTACTATTAAATCGTATGTTCTCGGTGATACTAAATATGTCTTTAACAATAAACAAGCCGATGAACTCGGTAAGAAATTTATGGGTGATGAATGGAATGGGGAAACACTGACTGGTATTGTTAGTAAGATTGTAAGAGAATATATGAACGAAAGGAATATCCAATCAACACCTAATAATACTGTTAATGATATTCTTAAAAGTGAAGGTATTAAATGGAGAACTCATTTAGGTTTAATTGATAATGAAGTCAGCATAGAAGATACCGATAAAGCATTAGATATTAATAAGTGTTATAGGGCTTGTATGGAGAACCCCACCGAAGCATTTATGAAACTTGATTTTAACTCTTTACCGCAAGAGTGGACTAATAATAAAATCTTGTTTGGTTTATATTATGTAGAAACTGACGATATATCATTATTCCATAGAACCAGTCTTTATAGTTCGGCAATTGTTAAAGTTGGATTAGATGACGGCATTATAACTCATGATGATATTAGATGGTTTATTCCAGCAATCTCTGTAGGTAACCCATTCCCAGAACTCATTAAACTAATGAGAGCAAAGACAAACAACGATGAAGGATTAACAAAGGCGATGGTTAATTATATTACTGGTATGATTGGTAAAGACAATTACACGAGAACCCATGTAAATATTTCTACCGATATTAAAGAGTGTTTTAACTATGTTAAAAATCAAAGTGATAGATGCTTTATTAAACCGAATGAAGACAAAACACTTTATTTATATGGTATTAAGAATAACAAAGAACTTGCCGAGCATAACTTACCGATTTACTTACAGATTTTAGACCAATCCAATATTAGATTATACAATCTTATTAAGTCAGTAGAAGCCAAACCCATTTATAGAAAAACTGATATGGTCGTGTTTCGTGATTTAATTAGCGATATTAAAACCGATAAAAAAGTCGGTGGTATTAAATGGGAAGAGTTACCATCATCAATATTTCTTAACAAATATGACCAACGAGATGTTAAAATATGTAAACCTATTATTAGCCCAATTATTAAGTATGATGCATTGATTAATAGTAGTAATCAATATGAAGCAGTATTAGAAAGTTTAAACAAACATAATGGGTGTATGATGATTGGCGATGCTGGGACTGGTAAGAGTTTCGTAATTGATAAGATAGCCGAAAAAATTGGGGCTGATAATGTGGCTTGTATTTGCTTTACTAATAAGGGTGCTATCAATATTAATGGAACGACTATACATAAGTTCTTACAATTAGACAGCGAAAATAAAATGAATAGTAAGCGAATCACAGCAATTAAGAATAGTATTAAATATATTCTTGTTGACGAAATCTCTATGATTGGTAAAGACTTATGGCGTATTTTGTCCCATTTACATTATCTTACTAATATTCCATTCTTACTGGTTGGCGATGATAAACAATTACCACCAGTGGAAGATTGTAAAGTGGATTATTTTAATCACCCAGAGATTATAAAACTTGTTAATAATAATTTTATTCGTCTTACTGAAATTCAACGATACGACGAAGAACTTAAAAAATTGTCTAATAAGGTAATGAAATTAAACCCTAAAAAGTTTCCCAATAATGTTGCTGATAAGAATATATGCTATACTAATAAAACTCGTATATTAGTTAATGGTTGGTTAAACGACCATAAAATTAAAAAGATTGCTGAAGCAGATAGAGTGTATATTGATAATAAGATTAAGAAGACAGACGATAAGACAGACGATAAGACAGACGATAAGAAAGTAAACCCAACACAACCCTTTTGGTTATATAATGGATTACCTATGATAGCACGAATTACGAAGGGTAACGAGCAAGTAAATAACGAAGAGTTTGTCGTTATGGAGTTTAACGAGATAGATGTAAAATTAAAGAGTGAACGTCCAGAAGGTGATAATATCATAACTATTAAAAAATCGTTTTTAGTCCATCGGTTTCTCGTAGCATACTGCATCACCACACATAAAGCCCAAGGGTCAACTATTGACGAACCCATAACCATTTGGGACTGGGATAAGATGGATATTAAATTGAGATATACCGCTATCACACGTGTAAAGAAAGCAAGTCAGTTAAATTTCCGTTCTGTATGATTCCCCCCCCATAACTGGTGTAATATTTGCTCGATGAAAAAATAGATTTATGTAAGTTTTA
>TARA_R110002126_G_scaffold22865_1_pt1 | contig 21115 bp, 22 predicted proteins | sample TARA_R110002126 | Tara Oceans TARA_R110002126 (sample SAMEA4397536) | marine metagenome | biome: Polar Biome; feature: [DCM] deep chlorophyll maximum layer (ENVO:01000326); material: water (ENVO:00002006), including particulate matter (ENVO:01000060) such as... | depth 30 m
ATGAATTAGGAATTTTATTTTTCCTATCAGCCCATCCATATCCTTTAGATAAAATAATTTCGCCTTTTTTAGAGACCAAAACAACTCCAGAGAAGCCATTCATTGCGCTTGATTCCAAATAAGTGTCAATTTTATTAGATAGTTCTTTATTTGTGCTTTGAGAAAAAGAATTAAATGTTAGAAAGGTTACGAAAGCAAAAATTAATGCTTTAATAGATGAATTCATTTTATGATTTTTTGATTGATTGATGAATAAGTCTGTCAGTTTTCTATTATGTTACAGCTTTTATTCAAATTGTTGCCAACGGTTTGTGTATGAAACGTAGCGTGCAAAAAGGCACTAACTTTTCGGGTTAACACAAAGCCGAATTTTTATATTTTGTTTTAATTTTTCTGTTTTAAAGCCAAATTAAAAATTTGGCGGTCTTTGTAAATAAGCACAAATCTTTCGATTAAGCACTTATTAGCTATGTTTTATGACACTTTGTTGGCATTAGTTATTTTTTATTTCCGACTCTATATTTACCCAATTCACTTTCCATTTTTTTTCAAGATGTTCTCCTGTTGTAAAAAAAAGGAACTTGTTATCAGCTGTCACATATGGATTTCCTTGTCCTAAATGATTTATTTTATCATTTAACTTTTTTGTGTTTGTCCATCCACCAACTCCATCACTAAAACTTATCATTAAGTCAAGTTGCTTTCCAATTGAAGCAAAAATCAGATAATCTTCTTTTGGTGAAATATATGGCGTACATTTTCCTGCTTTTGAATTCATTGAAATTGAAACTTTTTCCGCCTCGTTAAACTGACCATTCACTTTTTTGGATTGATAAATATCCATTTCACTATAATCCAAATTGCTCGAGTGGAAATATAGAGTTCCAGAATTAGTAATTGTTGGATGAGAAACTAATTTATCTCTCAAATTTGGAATATCTACAAAAACTGGTTCAGTCCATTTTCCATTAACCTTGTCCGATTTCCATATATGCCAAGTTTGAACAATTCCGTCAATATTAACAGGTCTTGTTGAACTGAAATATAGAGCGTTTCCAATCGGTGAAAAGCTCATTCCGTGTTCATTATATTCGCTATTAAAAAATGCTTTTTTTGGTGTAGACCAATTGTCTTTATTCTTTTCTATTACAAAAACTTCAAATTTCTTAAATTTTTTATCAGAAATAGTATAGTAATATTCTTGTAAGTCAGGACTAAATATTCCTTTATGAATAAGTTTGTTTTGAGGAATTAAATCTTGTTTAAACTCAATCGGGATATCGTTAGGTATTATTTCGGTCAAAAACTGAATTTTAGTCTTTTCGGTTTCACTTTTACAACTCAAAAAGACAATTGTAAATATTAAGATAATTCTGAGTTTATTCATTCCTCTAATTAATGCCAACGTTGATGTATAAGAATAGTTGCGGGTTTGTATGCGAGGATTTTCCGAAGGAAAATCAGACGTTACAAACACGCAACGACCTTCGATTAAGCACTAAACCGCAATTATTTTTATACGGTGTTGTGTGTTCGTTTTTATTTTCAGTCTAAATCAACTTTATTTCCCTAAGATCAACTATTAAATATAAAAAACCCTGCTAATCTTACTTTTTTTATACTGGTTATTTTAAGTTTATTTTTTCATTACTCATACTTTGGCCATTTAATGGCATTCCAAACTATTACGGAAGTGATTATACTTTCTACAATAGCAAGAAAAACATAAAAGGTCAACCAATTGGATAAAGAAGTAAAAGCTATTAGCAACATAACTAATGTATAAATAACTCCGAAAATTATATTTAAAACTCTATTAACTTTTGGCTTTAAAAAAATAGATAAACAAACCATTAAAGCTGGAATAACTAATAATAAGGTTGCTGAAAATAATTTGATAGGTGTGTTAAGGTTATTTTCTCCACTTATAAGACTTTCTATTTTATTAGGTGCATAAAGTAAAAAGTAATCACCATAAATGTAGCAGAACATTAAGGATGTCCATAGAAAAGCAAGTTTAATTTTAATATTTATTTTGAAATCAACAAAGTCGGTCTTGTCAGATATTTTATCATTCATTTTTTATCGTTTTCTTTTAGACGATTTATAGTAAGAAATGTTACTTATTGGGTTTTGATTAAATGACACACAACGTTTATGTATAAGAATAGTTGCGGGTTTGTATGCGAGGATTTTCCGAAGGAAAATCAGACGTTACAAACACGCAACGACCTTTGATTAAGCACTAAACCGCAATTATTTTTATACGGTGTTGTGTTTAGTTCTTTTATTTCCGTTATACTTTTTCTTCAACTTCAACTAATTCTGCTAATTTCAATGCAATTTTGTACATTGACTCTTCATTGGCATCAAGTCCGCTTCTCGAACCGAGCAAAGGACTTACTTCACGAAGTCTGTCAAATGTCGTATTATGAACAATCGGAACAAGTAAATCACGTGCTAAAAGTGCTGAAAGTTCTTTTTCAGCAATTCCTTCATTTTTCACTCGTTCTATGAAAGATGGCGTTACCAAAACTAATCCAACTTTTGAATTTGCTAATCCTTTATCAATCTCTCGAAGTAGTGATGAGCCTAATAAAACATCTTTTTCACTAAACCATACAGATACTCCATTTTCCTCAAGCAAGTCGTGCAGTTCTTTTGCAGCATCTTTTCGGTCATCCCAAGCGTGACAAAGAAATACATCTCGAAGGTCAGGTATAATTGAGCGTTTTTCAATATTCTCACGAACTGGCGTTAAAGTCCGAATTTCCGTTGGTGTATAATAAACACCAGATGAAGGACTTGACCATCTTGGTTTACTGCTTCTTGAACTTCCACTTCCGGAACTTCTACTGCCATAACTACTGCTATTTGATGAGTAAGGTGAAGTATAGTTTGAGTAATATGAACTATATCCGCGAGAACGTCCTCCACAGGCAGGACAGGCAGCTGCTCCGCTTGCTGTTCTATGTCCTCTTGATGGTGCTGTGCATCTTGCCATAATTTTTATTTTTAAAATTTTTATACTGTGTTCCGATTTTTTTCGGAATTAAACACAACGGTTTAGCTATGAACAGTACGGGAGCAAACCGGCGTTTACTTTCCCCCACTCACATAGCAAAATCTTTTGGTTTTGTTTTTTCTTTTTTTTCGACAAAGCAAAATCCCAAAGATTTTGTGGACTTGGTAAATATACGCAAACCTTCGGAAAAGCCCGCAGCCCGTATTGTTTATAGGTTTTGTTACCCATAGTAGCGACCCATCTGAGTAAGTACGTCCTACTTCATTCGTTTTCTTCCGCACGAGTAATAAGTCCATGAGATAAGTTCAATTAAAAAGGTATTTTTGTTACTACTAAAAACAAAAGTTTGCCAAACGAAGACAATAGAACTCAAATCCTTGCGCACGCTCTCGAACTTTTTTCAAAACGTGGATATGACGTTGTCGGAATACAAGAGCTAGTAAAAACCGTAGGTGTATCAAAACCAACTCTTTACCATTATTTTGGAAGTAAAAAAGGACTTTTGGAGATTTTGATTAAAGAGAAGTTAGAGCCTTTCAAAAATCAACTTGCATTATTAGCTGATTATAAAGGCGACCTACCGTTTACCCTTAGAAAGATTACCGAACACTATTTTAATTTTGCGATTACGGAACCAAAGTTTTGTAGACTAAATCTTTCCTTGTCGTTCCCGATACCAGAAAATGAAGCATATCTCGTGATGAGACCTTGGATTCAAGCACAGCGAGCGATATTGGAAGAAATGTTCAAGTCAGCGTCTGTCGACCATGGTAATATGATTAATCGTCAACATCATTTCGCAAATTCTTTTCTCTTTTTTTTAAACGGACAAATAGCTTTGATTTATACTGAAAATGCGAAGGTTGACGAACAATTAATTTGGAATACCGTACAACAGTTTTCACACGGTATTTATTCTTGAATGAATAAAACACTTTTATTTTTTTGGCAGTATACCGAATGGTAGGTATATTAGCTAAAAAATAAATTATGCAATCACAAAATTGGGTCGAGAAAAGTATTTTTTATCATATATATCCGCTTGGTATGTTGGGTGCGCCGAGTGTAAATGATTTTGTTAAGGAACCTAAACCCTTGTTAGAAGATTTACTACCATGGCTAAACCATATAAAGGAAATTGGATGTAATGCGCTTTATATTGGTCCGTTGTTCGAATCGACCAGCCACGGTTACGATACGGTGGACTATAATGAAATTGACCGCAGGTTAGGTACGAACGATACTTTCAAAAAACTTATGCGGAAAGCGAAAGAACTGGATATCAGAGTGGTGCTTGACGGGGTTTTTAATCATGTAGGGAGGGATTTTTTCGCTTTCAAAGATGTACAGCTGAATGGTAAAAAGTCTGATTATATAAACTGGTTCTCGAATTTGGATTTTAATAGACCAAGCCCGCTTGGAGATAAATTTTCCTATGAAGGATGGAACAATCATTATAATCTAGTAAAATTGAATTTGGGTTGTGAAGAGGTTAAAAGTTATTTGTTCAATGCTATTCAAGAATGGATTCTAGATTTTGGAATCGATGGACTGAGACTTGATGCCGCAGATTCGATTGAATTTGAATTTTTTAAGGAATTGAAGAAGTTTTGTATGAAGCTCCGCCCTAATTTTTGGTTAATGGGTGAGGTAGTCCATGGCGATTATAGTCGGTGGGCGAATAAGCTTATGCTCAATTCAACTACAAATTATGAATGTTATAAGGGTTTGTATTCTAGCCATAATGATTTAAATTATTTTGAGATTGCATATTCGCTTAACAGGCAGTTCGGTTCGGAGGGCATCTACAAAGACCTTTTGCTATATAATTTCGTGGATAATCATGACGTAGACAGAGTTGCCATTAAATTGAAAAAGCCCGAACATCTCTATCCATTGTACGCATTACTTTTTACGATTCCAGGAATTCCGTCCATTTATTATGGAAGCGAATGGGGAATTGAAGGAAAAAAGCGACCTCACGATGATAGTCCATTACGACCGCACCTAACTTTTCAGAATTTGGTTTCTAAAGTGAAACATCCTGAACTTGTAAAGTCCATTAGGCGTTTTGCTCAAATTCGCAAAGAAAGTCAAACACTCCAAAATGGGGATTATAAGCAACTTTTCATTGACCACCAACAATTCGCCTTTTCCAGAAGTTTAGGAAAGGAAACCACAATAGTTTTAGTTAATTCATCGGACGAAATAGCAACTGTCCAAATACCCATGCCAACAAAGTCCGATTACATTTTTAAAGATTTGCTAGACGTCGAGAGTTCCATTTGTTTAAAAGATGGCATTTTGAAAGTTGAGATTCCCTCGAATTGGGTTCGCATTTTAGTTTAACAAACTCTAAATGCGTACTTTTTAAAATTGGTAGTTTATTTTTTTGAGCTATTATGGGTAACGGCGCGGCTATGATTAGTGCGGGGCAGAAATCGGACGGATTTCCCGACTCGCGCTAAGCTAAACCTTTGGGTTTCGCTTTTTCTTTTTTTTCCAAAGCTAAATCCCAAAGATTTAGCGACATCATAAATATACACAGACCTTACGAATAAGCCCAAAGTCCGCATTAATTATAGGCTTTGTTATCTTCTGTAGCGACCCATAGGAGTAATCACGTGCTTTTGCGTTTCCGTTTTTTCTCCGTCCGAGTAAAGACCGTTCTCCAACTTTTTAGTCCGAGTTACTCTGATGAGAAAATATGATATAACCATTCATTACAATAAAGAACATTTGAATTCGTTCATAAATAAATTAAAACAGTATGAAAACTTTAGAAACTATAAGTATAGTAGCAATCTCTACTGGGGCTATACTCATAATTTATAATTTAGTCATGTTCTTTGATTTAAATCCTTTTTTCGTGGAAAGCGATTTAATTTCTTCAACACTTGGTTTTGCTACTTTATGTCTAATTACATACTCATTTTTCATCTTAAAAAAACTGTTGAATACGCAATTAAAAAATAATAAAGCCGACAAACTGCTAACTTGGACAATTAGATTATTCATAGCTATTGGGGTATTGGATCTTTACATCATTGTTTCAATGGTAACAATGTTGTTTAAAGCTGGGGATATGGTAATGGAGCCTTCTTCAATATTTGGTACTATTCTTACACTTTTAATGAATTTTGTTTTGTTAATAGGTATTACTATAGCATTGAGCTTAGTTCTGATTTTTTTGGGGAACAAATTGAGAAAAATTAAAACAGAAAGTGAACATTTATTTTTAATCATTGGTTTAACTGTAGTAATTTATGGAGTTGTCACCTTACTAACAACCGTCACTATTATTGAAAATCATTTCATTTTATCTATTGCGGAAGCGGCTACAATACTTTGTATGGGAATTATTTTTAAAAAGTATGGACACTTGCCTTTACGATTAGATTACCAAACTTTACCTGTCGAGAAAACAAAACTAGTTACGATTGTTGAAGATGAAGTAACACACGAATCAGACCAAGGAGTGAATACCGAAACGGTCGATAAAAATGATGAAAACAACCTAGATAGAGAAGACCCTAGACGATTTATGCCAACATAATTTGTAAAATCCTGAGTCCATTTCCGCAAATAAGCTAAAAAGTCCGTCAGCTTAGCGGTTGCGTTCGAGTGAAGTCCATGTGCATAGATTTGCTCAGAATTCAGTTCCGTACCACTCCGTTTTTCCGAGAAATATTATTGTAATATTTGATTCCGAAACCAGTCCAGGTTCCATTAAAAACCGCTAGAATGATTTTTTGAGCTATTGAAGATAACGGTTACGTATAAGAATAGTGCGTAGTTTGAGTGCGAGGATTTTCCGAAGGAAAATCAGACGTAACAAAAATGCACTAACCTTTGATTAAGCACTTACCACCGCATTATTTTTATACAATGTTGTAAGTAGTCTTTTTTAATTTTATTTCCTCAAATCTCTCACTTGGAACATCTGCAACACTGTTGAAATAATCTTCCGCTGTTTTTATAGATTCAATTGCTTTTTCCTCTTTTCCAGCCAAAATATAAAAGTCAAATATTTTTGAAATAAATCCAAAACGTTGTCTTTCCATTAAATTGTCGGCTGCACTTTCCCATTCTGAAACTTTATCCAATAATGGTATTCCAATTGTCAGAATGTTTTTTGTCAAATCGTTCATTAGTTTGACGTTATCAAATTCGGTTAAGTCATATTGTCCTCCATTCCAATAATCGGTATTCCAAGTTTTTATATGGTTATCATACCAAGATTCAACAAATTCATTCATTGCTTTAAATCCGTATGTTTTTTCGTGCCATTTTACATAGTAGTTTGATTTAACAGACAAAATTGTCCAAAAACAAACAATAGTATTTCCAAAATTTCGCTGATTTTTGGCGAAGTAAATTTCTTGAGTAAAATCTCCTACTTTTCTTTTAAAAGTCAGTTCCGATTTGAGAAGTTTAAATCCAAGCGGAGTAAGTTTAGGTTGAACGAATTCTTCGATTAATTTCCGAATTCTTTCTCCTGGTTTTAATTCCGAATATTTCATCTTTTTTCTCGTGAACATTGGGTTTCTTAGATTACTTACAACGGTTCGTATATGAAAAGTAGCGGGTTTATATGCAATAATCTTTCGGAAAGCAATATACTTAATTAAATGCAAAAACGGTTCAGGATAACACCTAAGCCGCTATTTTTTATATACATTGTTATGTGGCGTTTTTATCTTTTCATTTTATTTTTTTGTTTCTAAATATTCTGTTAACGCTTCTAAATAAAGGATGTTAAAAGAATTTCCCGAAAATGGATTTTGACTAGTAACTAGATTTCTATCCTTTATCGCAAAGTTTGATTTTGGTAAGCCACTTTTATATTTCAGTCCTAATTTTCTTAATTGTCTAGCTATTTTTCTGTTTTTAGGTTTTCCTTTCATTATGAATTTTTCTATCACAAATTCTTCAATAGGTGATACAGAATTGACTTTATATCCAATATAAGGATTTTCTTCTGCTGGAATTGTCAAAATAAGACTAGGAGCGTGGCAAATAAGTCCAGTTGGTTTGTTTTCTTTTGCAAAATGTTTTAAAAGAGTAGGAATGTTTTTGTTTTCTATTAAATCTATCATTAAACCTTGTCCACCTGGAATAATGATACCTATATAATTATCATGATTTTCAATTGCGTTTTCAAGTGTAATTGGGTTATTGAACGAATTGTCTTTTGTTATAAATTCTACGGCTTCATTCTTAATTTCTAATATTTCTTTCCAATATTTATCATTGATACTCTCTTCATCAATTGTTGCGACAACTCCATTTGGTGTAGCAAATTCCACAGTATATCCATTTTCTGAAACAGATTTATATGCCAAATAAAATTCATTTAAAAAGACTCCAGTTTGTCGTAGTTTTTGTCCTTTATTAAGCTCTAAAGTGTCTGCTGTACTCAAAACAAAAAGAATTTTCTTGTTTTGAGCTGAAAGTGATATGTTCTTAATCATTACAATTGTTATTATTAAAATTAGTTTTTTCATTTTAAGGTTATTTAGCTGCAATAATTTCAATTTCTATAAGACAATTTGGAGCTGTTGCTAATAAAGGTAAAGGAACAATAGTACTTGCTGGAAAATTTTTTACTCTCCATTCTTTAGATGCTACGTCTATCAAAATTTGCTTTTTCTCTAGTGTAAAATCTACTATATAAACAGTTTGTTTCACTACGTCATCTAATGATAATCCAGCTGATTCTAGAGCTATTTTGACATTAGAAACAGTCTGTTTAACTTGTTCTTCAAAATTTTCTGAAACCAATTTACCTTCTATGTTTGAAGCCCATTGACCTGAGAAATAATACATTTCTTTTCCTTTTGGAACTTTAACAATATGAGAAAAGCCATTGTACTTAGGATTAAATAATTCTTTAGGGTTGATAAAACTGTTTTTTTCTTGAGCCATATTATTGTTTTTTTGAGTGTTTAAATTTTCTGATTCCGTGCACGAAAACAATATTGACAATATTGTAAACGACATAATTCTTCCTGTCATAATTTGAGTTTTAATTATGATACAAAGGAAGTACACTTAAAACTTGTATACATTTACATATGTAAAGAAAACTAGCTCTTGCTATTTTTGGCTCTAATGCGGCTTAGTTGTGTAGGTGTTATACCAAGGTAAGAGGCAATATGATATTGAGGAATTAATTGTTCTAGTTGAGGATATTCTCTTTGAAAAATAGCATATCTTTTGTTTGCTTCTAACAATACAATTTCTACTTCTCTTTTTTCTTTATCAACAAAATAGTGTTCGGCAATTTTTCTTAAAAGTCTTTCTAAATCTTGATGCTTGTCTAATAAATCAGTTAATTTTCTATAGTTTCCTATTAGTAAATCACAGTCCGTTAATGCTTGTTGATTTATAGTATTTGGTAGTTGCGTAACCAAAGAAGAATAACCACCTATCATATTATTTTTAGTAAAGAAATGTTTGTTATATTCTACTCCTTCATTATTACGATAGAATGCTCTAACAATACCTTGTCTTAGAAAACCAAAGTTTTTGGCTACTTCACCTTCTTTTAAAAAAAACTCACCTTTTTTTAAGGAATGTTCTGTAAAAAGGTTTTTTATTTCATTCCAAGTGCTTTCTTGAATAGGAGAAATAGCATTAAGAAAATTATAAAGGTCTTTCAATTTAGATTATGTATTTTTTTTAATGCCACATAACGGTCTCGTATATGAAACGTAGCGTGCAAAAAGACACTATCATTTCGGATTATACACGAGCCGAATTTTTAAATTTTTCTTTTTATCGTTATTTTGCTAAAAAGCCAATTTTAAAAATTTGGCGTTCTTCCTAAATACACAAAAACCTCTCGGAAAGCCTATGATAGCTATGTTTTATATACATTGTTAGGCACAGTACTTATCCTTTTATTTGGTTTCTAAATGATTGTCCGATTTCCATTAATAGACTATCATAAGTTTCTTTTGTTCTTTTATTTTCAGTTATTGTATGCCTTGTTTGTTCCATTGATATGTTCTCACGACCATCTATAGGTTGACGCCTTATATCAACCAACTTTACTTTACCGAATTGAAATTGCTCAAATTGTGTAATCAATTCGAGAAGTTTCTCATAATGCTCCTCTTCAATTAATAATAAATTGTCATTTATAGCATCTCTCGTCAGCTTTATCTGTTCTCCAAAAGCTGGAATTTTCTCTGGAATTGCACTTTCCCACAATTCGTCCGCTTGATGTTTTGAGTATAATAAAACTTTCCATAGGTCATTGTATAAATCAAATTGTTTTTCTGAATAACGTAAAAATTGTGATTTGGCTTTTTCTAATTCTGTTTTGGTTTGTTCAAGTTCTCCTTGATATTTACTCTTAATTCCTTCTAATTCTGTTTTATGCTTATTGTTGTAATCGTCAAGTAGTCTTTTCGATAGAAAATCTCCAAACCATTTTGATAATCCAATTATTACAACTGTTGCACCACCTACAGAGGTTAGTATTGCACCGAACAATTTTAAATATTCAATAAATGCCATATTTAGTAGTTCAAATTATTAGAGCGCATCCAATTAGATAAATTATCTGGGTCAAGTGTTACTCCTGATTTATATTTATTTTTGGTCAAATAACCATATTTTCGACCACTCAAATATATTATTGGTGGTGTACTTGTGTATTGATTGTATGGACTCAATGAAGAATATTGACTTCCATAACTACTATATTGATTTTTAATAGATGTAGAAGCATACTGACTTCCATATGAACCATAATTATTCGAAATAGATTCCGAATCATATTGATTCAGGCTTAATTTTCCTAAAAACTGTCCGTCATCAGCTACTAAAAATGACTGTCCTTGCTCTGCTCTTTCAATAATGTTCATTTATTCACAGGTGTTTTTTTCGTATTGTGCCTAACGGACTGGTGTATGAAACGTAGCGTGTAAAGAGACACTAACTTTTCGGATTAACACAGAGCCGAATTTTTATATTTTGTTTTTAATTTTCTCTTTTTAAAAGCCAAATTAAAAATTGGGTGGTCTTTGCAAATAGATACTGACCTTTCGGTTTAGCACTTATTGGCTATGTTTTATACACCGTGTTGTAAACAGTTTTATTCTGCAATGTGTTTGGCAATATCTTCTGGCCAAACAACGAATTTTCCATATTGACCACTTTTCTCAATTCCGCCAATTTCTTTTCCACGTTTTGTTGTTATCCAATCGTCATCTTTTTTATACATCAGTTTCTTTTCAGAAAACCAACTATTTACTTTTCTACTACTCAAGCCAGTTAATTGTGATAATTCTTTTGTTGTCAGAAGTTTTGATTTCGAGTTGTCTTTAGTTTGTACTATTTCCGAAATAGTTTTTTCAGACTGCTTTTCTATATTCTTGTCAACCTTTTTGACAGAAACTCGTATTTCTTCGCTAATCGTTAATAATCTTTGAACCTCGTCATAAATATCATTGTATAAATCAGAGTCATTTTCTTTCGTAACGTGGATTCCCATTTCGTCATTATTCTGCTGAGAGAAAGAATATAAATTCATTGAAGTTACAATTGCTTCGTTTTCGTTCAGATAACATTTTGCGTGAAGTGAATTACAAAGGCTTGTCCTAATTCCGATTTGACTTTCAAGCCAATTACTTTCTTCAACTTGTAATTTATTCTCTCGGTAAATAATTCGGATATCTCTTTTTTGAATGTTTAGATTTTCCAAATGGTCTTTTACTCTTTTGTGAAATTGAAGATATGGACTAATTAAAATCAGTCGGTCTTTCGTGGTTTTAATTAGTTCTTCTAAATGATATGAAACACCTGTTGTGTTTAAAAATTTTGCCATTATTTATTTCAGTTTCTCGATTTTCGTAAATTGTTTACAACGGTTACGGCTATGGCAAGTAGGGCGGGCAAGGAAACTTTTCGTTTCCGTCTGGTCTGCTAGCCATAGCTTTTTGTTTTTGTAATTATTTTTTCTTTTTTAATTGCCAAATCCAAAAGATTTGGCGGACTTACTAAATACGCCCAAGCCCTAAATTTAACACTTTTTGCCCTATTTGCTATAGGTATTGTTAGCCATAGTTATTTTTGCAATTATTGTTTATATGCACCTAATCTTTGCTGTAATCCGTTTGACTGAATTCAACACTTTTATTTTTTAAATATTCCCATACTGCCGTCGTACTTCTTTTCGATAATTCTAAAAAGTCGTCTTGAAGTAGGCAATAAGTAAGAAATCCGTCTATTTTCGTTTCGGGAATATCGAAACCTTTAGACATTGATTTTTTTGAAAACTTGGCAATGATTTCTTTCTCCAGTTTCATTTTTTCATCGCGGACAACCATTTCTTCAAATACCTTGGTTCTCCCCGAAAGTCTGTTCATTATTTTATGTGTATTTATTGTTAGGGCTATTCCATAATAATTAACATAATTTCCTCTATCAGCCTCAATAAGTAGTCGTTCACTTTGGGGCATTTTTTCAATATCCGCATTGGGCAAATTCAAGGTTGAGGAGTTGATTTCAGGAGCGATAGTTAATCTTTTAAGGTCTAAATCTATTTTACCTGTAAGATTGTACGGAGTAACCGTTACTTCTTCGAGGTCTATAATATTCTCGACAAGATTTACGAAAATTGAATTTGTATGGAATATTTTTTCCGAGATAATAATTTTTTTCGTTAAATATTGAACTGCCGTAATACGAAGTGAATCTTTTAATTTCACTTCAATTTTGAATTGACCTAAGGAATCGGTTATTGTTGATTTTTTAGAATTTAGATTAACAATTAATACATCGGTGACATCATTGTTAAGATTTTTAACATTGCCACTTAACAACCTTGTTTGTTCTTGACTAAATCCAAACAAGGTTGTTAATAACATTAAAAAGCTTAAATATTTCTGCAATATTTGGTTTTTAGAGGTTTTGTAAAATCCTTTTTAAGAAAAGAGTTATTATTAATTGTTGAATATTATCTTAGAAAATATTGCTAGCGCTCAATCAATATTTTACCGTATAGTTAAATCCAATTCCGACCGTACTGGATTTTGTCCATTCTCCTTGGCTAGTATATCTGTACGCCATAGTATTACCCAATAATCCCGCAGAAAAGAATACTTCCTCCTCCTGTTTTTGACTTTCTAACAATTCAATTGTACAATAGAAATCTTCTTCCACAACTATATCGTATTCCACAAGGTCTAAGGTGAATTCCCCTTCTTTTACCTTAACTGAAAATATTATGTTCTCCTTTACTATTTTCTCGTTCGGTATTCCGTCTTTTATGTTATAGAAATTCAGTCGAAATTTTACTTTTTCACTTGTGTTTGATACAACATTTGCATGAAATTTTTCGATGTATGTTGTACTGTCTTTAATTTTCACTTTTATACCAACTTCGTTTCCAGCTACGGCGTAACTAAATGCACCTTTCATTTTTTTAGATTTAGTTTTATTCCCTAAAATCTTCTCTTTCAGCTTTTTTTTTGTAACCACAACTTCGTCCAATTTCGTAATTACCGGTAGAAGTTTGATTATTGGATTATCTTTCAAAGTTGCCGCAAATTCCTTTGCCAGCATTGATTTTGGTTGATACCCGATTGAGGATAGTTTTATAGTGTCGTTCATTAATTTAGAAGGAATTTCGAATTTAAATTTGCCTTCCTCGGATGAGACCGTTCCTTTGTCTTTCTTCACAATTCCTATATTCACGTATGGAATGGGTTTTTCCGTTTCTGAATCCTTAATAATTCCCTCTATTGATTTCTGTGCTAAAAGTGAAATACTGAAAAGAAAAAGTATAATAGTTGCTACTGATTTCATTTTTTTCATAATTATGGCTAACTTGTTTATATGCGGAACATTCCGTCTTTTATCCCACTAATCCGGCACAATATGCGGAAGTTACGGTTTAATTTATCACTATTATTTTTCATTCTTTTTTTAATTATAATATTTAGAATGCAATTTAATTTTAAAATTAGAGATTGTCGTAAGGATTATTTATTCTACTTAAACAATTGTTCGATACATGGGTGTAGATCATGGTGGTTTTGGGGCTGTTATGCCCCAGTAATTCTTGGATATACCTGATGTCGGTGCCATTTTCCAGCAAATGGGTCGCAAAACTATGCCTTAAAGTATGTAACGTAATCCTTTTGTTTATTCTCGCTTTTTCAGCCGCATGTTTAAGTATTCTCTGTGCACTGGCACTAGAATATTTTGCAGTGCGCTGCCCTTCGAACAAATATACCTTGGGCCTATAAATCTTATAATAGTCCCTTAATAGCCGCAAAAAAGATTCGGAAAGCAAAGTATACCGATCCTTCTTTCCTTTGCCCCCTTTGATATGGATCAGCATCCGTTTACTATCGATATCCCTGATTTTTAAATTAATGGCCTCCCCTACCCGCAATCCACCCGAATAGATAAGGCCCAATAAAGTTTTATGCTTAATATTTGTGATTACTTCGAACAGTCGCTTTATCTCCTCCATACTTAGCACTACAGGTAGTTTTCGCTCCTTTTGTGGCCTTTCCAAATGAAGTTCATCAACACTTTTACCTAAATAACAAAGGTATTTCTTGATCCCGCTAATGCATTGGTTCTGATACGAAACGGATTTATTGCGCCTCACTATGAAATCAAAATTGAAAGATTCGATCAGCCGATTACTCATGTTATCGGTATTCTTTAATTTAGCGTACCTAACAAAAAAAGTTGTCACTTCAACATAGGTATTGATGGTGTTTCCGCTCAATCTCCGCTGCCGCAACCATTTTTTGAACTTATGGATATCCTCAAACCGAGACCCGTCCAATTCCGGTAAACAAATGGGCTTTTCAATGATTTTTATCGGTACCTTACCTTTTAGACCACTATAATCCACATAGCAATTTATTTTCCTTAAATGGTTGAAAATTTTTCTTTTATTTTGTCCCGAGTGCTTGATATAAAAAGTCCGCTTTTGCGAACACCACTTTACATCGGGAAGTTTCCTCAGGTGTAACCGAACGGAGTCTTCATTGCCAAAGTCAATGGCGATGCGCGCTTCTTCATCTGCAGTAAACAATGTCAATTTCACTTCACTCATCCTATTTCTTTCCTATATCATGTATTATCAATAACACCCGATCATCAATTATCGAATTACAATATATTCAATTACAGATTGTTATGCAAGGACCTTTCCTTAAACCGATCCTCTCTCCCAAAGCAGCAGCTCTATCTCTGCAGGATAGAAGAAACCATTACTTATTATATCCTTTGTGCTTTCCCCTTTTCATTCTTATATAAAAACGGAAACACCATGTCCACTGCATAGGTCTTCATCGGCTTTAAAATAAAAAAAGTCTATTATTTTACCCTTTACTTCCCATAGTGCATTTAGCGATTCCCTTTGGTCCCTAGCCTATCAAGATGTGGGTCGGGCTAAGCTTTTATAAAAAGAGCGAGTCAACGAGCCTGGTTATGCAAAGCGTCCCGGGGCGGATCTTGTTCCTTTGGACAATGGGAAACGGAGCCATGGTAAGTGAACTAAAAAATCCTGCCCGTTTTTATTTCATAGGTGAACCTATAACTTATGATCCGGTCCATCGTGAACAAGCGGACTTGATAACCTTTTCGGGATCGTGTCCAAGACCCTTTAGGGAACCGCTTTTTCCTCCACGGTGCCTTTCTCACCGTGGAGGAAAAAGGGGTGAGCGGCTTCAGGGCACAACAATGGTTTCTGTTACAACGGGACACTTTGACCTTTCCCTAATTCCGTTCAAGTCCTCAACTTGGTCCGCAGGGCATCGATATCGTTCGAAATCTTCGTATCCACCACCCGGGCATAAATCTGAGTGGTTGAGATTTTGTGGTGTCCCAGTAGCTTTGATACTGTTTCGATGGGGACCCCGTTGGCAAGGGTGACAGTAGTGGCGAAGGTATGCCTGGCGGCATGGAAACTCAGCTTTTTTCTGATATTAAGGGCATCGGCGATATCCCTCAAATATTGATTGGTCTTTTGGTTGGAGCAGACGGGTAACAGGATTTCTTGGTTGTCCACCTTTGGATGTGTCCGGTAACGTTCCAGAATTGTATTGGCTTCCTCCAATAAAGGTATCCGTACCTGTGTGTCGGTCTTCATCCTTCGCATATAGATCCATTTCCTTCCATCGATGCCCGTCCTCAGGTGTTCCTGTTTAAGCGACCTTACATCCGCATAGGCAAGCCCCGTATAGCAGCAGAACACGAAAATGTCCCGTGTCACGGTCAGAGCCGTGCGTTCGAACTCTTTGTTCTCGATTCGTTCAAGTTCCTCCTTGTCCAAATAGACCATATCCACCCTATCGAAGCGGAGCTTGAAGCGAAGGGTCGGGTTCTTTTCGATCCATTCCAAGTGCAGGGCCAAGCGCATCAACTTCTTGAAGCGTTCCATATGCTTCATCACACCGTTGTTGTGCAAGCCTGGACGTTCCCGTAAATAATCCTCGAATCCCAAGGTGAATCCGTAGTCGATCCGCTTGAGGTAGATGTCCATTTTCTTATGAACCGTCTTTACATAGTCCCTGAGGTAATTCGATGTAGTGGTATAGTTCTTAAGGGTACCATATTTAAGGACCTTTTTCATCTTATCGTCATGATAATCCAAAAGTCCTGCCAATGTATTATGGGTGACATCGTTGCCAAGGTACCTTTCCTTAAGGGTATCGGCCGTGATGATCCGCTCTTCTCTTATCAGGTCCTCGTAAATGTTATGAAGCCGTGTCCACGTGGTCTCTATCTTTCGGTTGACCAGTTGGCTCCTGGCGCCGGTACCCTGCATCTTGCCAGCGAGTTGGTTCCACTTGTCAAGGGGAAGGTCAAGTTTTAGGCTAATCTCCTTGGACCGGCCGTTAACGGTGATCCGGACATACAATATGGCATATTCAGGACTGTTCTTCTTTTTTCGTACAAAAAAGGAAATGGAGAATGTTAGGTTCGTTCGCATCGTATATGGTTTTTAAAATGAAACAAAAGATTTATACGAAAGTCAAACTACACGACCACCAGTGACGGACGACATACGGAAGATACAAAATTTAAGCTCACTATTGACTCACGATTCAGTGGTGAACTCACGGCGAACTCACGATTCAAACGGCGGCAATTGTGTTAAAATGAGGCACAAAAAAAAGGTAACTATATGATTTACATATAATTACCTTTTATATAACATATTTTGGTATGTTAAAAAGTCGGGGTGGCAGGATTATACCCCTACCCCACAATAATCTGTATATCAATTCTTTACAGTTTTTAAAATTTCACTGTTGACCGATTTGTTGACGACATTTAAATGAACTTAAAGTAATAAGCTTTACTTTCTGATGATGTAAAGGTAAAATTTACAGTATTTCACAACAAATAAATACCTGCTAATTTAATGTTCTTTAATTTACGGCTGATTCGAGGGATTTGGTAAGGATAGCGGCAAATTAAAATGGAATGCGCCTGGTCTACTACATACAAATATGGCAGGCTCATTGATGCTTGCAAATTATAATGCTCTTTTTAGTTCTTATATCTCGAAGTAACGCGTCCAACACTATTAAATTCAGCTAATCTTACTATCCAAATAATAAAACTGAAGGATACAGGCAACCATTCTTTCAAAACTTGCGTCTATATAGATATAGTGTCAAATTAATTATCCTATTTAAACCCATTTCATTTTGAAAAAACTCATTCTATTAGCTGTACTTTTTATACTCACCTTTAGCATTTGTAATGCTCAAACTCAATCCTATCTTGATGCCGATACGATACCTGAAGTGGATGGATCGACATATATGATAACTAAAGTGCCCTTGAATTATCAAGAGGGTGATGGAAACACCATTAATCTTTTCATTAGAAAATTTTCCGCCGTTAAAGAAAGAAAAGGATCTATCTGGTTGATTCCTGGAGGACCTGGCGAATCCGGGACAAGTCTATACCCTTTGATCAATCAATTTTCTGAACTATTTCCCAATTTGGACATTTATGTTCCTGATCATCGGGGTACTGGTTACTCAAGTAAAATATGCCCAAAAGAAGAATCGATAACTTCTTCTGATGGAATGGCTTTGGCTAATGATGAATGGGGTACTTGCTTTAATTATATGTATAATCATTTAGATTATGTAAAGGCATACACTATTACAAACGCCGCAAAAGATCTTAGCTACTTAATCAATGAATATAGTGGAACGGGTGAACGCTATATTTATGGTGTGTCTTATGGAACACAATTAGTATTGCGCTTATTACAATTGGGAACTGTAGATTTGGATGCGGCAGTCCTTGATTCCCTGGTTCCGCTTCAAGAAGATACTACTTACGATTTAAGCCATCGATCGTTGGTTACAAATAACGTTGGAATATCCTTTCTAGAGCAATTTGATAATGCTGGTTCCAAAAGCAATACCCTAACAAATCAATTGAAAAAAATCATAAAACGCACTAAAACGGATTCCGCTTTTGCCGCTCAATTGCCCAAACAGGATCTAGCTATTCTTTTTGGGATGATGCTCGATCTTCCATCTGCACGAAAGAGTATTCCGAAAATAATAAAGGATTTAAAAGATAACCACTTTGATTCACTCTATCATACCATAAGCCAAATCAACTCATTTTATACGGACTATGCTGCAGCGTATCCATCCACTGCCAATTCTATTCCGTTGACGCAGGTCATTACTGCATCTGAAAATAACCTAAGACCAGAAATGACTAAAACGCAAGTGACCGAAGAGTCTGAAAATCTATTATTCAAAAGTCCTCTTCCCAACCTCATAGCTGAAAACTCGATGCCTACATACCCAAGAGATACATATTTTGGAAAAATACCACATCAAATGCCTACTACTCTGATAATTAATGGAACACTTGATCCTAAAACGCATATTGAGGGAGCCAAACGACATTATGAGCTTCTATCCGATAGCAACAGTTCAGTATCTTTTATTCAGATTAAAAATGCTCCACATTTTATAGCTCTTTTTGCTCCAAAAGCTTTTAAGAAGTCCGTTAATGAATTTATTAAAAAAGTTAGAAACTAGAACCAGTAATTGTTTTAAGGTGAATAGGTCTATTTTCACCTTACCCAAATTCTTCTATGGTTTATCCGTACTAATGGAGCAAACTCTTACTCATGCGGTCATATGTGTGAATCGAAATGTCTGCTGATATATATCAACGTTAAAGCTTATTCTTATTTTTACATAAAACTAAAAAACGCCAAAGGCTTTTGCTTTTGCTAGCTTGAAGTTATTTTAACTTCTGCTCCGCAATAATTATTATCTGAACATAGGCAACTATTCGAATGAAAGACCAACTAATCCAATCCATTTCTAAATATGTTGATTTAAGCTCCGAAGAAGAAAAATTAATTAACTTTTTTTGGACAGAGAAAACACTTGAAAAAGGAGAGTATCTTTTGAGAAATGGGGAAATTTGTCGAACTGACAATTTTGTTGCTAACGGAGCATTAAAGGCTTATTACATAAATCCGCAATCAGGACGAGAAGAAATCCTTTATTTTGCCATTGAAAATTGGTGGGCAACCGATATTGAAAGTTTTCAAAAACAAAAGGCTTCTATATATAATATTCAAGCGATTGAACGAACGGAACTTCTTCAAATCAACTACAATTCTTTTCAAAAAATGTTGTTTGAAATTCCTAAGCTTGAACGTTTTTTTAGAATCATCCTTGAAAATTATCTTGGAAGTTTACAGAAAAGGCTGATTACCAATAACACCTTGGATGCTGAACAGCGCTATGTCACCTTTGTAGAGAATTACGCAAAAATTGCAGACAAAGCACCTCAATATCTAATAGCCTCATACTTAGGTATTACAGCCGAATTTTTGAGTAGAATTCGTAAAAAACACAAATCATCTTAAACTAGGTCAATATTTTTCTTCTTCCCATTTTAGAACTTAGCTTCATTATTCAAAATGTAGAAAAATGAACAGAGTACTTATCATCAATGCAAGTGTCAGAAATGAAAAATCACATAGTAGAAGACTAACGCAACTCTTTGTAGAAAATTGGAAAAACAAGAATCCAAAAGACATGTTTTCTTATAGGGAAGTTGGTCTTAAAGAAATCCCACCGATAAATGAAAAATGGATTAGTAGTGCTTTTATCAAACCTGATGAAAGAACTAAAGAAAATCAGAGAGGTGTCCAGTTTAGTGACGAGTTGGTAAAAGAATTCAAAACGCATAATGTATATGTTTTGGGAACACCAATGTACAATTGGTCAATTCCTAGCGGACTAAAATCCTATATTGACCAACTCATGAGAATTAATGAAACTTGGAAATTTCGTTCAGGTCAACCCGATGGAGATTATGTAGGACTTCTTGAAAATAAAAAAATGTTCATTCTGTCTAGTCGTGGAGACACAGGTTATGGAAAAAATGAAAAAAACGAACATATGAATTACCAAACAACCTACTTGAAATTTGTTTTTGGAATTATGGGAATAGATGATATTTCCATATTCTCATTAGACAATGAGGAGTTTGGCGGAGAAATATTTGAAAAATCCAAAAGGGATATTTATCAAAGGATAGAAAAGATTTAAAACAATTGCCCGCAACATGAAAAATTTTAAATTCGGTGTGTATTCGGATTATCCCTAATTTCACTTGACTCTTTTATTTCACTAATTTAAAACCTCACAGTACATCTGGTAAAATTTATTTCTAAATAAATAACGTACTGATTCAATGAGTAAAGTACTTAGAAAACATATAGAAAAAATCATAAGGTCTTAATTGGAGACCAAACTCTTTAACATTACCCAAAGACGGTCTATACTTATGACTTGTGGGGGCTAATTCCTAACACAAAATAGAAAGAACACGAATGATATTCTCTTTATTACATCGTCTTATTTTTTTTGCCATATCTGAAACTCGAAGGTTAACGGCATACATTAACAGATTTACATCTCGTGGTATGTCATGCGCCTTAAAATATTAAGTTCCTTTTGATAACCTAAATCATCTCCCAAATCCGCTATTTGCTCTAAAGTTATGGGAGGGAATAGCCGGGAGAAAACTATGTACAACTAT
>TARA_R110002126_G_scaffold291189_4_pt1 | contig 21007 bp, 19 predicted proteins | sample TARA_R110002126 | Tara Oceans TARA_R110002126 (sample SAMEA4397536) | marine metagenome | biome: Polar Biome; feature: [DCM] deep chlorophyll maximum layer (ENVO:01000326); material: water (ENVO:00002006), including particulate matter (ENVO:01000060) such as... | depth 30 m
TTTTAACTATAGGTTCAAACGGATTTTTATATTGTTGCCAAAACTCATAACTGGCATTAAAATCTTTAATAATTCCTTTATGTACAGTTTTCCAAAGTTGTTTATAAAGCGCTGTATCTCGTTTTCTAATTTCTGAAATACAATACCCAAAAGCCATTTTATAACTTGCATATTTAAAATAAACGTCATCATTATAATTAGCCGCTAAAAAACCAACAAAATTTGCCTCATTTTCTGCAGCAAAACCAATTTGATGCGCCATTTCATGGCAGGTTGTTGTTGGATAACTTGTTTTAGGAATTTTATCATTTACTTGAGCTTCTCCAGTTAACGGATTTAAATAGCCAGAAGTGCCATTATAAGATTGTAATACACTCATTAAAGAACTTTTTACGGACGAAAATTGATAAGAAAGCTGTGGAAAATCTTTAGCTAAATTAGTATACCCAGAAACCGCCATGGTATACATTTTTTTTTGTTGATACGGATTTTCAACTTTTAAAGTATCATTTTTTGTGATTTCAAGTTGATACTTGTTTAGATTTTCAATAATATGTTCAGTTACGTTTTGAAGTTGCTCAGTTGTATATTCTTTTTGTTGATAATTTAAATTTTTAGCTAGAGGTTCTCTGTAATAATTTAATCCCCAAAAAAGATAAAAACAAAAGTAAATTAGGGATAAAACAGCAATAAAATGAATGAGTTTAGGTATAAAATTTTTAAACTTATTTTTGATCAATCTGTATAAAAAACGAATAAAAATAAACAACCCAAACGCGAGTACTACATCACCAAAAGAAAAAGGAATCCAACCCAAAATAATTCTAAAAAAAGAGGAGATGTAAGGGTAAATGCCGTTTGAATAAAAACGTTCAATAAAAGCAGGGTTTTTTGCTACAAGTTGCATTAAAAGTATTTGTATGGGCAGAAAAATTGCTAAGATTGTATGTTTTTTATTCCATTTCATTGTCGTAAAAATAACATTTCATTTTGGAAGTTGGCTGGTTATTAACAAGATAATAACAATTTTGTTTACAATAAATGTTTACAAATTAAAGTTTGATTTTTCAAACCAACATCAACCTAAAAAAGTACATTTGTGAAGATGGAAAAAACGACTCCGATAGCAGGAAAAAAGATAGATAAATCAAGAATTATAAGTCTTGAAAAAGGGAAGATTCCTCCACAGGCAGTGGAGCTAGAAGAAGCTGTGTTAGGAGCAATGATGATTGATAAAAAAGGAATTGATGATGTTATTGACATTTTAAGCGCTGAAGCTTTTTATGATTCAAAACACCAAGAGATTTACGCTGCAATTTTCGAATTATTTCAAAATTCTGAACCAATTGACCTTTTAACAGTATCTAATTTGTTGAAAAAGAATGGAAAGTTAGAATTTGTTGGTGGCGATTTCTTTTTAATTCGTTTAACTCAAAAAGTGGCTTCATCTGCACATATTGAATTCCACGCAAGAATTATATTACAAAAATTTATTCAACGTAGATTAATCTCAATTTCATCAGAAATTATAGAAAATGCGTACGATGAAGGTACAGATGTTTTCGATTTATTAGACGATGCAGAGGCAAAGTTGTTTGAAGTTACACAAGGAAACTTAAAAAAGAGTTCAGAAGATGCAGGATCTCTGGTTAAACAAGCCTTAAAGAAAATTCAAGAAATTGGTAATCAAGAAGGTATGTCTGGTTTGGCAACAGGTTTTACCAAATTAGATAACTTAACTTCTGGTTGGCAACCCTCAGATTTAGTGATTATTGCAGCCAGACCAGGTATGGGGAAAACGGCATTTGTAATTTCGATGGCAAAAAATATGGCTATTGATTTTAATCATGGAGTTGCAGTTTTTTCATTAGAAATGTCTTCTGTGCAGTTAATTACTAGAATGATTTCTTCAGAAACCGGTTTAACATCAGAAAAATTAAGAAAAGGAAATTTAGAGCCGCATGAATGGGAACAATTAAATGTAAAAGTTAAGAAATTATCTGATGCACCTATTTTTATTGACGATACACCATCGCTCTCTATTTTCGATTTACGAGCAAAAGCAAGACGTCTTGTTTCGCAACATGGTGTAAAAATTATTGTAATTGATTATTTACAATTAATGACTGCCGGAGGAAAAGCCGGAGGAAATCGTGAACAAGAAATTTCGATGATTTCTAGAAATTTAAAAGCATTAGCAAAAGAATTGGCAGTACCGGTTATTGCGCTTTCACAATTATCTAGAGCTGTAGAAACGCGTGGAGGAAGTAAAAGACCTTTATTATCGGATTTACGTGAATCTGGAGCCATTGAGCAAGATGCAGATATTGTAAGTTTTATTTTTAGACCCGAATATTACGGAATGACAGAGTGGGATGATGATGAACACACACCTTGTGAAGGTCAAGGAGAATTTATTGTAGCAAAACACAGAAATGGTGGTTTAGACAATATTCGTTTAAAATTTACAGGACATTTGGCAAAATTCTCAGACTTAGAAGAGGGCTTTAGTTCTGAATTCCAATCTTCGATGAACAATCCTTTTGATGATGATACTTCTATAAACCAAAGAATTGAACCTAAAGATGCTTTTGGAGATGATGATGTTCCTTTTTAAAGTATAACAGAACTTATTGAGTAAAAAGTTCCATTGTTTTCATAACAGTTACACCCTCTTTTACTGTGCAAGGGTTTTTATCGAAGTCTAAAAAGTAGTGAACAGTTTTTTCAATCATAGGTTGTTGAACGTGTTTTGGATTTTTAAAATTAAAAACTTCATCAACTTTATGTGTTGTTAAAAACACTTTTTCACCATAAAAAGAAAAAGTAATTGTTCCTTTTTCTCCGTAGATAATGCATTCATCTTTTACCTCTTTATCCGAAGCATTAAAGTTCCAAATTCCTCTAAATTGAACTCCATTTTTAAATTCAATAATTCCATTTACAATGTCGTTAACATCATTATTTGCTAATGCAGTAGAAAATCCTTTTGCCTTTGCAATTTCACCAAAGTAATAATACATTAAATCTATTTGATGCGGTGCAATATCATAAAAGTATCCACCACCAGAAATCTCAGGATTTAACCTCCAATTTGTTTCCGTTTTAGCAATAACGTTATTATTTTTAGATTGAAAAATTTGTAAATCTGCTAGTAGCACTTTACCTATTGCATCAGCATCTATTAATTCTTTTACTTTTTCGAAAGTGGGTAATTTTCTTCTATAATGCGCAATTACTACTTTATCTTTTTTAGAAACAATTTTATTTAATTCTTTTGCTTCAGAAAAATTTAATGTCATTGGTTTTTCTAAATACACAAACTTTTTGGCAAGTAAGCATTTTTTTATGATTTCTAAGTGAGTTGATGGCGGAGTGGCAATATATATGGCATTTATTATGGGGTTTTTTAATAATTCATCTACAGCATCGTACCAAAAAGGTACTTGATGTCTTTTTGCAAAATCTTCTGCTTTTTCTGCATTCCTTCTCATCACTGCAATTAGCTTAGAATTTTTTACTTTTTGAAATGCAGGGCCACTTTTTATTTCAGCAACATCACCACAACCAATAATTCCCCAGTTAATCGTATTCATTCCTATAAATATATTTCTTTACATCAAAGGTATGAACTTCCTAATATTTAAAACACATAAAAGATAGTTAAAGAAATTACAGATGAAAACCTTTTTATTACATTTGATATATGAAAAAGCGGCTCGTACTTTTATTAATATTCATCTCAAACTCAATTTGGGCATCATTTATTTATGTGCCAATGAATGATGATAACCAAAAAAATCATTTAAAAGCCTACGGAATTGTCTATTTCGGATTAGAAGCAGGTTTAAAATCGAAATGGTTATTGAATTATGATGGAGGCGCTTTTTTAATAGAAAATAACAAAGCTATAGAAAACGAATGTAAAATTCGTGGTGTTTCATATGAAGTGATTTCCGATGCTAAAGCGCAAATCATTTTACAAGAAATTTCATCACCCTCATCAAATCAAGAAGCAGTAACTTTAGAGAAAGCTCCTAAAATTGCTGTATATTCTCCAAAAGATAAAATGCCTTGGGATGATGCTGTTACAATGGTGTTAACCTATGCAGAAATTCCTTTTGATGTAATTTACGATAAAGATGTACTTGCAGATAAATTGCTAATATATGAGTGGTTGCATTTGCATCATGAAGATTTTACGGGGCAATATGGTAAGTTTTACGGATCGTTTAGAACAGCTCCTTGGTATATTCAAGGAAAAAAAAATGCAGAAAAATTGGCAGGAGAATTGGGTTTTAGTAAAGTTTCTCAAGAAAAATTAGCAGTTGCAAAAAAGATTCGAGATTATGTAATTGGCGGTGGATTCATGTTTGCCATGTGTTCTGCAACAGATAGTTTTGATATTGCGCTTGCTGCAGAAGGCGCAGATATTGCAGAGGCAATGTTTGATGGAGATGCATCGACACCTAATTATCAATCTAAAATAAATTTCAACAAAACGTTTGCGTTTAAAGATTTTGAATTGGTTAGAAATCCGATAACTTATGAGTTTTCTTCTATTGATATGACTCGAAAACGCAGAATCCCAAAAACTTCAGATTATTTTTCATTGATAGCGTTTTCTGCAAAATGGGATCCAGTTCCAACGATGTTAACTCAAAACCATACAGTTTTAGTGAAAGGTTTTATGGGGCAAACGACTTCTTTTGATCGAAATACAGTAAAAAGTAATGTATTGGTTTTAGGTGAAAACAAAACCAACAGAGAAGCGCGTTACATTCACGGCACTAAAGGTAAAGGAATGTTTACTTTTTACGGTGGTCATGATCCTGAAGATTATACGCATAGAGTAGGAGACCCAAAGACAGAATTAGATTTACACCCCACTTCTCCTGGTTATCGTTTAATTTTGAATAATGTGTTGTTTCCTGCAGCAAAAAAGAAAAAACAAAAGACTTAAAATTCAATTATTTTTTGGGCGTTTTAACGGGCTTTTCGTTACAATCTTTTGCCTAAAAAAAAGGCAAAAGGATTTCCACTGCAATCCCTAACGCAATCACTTAATACCCAAAAAAAAACTAAACATTGGACTTTAAAAAATCCGCAATTTTAAAAGAAAGTAAAAACTGTTAATAAATCTTCAATAAATAAAATATAATTTAGATACTAATTCAATCACTTTTGTATTTTTGCTATTATAAAATTAAATTATAAAATGCCAACAACACAACAATTACAGGATTTTACACAACAAGTTCGTAGAGATATTTTAAGAATGGTACATAAGGTAAACTCTGGTCATCCAGGAGGTTCTTTAGGTTGTGCTGAATTTTTTACGTGTTTGTATCAAGAAGTGATGGACTATTCTACAGATTTTTCTATGGATGGTAAAAATGAAGATTTATTTTTCCTTTCTAACGGACATATTTCTCCTGTTTATTACAGTGTTTTGGCACATAGTGGCTTTTTTCCTGTAGAAGAATTAGCAACTTTTCGATTGATAGATACACGTTTGCAGGGGCATCCAACAACCCATGAAGGTTTACCAGGTATAAGAATTGCATCTGGTTCTTTAGGCCAAGGTATGTCTGTAGCTTTAGGAGCTGCACAAGCAAAAAAGTTGAATGGTGATGATAAATTAATCTATTCTTTACATGGTGATGGAGAATTGCAAGAAGGGCAAAACTGGGAAGCAATTATGTATGCATCAGCAAAAAAAGTAGACAATTTAATTGCTACTATCGATTTAAATGGAAAACAAATTGATGGTGCTACAGATGATGTTTTGCCAATGGGAAGCATCAAAGCAAAATTCGAAGCTTTTGGTTGGGATGTTTTAGAAGTTAAAGAAGGCAATGATATTGAAGCTGTTTTAGCGGGTTTAGCTGAGGCAAAATCATTAACAGGTAAAGGAAAACCAGTATGTATTTTACTATATACAGAAATGGGGAATGGCGTAGATTTTATGATGAATACACACGCTTGGCATGGTAAAGCACCAAATGATGACCAATTAGAAAATGCATTAGGGCAAAACCCTGTTACTTTAGGAGATTATTAGCCCCTTTTAATTCCCCAAAGGGGAAATTTTAGCTTGTTTGTCAAATAATATTTCCAGAATAATACAGCAATCTAATCTATGGTGTCTATTGTGTAAAAAAAATACTAGATATATTTTCTAAATAATTAAAAAGCTTTTCAATTTATTTGAAAAGCTTTTTAGGATTTCATTTTGATTGATTAGTAAGATTACCTTTATCTTTACAACAAACTTATTAAGAACTTAAAACTTCTTTAAATTTTTTAATCATTTTAATAAAATTATGAAAATCGGAATTGTGTGTTATCCAACCTTTGGCGGAAGTGGAGTTGTAGCTACAGAGCTAGGGATGGCTTTGGCTGATAATGGACATGAAGTTCATTTTATCACTTATAATCAGCCAGTTCGTTTAGACTTTTTGTCGCATAAACTACATTTTCATCAAGTTGTAGTGGAAGAATACCCTTTATTTCAGTATCAACCTTACGAATTGGCTTTATCAAGTAAAATGGTAGAGGTTGTTAAAAAATACGAATTAGAAGTTTTACATGTGCATTATGCAATTCCGCATGCTTATGCGGCATTTATGGCAAAACAAATGCTTAAAGAAAAAGGAATTGAGATAAGAGTTGTTACAACTTTACATGGTACAGACATTACTTTAGTAGGTAGTCATCCTACCTATAAAACTGCAGTTGAGTTTAGTATTAATCATTCTGATGTGGTAACTGCAGTATCAAATAATTTAAAAGAAACAACAAATAAACTTTTTAATATTCACAAAAAAATACACGTCGTTTATAATTTTATTGATGTAGAAAAATACACAAAAGTAGAAACTCAAGAATGTAAAAGAAGTGCCTTAGCGAAACCAAATGAAAGGATTTTAACACACATTAGTAACTTTAGACCTGTAAAAAGAGTAGAAGATGTAATTAAAGTCTTTTATGAAGTTCAAAAACAAATTCCGTCTAAACTATTAATGATAGGTGAGGGGCCAGAAAGAAAAAAAGCTGAATTACTAACAAAGCAATTGGGTATAAAACATAAAGTATTCTTTTTAGGGAATAGTAATGAAATCAGTAAAATTTTATGTTATTCAGACGTGTTTTTGTTGCCTTCTGAAACGGAAAGTTTTGGTTTAGCTGCTTTAGAAGCTATGGCTGCAAAAACCGCTGTAATATCTACAAATACTGGAGGTTTACCTGAGGTGAATTTACATGGGGAAACGGGTTTTTTAAGCAATTTAGGTGATGTAGATGACATGGCAAAGAACGCAATAACTATTCTTAAAAAAGATGATGTTTTAGAGCGTTTTAAACGGAATGCAAGAGAACACACCAAACGTTTTTCTTTAGAAAATATATTACCAGTTTATGAAGATATTTATAAATCTTGCTACGAAAGTGCAGTTGAATAAACTGAAATGCTATTACCTTTTAGGGCGTATCGAAAATGAAATATAGACAACTAACCAAAGAACAATTTGAAGGTTTACATGAAGAGTTTGCTAAGTTTTTAGCCACGCAAAGTATTGATGTAAAAGAATGGAATCAAATAAAAAAAGAAAGACCCAATGTTGCAGAAGAAGAAATGAATGTTTTTTCGGATGTTGTTTGGGACGATGTTTTATTAAAAACGAAATATGTAGAACATTTTTCAGAAACTTCAGCGAATCTGTTTAAGTGCAATAAAAATGACATACATAGAATTGCCATAAAAATTAATTGGGATATTAACCTCTTAGAGCAAGATGGATTTGAATGGTTGATGAAAAATCCAATGGATAATTCCGTAGATATTTTTAGGGGCTCTAAATCGTATAATTCAGACAGAAATAAAGAAATCTTTGATTTAATTGAAAAGGGTAGCTTAATTTCTGAAGGCGAAATATTTGAATATTTTAACCAACTCATAAGTTAAACTGTATTTTTTTAATTTTTTAGTTAAACTGTTTATCGATACTTTTTGGCTGTTTAACTTATGAAATTTACCTTTTAACAGCATTGATGAAAAAACAATTAACTTTAGTTTTATTTTGTAGTACAATATTGCCCCAGTTATAATACCATTATGGAAAATGTTTTAAAAATTTTACTTGTAGAAGATAATTTAATTGAAATAATGAAAATGAAACGAACAATTTCATTATTAAAATTAAAGCATACCCTACACGAAGCAAAAAATGGAGAGGAAGGTTTAAAGTTTTTAGAAGATAAATCTAACATTCCAGATATTATTTTATTAGATTTAAATATGCCTAAAATTAACGGAATTGAATTTTTGAGAATTATAAAGGCAGATGATAATTTAAAACATATCCCTACAATTATACTTACTACTTCTAGCAATCAAAAAGATCTTTTAGAGTGTTACAGAACAGGAATGTCTGGTTACGTTCTAAAGCCCTTAAAATATGAAGATTATGTTAAGAAAATTGAAACTGTTTTAGCATATTGGAGTGTAAATGAATTAAGAAAATTATAACTTCTTTTTATTTTTTTTTAACATAGGTTTATTATTTACCAAAAAAAATGTAACTTTATAAACAATATATGTAAATGAAGCAACCTAATCATTTGCTTAGAGTTTATTTTAACCCTCAAAAATAAAATATGAAAACGGTTCAGTTAAAAAAAGTCAGAAATAAAGATTTAATCTATTTATCAGAAAAACAAACGTTAAAAGAACCTTTAGTTTTAATTTTTGGAAATAGATATATGCTTCAAGAAAAAGATATCTACAACGAAATTAGGAACGTTTTCAAAGATGGTCATCTTATTTTTGGTTCAACTGCAGGAGACATTACATCAGAATCAGTAGAAGATGAATCTATAACAATTACAGCTATTGAGTTCGAAAAGAGCAGTTTTTCTATAAACACAGCAAATGTATTACATTCCGTTAATAAATTAGATAGTTATAAAATTGGCGAAGATTTAATAGGACAATTACCTCAAAAAGGCCTGAAATACGTTTTGGCAGTTTCTGAAGGAAGCTTTATAAATGGGAGTCAGTTAGCTATTGGTATGAACGCTGCAACTAAAGATAACTTACTAATTACTGGAGCTTTATGTGGTGATGGTTCTAGATTCGAAACCACTTTAGCGTCATACAACGAACAACCTAAAGAAGGAGAAATAGTTGTAATTGGGTTTTATGGAGATACTCTAGAAATTACATTTGCTACAAATGGAGGATGGACCCCATTTGGGCCAGAGCGAGTAGTCACAAAATCTGATGCCAATATACTTTATGAATTAGATGGTAAACCAGCATTAGATTTATATAAAAAATACTTAGGAGAAAAATCTAAAGATTTACCTGGAGCGGCATTGTTATACCCTTTAAAAGTAAAATCTTCTGATGAAAAGAAATCAATAGTAAGAACTATTTTAAATATTAATGAAGAAGAAAATTCAATGATTTTGGCGGGTGATATTTTAGAAAATTCTAAAGTACAACTTATGATGACCAATGTAGATAGCATAGTTAATGCTGCAGAAATTGGGGCAGAAAAAGCATTAGAACATAGAGCAAATAAACCAGATTTAGCAATATTAGTAAGTTGTATTGGTAGAAAATTAGTTTTAGACCAAAGAGTAGAGGAAGAAATAGAAGAGGTAATAGAAGTAATTGGTAAAGAAGCTACCGTTTGTGGTTTTTATTCTTATGGAGAAATTGCACCTTTTAATGACGAAAAAAACTGTCAATTACACAACCAAACGATAGCTATTACCCTAATTAGTGAATAATGAATTCTCTATTAAAAAGACAATTAAGAAAATATTTACCCAAAGAATTACACTCAAATAAAGATTTAGAGGTTTTTTTAGACGCGGTAAATAAATCTTATACTACTTCAGATAATCAATTTGTAATGATGCAAAGGGCGGCATCCATAAGTTCTGAAGAGCTTTTTCAATCTAACCAACAGTTAAGAGAAGAATCACAATCACAAAAAGAAATTATTTCTAAATTAAAAAATGTTTTAAACACCTTAAAGTTTTACGACTTAGATGAAGAAAATAATCATGATAACTTAGATTCGTTAAAGTTAGTAGATTTTATTGACGATCAAACCAAAGAAATAATAGAAATTAATAAGCAAAAAGATAAGTTAGTAGCCAGTTTAGAGCAACAAAATCAAGAATTAAATGATTACACGCACATGGTTTCGCATGATTTAAAATCGCCATTACAAAGCATAGATGCTTTAACCGATTGGTTAATAGGTGATTATTCTGAAAAATTAGAAGAAGGAGGTAAAGAAATCATAAACCTTATCAAAGAGAATGTAGAAAAAATGCATACGCTTATTCAGGGTATTTTACAATACTCGACGATAGGTAAAGTAAAGAAAAGCTGTTACGAAATAGATTTAAATTTAATATTAAACGATTTAACTTCGACCATCGAAAACCCTGATAAAATTAAAATTACTTATCCAAATGACATGCCAATTATTTTAGGTGATCATCAGCGAATAGAATTATTATTTTATCATTTACTTCATAATTCAATTAAATTTAACAATAAAGGTAATGAAGGATTTGTAGAAATCCGTTGTTTTGACGAAGGTGATTTTTGGAAGTTTGTTGTAAAAGATAATGGTAAGGGAGTTGAAAAAGAATATTTCGAAAAAATATTTGTAGCTTTTCAAAAGTTAGAAAACGATTATAAATCTACTGGAATAGGTTTATCTATAGTAAAGAAAATCGTAGAAGCCTTCAATGGTGCTATAACCTTAGAATCTATACCAAACATTGAAACAAAATTTACTTTCACGCTAAAAAAATAAACTTGGAAAAACCAAACTTAGAATATATTGAAAAACTAGCGAGAGGAGATGAATCTGTGAGAGACACATTAATTAATGTTATAAAGGAAGAATTTCCTGGTGAAAAATTAGCGTACCAAAATAGTCTAGAAAAAAAAATTTTTAAAGAAATTGAAGAGCATGTTCATAGAATTAAACATAAATTTAGTATTTTAGGTCTCGAAACTAGTTACAGTATTGCTAATGAATTTGAACATAATCTTCGTGAACATAATTTAGATGAAAATCAAAAAGAAGATTTCGATAAAATTTTATCGCTTATAACGCAGTATTTAAAAACTATTTAGACATTTCTTTTATGAACTGCATTGTTATTGATGATGAAAATATGGCAAGAGTAATTATTAGGACTCTATGTAACGAAATAAAATCATTGAAACTAGTTCAAGAATTTTCAGGAGCAATACAAGCTATTAAATACTTGAATGAAAATAAAGTAGATTTAATTTTTTTAGACATACATATGCCTAACTTTAGTGGTTTAGATTTTATAAAAACCCTAAAAAATCCGCCAAAAATAATCTTTACAACATCAGACCCTAAATTTGCAATCGAAGCTTTTGAATATGATTTTATTGTAGATTATTTATTAAAACCAATTGAATTACCACGCTTTAAAAAGGCTATAGAAAAAGCTGAAAAGTTACTTTTAAATAAAAATATTGTAAAGGATGAGGAAGAAACTTCTTCGAAAAACGATTTTTACGTTAATATTGATAGAAGGCTAATTAAAATTGATTTGCCGAGTATATATTTAATTCAGGCAAATGGCGATTATATAACAATTAAAACTGAAGATAAAGATTACGTAGTGCACTCTACCCTTAAAAAAATTGAAGAGAAACTACCAAATTCTTTATTTTTAAAAGTACACCGCTCTTATATCATAAATGTAAAAAAAATTATCGATATAGAAGATAATAGTGTGTTAATAAAGAGAGATGTTATACCTGTGAGCAGATCTAACAGACCTGAACTTATGAAAAGATTAGATTTATTATAATTTTTGGTATTTGGCTTGCTGTTTTAATCGAGTATCCTATTTCTATAAGAAAATTAATTAATTAACTAAATATATTTTATTATGATCCCCCTAAAAATCTCAAAAAAGAAGAGTGTTTATCACTTAAAAGGTAAAATTGTTGCGCCAAATGTAACTTCACTGTTAAATTATTTTATCAAAAAAATTGATAAAAAAAAGACCATCACATTAAACATTCAAGAAGCTATTGAAATCGATAAAAACGGTTTAAATGCCTTACAAGAATTGATGACTTTAGCTACATCCAAAGAAAAAAGATTTTTTATTGTTGGTGATGGTTGTAAAGAAATTTATGATCATTTTTATGAAGCTAGTTAACTAATATACGTATTTTTTAGTAGTTCATTTAATGCATTTGTACCTGAGCTTGCTATGTCTTTAATAATCGTTAAATTATTAAAATCATTTTCGGAAACTGAAGGTTTAGGGTCTACAAAATAAATAGGTATATCCCGCTGTACATAATTAATTAAACTTGCAGCAGGGTACACTTGCATTGATGTACCAATTATTACTAAAATATCAGCTTTTAGTGTAATTTCTATGGCTCTATCTAGCATTGGTACCATTTCTCCGAACCAAACGATATGTGGTCTTAATTGGCTATTGTGCGTGCATAAATTACCGAGAACTAAATCTTTATGCCAATCTAAAACCAAATTTTCATCAACAGAACTTCTAACTTTTAAAAGTTCGCCATGTAAATGTGTTACGTTTGTACTACCTGCCTTTACGTGTAAATTATCTACATTTTGGGTGATAATTTCTACATCAAAGTAGTTTTCTAATTCCGCTAAATTATAATGCGCTTTATTAGGCTTTACGGCTAACAATTGTTTTCTACGTTGATTGTAAAAATCTAAAACCAACTCAGGGTTTTTTGCAAAACCCTCTGGAGAAGCCACATCCATAACATGATGTCCTTCCCACAAACCATCTGCATCCCTAAACGTTTGTATGCCACTTTCTGCAGAAATACCTGCCCCCGTTAAAATTACCAATTTTTTCATCACATTAATTTTATCTGATAGCACTATCAATTGAGTTAAAAATAAGAATAAAATCATAAGTTTGTAGTTATGATTGATAAAAAACTCTTAGCATATTTAGAAAGCTATTTAACCGATAATAGAAAAGCTACTTTTACAAAAGTCTTAGATAGCAGAACCCGATATTTTTCGGTAGTTTTAGAAGATATATATCAACCACACAATGCAAGTGCAGTGGTTAGAACTTGCGATATTTTTGGTGTACAAGATGTACACGTTATCGAAAATAAATACATAAACAGAGTATCTAAATATGTGGCCAAGGGCTCTCAAAAATGGATTACCTCTCATCGTTATAAATCTGATGGGAATAACACAAAAATCTGTTTTGAGTCTTTAAAACAGAAAGGATATCAAATTATCGCTACAACACCCCACACAGATTCTTCTTTACTACAAGATTTTGATGTCAATAAAAAAACTGCATTTGTGTTTGGTGCAGAAGCAGAAGGCGTTTCAGATTATGTAAAAGAAAATGCAGACGGTTTTTTAAAAATACCAATGGTTGGGTTTACAGAGAGTTTAAATATTTCTGTAGCCGTTGCAATTATTTTGCAAGACGTTACTACTAAGTTGAGAAACTCTGATTTAAATTGGCAATTATCTGTCGAAGAAAAAGAAAATTTATATTTTGATTGGGTTAAAAAAACAATTAAAAATGGAGAAAAAATCGAATCACATTTTTATCAAAATAAAGCCTAATTTGTGATTATTTTTTTAGGAGAAAATATATGCAGAAAAATTAGTCAATAATTATTTTTTCAATAGTAGTAGTAGAATCGCATCTAGAAACATACAAACTAACATTGTCTAATTCATTATTACCCGAAACAAAATATTCTGCACAAGGTTTTTGTCTGGGTTTGCTTTTACCAAAATCTACATCACCCGTATATAAAATGGTAGCTATTTTTAGTGTATCAATGTCAGAATTTTGCATTACTCTTTTTGCATCATCAGAAAAAATACGTTTTTTAATTCTGATTGTTTTTAATGTTCTGGCATCCATTCCGTAATCGAACGTTGCATTTTTCTTTTGCCAAAAAAAGTACACTCCAACAGAACTAATTGAAACACCCACTAAAAAATAACCAATTCTTTTAAGTAACATTATTAATTTATAAGTTGCAAAAATAATCGAATTTTAGCGATGATATCTTAAAAAATGTCAATTTCTTTTTAATAAAAAATAAGATTTAAAATCTGTGGGTTGTTTTTTAAAAGTAAAGTTTACTTTAAACCAATACGAGTTTTCAGGTGATAGTTTTCCTTGTTGATAGCCATTCCAACCCTGTTCTGATGCCTTAAAGGCTGCGATTAATATACCATATCTGTTATATACTTGAACTAGAGCATTAGGATCATCTTTTAAATCTTTGATATTCCAAAAATCATTTACACCATCTGCATTGGGTGAAAAGTGTTTTGGGTATGATAAAGCGGTAAAGGTTAGACTAAAATCTGGACAAAACCCATTTGTATCTCGAATTGTTATGGTGTGAATGCCTGTTTCTATAGCTGTGAATTCGTTACTACCTTGAAAGTCGTTATCGTCTATTCTGTACATATAATTACTTAAACCATAACTTATAAAATCGACTCTAACTGCAGTTTTATCTGTAAAAGCGTCAGAGATATACGTTATTTTTGCCTTTGGTGAGGTTGATAGTACATTTACTTCTGTAGGGTTATAATTACAATCGCTTCCTACTTCTGGAGTTATTCTTTGTGGTTCTATTCTATAAGTACCTATTTCGGTTGCCATATAATTTACACCTATGCCTACTAATTTGTCATTAAAAAACCAATCTGCAGTAAACCTGTTCGGATCTAAACCCGATTTTATTTCAACTGGTTCTATAGCTTCATTTGTATCAAAATCTTTACAAATAATAACATCTTTTATCATTAAATCTAAAAGAGGATAAATGGTTAACTGGAAAGATTCTTCTACATAACAGTTTTCATTTTTTAGAGCGCTTTTAACAGCATAAATAGTTTGAGTCCCTATGGTAGTTATGGTGTAATCTTCTGGGTGAATTAAATCCACTTTATTGGGTTGTCTATAGAATTCAAATTTATCATTACTAACTGTATTTCTTTCTTGTAAAGTGTAAGAAACACAGCTTTCTATATTATCAAATCTTGCAAGTGCAGCCGGTGTTGTGCTGATTTCAATGGTAAACAAATGTTGATCAGAACAAAAGAAACGCCCTCCATTTTCTCCATAAATATAAAGTTGTAGGTCTTCATTAATTACGTCTCCAGCGTACATTTTTGTACCTTGTCCATTTCTTTGTGTGTAGTAATCGCCAATGTTTAATGTTGGTAATGTATACAAATCACAACTCTTTATATCATCTAGTTTATCAACTTCAATACCAAGATATTCAACTGTAAAAATATTTTCGTTTGTACAACCTTCTAATTTCTCATCGATACTATAAATATAAATTGTTTTTGTTTCTGCAATGATTTCTCCAGCTTTGAGTTTTTCTCCTTGCCCACCTGGTTCTGTAAAATAGTTTCCATTTTTTAAAACAGGCAACACAAAAGGTTTGCAAGCAAAAACATCGGTAAAAACATCTGCCTTTGGTAAAAAACGAATCTCTACGTTAAAGTTGGTTTCTGCATCACAAACTTCATTGTTATTATAGATGTATATTTTTATAGAATCTGTAATGATATCGCCAGCATTTAAAATTGAACCTTTTCCTTTAGGTTGCGTAAAGTATTGACCATGAGTTAATTCAGGGAGTATATAAGGTTCGTTAATGCATCGTACTACGCTTTCTAATGAGTCTACTTCTGGAATTGGGAATACATCAACTTGAAAAGATAATTCTGTTGTACAGTTATTGTTTTCTATGGTTTCTGCAAAATAATAAATTTGTTGCGATGCTGTTATTACAGTGCCTTCTGCAATGTTATCTCCTTGTGCATTTTGTGAGGTGTAATACCCGCCAATATTTAATTTTGGTAAGGTATAACTACCACAGGCTACAACATTTTTAAACACATCAACATCAACTTTAAAGATATTAAAAGACGTTTGACTGCCACAATTTTGAGTTTCGTTATAAATATATATTCGCTGATTTTTTGATATTTTTGTACCTGCAGAAAGTTTATTTCCTCTTCCATTGCTACCCGTAAAATAGTCTCCATTATTTAATTCTGGAAGAGTAAATGAAGTACAAGTGGTAACATCTTCTAAATTATCAACCTTTGGTCTTGGTATTACAACCACATCAAAAGCTTTGTCTTTACAAACTTCTTTGTTTACTGTAGCATAATAATAAATAGTTTGACTTTCTGTAAGTTTTGTTCCAGAAACTAAGAGTTTTCCATCGCCAGATACTCCTCCTGGAGCTGTATAAAAATGACCATTTGGCGGATCGAATACTGTAAAATTTTCACAATAGCTCTCATCTAATTCGAAGTCATCTAAAATGCGTATAATAAATTTTGTTTCGTTAGTACAGCCATTTTCATTTTGGTTAAAAATATATACAGCTTGAGTGTTTTCTAATATATCTCCAGGAAAAAATTGAGATCCGGTTCCATTTGAAGCTGAAAAATATTGACCATTTTCAAGTGCTGGTAGCACAAATTTTTCACACTCTGTAACGTCGTTAAAAGAATCTACTTTTGGTAATTCGATTATATTTACATTAAATTCAACGATATCGAAACAATTGATGTTGAATTTACTCTCTGTTCTTGCAAATAGCGCCGTAGTTTTCGGTTCATTAATAGGATATGAAGATGCATTAGCAATTGCATCTATTTTATCTTGTGCATTCTTATAATCAGCATAAAAAGTAATAGTATGCTCTTGACTATTTAATCCGTCTAAGATTTCGGTATTTACCAATTCAGGAATATTAATTGTTTCTAAAGACGACCGACAAACTTCGATATCATTAGGAATCTTCGTTTCGAATTGAATGGCATTTAATGTAAAACTGATGATTAAATCTTCACATAAATTATTTAAGATTCTGCTTTTTAGTTTTATGTAAATAGTTTCATTACCAGCGCTTAAATAATAATTTAAATTTGTTTTAGCTATAGGATTATTCGCATCGATATTTTCTAATGAGTTGTAATATTCAAGCTCATACTTGTTTTTATCTAAATTAAAATACTCGATATCATATTGTGCAATATTAAAAGAAGTGTTAGCGCCATTATCACATTCAAATAAATTATCTGGTTGTTTATTAAATTTTAATTGAGAGATGTTTATTTCGTCAATAAATTCGCATCCAGCGGGGTTATTGGCGACAATTTTATAGGTTCCTAATTTATTTCCTGAATAACTAGATTCATTTTCATTCTGAATGATTTCTCCATCTTTATACCATTTAAATGTAAAATTTGCATCGTTGGCAACAGCAGAATCTATTGTAAAAGGTTCGTTTTCGCACATTGTAAAATCTTCACCAATATTAAACGATTTGTTAAAGATTCCTGGAGCAATAAATACGGCAGAGTCAAAATTGCTATCTCCAGAATCTCCAATTACCAATTTTAAATTGTATTTTTTATTGGCCTCAATTTTAGAAGTTGCATTTAATATTTTGGTATAACCTCTCATATTTAAGCTACTTTCATCACTTTTTGCTATGGTGTTAAAAGTGCTAAATAGGGTAGGGTTTACGGAATTACAGGAAGTATTGTATGCTGTATCTCTAATACTTTTTACAGATATAATATCGTTAGAATTCGGTAAAACAGCTAAGTTTGTTTTTTCTCCTGTAGATAAATCAGTTAAAATAAAACCAAAAAGATCACTAGCGCCACACTGCCATTCTCCATATTCGTTAGAAGCAAAAATAAAATTAAAATCGAATTCTGAAGATTGCGAAATAAAATCGAAACTTAAAAAAGCAATATCTGTAACTTTTGCATTCTGACCAGAAGTATTGCTAATATCATTTAAATCTTGATCAATATTGGTATTTAATTGACTACTTAGTTTATTGTCAAGAAACTTACCTTCAGAATTTTTGGCAATTCCATTTCTAATTATAATACCTTCCTTTAAGGGAAAATTAGAATTATTATTATTAAAATAAGCTACAGATTTGTTAGAGCTAAGATTGTAATCTGAAGTAGTTACACAATTATTGGAAACCAAAAGATTAACAAGAGCATTAGGAGTGTATTTTGTGTCGTTAATAGAAACAGATTGGGCAAGTGAATAATTACTACTTAGAGTGATGAAAAAAAAGATAAAAATTATAAATTTATAAGATTTACCAAATGAATTTTTTGTTGAGGGTACAAAAGTAAACATTAGCGTTCAGTTAGGGATTTAAACACCTTAAAGGTACGAAAAAAAATATGATTTATAAAAAAGAGTATGTTTTTTTAAAGAATTAATAAATTAATATCTCTATACGGTATATCAAACCAATCAGCTACGGTTTTGTTTGTTAAGATTCCGTGATAAAAGTACATTCCATTTCTCAGACTTTTGTCAAAACGAGCTGCATTTTCAAAACCACCTTCTTCAGCAATATTTAACAAATAAGGTGTAAAAATATTACTTATTGACACTGATGCTGTTCTTGCATATCTTGATGGAATGTTTGGTACGCAATAATGTATAACCCCATGTTTTACAAAAGTCGGACTGTTATGAGAAGTAACATTTGAGGTTTCAAAACAACCACCTCTATCTATACTAACATCTACAATTATAGCACCCTCTTTCATGGTTTCTATCATTGTTTCTGTAGCACAAATGGGCGATCTGTTTTTTCCTCTAATTGCCCCTATAGCTACATCACAGCGCATTAATGCTTTTGCTACCGATTTTGGTTGAATGGTAGAAGTATAAATAGGTGCATTTAAACAATCTTGCAGTTTTCTTAATTTAGAAATTGAATTGTCGAATACTTTAACTCTTGCTCCTAAACCAAGGGCAGTTTTTGCTGCATATTCACCAACGGTACCTGCGCCAAAAATAACAACGCTCGATGGTGGTACACCTCCGATATTACCCAACAGTAATCCATTTCCTTTATTTACACCACTCATTAGTTCTCCAGCAATTAAAATAGAGGCAATACCAGCAATTTCACTTAAAGATTTTACAACAGGGTAGGTGTTATGCTCATCTTTTATATAGTCAAAAGCAAGCGCAGTAATTCTTTTTTCGGCTAATAATTCAAAATATTTTTTTGATTGTGTTTTTAATTGAAGCGAAGAAATTAAAGTGGCTTGCGGGTTTATAAACGCTATTTCACTTTTACTTGGCGGAGCAACTTTTAAGATAATATTACATTTAAAGGCCTCTTCTATGTTATACGAAATTTTTGCACCTGCTTCAGAATATTCTTTATCTGTAAAATTTGCACCATCTCCAGCACCAGTTTCAACCACAATTCTATGTCCGTTATTTATTAAAGCTGCCACAGCATCAGGTGTTAAGCATACTCTTTTTTCACCAAGGTATGTTTCTTTAGGTAATCCTATAAATAGTTCTCCTTTTCTTTTTTTTATTTCTAGCATTTCTGCTTGGGGTAATAATTCTTCTTTACTAAAAGGAGAAAACTGACTCATAAATTAATTTATTTTAGTTGAATGTTACGTTCGTTATCTTCTAAAACGGTAAGATGAATTTGAACAGCATCTAAAGGTAGTAAATTTTCTATATTTTCTGGCCATTCAATTAAACACCAATCATTATTATAAAAATATTCTTCAATTCCTATATCTAGCGCCTCTTCTTCATTGGTGATTCTGTAGAAATCAAAATGGAAAACTTTTTCATTTTTAGTAGTTTGATATTCATTTACCAATGAAAAAGTAGGGGATGAAATAACATCTTGAACTTCTAATTCTTTGCATATTTCTTTTATTAATGTTGTTTTACCCACACCCATTTCACCATAAAATAGCAATGTTTTATTTTTTACTGTAGAAAGGATTTCTCTAGCAACAGATGACAAATTTTCTATAGAATAGTTTGTGTTCATAAAACAAAAATAGCAAAGAAATGTTCTTTTTAAATAAGAAGAGAATGAAAATTCAATTTATATCATTTAAAGGTGTTGTAAATTATAAATAGTGAACTTTTTTATGGTTAAAATTAAGATGTCTATAATAATTAAATTCATAACAAAAATACCTAGTAGTAGGTATTGCGAAGTTTTTATTTAATAGTTATGTTTACTATTCCAAATTTAACATAAAATTATAAATTATGAAACAAGAAAATTATGAATCAAAACAAACTTTTTAAAAAAAAACTATGAAAAAATTTATTACTACAATTATGCTTAGTATGTTGGTTTATGGAAGTCAATATGCACAAGAAGAAGTTGTTACGGACTCTATTAAAGTTAGAAAAAATGCGATAGGAGTATCTTTTGGTACTGGTTTTGGATTTGACTATTCAAGATCTTTAAAGAAAGATAAATTATATGTAACTGCAAGTTTTAATACGTTTGCCCTTTCTTTTGATGGAATTGAGCAAGAAATTAATGGAGAAGATATGCTTGCTGATACAAGTTTAGATTTTCAAAACTTTGATGTTAAGCTAAGTTACCACCCATTTTCAAATGCTTTTAAATTAGTAGGGGGTATTGGTTTCTTTTCATCAAGTAACATTAATGCCACAGCTACGTTTAAAAATAATATTACTGTTGGTGAAGTTGTGTTTAATGCCGAAGATTCAGGGAATTTAGATTTAGATTTTAACTGGTCTAGCACTGCACCGTATTTAGGTTTAGGTTTTGGTAGAGCAGTTGCGAATAAAAGATTAGGGTTTGCTGTAGATTTTGGAACTTATTTTTCTAGTTCTCCAGAAATCACGTTAAACGCAACTGGTATTATCGAACAAACACAAGATCAAGAAGCTTTATTAAACGAGAGTTTTGAGAGTTTTAAGTTTATTCCATACGCATCATTTAGATTATCATATTCATTTTAAAAAAAAGACATGAAAAAAATAATACAATTATTCACAGTATGTTTAGTAATAGCATCCTGCGATATTCAAAAAGTAACAGATCTAC
>TARA_R110002126_G_scaffold251646_1_pt1 | contig 20958 bp, 17 predicted proteins | sample TARA_R110002126 | Tara Oceans TARA_R110002126 (sample SAMEA4397536) | marine metagenome | biome: Polar Biome; feature: [DCM] deep chlorophyll maximum layer (ENVO:01000326); material: water (ENVO:00002006), including particulate matter (ENVO:01000060) such as... | depth 30 m
GGTCCGGATCGGTCTCGCGCCGGTCTTGCGCATGCGCAATAGTGTTGCCGATGTCCGCGAAGGACGTAGCGAACGCGTCGATGGCCAGTTTCCCACCGAGTTGCAACCGCTGGCCGACGAGCTCAACGCCATGCTCGATCATTCGCGTGAGCTGGTCGAGCGCTCGCGCACCCATGTCGGCAATCTGGCCCACGCCCTGAAAACCCCGATCGCAGTCCTGACCAATGAGGCGCGCGAAGCCGGGGATGATTTTGGCGATCTGGTCGGGCGGCAGACCGCCATCATGGCCGAACAGGTTGATCATCATTTGCGCCGGGCCCGCGCCGCGGCGCATGCCAAGGCGATCGGGGCCCGCACGGAAGTCGGTTCTACCGTCAGTGATCTCGCCCGTACCCTGACCAAGATCTACGCCCGGCGCGGCATTACCATCGATACGGCGCTGGCCGACGGTCTGTATTTCCGGGGTGAACGTCAGGATCTCGAGGAGATGGTCGGCAATCTGATGGACAATGCCGGCAAGTGGGCCGAATCGCGTGTTCTGGTCACCGCGCGCCAGGGCGACGAGCGCACACTTGAACTCCTGATTGAAGACGACGGACCGGGCCTCGACGCGGCTGGTTGCGAGAGTGCACTACAACGTGGAGTTCGTCTCGACGAAAAAGCACCTGGCTCGGGGCTTGGCCTCGCCATAGTATCCGATCTCGCAAAGGCTTATGATGGCGAGGTTATTCTGTCTCGTTCCAGTCTTGGCGGCCTCTGCGTGCGCCTGGTTTTACCAGCCACGGCACGCTAAAGCGCCGTTAACCCAAACTGCTGAATACTCGACTTGCTTAAACATGGTCAGTATTTACGAATGGCAAATCTTTCGCCGACCCAACGGACCAAGCTTGAGGCGCTCTGGCGCAGCATGCCGTCGCGGATGCGCGCCGGCCTGTATGCGGCAGCGCAGGCGGGCGCTGCGACCGACCCCCAATCCGGGGATCTGCTCGCGGTGTTCGACGAACTCGAAGCGCTGATGACCGAGCCGGCTGGCGATCTCGCCAAGGCCTATCTGTTCGAACCCTTGCGGGCCCTGACCGCGGAGCCGGACTCGGTGCCGCCCTCGAAATTCCGCTTCAGTCCCGATGACCTCAGCAAGATGTGGGGGTGGCTCGGTCGGCAGATTGCCAAGGATCTTGTCGAGGAGGCGCGCAAATGCCGCAAGCCCGTCAGCGATCCGGTCTGGCATGATTTCCGGGCCCGGGCGGCCGCGGCCCTGGCCGAGGCCGTGGCCCGGGCAGACCGGGTGCCCAAGGATATGACGGCGCTGGACAAGCGTTTTGGCCCTCATTGCCGCTCCATGCTCCATGACGCGATTGATCTGCTTCGGTTCAGCGAACGGATCGCGGAGGTGATGGTGGGTATCCCGGCCGTCGTCGATGATTTCGATGCCGAGCTTTGCGAACAAGTCCGCGCGCAGCACGAGCAATTGATCACCGAAGCGCCCGAATCGGCAGTCTGGTTCCTTCTGCTCGTGATGGGGCGGCTGACCTCACCCTGGCAAATCTTTCGTGTCGTCGAGAAGATCGGCCGGCGCGGCGATGATCTCGTTGTCTCAAAGACCGAGCTCGCGGCGGTCGGGGACACGGTGCTGGCCGATACCGGTTATTTCTCGGCGAAGCTGAAACAGCCGCCGGCGAGCCGGGCCGAGGCCGAGCGCTATTTCGAGCTATTCGCGCGCTATGTCGGCTATTCAACCGGAATGGTGCAGGAATTCGGCATCCGCAAGGATGGCCGCTGGGGGCGCTCACTGTTCGGCTTGCGCGCCGAGGCCTCGACCAATGTCGAGAAGGTGATGGAGAAGGTGCCGCTCGCGCTCGATACCGGCCTGCCCGAGCCGCGCCGTGGCAAGAGTGGGCGCATCATCCCCGCTCAATTGCCGCCGACCGCCGCAATCGAGCGCGCCAACGGGCTGCTCTACTTCCTGCATCGTGCCCGCGAGCATGCCAATGCCGCGGCAATCGCCAGCGCCCAGAAGCGCCTTTACGATCAGGCTGAGCGACGGATGCAGGACGCGGGCAAGATGCTGGTTGATCTGGTGGCTGGCAGTTCGGGACAGAGCCGCGTCAGCGCCCAGGAATGCCTCGCCATTGTTGCCGACTTGCTCGACGCGGCAGGCAGCAGCGAGACCGCGGAATTGCTGCGCCGCCGGGGCAGCGCTGCCGCGGCATAGCGTCCTGGCGCGCAAGCCAGGCTTGCCATCTTCGCCCGGCACCCCTAATTCGCCCTGATGACTGATCCTTCCCCAACCGAGATCGCGCTTGAAGCGCGCCTGTCCGATGCGGCGCGGCTGTTTTCGCCGAGTGCGGCGCGCAATCGCGACGTGATCGGTGATTTGCTGGCGGGCCTGCTGCCGCCATCCGCTCGCGTGCTGGAGATTGGTTCGGGGACGGGCGAGCATGCCGTGTCGGTCTGTCAACGCCGGCCGGATATCGATTGGCAACCCAGCGATCCCGATGCCGCCTCCCGCGCCAGCCAGAATGCCTGGGCGGCCGAGGCGGCGCCGAATATGCGCCCTTCGCTCGATCTCGACCTGACCCGCCCAGGCTGGGCTGAGCCACTGGATGGCGTTGATGCCCTGGTCTGCCTGAACGTGATCCATATCGCGCCCTGGGCCGTGGCCGAGGCGATTGCAGCGGCGAGCCGTACGTTGCTGACCGGTGGCGGCCTGGTCTATCTCTATGGTCCCTATCTGGAGGGCGACGCGACAGCGCCGTCCAATATCGATTTCGACCGCTCGCTCAAATCGCGCAATTCCCAATGGGGTGTGCGGGCGCGAAGTGATGTGGAGGCGCTGTTTGCCGACGCCGGCTGGGCTGCACCGGACCGTCATCAAATGCCCGCCAATAATCTGTCCCTCGTGTTTCGCCGCCGGAGTCCTTTGTGATGCGTCACCGTAATCGCCGTCTCGCCACGATTGGCCTGTCCGCGCTTGTCCTCGCTGCCGCCGTGGCGCTGGGCCTGTTTGCGCTGCGCGATTCGGTGGTCTTCTTCTATAGTCCGAGCGAGATCGCGAGCGCGCCGCCGGAGGCTGGCGAACGCGTGCGGGTTGGCGGGCTGGTGCTGGAGGAGTCCATCGATACCACAGGCGCTACGGACGGTGCCGCCTTTGTCATCACTGACCGGGTCGAGACTGTGCACGTCGTCTATGCCGGGATTTTGCCGGACCTGTTCCGGGAAGGTCAGGGCGTGATTGCCGAGGGCCGCTTTCGCGATGATGGCGTGTTTCAGGCCGAGACCGTGCTGGCCAAGCATGATGAGACCTATATGCCGCCGGAGGTCGCTGAAGCCCTGCGGGAGGCGGGCGTCTGGCAAGGCGATGAGACGGTCGGGGCTGCCGATCAAGCAGACGTGACCGCGCCGTCGCAGCGATAGATTTGGCGTTGCCGGTCGCGGCCCTTATCTCTGTTCACCAGACAGGGAGACGATAATGGCCAGATCTGAACGCGTTGAATTCCCCGGGGCCCTTGGCGAAACGCTCGCCGCGCGGCTGGAGACTCCTGACGGGACGCCGCGCGCCTATGCGCTGTTCGCGCATTGCTTTTCCTGCTCCAAGGATATTCATGCCGCCAGTCGGATTTCGCGCCGCCTGGCACAGGCCGGTTTCGCGGTCCTGCGATTCGATTTCACCGGATTGGGGCAGTCGGACGGCGAATTCGCCAATACCAATTTTTCCTCCAATATCCAGGACCTGGTGAAGGCCGGCGAGTTTCTCGCCGAGCGCCATGAAGCGCCAGCCCTGATGGTCGGACACAGCCTCGGCGGCGCGGCGGTGATCGCGGCGGCGGTGCATCTGCCCTCGGTCCGTGCGATCGCAACACTGGCTGCGCCGGCCGATGCCGCGCATGTGCGGCATGCCTTCCACCCCGACATTGCCGAGATCGAGGCCAAGGGCGAGGCCGAGGTAATGCTGGGCGGGCGCCCCTTCCGCATCCGCAAGCAATTCCTCGAGGATATCGAGGGCCATTCGCTGGAGGATGCCATTGCCGCGCTCAAGCCGGCCCTGCTGATTGCGCATTCGCCGACGGACAATATTGTTGGCGTCGAGAATGCCACGCGGCTGTTCCGCGCCGCGCGCCATTCGCGCAGCTATCTCGACCTCGACGGCGCCGACCATCTCCTCAGTGACCCGGCCGATGCACGCCATGCCGCCGACGTGATCGCCGCCTGGGCCCAGCGCTATATCGGTGCCGACAAGACTGTCGGGGATGAGCGCACCGATACGCCGGCGCCGGCCGGTGAGGGCGGTGTCGTGGTGCGCGAAACCGGGCAGGGGCCCTATGCCAATCATGTCGTCGCCGGCCATCATGTGATGATCGCCGATGAACCGACCGATCTCGGCGGCGGTGATCGCGGCCCCGGGCCCTATGGCTTCCTCAATGCCGCGCTGGGCAGCTGTACCTCGATCACACTGCGCATGTACGCGACCCGCAAATCACTGCCCCTCGACCGCGTGACGGTCACTGTGCGTCACCGCAAGGGGGAGGTTGAGGGTCATGAAGGCAAGGTCGATATCTTTGATCGAGCCATCCGGCTGGAAGGCGATCTCGATGCGGACCAGCGCCGGCGTCTGCTTGAAATCGCCGATAAATGCCCGGTACACCGGACCCTGCACGGGCCAGCCCTGGTGCAGACGCGCGAGGAAGGCGGGGCCACTGAAATGTGACGGGTTGGTTACCGCCTGTAATGTTATTGTAATGTTTGAGACACGCCGCCGTCAGCTTCGCCCTGCCTAATCTGGCGACGGCTCGAACAAGAAAGGTCTGTCTTACCCATGTTGTCAGTTTCCAAAATCCGTCGCCTTGGCGGGGTTTCCGTTCTGGTCCTTGCTGCGCTCGCTGCCGGCTCCCTGCTCAATCAATCCATCGCCCCGGCTCATGCCATGCAGGCGATTTCGGAGCCGAATTTCGCAGCCGCCATCCCGACCGGCGCGCCGATGTCCTTCGCCGACCTGATCGAACATGTCAGCCCGGCTGTCGTGACAATCCAGGCCAGCTCGACGCCGGACGAGGCGCCTGCCGGCGTTGACCTCGACAATATGCCACCGCAAATGCGCGAATGGCTGGAGCGGCAGTTCGGCGGTCGCGCCGGGCCACAGGCCGCCCAGCCGCGCGAATCCCTCGGTTCGGGCTTCTTCATTTCCGCCGACGGCTATCTGGTCACCAATAATCACGTTGTCGATGGCGCCACCGAGATCACGATCGGTACCGCCGGTGGCGACACCTATCCCGCCCGCGTGATCGGCCTCGATCCGCAGACCGACCTGGCCCTGCTCAAGGTCGATGAGGAGATCGATTTCCCCTTCGTCACGCTCGAGGATCAGCCGCATTACCGCGTCGGTGACTGGGTTGTCGCCGTCGGCAATCCCTTCGGCCTCGGCGGCACGGCGACAGCCGGCATCATCTCGGCGACGGGGCGCGAGATCGGCAATTCGACCTATAATGATTTCCTGCAGATCGATGCCCCGATCAATCGCGGCAATTCCGGCGGCCCGACCTTCAGCCTTGACGGCAAGGTTGTCGGCGTGAACTCGCAGATATTCTCGCCCACCGGCGGCAGTGTCGGGATCGGCTTTGCCATTCCCTCTGATGTCGCAGCACGCGTCGTCGCCGCGCTGCGTGAGAATGGCCATGTGTCGCGCGGCTGGCTCGGTGTCGGCATCCAGAATGTCACCGAAGATATCGCCAGTGCGATGGGGCTTGAAGCCTCGACCGGCGCGATCATCAGCTCGGTCGTCGCGGGCGGCCCGGCTGACGAGGCCGGCTTCGAGCGCGAAGATGTCGTGCTGGAGGTCAATGGTGCCAGCGTCGAGAATTCACGCGACCTCACGCGCCGGATTGGCGATTTTTCGTCCGGCACCGAGGTCCGCTTCCGTATCCTGCGTGACGGCCGCGAACGCAATTTGCGCGTCGAACTGGGCGAACGCCCTGATGACACCACACTGACCCAGCTGCCGAGCCGGGAACAAGCCGAGGCGAGTGTCGATATTTTCGGCATGACCCTGTCGCAATTGAGCGACGAAGTGCGCGATGGCCGCGGCCTTGCCGCGGGTACGGTGGGTCTGGTGATCGAAACCCTGGAACCGGGCGGCGAAGCATCCCGCAAGGGTCTCTCGCGCGGCGATATCATTCTTGAGGCCGGTGGCCGTGCTGTCGGCACGACCGACGCGTTGAGAGACGCGATCAATGCGGCGCGGGCTGGCAATCGCAATGCGATTCTCCTGCTCGTCGAAACCCAGGCCGGCCAGCGCTATATCGCGCTCCAGCTCGGCGAAGCCGAATAACCGGGAGGACATATCCATGCGTATCCTGATTGTCGAAGACGACCGCGAAGCGGCAAATTATATTCGTAAGGGCTTACGCGAATCCGGTCATGTGGCCGATCACGCGGCCGATGGCGAAGAGGGGCTGGAAATGGCCCGTGCCGCAGAATACGACGTGCTCGTCGTTGACCGGATGATGCCGCGCATGGATGGTCTGACGATGGTCGCCGCGCTGCGCGGTGACAATATCAGGACCCCGGTTCTGATCCTGTCAGCCCTCGGCGAGGTCGATGACCGCGTCGAGGGGCTGAAGGCTGGCGGCGATGACTATCTGGTCAAACCCTATGCCTTCGCTGAATTGCTCGCCCGGGTCGAGGCGCTGGCACGCCGGCGCGATCCCGATGCGGTCAAGACCCGGCTGGTGGTCGGCGATCTGGAAATGGATCTGCTGGCTCGCAAGGTGCTGCGCGGCGAGGAGGAAATCCTGCTGCAGCCGCGTGAATTCCGTCTGCTGGAATTCCTCATGAAACATTCCGGCCAGGTGGTGACACGGACCATGTTGCTGGAGAAGGTGTGGGATTATCATTTCGACCCCCAGACCAATGTGATTGATGTCCATATTTCCCGCCTGCGCTCCAAGATCGACAAACCCTTCCCGCGTGCATTGCTGCACACGGTACGCGGGGCCGGCTACCGCTTGCAGGCCTGACCGCGGGTGAGCAATCGCGGCGCCGCCTTTCTGAGAACAACGGCCTTCCGGCAAACCCTCCTGTCGGCCGGCCTGTTCGCCCTGTCGAGTTTCGTCATCCTGGCCTTCGTCTATGTGGCGTCGGCCGGGATGATGATGCGGCGCGCTGACGACGCGGTCCTCGAGGAGATGGAAGCGCTCGAAGCGCGTTTCCAGGTGGGCGGCATTCGCGACATCAACCGTTATATCCTTCAGCGAACGGTCGGCGGCGGTGCGGACTATCTATACCTGCTGGTTCATCCATCAGGACGCGCCCTGTCGGGCAATCTCTCTGGCTTGCCCGATATCCAGCCCGATGATGAGGGGCGGCTGCAATTCACCTATCGGCGCCCCCCCGCCGGTGGCACCACCGAAACCGACAAGGATGAGCGGGCGGGCCGCGGCCGAGTCATCGAACTGCCCAGTGGCTATCGCCTGTTTGTCGGCCTCGATGTCGATGAGGAAAACCGCCTCGTCGGGCGGATGCTCAACACGATCCTGGCCGCCTCGGCGCTGGCCCTGGCGCTGGGCGTGGCGGCCGGCATTTTCGTCAGCCGCCGTTTCGTGCGCCGTCTGGATGGCATCAACGCAGTCGCGCGCAGCGTCAAGGCGGGTGACCTGAAGCGACGGGCGGCCCGAAATTTCACGGGCGATGAACTCGATGAATTGTCAGAAAACTTCAATGCCATGCTCGACCGGGTCGAGGCGCTGATGCATCGCATGCGGCATACCGGCGACAGTATCGCCCATGATTTGCGGACACCGCTGACGCGCATGCGCAACCGGCTCGATGAGGCCCTGCGCGAGGATGGGGATATCGAAGCGCGCGAGCAGGCGCTGGAACGCGCCGTCGCCGATACCGATGAATTGCTCGGGATCTTCAACGCCATTCTCAGCTTGTCGCGGCTGGAAGCGGGCGAAAGTCGCAGCGCCATGTCGCGGCTTGATCCGGCGGAAATCGCCATCGACCTCGCCGAGCTGTACCAGCCGGTCTGCGAGGATGAGGGCCTGTCATTTGACAGCGAAGTCCAGCAGGGGCTGCGGATGATGGGGGACCGCGGATTGTTGTCCCAGGCGCTCGCCAATTTGCTCGACAATGCCGTCAAATATACCCCCTCGGGCGGGGCTGTGGCGCTGCGTCTGCGCCAGACCGCCGACGGGCTGATCGAGTTCTCCGTCACCGACACTGGTCCTGGCGTGCCCGAAGCCGATCGCGAGCGCGTGGTCCAGCGCTTTGTGCGGCTCGACAATTCCCGCACACTGCCAGGGTCAGGGCTCGGCCTGTCGCTGGTTCAGGCGATCAGCGATATCCACAATGGCCTGTTCCGGATCGAGGAAGGCCCCGGCCTCGTCGACGGCGAGCATGGCCCCGGTCTGCGCGCCTCGTTGAGCTTTCCTGTCGCGACAAAAGAGAGCAAGGCATAGGGCTTCCCCCGGCCGGGCAATCACGCCAGTTTGAGCCGATGTCTGACACACTTCCACTTCTCCATGGCGATCTTGCGCCCTTGCCCGGCCTCAGCCCCGGTCAGTGCGATCATCTGTTTGCGAGCTTGCCAGCCCATGTGCAGGCCGCGACCGCGTCAGTGCGGCCGTTTCTCGATAGTGTGTTTGCCGCTGCCCCCTATCTGGGGCGCCTGGCCCAGCGCCGCCCGGAGGGGCTGGCCGCCTGCACGCAGCAGAGCGCGGCCGCCCGGCTGGAGCAGGCCCTTGCTGGCGTCACCAATGCGGGCTCGGAATCCCCCGATATCGCCAGCCTCGATGCGGCCCTGCGCCGCGCCAAGGCGGATATGCATTTGCTGGTCGCGCTCGCTGATCTGTCCGGGCGCTGGGGTGTCCCGGACGTGACCGCTGCAGTTAGCTGTTTCGCTGACGCGGCGGTGCAGGCCGCCCTGTCTGGCCATGTCCGCTTCGCGGCGGCAGCCGGACGGGCCTTGCCTGTGCAGGATGCGGCCAACCCGCTGCCGGGCCTCTTCGTCTTCGCCCTCGGCAAGATGGGCACGGGCGAGCTCAATTATTCGTCCGACATTGATCTGGTCGCATTGTTTGATGCAGATGCGCTGTGCATGCCGGAGGACCAGGAGCCGCGCCAGCGCTTGCCGCGATTGCTGCAGGCAATCGTGCGCACGCTCCAGGATGTCACCGCCGACGGCTATGTTTTCCGGACCGATCTGCGGCTGCGCCCGGATCCGGGTTCGACCCCCGTGGTCCTGTCGACGGACGCGGCGCTGAATTATTATGAGTCCTACGGGCAGACCTGGGAGCGCGCAGCCTGGATCAAGGCGCGCTATTGCGCCGGGGATGCCGCTGCGGCACAGGCTTATCTCGATCAGATGCAACCCTTCATCTGGCGCCGGGCGCTGGATTTTGCGGCGATCGAGGATATTCGCGGCCTGGCCCGCCAGATCCAGACCGTCGGCCGCCGCGGCGAAATACAGCCCGCCGGGCATGATCTCAAACTGGGGCGCGGCGGTATTCGCGAGATCGAATTCTTCGCCCAGGTCCCGCAATTGGTGTTCGGTGGCCGCGATCCCAGCGTGCGGGTTTCGCCGACCCTGAAGGCGCTGGCGGCGCTGGAGGCGCGCGGCGTGGTTGATGCCGCAACGGTACAGTCCCTGAGCGAGGATTACCGCAGCCTGCGTTCGTGGGAACACCGCATCCAGATGCGCCAGGATGAGCCGAGCCAGACCCTGCCCCTTCGGGACGCCGATCGCCGCCATGTCGCGGCGATGGCTGGATATCCCGACCTCGCCGCCTTCGACTCTGAGGTTGAAGCCTTGTTGCGCCGCGTGCATGGCCATTTCTCTGATCAGTTCGAGGATGACGCCTCTTTGTCCTCGCAGGCGGGGACCTTGATCCTCACCGGAGTCGAACCAACGCCCGACACATTGGCAACACTGGAAACGCTCGGTTTCCAGCACGCCGACCAGGTCTGGAAACGGCTCAATGGCTGGGCTGGCGGCAAGGTGAGGGCGGCGCGCAGCCCGCGGGCGCGAACCCTGCTGGCCCAGATCGCGCCCCGGCTGGTCGACATCATGGCCGCTACCGGCGAGCCGGACGCGGCCTTTGTGCGTTTTGCCGCTTTCTTCGAGAATCTGCCGATGGGCGTGCAACCGCTTTCCCTGTTGATGAATGAGCCGGGTCTGGCGGCGGATCTGATCTCCATCCTGACGATTGCCCCGCGCATGGCCGCCGATCTCGCGCGCCGGCCCGACATGCTCGATGTGATGCTGGACAGCCGTTTTTCCGTGCCACTGGTGCAGGACCCGCCTGATGACTTCCGGACCCGGTTGGGGGCGATGGTGTCGGCCTGCCACACCTATGAGGCCGCGCTCAATGCGGCGCGCCGGCTGGTCCGTGAAGAGCGTTTCCGGGTCGGTACCCAGATCGTGCGCGGCACAGCCGACGCGCAGACAGCCGGTGCCGCCTATTCCTCAATCGCTGATGCGGCGGTTGAGTTCATGGCGCAAGCCGCTGAGCGCGAAACGGCGCGGCGCTCGGGCGACATGCCTGGTCGCTATGCAGTGCTCGGTCTGGGCAAGCTGGGCGGGCGCGAGCTGTCGGCGGATTCCGATCTCGATCTGATGATTGTCTATGACGGCGACGAGACCGCCCAGACCTGGTTCTCGCGCTTCGCCCAACGGCTGATCAGCGCCCTGTCCGCGCCGACCGAGGAGGGCGACCTCTATGAGGTCGACATGCAATTGCGGCCCTCGGGCAAGGCGGGACCCGTGGCCGTTCGGCTGACGCGTTTCGGCCAGTATTATTTCGACGAGGCCTGGACCTGGGAGCTGATGGCGCTGACACGGGCACGGGTGATCGCCGGCGACGAGGGGGTGAATGACGATCTTATCGCTGCGATCGAGGCGGCGCTGACGCGCCGGCGTCCGCGCCAGCAGGTGATCGCCGATGCGCGTGAAATGCGGCAGCGGCTCGAGGCCGCCCGGCCAGCCCGGACCGAATGGGATGTCAAGAGCCGCATTGGCGGGCTGCAGGACATTGAATTCATCGTCCAGACGCTGCAATTGGTCACCGCTCCCGATGGTCAGGTGATCCAGCATTCCACCGCGGCCGCACTCGCCGCGCTGGCGCGGTCCGGGGTCATCGCGGCGGATGATGCGGCCTTGCTTGCCGACACGGTCCATCTCTATCTCGGCATGGCGCAATTGCTGCGCGCGACGCACGGGACGGGTTTTGATCCGGCCGGCGCCAGCGCCGGCTTCATCCGCAGCCTGGTGGCGATGGCCCGGGTTGAGGATATGGACGGGTTGCGGGTGGCGCTAGACACCCGGTGTGTCACTGTGCGGGCCCTGTTCGAGCGCTATCTGGAGACGCGCTGAAAAAGCCGCGACGGATTTGCCGCCGGTCTGCGTTGAAGGGGCATGCGAGGACGCTGACAAACAGGATTACCCCGATGAAAAAACCATTTCTCACAATGATGCTGGCCGGATCGGCCATGCTTGTCGCCGGTGCCGTTGCGCAGGCCCAGCCCGGTCGTGGCGGTCATGACGGTCCCGGCCGGCATGGCGGCGGACAGGGTGGCGGCATGATGATGCTGCACCTGGCCGATGCCAATGGCGACGGCTCGGTCACGCGCGCTGAAGTCGATGCCCTTCAGGCCGAGATGTTCGAGTGGAAGGATCGCAATGGCGATGGCTATCTCGATGCGGCCGACCAGTCGCCGGTTCGTCAACGGATGCGAGCCATGCATGAGGCCCGTGCCGATGAGGCCGCTGACCAGCCTGACGGCGAGGAGCGACGCTCCATGCGCCGTGGACATCGCGGTGAACGCGGCGATCAAGCCGAACGCGGTGACCGCGGTGATCGCGCCGAACGGGGCGGTCGTGGCGGACGTGGTGGCCGGGGCGATGCGGGCTTGCGCCGTGCCGATACTGATGACGACCAGCGGATCTCCCGCGCCGAATTCCTGGCCATGGAACGGCCCGGGTTTGACCGGCTTGACCAGGACAGCGATGGCGTGATCACGCCAGCCGAGCTGGACGCCGCTGCTGACGCGCGCCATGATCGGCGTCGCTGGTGGCGTAACTAGTGCCTTTGCCATGTTTGACGGGTACGGAATGGCAAATGAACCCCCGATCGCCAATGATCGGGTGGCCAGCCGTACCCGTAGCATGGCGATGGACATGACGGCTGGCGAGACCGATGAGGCGCTGATGGCGCGGATTGCCGATGGCGACCGCGCGGCAGCCGGTGAGTTGATGAACCGGCGCCTGCCGCGCATCATCGGTCTCGCGACCCGCATGCTCAATGATGCCGCCGCGGCGGAAGATGTGGCTCAGGAGACGTTTATTCGCGTCTGGAAGGCGGCCGCAAACTGGCAGCCTGGCCGCGCCCAGGTTTCCACCTGGATGAGCCGGATCGCGATCAATCTCTGCCATGATCGGCGCCGCAAGCATCGAGAATCCCTGCCGGAAACCCTGCCGGATCGCCCCGACCCGGGCCTGGGCCAGGAGGGGCAGCTGGTGCGTGCCGAGACTGAAAACCGGATCGCCGAGGCTATGGTGCAATTGCCCGAGCGGCAAAGGCAGGCGATGGAACTCGTGCATTTCCAGGAGTTGAGCAATATCGATGCGGCTGACATTTTGTCCGTCAGCGTTGATGCCCTGGAATCCCTGCTCGCGCGGGGGAGGCGCAATCTCCGATCCATCCTGATCGGGGAAGCCGAAGATTTGATGTCGGGCTATCGGGCCCCGCAGCCACCGCAGACAGGTACAGAGCCATGACAGAAGAGCGATTTCGTCAGATCCTGAGTGCCTATGGCGCCAATCCGCAGCGCTGGCCGTCGGCCGAACGCGCGCAAGCCGAGGCGTTTGCGGCGCGCCACCCGGCCCAACTGGCTGCGGCGCTGGCCGCCGAAGCCGAACTCGATGCGCTGCTTGGCAAGGCCGAGCGCCAGCCGGGCGAGCTGCTGCAGCGTCGGATATTGCGCAGCCTGCCGGAGGTCACCGTCTGGAATTGGCGCGCGCTCGTGGCGGCCGCTGCGGCCCTGGTTCTGGGTGTCATGCTCGGCTTTTCCAGTGGCGCCCTGATTACACCGGCCGATGAGGTCGAGACTTATTATGCCGATGCTTTCACTGGTCTGGATAATGACTGGGTGGATTGGCTGGGAGGAGACGCATGAGATCGCCCACACCCTGGATTGCCGCCCTTCTGGTCTCCGTTCTGTTGAACGGCGCCCTGATCGGCTTCCTGGCCCATCGCAGCGCGGACGGACCGTCCTGGCGCAGCCATTCAGAGCGTGATCGCATGCATGGCCCATCGCCCCATGGCGGGTCGATGTCGTCCGGTTTTGATGTTCGCGGATTTCTTGGCGCCTTGCCAGAAGCCGAGCGCGAGTTGGCCAGTCAGCGTCTGCGCGCGAATATGGAGACGATGCGCGAAATCGGCCGCCAGGCTTTCGAGGCCCGCCGTGAGGCTGATGCGGTGCTCGCCGCTGAGCCCTTCGATCCGGAGGCGGCACGGGCCGCCCTCCAACGTGTCCGGGAAACCCGCCTCGGCTTCGAGGCCGGGATGGAAGCTTCGCTGATCGAGGTTATCGCCGGTCTTGATCCGGATGTGCGCGCCGCAGCGCTGGAAGCCGGCCGTCGCAACAGTTTTCGCGAGCGCCGGGGCCGCGGTGAGGGGCCGCGGGGTGAACGCCGCCGTCCAGAACCTGAGCATGGCCCCGAGCCGGACCGGCCCTAGCCGGCTTGATTATTCGTTGGCGATTAACCGGGATTTGACCGGCTCGCTGACGAATTCATCTTCATCCTCATCGAAACGTCCCGGGATCGCCTCGATCCCGGGAAGGCTGGCCGCAGCCGGAGCGGAATCGAGGGGCTGATTCTGGCTGATCGGCAGTACGAAGCTCACCGTGGTGCCTTCGCCCAGCCGGGAGTCGATCGACAGCGAGCCGCCATGCAGTTCAATCAGGGATTTCGACAGCGCCAGGCCAAGTCCGGAGCCCTGATGGCTCTTGGAGTGCTGGCTCTCGATTTGTTCGAAGGGGCGACCAAGCCGCGGCAGGTCATCGGCCGCAATACCGATGCCGGTATCGGAGACCTGGAAGGCAACGCCAAGCCCTGACATGAAGCCACGTATGGTCACGCGGCCGCCTTCAGGGGTGAATTTCACGGCGTTGGAAACCAGGTTGATCATTACCTGTTTGAACGCGCGCGGATCAACTTCGATCTCTGGCAGATCCGAAACATCGGCATGCAGACGCAATTGTTTTTCCTCGGCGCGGCCGCGGACGATGCGCACACATTGCTCGACCAGGTCGGCAGCATCGGTCGGTTCGGTCTGGAGCTGCATTTTGCCCGCTTCGATCTTCGACATGTCGAGGATGTCATTGATCAGGGCAAGCAGGTGCTGACCCGAGCCGAGAATATCCTTCATATACCCGACATAGCGCTGGTCCCCGATCGGGCCGAACATTTCGCGCAACATGATTTCCGAGAAACCGTTGATGGCGTTGAGCGGCGTGCGGAGTTCATGGCTCATATTGGCGAGGAATTCGCTCTTCGAGCGATTGGCTTCCTCGGCCCGGATCTTCTCTTCCTCGTACTTCTTGGCCAGGTCGGCAATGCGGGCCTGGCTGCGCTTGACGTCGTCGACGGTCTTGCGTAGCTGCGCCTCGTTTTCGGTCAGCGCGGCTTCATGATGCTTGAGATCGGTGATGTCGGCACCGACGCTGACCAGGCCGCCATCGGCGGTGGCGCGCTCGGAATAGTGCAGCCAGCGGCCATCAGCCAATTCAATCTCATAGGTCTCGGTGCCCTCGGTATCACCATGGACGGCCTTGATAGCCAGGGCCGCGGCCTGCTCGACGGCGCCATAGGACATACCGGGCTTCAGCCGGCCGTCGGAGAAATTGAACAGGTCGCGGAACTTGCGGTTCCACAGCACGAGTCGTTGGCGGGAATCCCAGAGCACGAAGGATTCTGTCATTGATTCCAGCGCCGCCCGCAGGCGGGTTTCGGCCGCGACGACGCGCGCCTGGGCACCCTTGCGATCAGTGACGTCAATCGCGACACCGACGATGCGCGCCTTGGTCGCGTCGCCGGCTTCGTTGAGAATGCCACCGCGCATTTGCAGCCAGACCGGGGCCGAGGCCGCCAGGACTTCCAGGTCGACTTCGCCACCCGTCGGTGCGCCGCGCATGGCGGCGCGCAGCTTGTCGCGATCCGGGCGGCTGAACAGCTTGAGGAATTCAGTACCGCTGCACTGCATTGCCTCACCAAGGCCAAGAATGCGCGCCAGAGAGTCCGTGACGAAGACAGTATCGGCCTCGGGATTCCAGTCCCAGACGCCGCAGCGTGCGCCTTCGATCGCGAAGCGGAAACGCTGTTCATTGTCGGCCAGTTGTTGACGGGTTGAACGCAGCCGGCCCATCTGCATGAAAACCAGTGCGCTCAGCCCCAGCGCGACAAAAATCGGGGCGATGAACATCAATCCGTAGAAGAACAGCGTGCGATACCAGGCATTCTGATTGATACGCATGGCGCCAAGCGCGTAGACGTGCAGATCCGTGCCGCTGATCGGCGCAACCGCAAACGTCACCTGTTCCTCACCGAAATGCGCCTGCGAGCTCGCACCACCACCGCCGGCTGCAAGCTGGTTGATGTAGGCATGCGTCAGCCCAAAGCGTTCGGCGAGCGGCGTGCCCGAGCGGGCGCCGGTGATACGCGGCCGGATCGCGAGCATCCCGCCGGCACCATCGGCGAGGGCGACAACGCGTTCCTCGCCCCAGTCGGGCAGGATGGTGAGAGCGGGCAGGCGTGCGACATAGGCACCCACGGTTCCGTCGCTGAGCTGCGCCGGCACGGCGAGGACCAGAAAAGCTTCGCCGGCAGCCGTGATCTCGGTCGTGAATCCTGACGGTGTGTCGAGGGCAGTGCCGGCAATCTCGCGCAGGCCGGTACCAGCCTCGCCTGACGCGAGCACGCGGCCATCGGGCAGTAGAAGTGCGAGCTCCGCGATCAGTTCGGACTCGGCCAGCGTGGCAAGGCGGGCCCTGGCAACCGTCTCGATGTCGCGCATTGCAGTATTGCGCAGATCGGTGCTGGCGAAAGACAGGGCGTAGCGCGCCTCGGCCAGCCGCCCGGTCACGCGCTCGGCCAGATAGCCGGCGGCATTGGCCTGCGACCGCTCCGCTTCGCTCACGAGCGCCTCGCGCTCCTGCTGGATTTTGACCAGAAGTATGCCGCCATAGGCGAGTGAAAACAGCACCATAGCGATGATGATCCACCCGGCGCCGCCATTGCGGCCGGGTTTGCGCGCGCGCGCACCCGGTGCCCGGGCCTGCGTCCGCGATGCGGCGCTGTCGGGGCGGGAGCTGTCGGTGCGGGTGGCATCCTGAATCATGACGACAAACTACGTTGCGTTTGCAGCCTCTGTCGACAGCCGATCCTCGTGACTCTCGCGGTCACGCTGCGTCGATGCCGTCCTCGCAACCCTCGCCCTCTTTAACGGCCTCGGTCTTGGCGCCAGCACGCCGGTCCGGACCGTGATAGCTGTGCTGTTCGCTGCTGGCGCGGCGACGGTCCGGTCCAAAATAGGTCTTGTTGCGGATAAAGGGGCGCGGCGCGTTGATGACCGAGGTCAACTTGGCAAACATGTCGCGCGCGGTGATTGGTTTGCAACAGAATTCGGTCACGCCGGCATCGCGGGCCGATTTTACCCGGCTGCGTTCGGAATAGGCGCTCAACATGACAATCGGGACCATCGGATTGGGGCTGTCATCTGCGGTGCGCACCAGGCGCACAAAGTCCAGACCGTCCAGGATGTCCATCTGATAGTCGGTGATGATGATGTCGATGCCGTCCGAACGCACCATGTCGAACGCATCCGCCGGGTCGCGAGATTCGAAGATCGTCTTGATGCCGAAACCGTGCAGCAGAGTCCGCATGATCGTCAGCATGTAGCTATTGTCGTCGACGATGAGAACTTTCAACCGGCTGAGGTCTACCGCCATGATCTACCTATTGTCACATCAGGCGGCGCGCGAGGGGATGCGCCGCGGATCTGACAGCATCTTAAGCGGCAGAGGCTTACCGAAATAGTAACCCTGACCGTAAGTCACACCCAGCGCCTGCATTTGCTTGGCGCGTTGCTCGGTTTCGATCATTTCCGCAACCGTGTCGAGCTTGAGAGCCTGACACAGTGAGACCATGCCCTGGAGGATGGCGGTATCGCGTTCGCCGATCTCTTGCTGGCGCACATATGAGCCGTCAATCTTGACGATGTCGGCGGGAAATTCGCGCAGATACTGGAAACCGGCGGCGCCGGAACCGAAATCGTCGAGGCAGACCCTGTGGCCGCGTTCGCGGATTTTCTGGATGACCGCATTGGCGGTCTTGACGTTCTTGACGGTGGCGGTTTCTGTCAGCTCGAAGTGAAGGCGGCGGCGGTCGATCCGCAAATCGGCGAGCATTTGCAGGAATTTTTTGCCCCAGGTGGGGTTCTCCAGCGATCGGCCTGACAAGTTGACGGCCAAGGCCGGGCGATCGAAATCATCGCGCAGGAAATTGGCTGCAATCTCGACCATGGCCATATCGATCTCATAGATCAGGCCGGTGCTCTCGGCAAAACCGACGCTCTCTGAGACGGGCTGTCCGCCGGGCAGGCGCAGCAGGAGTTCGTAGTGCGCGACTTTGCCGGTGGCGAGCTCGACGATGGCCTGGGCATGGGGTTCGATCACACGCCCTGCGATGGTCGCCCGGATTTCATTCATCCGCTTGCGCGTATCCTCCATCATTTCGGCTGCAACTTTTTGCAGGCTCTGGACGTCGAGCACATTGGCGCTGTCGGCGGCCATATTGACGGCATGCAGAAAGGCCTGGATGGCGATTTCAGGTTCGAGTTCCGGCGCATCGGGGATGGAATCGATACGCACGCGGGTATTCTTGAGCGTATTGTCCTGAAGCAATTCCTCAATGCTGGCGCAAAGGGTTTTGAGGTCGGCGGAGACCGGATGGATCAGGGCGATACGGGCTGTGTCGACCTGTTTGGCAATGCCGCCGGTGCCGACTGTGTTCATGCATTCCGCCGTGATCGCCTGACGCAGCATATCCGCACGTTTGGCGCCGATCAGCCTGCTGAGGTCGTCAATCCCGTCGATTTGCAGGACCGACATGCTCATGGGAACGCCGGATTCGCGTGCTGTCGCGATAGCTCCCTGCGCGGCCCTGGCGAAGGCCTGCGGGTCGACCTCGGCCGGTGCGCTGAGGGCGGAAAATGACATCGCCCATCGAATTTTGTCGTCGTCACCGAGCAACCAGGCGCTCAACTGAGCCTCACGGCCACCCACAGCGACCCGTACAGGGCCGACGCGACGACCGGGTTTCAAGCTCCGCATCAAGGCTGTCACGATGGGGCGCGATGTTCGATCAAGCCGCTGGGAAAAATCGACGTTTCCGCTATCGATGCTGGGTTCGCCGAGCGTCGCTGTCGCGCCGGCGGCGTAACAGGTCAACCCGTTCAAATCAGTCTCGATCAGAATGTCGGCCGCTGCAAAAGCGAAAGACAAAAACCGGTTTCTTTGTTCAATCAGCGACATTTAGAGCTTGGTTACCTCAAGACTAAACTCAACTTTGTGCCAAATTCATTAGAGTTGCGTTAAAGTACGCCGCGCTGTCAGGCGAGGTGAGGCGGGCTCACCGGGGCCGGAGCCGCGGGTTTGATATTGATGTCGCGGACAATCTCATTGGCGCGGCGGGCCAGCGCACTCACGGCATCGGGCAGCTCGGTTTCCTCCGAGGCCAGCTTGATCAGTTGTTCGGCCAGCTCCAACAGCCCCGGGCTGCGGCTGAGAAGTCTTGCCTGGGCTTCGATCCGCACCGGGTCGCGATCATACTCCGCCGCCGGGACGCGCCAGCCTCCCCAGTCTTTCGGATCCGTCACAACGACCGGGAATGTACCGGGAAAAGGGTGCCGGCTACACTCTTCCAGGCTTTGCCATTTATTCTTGGCACGTAGCACCCGCCAATTTTCGCCGTCGACGCTTTCGACCTGTTCGGCCGCCAGCTCGTGCGTGGTGAAGTCGCGCCCGAGGCCGCAATCATAATAGACGCGGACTGGCTCCTCGACGTCTTTCACCCAATGAGGTTTGACGTGTTCGACGATCGCCCAGGTGCCGACCGGCGCCACGTAAACGCGTTGGTGTTTGTGAAACAGTGCTTTCGCCATCACTCATCCCTCCAGGCGGTGCCAGAGAAACACACGCGGATTGAAACGGGGTGAATCCCTTATGCGGCATTTGAATCTTTGAGCGCCGGGCGGAAGACACAAATTGCCCAAGGGGCGCGTGCGCGCTATGTGGCGGCATGAGCCCTGATCGAACGCCCGATCGCCGCCTCAGCGTGGCGCCCATGATGGACTGGACCGACCGGCATTGCCGGGCCTTTCACCGTGTCCTGAGCCGGCACGCACTGCTGTATACCGAAATGGCGGTCGACAAGGCGTTGATCCATGGCGACCCTGAGCGGATTATCGGCTTCGATCCTGTTGAGCAGCCGGTTGCCCTGCAGCTCGGTGGCTCCGTGCCGGACGACCTCGCCCGGGCGGCGCGGATCGGGGCCGGTTTTGGCTATGCCGAGATCAATCTCAATATCGGCTGCCCCTCGGACCGGGTGCAGTCAGGCCGGTTTGGCGCCTGCCTGATGCAGGAGCCCGAACTGGTCGCGGAGTGCGTCAGGGCGATGCGGGATGCCGTCGAAATGCCGGTGACGGTGAAATGCCGGATCGGCGTTGATGATCAGGATCCGGAAACCGCGCTGTTCGGCTTTGTCGATACGGTTGCGGCGGCGGGGGTGAGCAGCTTTGCAGTGCATGCGCGCAAGGCCTGGCTAAAGGGGCTGAGCCCGAAGGAAAACCGCACCATTCCGCCGCTCGATTATGATCTGGTACGGCGGCTGAAACAGCGTCGGCCCGAGCTTGAAATTATCCTCAATGGCGGACTGGAAAGCCTCGACCAAGCGCTCGCCGAGAGCGCCGGGCTGGACGGGGCCATGATTGGTCGCGCGGCCTATCACGACCCCTGGGTGCTGGCACGGGTGGATTCGCGGATTTTCGGACAACCAGACCCGGTCCCGACCCGCCATGACGCCTTGCTCGCCTATCGGCCCTATCTGCAGGCCCGGCTCGACGAAGGCGTGTCATTACATTCCATGACGCGTCACGTGCTGGGCCTGTTCCAGGGCTTGCCGGGCGCCCGCCATTGGCGGCGTATCCTCTCGGAGAAAGCCAATCGGCCGGGTGCCGGCCTGGATGTGCTCGACGAGGCCAGTGCTGCTGTGCCGCAACAAGATGAGGCCGCATGATGACGGATATGCTTGTGTTGATCGCCGCCATGGCCGCGACGGGCGCCTTTGCCGGCCTGGTGGCCGGCCTGTTCGGGATTGGTGGCGGCGTCGTGATGGTACCGGCCATGTATTACGCCCTCTCGGCGCTCGGCTATCAGGATGACAAGCTGATGCATGTCGCCGTCGGCACTTCGCTGGCCGTCATCGTCGCAACCTCGATGCGCAGCCTCTCGGCTCATGCCAAGCGCGGCGCGGTGGATTTTCAGGTGTTACGCAGCTGGGGGCCGTGGATTGTCGGCGGGACGCTGCTTGGCTCTGTGATCGCTGACCAGGTGTCGGGTCGGGTGCTGACGGGCTTGTTTGGCGGCATGGCGCTATTGCTGTCGCTGCAATTCTTCTTCGGGCGTCCCGACTGGAAATTGCGCGACGAGCCCCCGGGTGGTGCGGCGCGGGCCGGGCTGGGCGGACTGATCGGCATCATGTCGGCGATGATGGGGATTGGCGGCGGCGTGTTTGGCGTCACTCTGATGACGCTGTGCGGCAAGTCGATCCACAAGGCTGTCGCGACAGCGGCCGGTTTCGGTGTCGCCATCGGCCTGCCCGGCGCAGTCGGCTATATCGCCAATGGC